>ERZ795060.296-NODE-296-length-71289-cov-15.764551_pt1 | contig 71289 bp, 65 predicted proteins | sample MGYA00375144_ERZ795060 | MGnify/ENA primary metagenome ERZ795060 (study PRJEB30189, sample SAMN05720157) | activated sludge metagenome | isolation source: anaerobic digester from wastewater treatment plant | place: Japan | collected 2015-05-15 ... | reverse complement strand
TGACGAACATCAATAAACCGTTTTTCTTAACAAGTGCGGGCATGGTGTACGAGATAGACAACTTCCGCGTAGGTTTGAGCTTTTTTGCAAACTTCAACGACATTCTCACAGGCGGTCCAAGATATGTTCTGTCAAGCGGTGTTTCCTATACATGGCAATTTCTGACTGTGGCGGCAGAACTGGAGGATCTTTTGAACAAAGAAAAAACTTTTCTTCGAAAAATCAACCTGGGTGTGAAGACGGACTTTGGTTTTGTGGCGCTCTACGGTGGTTTGCATGCCGGATGGCTCACAGGTGGTTTGAAGCTGGATATACCTTTTGTCAAAATAGGCTTGGCCGCGTATGTCTATGAGTATTCAAAGCAGGCTGGATTGATGGGAGAGCCAAGATTTGTTTTGAGTTTCAATACAAAGTTCTGAAAAGCCAGTCCTGTGCTTCAAAAATAAGGGGACCTGTCGGTCCCCTTTTCAGTTCAGTTTTTCAAGCAAGGCTTTGTAAGCCCGGTAGGTTTCGTACAGGTCTGCCTTTGAAACAAGTTCAAAGGGTGAGTGCATACCCAAAAGTGCCGGTCCCATGTCGAGTACAGAGGCGCCCTTCTCTGCCAGAAACTTTGCCACAGTTCCTCCACCGCCGCGGTCCACCTTGCCCATAGTAGCCACCTGCCAGACGACACCTTCTTGGTTCAAGACACCTCTCACCTTGGCGACGAATTCTGCATGAGCTTCGCTTGAGCCAGATTTTCCACCGCTGCCGGTATACCTGACAAGACCCACACCGTGGCCGACCTTTGCGGCATTTGCAAGATCGTGGACCTCTTTGAACATGGGATCGATCGCAGGGCAGACATCTGCAGATATGATCGAAGTTCTTGCAAAGAGTTCATCTATGCCAAGCGACGTGTCGCTGCAGCCCTGTATCTTCAGAAGTTTCTTCAAAAACGCCACATAGAAATTGGCCTTCGCACCGGCATTACCTTCGCTTCCGATTTCCTCCCTGTCAAAGAGAATCACACCACATGATCGCACAGGATCTTTAACATCAATTAAACCTCTCAAAGCTGTGTAACCACAGATTCTGTCATCATGACCATAGGCTCCAAGCAAGCTTTCGTCAAAACCAACGCTTCGAGTCTTCAACGCGGGAACAAGCTCAAATTCACCGCTCACGAAGTCTTCTTCTGTCAAGCCATATCTGTCTTTCAGTATCTTGAGAATATAGACCTTCACCGCTTCTTTTTCCTCACCGCCAAGGGGAATTGTACCGACGACCACCGACAGTTTTTCAGCGTCGAATTTCTCACTCACGAGCATGTCTTTCTTATCAAGATGTGGTAAAAGATCTGGTGCGACAAAGACTGGATCATCCTTACATTGACCAAGGTGAATCTCTACAACTTCTTGGGTGTCTTTGACAACATAGCCATGCAACTCCAATGGGAGACTAAGCCATTGATATTTCTTCACACCGCCATAGTAGTGTGTTCTTGCAAGGGCAATTCTTTCTTCTTCGAAGATAGGTTGTGGTTTCAAATCAAGCCTTGGCGCGTCGATATGTGCGGCTACAAGGTTCAAACCATTCTCAAGTTTTCCTACAAGATGCACGGCTATCAAAGACTTGCCTCGATTAACCGCGTAAACCTTGTTCGTGGTCCCATCGAAACGTTCTATCGGTACATAACCCGCTTCCTGAAGCATTGCCACAGATTCTCTGATAGCCATTCTTTCGGTTCTTGCCATGTCCATGAATTTGGCATAATGTTTGCTGAAAGACTCAATTTCATCACGACTTCTAACAGACCACAGGTTCTTCGGTGAGAATCTCACAACTGCACCTCCTTCTTCCCAGATACAGATTCAATGTTACCACAACAAAGATCGAAGAATAGACTCGCACAATACACCTATCAAACAAAGAAATTCGGCTATTATTGAGAAATTTCGAAGGGATTTTTACATTTTCTCAAAAGCCTTTGATTTTTGTTGTGTACAAATCGTATGGCAACTCAAATGGGGTTCTTCATGATAAATTTCTGCTAATATATTGTTGCCAAACTATTTCAGGAGGTGTAGGCGTATGTTCAAGAAATTTCTCGTTCTGATCATGATGGTTGCCGTGAGTTCAGTAGCTCTATGCGTCAACGTGATATTTCTCATCGGAGATGGGATGTCTACGAACCAACTCGTATTGGCAAGCATTTTGGAAGGCAAAGTTTTGAACATCATGAAACTCCCCTACAGCGGTATCACACTCACCTACTCAGCAGATTCTTGGGTGACAGACTCTGCACCTGCTGGAACGGCGCTCGCAACTGGGTTCAAAACGCTGAACAAAGCGATAGGAGTTCTGCCGAACAATGAACCTGTCTATTCAATGGTGGAGCTTGCAAGGGATCTGGGCTACAAAACAGGGATAGTTGTCGCATGCAGAGTCACACACGCGACACCGGCGTCGTTTTATGGTCATGTGGCAAACAGGGACGATGAACTGGTGCTGGCTGAACAACTCTCAAACGCCGGTATCGATGTAGTGTTCGGTGGAGGATATTCCTACTTCTTGCCAGAATCAAAGGGCGGCACCAGAAAAGACGGCAAGGATTTGGTTGAAAAGATGATCGGTCAGGGCTATGAGTACATCACAAAAAAGAGTGAACTCGACAGTATCAAAGGTGAGAAAGTGCTGGGACTATTTGCTCCGTCTCACCTTGCACCTGTCACTGAAAGAACAGGCGAACAACCGACTTTGGATGTCATGACAAAGAAAGCTATTGAGATTCTCTCAAGATCTTCAGAGGACTTCATACTGATGGTTGAAGGTTCACAGATCGATTGGGAGGCACATGCGAACGATTTTTATGGTGTGTGGAAGGAAGTCATGGAGTTTGACAACGCGGTGAAGGTAGCCATTGATTTTGCAAAACAGAATGGAAACACACTCGTTGTGGTCACAGGAGATCATGAGACAGGTGGATTGTCTCTGTCAAAGGGAGGGTATTCAATTCTGGTCGATCAGGCAAGGAACGCAAAAGGAACAACCACGATGTTTTTGAAGCAGTTCAAGATCCAGGAAAAAGAAAAGTTCATCGCTGGTTTGAAAGACTGGTACAAAGTAGAAATTTCAGATCAAGAGTACGAAATGCTCGCGAAAATACCGGCAAGTGAACTCAGGCGTGAACTTGCAAGGTTTGTGAGCGGCAAACTCGGTTTTGGCTGGACTACCTATGATCACACAGCAGGTCCTGTTCCGATATATGCATTTGGACTGGGAGCGCAGTATTTCACAGGTTTCATGGACAACACCGATGTCGCGAAATTGATCATGAAGCTCTGCGGCATAAGTTCTGCCACCTTCCCAGTAATCGGAGTTGCGGTGAGCCATTGATGATTCAAAGCCCCCACGAAAAGTGGGGGCTTTGTGCGAACTTACTTTCATATCTTATTGCACTTGATCCTGCAAATCTTTCATTCTTTCCTCGGTCCAGTTTAGTTCTGCTCTGAGAAAGTCAGCTCTTTGTTTGAGATAGTTCAGTTCATCTTGTTTAGAAAATCGTGGTGTACCACCACAGATTCCCCATCCAGGGTAGTGGCACCTTGGCAGACCACCCCTGCCTCTTCCCACGTAAGGCCATGGTGGAACTGCCCCTGAAAAACCGTGTCTGAAACCATAACCATGCATCTGTCACTCACCTCCTTCGACGAGGTTTATGAGTTTTTGTACCATCTCGATATTCTGCTTTGCGACTAAAGCCCACTCTTTGAGAAAGGATTTCCCAGTTTCGGTAATGGAATAGATTCTTCTGGCGGGACCGGTTGCCTGAAGATCCCAATTTGAAACCACAAGCCCTTGCATTTCCATGTCTCTCAATATCCTGTAAACAATGCTCGGGTGGAAAGAAGAAAGATTCAGGCCCATTTCTGAAAGCCTTTCAATTAACAGATAGCCGTGAACAGGTTCTTTTTTCAAGACTGTGAGTACTGCTGGTATCAGGAGATCAATACCAAGAAAACCGTGCCCACACCTTCTGAATCGACCTCTCATCTGTGATGCTCCCTGTGGGAAGAATGACTGCACCCTTGCGATAACCGTTCAAGTTTGCCATTCATGTATTCTGTTAGGGCTTCATCGACGTTGGAGCTTTGAGTCCTAAAGACCGGTACTCCCACCTGCTCAAAAGCCTGCAAAGCGCCTGGACCCATACTGTGCACTATCAGCGCAGTTGGGTTGAGGGTAAGTAGAAGATCTTTGGGCTTTCCGCTACCACCAAAATGATCGCTTGTGTTGGGAATGTTCTGAGTGCTGATCTTGTTTGCCTGATCGTCCAGTTCAACGATGGTGAAATATGGTGCTCTGCCAAAATGCTCAGAGATAGTCTGGCCATCAATGGTTGGTATTACGATTTTCGACTTCATCTAATCATCCTCCTTATATCTGCCTATAAGTAAATATAACACCTATATGCAAAATGTCAATAGTATACGTATGTAACAATATGTGATCTGAGCAATTCAAACCAAACGGCACCAGTTACAATGTTTCCAAATAATTTCTTGCATTAGCTTAAAAGTATGGTAAAATTAAAAAAGAGGTGAGTAATAATGAGAATCAACAACGATACCACGAGTATGTGGGCGATTAGATATCTGGAATATCTCCAGAATCAGCAGTCTGTTCTGTCAAAACAGATTTCACAAGCCACTATACCTTTCAATACAGACATCTCCGCATCTGTGATCTCGCAAAAACTCCGTGCCCAGATTTCTGGATATGAAAGATCGATGTACGATGTCTACAATGCGATAGGCATGATGAATGTCGCAGATGGCGGTTTGAACTCGATATCAACAAATCTTCAGAGAATGAGAGAACTTGCAGTTCAGGCATCAAATTCAACCTTGAGCCAAGCTGATAGAAGTGCCTTACAAAAGGAGTTTGAACAGCTTCAACAACAGATCAACAGGACTTCGCAGCAGACACAGTACAACAACATCGCCGTTCTTTCAGGAGAAGTGAAGAACTACCAAGTTCAAACTGGTCCCAACGAAGGACAGAACATGTCAATAACGATCGGTGCTGTTAACACATCGACGCTCAGTGTGGAGAACCTGAATCTGAACAACATGGAAAACGCACAAAACGCGATTCGTCAGATAGACAAGGCATTGGAGCAAGTCAGTAACAACAGATCCTATGTTGGTGCAACGACGAACAGACTTGCGTCGGCAGCAAGAGAACTCTCAAATACCATGGCAAATATCACCTCGAGCGTGAGCAATTTGACAGACACCGATATGGCAAGATCTATGATGGAGTTCATTAAATCACAGTTGTTAACTCGATCTGCAACGGGTATGCTGAGCCATTCCAATCTATCTCGTTTATCAGTGCTCAGAATACTCGGCGCTTGAAGTGTTCGTAACAGTGTACGTGGAGGGGGCAACTATCTGGTTGCCCCCTTTTTGTTTTGATTGGCAGTTTTGCAATCAGATGGGAGAAGTTCAAGAAAATCAATGACTGTGAAAGTTGCAAAGTCCACCTTCTGAGTTTGCAAGCACCATGATTTAAGGATCTTTTTCATGTTTTTTATCTTAACTTGACAGAATTGATTATAATCATTATAATGAGTATAGTGATTGGGGGTGTTCACTTGCCTTCAATGATTGATCCTTATTCAACAGAACCTTTGTATTACCAACTTAAGGAAGTCCTACGAAAGAACATACTCGCAGGTATATGGAAGTCTGGAGAACAGATTCCAACTGAAAAACAGTTATCAGAAACCTTTGGTGTGAGTATCGCTGTTGTGAGACAAGCGGTGTCACTTCTGGTAGAAGAAGGGTTCTTAGTCAAAAGACAGGGTAAAGGGACCTTTGTTGTAGATCTCAGAGTCAGGCAGGGTCCCAGGAAACTAACCAGTTTCACAGAAGAGATGTCGACTATGGGATTCAAACCATCGTCGATGGTGCTTGAGAAAGGCATAAGACAGGCAGACGAGAAAATCAGTAGTGCTCTGAAATTGGAACCAAAGGCAAATGTAGTGATGATTAGAAGATTGAGATTTGCCAATAACGAACCGCTTGGCATACAGACATTTTATACCCCTGAGTATTTGGCTCCAGATTTTCTTGAGAACGATCTCACCCAATCTCTGTACAAACTCCTTGAGACGAAGTATGGTGTTCGCATAGTGTCAGCCCAGGAGAAGTATTTTGCCACAATACTGGACAGATACGAGTGCAAATTGTTGAAAGTTAAATGGCCATTCGCTGGTTTCATAGTTGAGCGCGTGGCCTATGACTCAACTGGTACCCCCGTTGAATATACCGAATCGGTTATAAGAAGTGACAAGTACTCTGTGCAGATCAATCTGAGGAAGTGATTGGATGTTTTTTGTGTGTGATGTGGGGGGAACGAATCTTCGAATGGCAGTTGTTGATGAAGAAGGTGTTATGCACTCTAAGTCCAGATACCCCACACCAAAAGATTATGAACAATTCTTGCAACTCATAAACAAGGAATTCAGTGAAAGATCAAAGGAGTTTGAGATATCAAAGTGCTGTTTCTCGGTGGCTGGTGCGGTTTTTGGCGACAATCAGGTCTGGCTGCCAAATGTGTTTGGTTCCAAGCGGTACAACCTGATTTCCGATCTAAGAAAGAGCTTGGTAGGTGTGGAAGCCTTCGCAATAGATGATCGGGCGGCAGGATTGTTGGGAGAACTCTGGAAAGGATGCGCTGTCGGAAAAAAAGATGTACTCTACCTGATCGTAGGAACTGGCGTCGGTCTTGGAATACTTGCAAATGGTGTGCTGATCTCTGGTCATCAAGGTCTCGCTGGCTCAGTTGGGTGGATTCAGTTCGACGATCATCTAACGGGAAAGAGTGAAAACATAGAAAAATTGATCTCTTGCCCAGCGATTTTGGAGCGATTCAGAGTGGTGTGCGAAACACCGTTAGACCGCACAGAAGAAGTCTTCGAGTTGTACAAACAAGGGCACAGCGGTGCAGAGGTCGTTGTCAAGCAAACCGCGACATATCTTGGAGATCTTCTTGCCATTGTTGCAAACATCTTCAACCCACAGATGATAGTTCTTGCCGGGAGTCTGGCACTGCAGTGGGGTCTGTTACGGGCAATTACCAACGATGTCCTAAGAGAAAGGTTGAGCCCCGCTATGGAGCAGCCAGTTGTAGAGGCTTCATTTCTTGGTGAGGATGCACAGCTTTTTGGATGTGCAAAACACATACTAAAGTCCACAGAAAGGAGTGAGTGAATTGTTGGCATTTGAGATTTACATCGAAAAGATCCAACAGATACTGGAGAAAATCAGAAGTGAGCAAAAGCAACAGGTTGAAAAGGCTGCAAATTTGATGGCCGAGTGTATCTTGAATGATGGTATGGTTCATATGTTTGGCAGTGGTCATTCGATTATACCGGTCTTGGATGCCTTCCCGAGGTACGGAAGCTTTGTTGGAATAAACCCTTTGATAGATCCACGCTTGATGTGGTTCAGCCCGACAGGTCCAGCGAGTGCACCGGGATTGTTACTCATTGAAAGAAAAGAGGGTTACATCGAAGATGCATTTCTAAGATATCAACCGATCGCCAAAGGAGATGTTCTGGTTGTTTACTCACACGGAGGAGTTAATGCCGCACCGGTTGAGGTGGCTCTGTACGGTAAGAAGGTCGGCGCAACAGTTATCGCCGTACTCTCAATGGAAAATCAAGCGGTTGTGAAACCGACTCACAGCAGTGGAAAGAAATTGTCTGATATCGCTGATGTGATCATTGACAATTGTGTGCCACCCGAGGATGCCTTAGTAGATCTTGAAGGTCGCAAGGAAAGAATCGCGGCTTCTTCAACAGTAGCGGCGGTTGTTGTCACTATGTGTCTTGTGGCTGAAGCCGGTTCAATACTCCACAAGAAAGGAAAGGATTTGAAGATCTTTGTATCGCCGAATGTCAAAGGGTTTGATGTGAATTACAACATAAAGATCTTTGATGAACACCAGAAAACGATATGCCAACACTATGCGAAGTTGAGGGGTGAGTGATTTGGACACGTTCTTTCCTGTATCGGTGTGGTACGGACCTGATAGATCAAGGGCACCAATGGTTGGCAAAATCAAGTCGATGAGAGATACCGAGACAGAGATTGAAAGAATAAAATCCCTTGGCTTTAACTCGATCAGGTTTTGGTACGATTGGGCAACGGCAGAGAGAAAACCAGATAAATGGGATTTTTCAACGATAGACGCACTCCTGACTATCACAGATAAGTTGAACATGAAGGCAATAGTCCAAGTCTACACAGATTCTGCGCCGAACTGGCTCGAGCGAGATTACCCGGATTCATTGTTCGTCGATAGATCAGGATTGGTGATACACTCTCAGGCTTCACCCGGATACTGCTCCGACCATCCAGTGGTGAGAGAACATATAGAGAAATTTCTTGAAAAACTGGCTCAGGTTGTATCGTCGCATGATTCTTTCTACGCCTGGGATATCTGGTCAGAACCTCACATCGTTCAGTGGTCTTGGATAGATTACATAAAGGATCCTTGGTTCTGCTACTGTGAGAATTCTCAGAAGAGATTTATTGAATGGCTCAAGAAGAAATATAAGACTATAGATGAACTGAACGATGCTTGGTACAGAACACACGAGAGCTGGGAAGAAATAGTTGCACCAAGGTACATTTCTCTATCAAGTTTCAGAGATCTGCTTGACTGGATTCAGTTCAACATAGAAAAGATAGCAGATGACCTTGAATGGAAAGTGTCATCAATCAGAAAGGGTGATGGAAAACACACAATCTCAAGTCATGCGGCGATATCAAGTGTCTACGGAATACCCGGCATCGGTTATGGTGCGTCCGATGACTGGAGACTTGCCGAGAAAGTTGATGTATGGGGCACATCGTTCTACCCGAAACACACAGGTTCATGGATGCCCCTTAAACCACATCACATGGGAGTCGCGCTTGACGCGAGTAGATCTTCCTGTGAAAGCCGAGGGAAACCATTCTGGATCGGCGAGTTGCAGACCGGTCACGGTGTCACCGGGATGAGATTTGGTGAACCCGTGGACAAATATGATGTCGAAAAATGGGCATGGCTTGCTGTTTCCAGAAATGCCAAAGGGTTAAACTACTATGCTTGGCTGCCCATGAGCTGTGGCTATGAGATCTCTGGTTTTGGTCTATCAGAGTACGATGGCTCAACAAATGAGAGGGCAGTTGCTGCCGGGAAGGTTTCGAAGACAATCACACAGAATATGGAGCTGTTTCTACGATCAAAACCATTGCAAGCAGAAGTGGCGATACTCTACAACATCGAAGCACACAAAGCCCTTGCCTGTCTGAGAGCAGAAAGCGCTGAGATCATTCGCAAAGATATGTTCGGGATGTACAAAGCGCTCATGAACTATGGTTGTACAGTTGATTTTCTGCACTTAACAGATCTGAACAAAGATTTGTCAAGATACAAATTGATAATACTCCCATTCTCAATCGCGATGACTGAAGAGGCCGCCAAAGCGATAGAGAAATATGTCGCCAGCGGCGGAACTGTGCTATCAGATGGTCGAATAGCCTGGATGAAAGACGATGGAACACTGTGTGAAAAGATACCGGGCCTTGGACTTGATGAATTGTTCGGATGCGAAGAGCTGTGGATGAAAGAGGTGAAAGAACCGACAACATTTGAATCATTTGGGTTAACTCTTTCAGCTTGCAGGTACATCTCAACCTACAGGGTCAAGGCAGGAAAGGTTCTCGCAGAAATCAAAGAGCAGCCGTTGATAATTGAAAACAACTATCTTTCTGGGAAAGCCATCATGGTCGGTACACTGATCGGAGCAGGTTATGAGGAAACAGGAAATGTTAACAATCTCGAGTTCTTGAGACAAATCGCATCGCGGTGTGGTATCAAAAAGAGATATTTCGTCCAACAGAAAGATGGCAGCACAGATGAACTTGAAGTGAGATTGGCAACTTCTCACAACGGCTTACTGGTTTATCTTTTCAACCACGGCAACGACAACTGCAGTTTTGATCTTTCAGTTTCCGAAGATCTTTTCAATGGTAGTTTCACCAACGCTAAGTGCTTGAACTATCCAGTTGAAATCTCTGTTGAGCGCGGCAACGCAATTGTGACGATGAAAGACATAAAAATGAACGCCGGTCAAACGTTGGTCATTTGGTTCAAATGATTATCCACCTTTAGATAGGAGGGGTGAAGGATGAGAAAGTCGTTAGTTTTGTTACTCGTGGCTGTACTCAGTCTTGTCGGTATCAGCGGTCTTGCAAAGACGAAGTTGATCTTTGCTGTTCACTGGTCAGACTATCAGGTTGAAGGAGTCAAGGACGAAAAAGAGAACATCACGGTGAAAGGGTTAAGGCAGTATGTTGAAGAGTATCAGAAATCGAACCCAGATGTTGAGATCGAGATTCAATCTGTGCCATTTGACGATTATCTCAAGCGCATACTGATCAGTCATACTTCTGGTGTTATTGCCGATGTGTACGTTTTGTACTCGCTCTGGGGTGTTCAACTGGTTGATTCTGGGATCCTCGATCAAGTCCCAAAAGATATCGTCGACAAAATCAAGAGTAATTTCGTCAGAGCTGCCGTAGATGGTGCAACCATTGACAAGGCCATTTGGGGTGTGCCAGTGGAAGTAGACAATTACGCTCTCATTTACAACAAAAAACTCTTACAGGAAGCCGGTTTCAATCAGCCACCAAAGACGTGGGATGAACTGGTCGCAATGGCACCGAAACTAACCAAAAAGAATCCCGATGGAACGATCGCGCAGTATGGTTTCGCCTTCCTCTCCGGTTGGGATTCTGCCGTTGTGCATCCATATTTGGCACTCTTGCACAGCAACGGCGGAAAAATGTTCACAGATGATTTCACAGAATGTTTGCTCACTTCAAAAGAAGCAGTGGAAGCCCTTGAAGCAGAACTCAAACTCTTCAAGAATGGTGCGACCGATCCAGCGGCAAGTGTGTGGAACTTCCCGGCAGGTAAAGTCGCAATGATGATAATGGCACCGTGGTATGAGACATCTCTGAAACTGGGGTTCAAAGATCAGTACGAAGAAACAGTAGGGGTTGCTCCAATACCCTATTTGAAAAAACCTGCGACGGCTGGATACACCTGGTTCATCGCGGTTGACGCAGCTTCAAAGAACAAGAAAGCCGCTTGGGACTTCATCAGATGGATGACCCTACAGGATGCCGGTGGTTTCACCAGAATGGGCGAACTGATGGCAAAGAACATAGGTGCAATTCCACCAAATAAAACAGATATCAATTACTTCAAAGGCGAACTTGATGATCTGTACACATCTGTTTTTGTTAAGGAATTGGAAAACACTTATCAAGAACCGAACGTGGCGCAGGGACAGGAAATCAAAACAATACTCATGAGAGAGATCATCGAGGCATGGAATGGCCGCAAGACAGCTGAAAAGGCATTGAGTGATGCAAAGGTGCAGATCGACAAAATACTGGCTGAGTTCTACAAATGAAGGGAGTTTTCAACGTTGGCTTGCAAACTCTTTTCCAGTAAACGTAAATCCTTGGAGCGGAACACAGGGGCAGGGTATCTGTTCCTTGCCCCTGCATTGCTCTTCTACTCACTGTTTTTCATATACCCGGTGATCTTCTCTTTCATTGTATCCACAAAAAGATGGAACATGTTGGTGCCTCTATCCAGAGCAAGAAATGTGGGATTTTCAGAGTATTCTTATCTGCTCAAAGACGAGATGTTCTTGGGAGTCTTGACCAACACGCTGATTTACGCATTACTTACCGTTTCTCTGACGATAACAATTGCGCTCATATTGGCTGTTTTGATCAACGGTGCAAAGCTTTCGGTGCTATGGAGATTCATCTATTTTGCACCGGTCGTAACTCCACAGGTCGCCATAGGTACTATTTGGGGATACCTGTATCGACCAAACAACGGGCTGTTGAATTCGATACTCAGATTATTCGGCATGAAACCTGTGTACTGGCTAACTGATCCAAATGTTGCTTTGTTTTCCATCATCGCTACGGCGGTGTGGGCTGGCATAGGTGGATCAATGCTCATTATCACTGCCGGATTGAAGAACATACCACAGGATTATTATGATGCAGCCAAGATCGATGGTGCCGGACCGTTCAGGCAGTTTTTCTACATCACAGTGCCTTTGCTTTCTCCAACTCTGCTCTTTCTAACTGCGACTGGGTTCATAGGTGCATGGCAGGTGTTCGACTTGCCATTCACAATGGGAAGAAATGCGCCTGCAAGAAGTGTCATGACTGTCTCATGGTATGTCTACGAAACGGCCTTTCAATCACTGAGAATGGGAAGGGCATCTGCGGGGGCCTTTCTGCTGTTTTGTATCATCTTTATTTTCACTCTGCTCATTCTCTGGATCTTCAAGCGTGGAGGGATCAAGGGATATGAATAAAAAAGTGACAAAAATCTTCCTTGAGATACTGCGATACACGATAATTGTGTTTGGTGCATTCTGGATGATTTTACCTTTCTTTTGGCTTTTTTCAGCATCTTTGATGACTCCACAGGAATTGCTGTCGGATACTCCAAGATGGTTACCCGAAAGACCACAATGGGGTAATTACCTTCAGGTTCTGAAGAGAGTACCGATATTCACCTATTACAAAAACAGCGTGATTGTAGCAACTTCTGTTACAGTTCTTGTGATTCTCACAAGTTCTATGGCTGGTTTTGCTTTCGCCAAGCTCAGGTTCCGTGGCAGGAGAATTCTTTTCAGTTTTGTTCTGTCGACCATGATGTTCCCCGTTTTTATATTTCTCATACCTGTGTACTATCTTATGAAATTATTCGGTTGGTTGAATAGCTATCTGTCTTTGATTGTCCCGTTCGCGGTCAGCGGATATGGCATCTTTTTGTTGAGACAGTTTGTCATGACCATACCAGATGAGTTATTGGATTCAGCGAGGCTTGACGGGGCAAAGGAGTTCAGAATCTATTCAACGATTATCCTTCCTTTGATAAAGCCAGCTCTTGCCACTCTGGCAATATTGACGTTCATAGGACAGTGGAATTCCTTTCTCTGGCCTCTCATTGTCACATCCAACGCTCAAAAACTGATCACACTGCCTGTGGGCATATCGAGGCTTTCTCTCGCGTTTTCAACTACTGAAACACAGCACCTCATATTGACGGCTCTCGTGTACCAGGTTGTGCCAATGGTTATCCTGTTCTTGTATTTACAGCGCTATTATGTGAAAGGTTTTGTGCTCAGCGGTTTTTCGAATCTGTAGTTCTTCTTGTCGGTCGCAGAGTGTATAATCACATTTGGGTGATGATGATGTTGAGGTCTTTATTCAAAGCGAGAGTTGACTTGCTAAGGGATTTTGTTGAACAAAGAGGTTTTGATGGAATCCTTCTGAGCAGATGCGACAATTTCTCATGGTTTACCTTTGGTGCGCGAAATCACATCACACTCAACACAGAGGTCGGCACAGCCCATGTTTTTGTAAACCAAGAGAGTGTTTACATTTTCACGAACAACATAGAAAGAAAACGAATTGAAAAAGAAGAAATGGACGAAGAGATATCTTCGCAAGTTGAATTTGGTGAGTACCTCTGGTCGAAGAACATGGCAGATGTTCTAAAACCTTTTATCAGTGGCAAAAAGATAGTTTCAGATACAGGTATGCTTGGCACAGTTGACCTCAAAGCCCAGATAGATCTACTTCGGTATGCGATGAGTGACTTTGAACTGAAGACATATCAAGATTTGGGAGCTGCGTGCGATGAAGTGCTGAACAGAAAAATGAAAGAGCTGAAGCCTGATATGACGGAGCTTGAAGTGCACGGGATTGTGTACAGCTCCTTGGCAAAGGAAGGAATTGAACCTATCTTTGTCATGGTGAGTGGTGAGGAGAGTGCCAATCTGTACAGACACAATCTACCAAGGAATGTGAGATTGGGCAAGAAGGTGTTTGTGAGTATTTGCGCGCGCAAAAGAGGGTTAGTTGTTTCTGCTACGAGATCTGTTCTGTTTGAAAAAGATCAGGCACTGATCGATCAACACAAACAGAACTGTTACATCGACGCGGTGGCAATTTCAAATTCAAAGGTTGGAGTGAAACTCAGCACGGTCTTTGAACAGATCAAGAAGGCATACGCAGAGGTTGGAAAGCCTTATGAATGGATGCTCCATCACCAAGGAGGTCTTGCCGGTTACAACGCAAGAGAGATCATAGCCAACGAGCTGACAGACTATGAACTGAGAGTCGGCAACGTCGTTGCTTGGAACCCGACGATCACAGGAACAAAATCTGAAGACACCGTTGCCTTGACGCAGGACGGTGTCAAGATCATAAGCTACTACGAAAAAAGCGACTGGCCATGTGTGGAATTTAAGATGAATGGCATGTTGATAAGAAGGCCAGATTTGCTCGTTGTCAGGCGAGGGTGAGAATGATGTGGTCTTCACTCATATTCGAATTGTTCTGGATGGTTCTAATCCTGAGTTTTTTCATACCTTTTATTCGCGCAAACATGCAGAGATCGACAAGAGACACGCTCATAAGACAACTTGAGACGAAAAGAAAAAGCCGTGTTATCACGTTGATACACAGGCAGGAATCAATGAGTTTCTTTGGATTCACCTTTGGTAGATATATAAACATAGAAGATTCAGAGGAAGTGCTCAGAGCAATCAAGCTCACACCGGTCGATATGCCCATAGACATTATTCTTCATACCCCAGGTGGATTGGTCTTGGCGGCTGAGCAGATCGCAAGGGCTCTGGTGAGACACAAGGGGAAGGTGACTGTTTTTGTACCACACTACGCGATGTCAGGTGGGACACTCATCGCACTGGCAGCCGACGAGATAGTAATGGATACCAATGCGGTGTTAGGACCACTTGATCCGCAGATAGGCAATTATCCAGCACCATCTATCCTCAGCGTACTTGAAAAAAAGGATATGAACGAAATAGACGATGAAACACTTATCCTCGCCGATGTTGCCAGAAAGGCAATCGAGCAGGTGAAGGATTTCATCAGTTGCCTGCTCACAGAAAAGGTTGGAGAGCAGAAGGCTAAGGAACTCGCAGAAACTCTTTCAAGCGGTAAATGGACCCATGATTATCCGATAACAATAGAGATGCTCAGAAAGATGGGACTACCCGTTTCGGATCAGATGCCAGAAGAGGTGTACCAACTGATGAACCTTTACAAGCAAACAGAACAAAGGAGGCCCTCTGTACAATATATACCTGCCCCATACAAGAGTGGTGAGCAAAACAACAGATCGATGCGGCTTTGATCACCAAGAACGGGTATCTTTGACCCTTTCCCACAGATCTCTTGCGAGTTCTGGTGAACTTTGATTGAGCGCGCTCAGAAGATCAAGTATCATCGAGTTACTCATCTGCTCTGTCAGCTTCAAGAGAGAATCGAGTGTGAGCTTTCCTTCTTCGATCCATTGCAAGATTCGTTCGGTGTCCAGCGTAGGCATCACGTATGTACTTTTCTCAGCCTTTGATACTTGAATCTCCCAGTTTGGCAGGACACCTCTGTATGAATAAGATGAGATCATCTTGGACCACACCGGTGCTGCATTTACTCCGCCAGTCAGATTTTCTCCATCCACAGCCACTGCGAGAATGATCTGACTATCACCACCTATGAACCATGCGGTTTTTTCAGATGTACCGGTTTTGCCGGCAACAGGTACCTTCTGCCTCGCATAGACACCGGTCCCCTGTTCCACGACGCGCTTCATGACGCTCAAAAGCAAGGAGCTCGCAACCATAGTGCTGTTCTTTCTGCCTTTGATCACACCTACGACCTTTGGAGATGCTTTGTAGATGATTCTTCCGTAAGGATCCTGGATGGCGTCTATTATGTATGGTTGAAGAACTACACCACCGTTGAAGATGGCGGCATAGCATTTGAGAATCTCCTCAGGTGCACTTTCAACAGTACCAAGAGAGATTGTCAGATCATTTGGGTAATAACCGTTGAGTTTCATCTCTTTCTGTAGAAATTGAACGACCTTGTCTTTGCCAAGTTGCATGAACAAGTTGACCGATGGTATGTTTCTCGATTCTATGAGAGCCTGAGCCAAGCTTACCGATCCCTTGTACTGCTTATCGAAGTTTTCTGGTGTCCAATCACCGATTTTAACAGGTAAATCGGTCAATCGACTTTCCAAGCCCCAGCCTTCTAAGAGCGCCAAATAATAGTACAGAGGTTTTATGGCGGAACCGAGCTGTCTTCTGCCTTCTGGGTATGTCAGACCAACTCCTCTGTATGTGAGCACCGCACCTGTGAATGGATCTATTGCTTCTGCAACTGTATTTTGATCAAGTTGAAGTGAATTCTTCATCATCAATGGATCGAGCGTTGTGTAGATACGATAGCCTTGCCTGACCTCGTTCAAACCGAAACCGATTGAATTGAGTTCTCTGACGACCCTCCAAAAGACTTCTTCATCGGTATTTCTGCTTTTTTTCTCGGCATAGGCTATGTTGTCTATCATTTGCACTTGCTCATCATACTGTTCTTGAGTCAGATAACCTTCTTTGAGCATCGCCGCTAAAACTGTCTTTGCTTTCTTCTTGGAAAGTTCTGGGTCTTTGAATGGATTGTAATTTTCTGGAGATCTTATCGTGCCGACGAGAATTGCGCTCTCTTGTAGATTCACAGTGGAAAGGTCTTTACCAAAATAATAGTTCGAAGCGCTGGCAAGCCCGTACAGACCATTTCCCATGTACGCAGAGTTCAGATACATTTGCAGAATCTCATCCTTTGTGCGCACCCTTTCAAGCCATAAGGCGATAAAAACTTCTCTGATCTTTCTTTCCCATGTTCGCTCCAGCGATAGATAAAGTGTTCTTGCAAGCTGTTGAGTGATCGTACTGGCACCTTCGTTGATAGAAAGGGTGGAAAGATTTCTGACAGTTGCCCTCACGATCCCTTCAAGGTCGATACCTATATGAGATACGAAGTTCTTATCTTCGGAGGAAATCAGCGCGTTGATCAGCACCGTAGGTACCTCTGGCAGATTTTTCCAGAAAGCTCTGGAAAGCATTACCGGAGAACCATCTTTGTAAAACATGATCAAGCCTGTTGGAAGGTGGGATTCCGGTGAATCGAGATCTTTGGTGATCAAGAAGTAGCAAACAAACAGCCCAATCAAAGATACTGCTAAACCTGAGAGGAATGCGATTCTCTTCAAAATTCACACCCCTCGATCTTGAGCAGCATCCTTTTCCATTGTATGCCGCCGGTGAATCCACCGATAGAGTCTTTCGCCACAACCCTGTGGCATGGAAAGTAGATCGGCAATGGATTTGCCTTCAATGCCTGCCCCACAGCCCTGGGAGCGGTTTTGAGTTTCTCAGCCAGTTCTTTGTATGTCACCACATGTCCATACGGTATTTTTCTCAGCGATGCCCACACTCTTTTTTGAAACTCTGTGCCAGGAACCTCTACGGGAAAATCGAGCGTCTTTCTTCTGCCCTCGAGATACTCTTGAAACTGGGTTGCGATCTCTCGGTTAATCTTCCCTTCACACCTTTGGTTGAACTGTATTTTGAAAACACGGCCATCTTTCTCGTAAACACACAGATACCCAGATTCTGTTTCAAAAGATTGACAATTCATGACTCATGCCCCCTTTCTGCCATAATATCTTTGAGGTGATCAAATGAGAAAAAGATTTCGCGAAACCAATCTGACCTTTGGCAAATTACCTCCCGCAGAAAAGAATCTTATCACAGATGTTGGGCAAATCAAAGTCGGACATGTGACACTTTGTTCTGACAAACCGACTGTGATTAGGACTGGTGTTACCGCCGTGGTGCCACAGGATGTTTTCAATCGCCGGCTGAACGCCGCCTGTTCTGTATTGAATGGTTTTGGGAAATCGGCTGGTTTGATGCAGATAGAAGAGTTGGGGCAGATAGAAACCCCAATCATTTTGACCAATACACTCAGTGTTGGTGTGGGTTTTCAGGGTCTGGTGGATTATATGAGCAAGAAATACAGATTCAGAACACTCAATCCAGTTGTTTGTGAATGCAACGATGGCTTTCTCAACGATATACTCTATCCAGCGGTAAGAACAGACCACATTGCACAGGCTATTGAATCGGCATCACAGATCTTTGAACTCGGCAGCGTCGGTGCTGGTACTGGAATGACCAGTTTTGGGTTCAAGGCAGGTATAGGTAGCGCTTCAAGACTCTTGAGAGATAATTATGTGATGGGCACACTTGTACTCGCGAATTTCGGAGCCTTTGAAGACTTGACCATCCTTGGCAAAAAGGCATCTGAGTACACAAAACCGGGTGTAGAGAGAAAACAAGACAGCGGTTCGATCATCATATTGGTTGCGACGAACATGCCACTTGATTCAAGACAGCTCAAGCGCGTGGCAAGGCACTCCTTCCTCGCGCTTGGTATGCTTGGTGCGCCTGGCTATCATTCAAGTGGTGATGTGTGTATTGCCTTTTCAACGACAAATGGGCACGTGGAGGAGACAAGAGAGAATTTCGATCTGCTGTTCAGGGCGGTAGTCGAATCCACCTATGAAGCTATATGTGATGCATTGTTTTGTGCAGAAGATATGGACGGTTTTTCTGGTAGAGCAAGAGCCATGCCGGTGGAATGGGTGATAGAATCAACCAGGAGGGATTGAGTTGAAAGATATAGAGTTGATCAGAAACATCTGCATCATCGCACACATAGATCATGGCAAGACCACCTTTGTAGATAGAATACTGGAGATCACAAAGAGCGTAGACCCCCGTCTGATGCACGAACAATTTTTGGATCAGATGGATATCGAGAGAGAACGCGGTATAACGATCAAAGCCCAGCCCGTTAAGGTGATCTATCAATACGGTGGCAAAGAATACGAGATAAACATCATAGATACGCCGGGACACGTTGATTTCTCATACGAAGTCAGCAGAAGCATGGCAGCCTGCGAAGGTGCAGTGCTTTTGGTTGACGCTTCCCAAGGTGTTGAAGCTCAAACGGTTGCACACACATACCTTGCGATCGAAAATGACCTTGATCTGGTACCGACTCTGAACAAGATAGATCTACCAAATGTGAACATTGAGGAAGCAGAGAATGAATTGATCAGCTTGGTTGGAGTGGATCGATCGGAGATTCTGAAGATGAGTGCGAAGACAGGAGAGGGCGTCGAGCAGGTCTTAGATGCCATAGTACAGAAGATTCGTCCTCCAAAAGGTGATCCGTCAAAGCCTCTCAAGGCTTTGATCTTTGACGCAAAATACGACAAATATCGAGGAGTGATAGTGTACGTAAGGATCTTTGACGGCTTAATCAGGAGAAACGACAAGATAATGATCATGTCAACAAAAGAAGAATATGAAGTTGTCGAGGTTGGCATCTTCACACCAGACATGAAACCGATCGATGAGCTTGGACCAGGAGAGGTCGGCTACATCATAGCAGGTATAAAAGAGGTAACTCACGCTAAGGTTGGTGACACAATAACAAGTGCAATCAATCCCGTTGATGTTCCACTACCCGGTTACAAAGAAGTCAAACCGATGGTCTACGCCGGGATGTTTCCAGGATTACCCGAATACTACGAGGAACTGAAAAAATCACTTGAGAAACTCAAACTGAATGACTGGGCATTGACCTTTGAGCCAAGTCATTCACCGGCACTTGGTTTTGGTTTCAGGTGCGGTTTTCTTGGTCTACTGCACATGGACATAGTGAGAGAAAGGCTGGAGAGAGAGTTCGAAATGGCAGTCATTCTCACCGCACCTAATGTTGAGTACAGGATATTACTAAACAACGGTCAGACCATCACGGTGAACGATCCAGCTAAGTTCCCAGATGAAGATGAGATACAAAAGGTCTATGAACCATTCGTGAAGCTTTCGGTGATAACTCCCACCGACTATGTTGGCGACATCTTCACAAACCTTCAAAATGAAAGAAGGGCGACTCTCTCGCACACGGAAAATGCCGGGGTAAACAGGGTCATCATGCACTTCAAAGTGCCACTCGCCGAGATAATAACGGATTTCTTCGACAAATTGAAGGCAATTAGTCGCGGTTATGCGTCCATGGACTACGAATTGATCGGTTACGAGGAATCCGATGTGGTGAAGATATCAATCCTTGTGAACAAAGAACCTGTGGATGCGCTGGCAACAGTCGCGCACAAAAGCAAGGCATACAGCGTGGCAAAAAAACTGGTCGACAAACTTTCCGAACTGATACCTCGCCACCAGTTCGAGATACCCGTTCAGGCAAAGGCGTTCGGGAGAATCATCGCCCGTGCTGATATCAAGGCTCTCAGAAAAGATGTGCTTGCCAAATGCTACGGCGGGGACGTGACAAGAAAGATGAAATTGCTTGAGAAACAAAAAGAGGGAAAGAAAAAACTGCGAGAGATAGGACAGGTTACAATCCCACAGGAAGCCTTCCTCGCGCTACTGAGAATAGGCGAGGAAGAGCAATGATTTATTGAGATCAAAAGAATCTTTTCAGATGCTCAAGACCCATTTTCAAACCGATCTGGGATTTTTGCACAGTGCCTGCCCAGACCGGGTCTTCATGTTCTATGCTGACGACAAAGTCGTATCCGATTCTCTTGAGCGCGAGTATGAATTCCTCCCAGTCTATCTCCCCAAGACCTGGGAGCCTGTAGGTCCACCAGCTCTTGCCATGCAGATTAGTCCCGAAGTGACCAAAGATTCCCTGTTCATCGAGCAGATTCTCTTCTATCTGAACATCCTTCGCATGGACGTGAAAGATTCTGTCTTTGAATTCTTCAACAGCCTTTATGTAATCAATGCCAAGCCAGTAAAGGTGAGATGGATCAAAGTTCAAACCAAAAGAATCGGGGGTTATTCTGAAGACTTCCCTCCACAACTGTGGTGAGTAGAAGATATTGCCTATCTTCTCATCTTCCTGCCAACCTACCATCGGGCAGTTTTCTATCATGAGTTTTACATTTTTCTTCTCGGCATAGGCAATCAGAGGTTTGAAGACCTTTTCAAACTCCACCAAATTCTCCTCGACCGACTTTGTTATATCCCTACCAATGAAGGTCCCAACCAATTCCACTTTCAGTAGGTTTGCAACATCTATGACCTTCTTCAAATGATCGTTGATCTGTTTTCGCTTTTTTGGATCTGAGTCAAGGTTGTTATCATAATAAGCCAGAGAGGATATAATCAAACCATATTTGTCAAGCAGTTTTCTGGTTTCTTCTGCCTTCTTCTTGTTGAAATCAGTTACATCTATCGTCGTTGAAGAAAAATCCCTTTCATTCACAAGCGGCCATACGGCAACTTCCAGCGCCTCAAAACCATTCTTGGAAGACCATGATGCGATCTCTTCTAATTTCGTGTTCCCAAGGGCGACAGTCAGAAAGCCAATTCTCATAGCTCTACCTCCTCTTAAGGGCAGGGTCAGGCAAGAGCCTGACCCAAGTCCTAAAAGACTGATTCTGGGAAATAATAATCTTTTGCGTTTTCTTTGGTCACAGTTTCGGTGGCAAGAATGATCTTTCTCGGTATGCCTCTTTGATAGAACCCGTTGAGATCCTGTTTTCTCAGTGCCATGACCGCAAGGTTAATCGCCGTCGAGATCATGTTTGGTGGATAGGTGAAGTTAACTCCGATGAGTGGGTGTCCATCCATGATCATCTTGACCATATTTTTCTCGCAGGCTCCTCCTACCAATACCATGTTTTTGTCTCTGCCAGCCTGTTTGAGCGCCAAGAGCACACCATGGAGCATGTCGTCATCACCGGTCCAAACTGCATCGATGGTACCGAACTTTGTGAGCAGTGTCTGCATTACTTCAAAGGCTTTTTCTCTACTCCAATAACCAGGTTGCTCTGCGATGATCTTCAGGTCTGGGTACAGACTTATCGCATCTTTGAAGGCCTGGACTCTCTCATCATCGATGCTGCATGGAATACCTCTTATGACCACGATATTGCCTTTTCCTTTGAGCTTTTCAGCTATGTACTTGCCTGCCAGATAACCGTACATGTAGTTGTCTCCAGCTATGTAGCAGTTGTACTCCTCGGAGTTTATACCCCTGTCCACGATCACCGTGAAAATACCCTGTCTGAAGGCCTGTACGCATATCGGTGTGAGTGGTGCAGATTCGTATGGGTTGATCACAAGAGCGTCGATCCCTTTTGCCATAAGTGCCTGAACCTGTGCAATCTGTTCACTCGGTTCCTTTGCTGTCACCAAATAGAACTCGACGTCTGGATCGTTCTGATACTGTTTGATCGCATACTGTGCCCACCAGACCATTCCGCCTGTCCATCCGTGATCTGCTGCAGGAATTGCCACACCTACTCTGATTTTTGCAGCAAAGCTGAGTACAACTATTGCCAGAACAAGAAACACCAAAAACTTTCTCATAAGAACACCTCCCTTGATATTCCCCCACGTGGGGTATCATTCTTTTCTCAAATTCTGCAGCAACACCGCTGCGATTATGATCAAACCTTTCACCATGCCCTGCAGATAAACCGCAACATTGAGCATGACGAGCATGTTGTTTATGACACCCAGTATCAAAGCACCAAAAAACGTTCCGAAGACGCTACCCTTGCCACCGCTGAGACTCGTTCCACCTATCACCGCTGCAGCTATCGCGTCCAGTTCAAAGCCATTGCCCGTCGAAGAGGAACTCACAGAGCTCATCATAGAAGAGAGCAACACAGCGGATGTAGCAACTGAGACCCCACTGACCACATAGGTCAGAGTTCTCACCATATCTACCTTGATAGCCGAGTACAGAGCCGCCGTTTCATTTGCGCCAACGGCATAAACATGTCTGCCGAATTTCGTTTTATCCAGTAGAATATAGGCAACAATTGCGTAAGCAATGAACACTATCATTGGAAGAGGCAACCCAAGGACGAATTTCATGCCTATGTCTGAGTACTTCCTTGAGATTGTCATATACACGCCACCGTTAGCGAAATTCAAGACCAAAGATCTGTAGATCGCCATACCACCGAGTGTCGTAACAAAAGCGGGTATCTTTCCCTTGGTCGTCAGCAACCCCGTACCAAAGCCAAGCAGTATTCCCAAACCATAGGTCAACAGAATTGACAAAAAGACTGATAAAGCACTGTCACCGAATTTATTGACACTTTGAATTGCCAAAGCTCCCAATAGGGCAACCATCGATCCAACTGAAAGGTCTATTCCCCCTGCTATCATCACAAAAGTTATTCCAATTGCGATTATTCCAACGTACGATGTCTGCCAGAAAATATTCAGGATATTTCTTGGTTTCAGAAAAGCAGGGCTGAGTATGCCAGAGAAGATCATCAACGCCACCAAGATGAAAACTATTATGTACTTGGAGAGATTCAGCTTGAAAGTCCACTTATCCTTTATAAGAATCACCTTCCTCCAAGCCCGTTGCGTGATATATAAGGTTCTTCTCGCTGATCTGCTCACCCGATATGCAAGCAGTGATCTCACCGCTTCTCATCACCATTATCCTGTTGCAAATGCCAATGATCTCAGGTAACTCAGATGAAACAACTACGAAGGTCGCGTCGTACTCTTTTATCATCTGATGCATGATTTCGTATATTTGATGCTTTGCATTCACATCAACACCACGGGTTGGCTCATCGAAGATGAAAATCTTTGCCCCTGTGTTGACCAATTTGGATATGACCACCTTCTGCTGATTTCCACCACTCAGTGTTTTTGCAAGTTGAAAGGGTGTTCTTGTTTTTATATCGAACTTTTTCTCGTAATTTCTAAAAGTTTCGATTTCCCTTCGCCTGCCAAGGAGCACCTTTGAGAATTTCTCAAGGGACATGATCGTGGTGTTCATGAAAACCTGCAACGATAGGATAATTCCAGCGGTCTTTCTGTCCTCGGGAAGATAAACTATCCCGAGCTTTTTGGCGTCTTGCGGTGATTCAATCTTGACCTGCTTACCATTAAGCAGTATCTGACCGCTGTCAACCTTTCTGACACCTATTATCGCTTCCATTAGCTCGGTTCTACCGGATCCAACAAGACCATAGAAACCCAGTATTTCACCTTTGCGAACCTCAAAGTTCGCATTTTTCACCGTTCCATCTTTCGTGGTTAGATTCTTAACTTGCAGAATCAGCTCGTTTGATGGTGAAAGTTTCGGTGGGTACATCTCGTCAATTTTTCTACCTATCATCAACTCTGCGATCTGTCTTTCGGAAAGCTCTTTGGTCTTGCCCTCGTGCACTTTTCTTCCATCCCTTAGAATGATCAAACTGTCTGTCACAACCTTGACCTCTTTGAGTTTGTGTGAGATGAAGACAACGGTGATGCCAGAATTTTTCATGCTTCTTATCACATCAAACAGCTTCGATATTTCTTCTTGGCTCAAAGATGAAGTCGGCTCATCCATTATCAATATCTTCACGCTTTTTGAGATTGCCTTTACTATCTCCACCATTTGTTTTTGTGCCGGTGAAAGCTCTGATACATAGGTTTGTGGATCAATTCTCAAACTCAGTTGCTGCATATACCTTCTTGTCGCTTCAATCATGGAACTTCTGTTAAGGAAAAACCCCTTTCTCACTTCACTGCCCAAGAAAACATTTTCGTAAACTCTGAGGCTGTCAACCAGGTTTAGTTCCTGCGGAATGAGAATTATGCCGTATTCTTTTGCCTTCAATGGATTAAGTTGCACTTTGTGACCTTCGATGAAGATGTCACCGCGTGTGGGCTGTAAGAAACCGGAAAGAATTCTCATCAGCGTTGATTTTCCTGCCCCATTTTCGCCTACCACACCGTAGACCATACCTTTCTCAAACTGCACATCAACGTTGTGCAAAACCCTTACAGATGAAAAATCCATGCAAATATCCTTGGCTGAAAGGATCACTTCATCAACCATTTATCTTTACCGTCCCCCCAACCTTGGAAGACTCAAAAATCTTCTCAACCACCTTTACAGCCATCATTCCATCTTCAGGTTTAACTATCGGTTTCTCAATGCCAAGACAAACCTTTGCAAAGTGGTCTATAACGGGCATTTTCCAGTACGGATCTTCATTTGTGAACAAGGGCTTCAGGACGATTTCACCGTGAAAAACGACCGGTTTTGACAGGTAAATATCGATCTTTGAAGGATCTGTTTGTCCTATCTTCAAAGCGCCCTTTTCACCGTAGATGACAAAATAATTTTCTTCCAAGCCTTTGGTTATCCAGTTCGCGTCCAAGGTCGCAAACCCACCGTTTGAAAGCCTTAAAACTGCGCTCGCGACATCTTCAACACTCGCATCTTTTTCCAGCGTTCCAACCATCGCCGCGCATTCAACTATCTCCAAACCCGTCAGATATCTGATCAGGTCCACTTTGTGTACTCCAAGATCTCCCAGGGCTCCAAACATGGCTGAATCTTTCTGGAAAAACCACGCGGCGTTGGGTGACCAGTTCTCGGGACCGGAATGTCCAAACATTGTTTTCACGAGTCGTACTTCTCCAATCATGCCAGACTCAATTATCTCTTTCGCCCTTTGGTGATGGGGAAAGAATCTCTGTGAGTGGTTTGTCATGAGAATCTTGCCCCTTTGTTTAGCTGTCTGAACCATTTGCAGTGCTTGCTCAGAATTGGTTGCCATGGGTTTTTCAACAAGCACGTGTTTTCCCATTTTCAAAGCATCGAGTGATGCCTTCGCGTGAAGAAAATTCGGCAGGGCAACTACCACAGCATCGATATTTTCTTTTTCAAGTAGCTCTGAATATTCCGTGTAAAAATGTATTTTTTCATCATTGAGCTTTTTTCTGAAGAAATCCAGTCTCTCCTCGCTCTTGTCCGATATTGCCACAAGCTGAACGTATTCAGAAAGGTATGCGTTTGGAATGTGTAATACCTCAGAGATCTTTCCCGCGCCTATGATACCTAATCTGATCTTCTCTGGCATCTTTACCGCCTCCTCAAATCTGGGTCATATGAACGAGCCTCTTGTTGAATGGAGCCAGTGGAAACCTGGAACCGTAATGCTTGAAAACTTCGGCGAATTCACAACCAACTTGAATTCCCCTGAAACCTGCCGGATAGATGATCGATGGCATGATCTCCTTTACGAAAACATGCTTGTCGAAGGCAGCTTCCATGAGTTCAATCGCCCTTTTCTTGTATTCGTATGAAGTTGTTATGTCAATGGCCACATCGAAGTCAAAACCAACGCTCGAAGCTGGAATCTCAAAAAGGTATATCTCTTTTTCGAATTTCCTAGCAAGCCTGACCGTTTGCTCAGAAACAACTTGGTGATCATACAAGATCTCTGTATGCCAATGTGTGAACACGACATGAGGGTTAAATTTCTCAAACAGCTCTTTGAGATCTTCGAACAACTTTGTCTCATCTATTTTTCCGTAGGAATAATCAAAATGAACAGCTTGCGCACCGAGTGTTTCTACTGCTTCTTTGAAACCTGAGATTCTATCCCCACAGACACTCAGAACACAAACCTGATTTCCATTCAAAGATAACTGTCGTATCGTTCCTCCCATACCGATCACAGGATCGTCGCTATGGGCAGAGGTAACAAGGATCTTTTTCAAACAGATCATTCCTTTCTTTTTGAACTCGACTGCCTCACCACCAGTTGGGGTGAGAAGATGTACCTTTTTATCTTCTTGTTTCCCTTGATCAATTCAAAAAGTAGTTTTGCGGACACCTCACCCATCTCTTCGACTGGCTGGTGAACCGATGACAAAGACGGCGATACGACTTCGCACAACTGTTCATCATCGTCAAATCCGACAATTGCAATGTCTTCCGGTACCCTTAAAGAAAATTCTCTGACTGCCTTCAGAGCACCCACTGCGACAAGATCGTTCATACAGAAGACACCATCTACCCTTTGTCCCGAGGAGAGTATTTCTTTCATCTTTTGGTAGCCTTTATCTTCATCGTACCCAACAGGGTAGGCGATTGCTTTTAGATTAAACTCCTTCATCGCTGCTCTGTAGCCTTCGAGCCTCTGGAGTGAGACATACAGTTCATAGGTTCCACCAAGATGAACGATGTTTGAGCAGCCATTTTCAATCAGGTGTTTCGTCGCGGAATATGCGCCGTAAAAGTTGTCCAGCACTATTGAAACAACGTTTTCATGATCATAGTCCTTGTCGAAAACCACAACGGGGATGTACGAAGACACCTCCAACACAAGATCGTCGCTAACACGAGAGTTTCCTATGATGATCCCGCCCACGCCAAAAAACCTCGCGTTTCTTATGAGCATCTCTTCTCTGTGCAGATCCCTGAAGGAGTCCATCAAAATCACCAAAGAATCCTCACCACAAGCCTTTTCGACCCCGCGTGTGAGCCGAGCGAAGAACGGGTTTATTATGTCTGGCACAATGAGTCCAACGGTCGTGATCTGGGTCCTTTTTGCCATAGTTCTGGCATGAAAATCCGGTGTATAACCGAGCTCTTTGGCAACTTTCAAGATTTCTCTGCGCTTTTTCTCACTGACCTTTCCCTTGCCGTTCAACACCTTTGAGACGGTGGAGACTGAAACCTTTGTTAGATCAGCTATTTGTTTCAGCGTTGCCACTCTCAGACCTCCCAGAATGCTCAGTATCACAAGATCAATGACTGGATTTCAGATTCATCCATTTCCCTGAGTATTTCTTCTCTTTGTCGGAAATATCTCACAGATTCCTTCACTAAGTTATCCATTACCGACTCATCGGGCAGCGAATTCGCCAGGACATACGGGTCTGCATAAGGGCCAAGCGGCTCAAAGGTTATGAACCTTCCCTCTTGATTCATTCCAACTAAGTATGCCGCCATTATCGCCAAATCCAGATCGATCATCGCCTTTCCGGGTCCATCGCGATTGCTGTCCGCAATGTGAAGGTTTATGAGCCGATCTGAGCATTTTAGTATTGCGTCACCAAGGTTGCTCTCTTCACAAATCATGTGATAGATATCACCATTTATATAGTATATCGCCGGATGATCCACCGCTTTGATATATGCCAGAGCCTGATCCACTGTGTGTATGAGGCTAACCTCGGCAGATCTTATTGGTTCAACAGCGGCTTTGACCTTTGATTTTTCGAAATACTTGGCACAAATTCTCATTGCCTCGACACTTCTATCGAATTCGTAGTTATCCTCTGGCCTGGTTCGTCCGACGGCGCTCGGAACAACTATCAGATAATTGCCGTTCAACGATTCTGCAAAGTCTATCTGCCTTTTCACATAATCGATGGCATTCTGTCTTATATATGGATTTGAGCTTGAAAGATCGTTGTGCTGTGAATAGAGGCCACATATCCCTGAGACCTTCATATCAAACTCTTTCAGAATTTCTCTCATTCTACTCGCGCTGGAGCAGACTTCATCGGTGTAACTGTCACCTTTGAGTTCAACGAAGTCTATACCATTGCTTTTCAATCTTTGCAGTGATCTTTCAAGTGGCTCACGTCCGAACATCCATATACTCCATGACAGATCGAATTTCCTGTTCAATCTCTGGGGATATTTCGCTTTGAATTCAAGGAATTTCCTTATTATCTCAAGCTTCTTGAGTTGAAAATTCTGCAGTTTCATCAGAACACCCCTCTATTTTTCCTCTTTGATGTCCAGTTCTTTCAGAGTCTTCCTCAACCAATCCAAGGATTTTTCGAGTAAGATTCCACCTTTACCTTCACATTCTATACTCAGCACACCGTTGTAATCATTGTCTCTCAGTATTTCAAGAACCTTGCGTATGTTGTCGGCATTCACACCCTCGCCTACCGCACAGTGGCTTATTCCTATGCCGGTGTCTTTTCCTCTCAAACTCATTGCCAGGCTCTCGGACACATCCTTTATGTGGACATGCTTTATCTTTTTGACGAATTTTCTACAGAACTCGACGGGATCCTGTCCTGCTATGAAAGTATTCCCCGTGTCAAGGTTCAATCCCAGTCGGTCACTTTTCACAAAATCGAGCATTTTTTCAAGCATCTCTGGCTTGGTTGTGAAATAGCCGTGTATCTCTATGTTGATGTTGATCTCGTACAGTTCCGCGAGTTCAACGATGTAAGAATAGGATCTTTTCATCAGCTCCATTGCTTCTGTGTCTGACAAACCCTCTGGTTTGTACAATCCATCAGTTGTGGCTATGTTTTCACATCCAATAACCTTTGCCCACGGAAGGGTTTTGCAGACATACTGAACTCCTATGTACATTCCATCTTTGCCTGAGAGAGGATACGCAGAGTCAAGTTGAGAGAACCTCACGCCGTACTCTGACATCTTGTGCTTCATTTTCATGGGATCTTCTAACAAGGATATGTGAGGAAAGTAGCCAAGTCCGTGTATCCACGCAGAACCATCGATGACCCCACATTCGATGTAGTGAACATCATGATCTTTCGCCCATTGCAATGCCTTTTCAAAACTGAAAACGGCTGAATTAAAAGCGTCTGTGTGAAAACCTATTTTCATGTCTATCCCTCCTTGCTCTGCCTGATGGCTTTTTTGAAAACTCCCTTCCCCGCATATGCACTGAAAGCACTCACAGCGAGCGATGCCACTATGAATATTCCAAAGACAACCTCCTGGAAATATGGGTTGACTCGCAACATGTTGAGAGTGTTGGAGATTATTCCCATGAGCAGAACACCAAAGAATGTGCCCAGTATATTCCCCTTACCTCCAGAGAGCGGTGTTCCACCGATTACAACTGCGCCTATCGCCCTCAACTCCAAGCCAGAACCCGTTGTGGGCTGAGCCGCGCCAACTCGTGACAGGAGTATCATCGAAGCCATGCCTATCATCAATCCGTTTATCAGAAATGCCAGAAGCTTTGTTCTGAAGATCGAGATTCCAGACAAGTAGGCCGCCGCAGGGTTACTTCCCACCGCATAGAAATGTCTGCCGAGTTTTGAGTATTTCAGAATGAAATGTGCCAAGAAATAGATGAGAATTCCTATCAAGAAACCCAAAGGAAGTATTCCCCAAAGCCTTGTCAGACCCAGTGCTTCGAATTTACCGTATATGGTTTGAAATACTCCCTTTGTTATCGCATACGCAGTTCCTCTGAAGACACTCAGAAAACCCAACGAAGTGATGAAAGAAGGTGCCTTGAAAACCAGTGACGAAGATCCAACCAGAAGACTGTTGAAGGCTGCCAGGATCAACGCCACTAAGACCACCCAGAAATAGCTCACGTCATTTTTGATCATCATGGCGATCACACAGGATACCAAACCGATATTGGCACCGACAGATATGTCGATCTCTCCAGAAATTATCAGCATGGTCATACCGGACGCGAGTATTCCCAGTACAGCGATTTGTTCCAGTATATTCGTGATGTTGCTCAAAGCGAAAAACCTTGGATTTATAGAGCCGGTGATAACCGCAAGGACTACCTCCGCTAAAAGCAAGAAAAACCACTGGTTCTTGTACAATGGTTTTTTTCCTTTCTGCAAGACTTGATTGGAATTCTTTCGCTCTGGCATATTATTCCCTCCTGAGGTCAAACACCTATGAACAGTCTCATCAAATCTTCTTCTTTCAGACCATCATTTTGTAAGATGTGGGTCATTCTACCATTCCTCATGACACCTATTCTGTCACTCATAGAAAGAAGTTCAGGCATATCTGAAGAAACCATTATTATGCTCTTTTTGTTTTCCACAAGCTCCAACATGATTTGGTAAATCTGTTCTCTTGCACCGATATCAACACCCTTTGTAGGTTCATCAAATATGTAAAGTGCCGCATCGGTGTTCAACAGCCATCTACCGATGATCACCTTTTGCTGATTACCTCCAGAGAGTTCCTCGATCAACTGGTCTCTGTCTGATACCGCGATAGAGAGTTTGTTGACCGTCTGTGTTGATAATCTCAATTCCTCACTCAGATTCAGCAGAAACCTTCTTGAAAGCTTGTTCTTAACTGCCACCAGATTCTCCACGACATTTCGTCCCAGAAACATACCGTATTTCTTTCTATCTTCCGAAACAAAGCAAATGCCTTTTTTCATCGCATCGATAGGAGATTTCAAAACAACTGTCTTTCCGTCCATTACAATCTCGCCACTATCGGGCCTCAGTGCACCGTATATCAAACTCACCAGTTCTGTTCTGCCAGATCCCACAAGGCCACCTATACCGAAAATTTCACCCGCTCTGACATCGAAGCTGACGTCTTCCACAATGCCTTTCTTTGTGAGATTGCGTACGTAGAAACGTACATCACCGATTGGAACTTTCTTGCGTTGGAAAAACAGTGCGGTATCTCTTCCAACCATTTTCTTGACAACTGTGTTGAGATCTACTTCTTGAAGCGGATATGTCCCCATCTTTTCGCCGTCTTTCAAGATGGTTATTCTGTCTGCTATTTCGAAGACTTCGTTCAGATAATGAGAAATGTATATGATACCCAGCCCTTGAGACTTGAGATTCTTCAAGAGTGTGAGCAAGGCTCTTGTTTCTTCCAATCCCAAAGAACTTGTGGGCTCATCCATTATTATGACCCTTGCCTTCCTGTGAAGCGCCTTTGCGATCTGAACCATCTGTTTTTCAGCCGTTGATAAATTCCCAGCTAATTCATTTGCATCCAGATCAATTCCAAGGTTTTCAAGTATCTTCTGAGTTTCATCGGCCTGTCTCTGTTTGTCTATCTTGAAAGGCATCTTTGAGTTCAACTCGTTTCCCAGGAAGATATTTTCAGCAACGGTAAGTGAGTCAACAATCTCTGCATCTTGATAGACCGTCGTGATACCCATCTCTATTGCCAACCTCGGGTTCAGGGTTTTCATTTTCTTGCCAAGAATCACAATCTCTCCAGATTCGGGAGAAACTGCACCTGACAAGATCTTTATCAAAGTTGATTTTCCAGCACCGTTTTCACCGACAAGACAGTGTATCTCTCCTGCGTGTAAATCAAAATCGACGCTTTTCAAAACCATGTGTTCGCCGTATATCTTAACTATGTTCCTGAGTTCGACGAGGCGTTCTTTCTCACTCATTGACGATCAACTCCTACGATCAATGAGGGATGGGAATAATCCCATCCCCCGATTGTGTGCATGTTTTAGTTTAGAACATCAATCAAGCCTTTGTACTCTGGGAAATACTGTTTTGTGAGCTGAATCCACACTGGATCTATGTCCCATGGCACAACCTTTGTCTTGTCATCAATTGTTTCAGGAGTTATTGGTGTGATGGGCAGGAAGATCCACTGTCTCAGCGCTTTGATCTTCTCGGTTACATACGAGTGCAGGGCAAGGAACGAAACAAAACCTTCCCATCCCGGTGAACTTGAGATTGAGTACTTTATTGAACCTTCCTTGATCAGTTCGATTCCATACGGAGCACCATTTGTTGTTATAACCTTTATTGGGTTGTTGAGCAAGCCTCTGGATTTCAACATGCGGACAACCGCGGCACCCATTTCTTCGTTGAAAACAAACAGCACCGAGAAGTTGTAACCGGATTCAATCAAGTCCTGTGCCTGTTTGACAGCCTCATCTGGTATATATTGTCCATCTCTGATGGCGACAATCTTGTTCTTGCCGAGTTCTTTCACGGCAGGCTCAAAAGATTTCAAGAACATCTGCACAGGAACATGTTCCAGTCTTCCCATGATGACCGCAATATTTTCTCCTGGGTAGTTATTGGCTACGTACTGAGCGATATCCTTTCCCATTGCGTCCCAGTTGAAGTCAATGCACGCCACAACGGGATCTTTTGATTTTAGAACTTCACCAACATTATCTGTTACAACAAGTGGTATACCTGCTTTGGCGCATTCTCTTGCAGCTATGAAAGCACCATTCGGGTTGAAGGAGAATATACACATTCCATCTACTTTCATGTTGACCAGCGTCTGAATATTCGATATCTCCTTTTCCACGTCGTAATCTGAGTTCAAAACTACGACTTCAACTCCCGCAAGATTTGCAGCGTAGACAAATCCCTCAACGTCCTTCCTGTACCATGTGTCTGGGCCAGGGGTAACATAGCCATAAACCAGTTTCTTAGCCATGCCGAGGGATGCAAAGAGCATGACAAGAAGCGCTACCGAGATCAACACTTTGAAGCCCTTCATCAACACACCTCCTCTGTATGGGTTCGCTTGAAGCGACCCGAAAATACCTGATGAAAATCACAAACAGATTCAAAGACTTCTTTTGGAAAGACGGCCATATTTTCCTGAACAACCCGTTAATCTAACAACGAATATGCTTTATCTATCATGAGTCAATCGTTTGACCAACCTTTTCAAACTAAAAATACCAAAAATAAACTACCAAGTCAAACATGTCTTGGGCTAATAGTACAGTGAATTATCTGAACAGCCTTAAGCACAGGAGTTTATGCTTCACATTTGCGCTGTTGCTCACTCTTTCTCGATTTTTCTTTTAAAATCAAGTAATGTCTTTGGAGGTGTTCTTCTGATCAGTGATTTTTGTTTTGGCTCAATCAAATTGTCAATTCACTGAAAAAAATTGATGTTACTCTGCTGATTGAAACCAGATGAATTTGCAGGTGGGTGAAAAGGTGGATCAGCGCCCGAATGTCTTTTACGCTCTATTGCAGAGTGCTCTGATGGGATCTGTCGCTGGTGCCATTGTCGCTTTGTACAGACTTTTCATAGTCAAGGTAGATAACTTTAGAATGCTTTTGGCACTGAATCAAAGCTTTCTCTTGTGGGTATTGCTGTCGATATTCATCGCTCTTATCTTAGAGGTTATTGTTCGAAGACTTCCTTTCATCAGTGGTAGTGGTATACCACAGGTCAGGGCTTTGATCACAAAAAAGATGGATTACGATCCACTGAAGGTGTTGGCTGGCAAATTCGTCGGGGGTATACTGGCAATCTTCAATGGTCTTTCGCTTGGGAGAGAGGGACCCTCCATACATATCGGCTCGACGGTTGGACACTGGTTCTACAACAAGTTCGGCGGTCTTGATTCTCAAAGAGAGCAATTCATAACAGTTAGTGCTTGCGCTGGTCTTGCCGCAGCTTTCAACGCACCCTTGGCAGCGATTACCTTTTCAGTGGAAGAACTTCAAAGAAGTTTTTCTCTACAAAGTGCTTTGAATTGTGCGGTTGCGGTGGTCAGTGCAGATCTCGTCTCCAAATTGTTTTTTGGTACAGGTCCTGTACTTTCCATTCATCTGGAAGGCGTTTTGCCTGTGAAGTATTATGGATTGGTTGTCATCTTGGGAATTCTTCTTGGGACATCAGGATGGCTTTTTGAGAGATCACTTTTGTGGTTTGTTGATATCTTTAAGAAACTGAAAGGACTCAATATTCTGATTCCAACAGCCCTGGCGTGGTTTCTCATGTTGGGTCTGCCACAGGTATTGGGTGGTGGTCACGAACTGGTAGATGGTGTTTCGGCCGGCTTATTTTCTCTGAGGACTATTTTGATTCTACTCATCTGCAAGTTTCTCTTCACATTGATCAGTTACGGTTCAAGGGCACCAGGTGGGATCTTTTTGCCGATGGTTGCAATCGGTGCCATGATAGGTTCACTGTATCAGCAAGTAATTACTTCTGCAGAGATTGTTGATGGTTTCTATCTGCCGAATTTCGCAATCTTAGGCATAGCAGGCTTTCTCACCGCTGTTGTGAGAGCTCCATTGACCAGTGTTGTGCTCACCGCTGAGCTCGTAGGATCATTTGGGCATTTCATGACTCTACTGCTTGTATCAATCGTCGCTTACACAGTATCTGGATTTCTCAAAACAGGGCCAGTCTACGATGAATTACTCAAAAAGACTTTACAGAATACTCATCCACTCACAGATAGTCAAGAAGCAGAGCTCTCTGTTGAAAGAGAAGGCGAGGGCACAGACCCCGCCTAAACTTGCACAATTTCAAGTTCGCTTTCCTTTGCCAGCAGCTCTGTGAAATGACGGCATGGTATCAGGACAGATTTCTTCAAGAGATTTGTGAGAACCTTCCCTGGTCCAACTTCAACGAAATCCGAGATATTCATCTTTGTGATATTGCAGATCGAATCATACCACAGTACAGGACAAGTAATTTGTTGTAACACATGATCTTTTATTTCCTGTGGATCTGTTGTTTCACGTCCCGTGCAGTTCATCACCACTGGCCAGCGTGGTTTTCTGAATTTGACACCTCTCAATTCTCTTGCCATCTTTTCCTTAGCACTCTCCAGAAGAGGTGTATGGAAAGGTCCGCTGACTTTCAGCTCAACAACCCTTTTTGCCTTCGATTTCAACAAGTCCATAGCGACCTTGACACTGTCTTTGAGACCGCTTATCACTACTTGATCCTCAGCGTTGTGGTTTGCGACCCAGACACCTTCCAAGGTGGATATCTGTTTCTCCACTTCTTTGATCTTCAAACCGATAACGGCTGCCATTGTACCTTCTCCTGGAACGATCGCTTGAGAGATATACTCTCCTCTTTTTCTGACTATGTACAGTCCAAGTTCAAAATCGTAAACATCAGCCGCGGCAAGGGCGGTGTATTCTCCCAAACTGTGTCCCGCGACCAACGATGGCAGATGACCACTTCTCATGAGTTCATCGAAGGCTATGTAACTCGCCAAGTAAATCGCAGGTTGCGCATTTTCTGTCAGTTTCAGTGTTTCTTCCTCGCCATTCATGAGTTGGTACATGTCAATTCCAAGTACATCCTTTGCCCTTTCAAAGAAAAAATATGCCCTTGGATAAACAGAAAAATCTTTTCCCATCCCAGAATATTGAGAGCCTTGGCCCGGAAAAAGGAAAGCTTTCATCGTAACACCTCCTCGCAGAGTTTCTTAACGGCCCGGTCGAACTCTTCAAGAATCTTTGAGATGATCTCTTTGACCGGTAGGATTTCGTCTATGAGTCCCACCACCTGTCCAGCCATAAAGGAACCTGAATTGATGTCTCCCTCCAGAACGGCTCTTTTGAGACTACCAACTAAGACTTGTTCCGCCTGAAGTGGACTTTCAGTTTCGATCTGGCAGATTTGTTTTGCAAACGGTGTCTTCAGTACCCTCGCAGGATGACCGAGTTTTGAACCCGTCACCACGGTATCTCTTATCGATGCGGTGAGTATCTTCTTTTTGTAGTTGTCGTGAACCTCTGACTCAACGGATGCCAGAAATCTGGTGCCAATCTGGACACCTTCAGCCCCCAAAGCGAACGCAGCAGCCATCGACCTGCCATCCGCGATGCCACCCGCAGCAATCACAGGTATCTTGACAGATCTTGCCACCTTGTTGACAAGCACAATCGTTGTTACTTCCCCGATGTGCCCACCAGATTCCATACCTTCTGCGATCACAGCATCTGCTCCCGACCTTTCAAGCAGCTTTGCCAACGAATCAGAAGCAACCACAGGTATGACCGTTATACCGTGTTGTTTCAGCGTGGGTATGTACTTCGCTGGGTTGCCCGCACCAAAGGTCACAACGGGTACATGTTCTTTCAAGACAACCTCAACAAGTTCATCTGCGTGAGGTGAGGCAAGCATGATATTCACACCAAACGGTTTGTCGGTCAGCTGCTTGAGAGAGTTGACTGCCTGAACAAGTTGATCTGGGTTCATGGCTCCTGAACCTATGACTCCTAATCCCCCAGCGTTGGAGACTGCGGCTGCAAGTTTTGGAGTGCCCGCCCATGCCATTCCGCCCATGAGAATTGGGCAGTCTATCTTGAGTAACTCAGTCACCCGATTTCTCATCTTTCTTCACTCCTACCAAAAGTGTTGCAATTGCTACGATCTTTTCCTGAACCTTCGCGATCGCGCCCACTTTGAAAATGCCAAGCTTTGATTCTTTCAATTCAACTTCGTAGATGATTGTGTCACCAGGTCTCACCTCTGATTTGAATCTTGCTTCGTCAATTCCAAGAAAGAGAGGTATGACATTCTGATTGGGCTTGAGCAACATGATGCCCGCTGTCTGCGCTAACCCTTCTATTATCAGTACACCCGGGTAGATTGGGTAATTTGGGAAATGTCCCGCGAAGAATATCTCATTGGCAGTTATGTTCTTCATTGCAACAACGTGATTCTCATCTTTTTCAAGGACTCTATCGACCAGAAGCATTGGAAAACGATGTGGCAGTATTTTCATTATTTCATCGATGTTCAACCTTGATACCTCCCAACCACAAGTGAGACGTTGTGTCCACCGAATCCAAAAGAATTCTTCACGAAATTATTTATCCGGGTTCTAACGGGGGTTTTACCAACAGCGTTGATGTTGATCTGTGGATCCAAGTTGTCAAGGTTAGGCATCGCATGTATGAAATCATTCTGCATCTGAAGAATTGCGATCACAAGTTCTGCAGCCGCAGCAGCCCCAAGCAAATGCCCCATAAGGGCTTTGGAACTGTTGACATAAGCTCTTTTCCCCAAAAGCCTTTCTATTGCCTTTGCCTCAGCCAGATCACCTGCAGGTGTGCTGGTTGCATGACAGCTAACATAATCTATTTGATCTGGGTCTACTCTTGCATCCTGCAACGCCATCTTCATGGCCTTCTCTGCACCAGCACCTTCTGGATCTGGCGCACTCATATGATGGGCATCGTCGTTCATGCCAAATCCTTTTATCTCTGCAAGGATTTGTGCGCCTCTCTGCCTTGCGATCTCTTCGGCCTCAATGACCAGCACTGCTCCTCCTTCTCCCATGACAAAACCATCTCTGTCAACATCAAAAGGTCTTGAAGCCTTTTGTGGCTCTTCGTTTCTATTCGACAGGGCTTTCATGTTCGCAAACCCAGTTATAGGTAAAGGTGCGATCGTGGCTTCTGCGCCACCAACAATCGCGACATCGGCATACCCGTGTCTCACCAGCATAGTACCAATTGCCACGGCATGACCAGACGCGGCACAGGCACTCACAGGTGCAAGGTTCGGTCCCTTTATCCCGTACTCTATTGCCACGATTCCTGATGCCATGTTTATCAAGAGCATCGGAATCAAGAACGGGCTAACTTTACTTGGTCCCGAAGAGATGAATTTGCCGTTCTCGGTGTCCAAGGTTATGAAGCCTCCCATACCAGAGGCTATGAGAACGGCAGTGCGTTCAGAAAAATCCGACACGTTTATCTTTGCTTGGTCTAAAGCCTCCTTGGTTGCAGCGAGCGCAAAATGGACAAATCTATCTGTTCTACGGCAGAGTTTCTTGTCTATGAAACTCTCTGGATCAAAATCCTTTATCTCTGCTGCTATTCTCACCGGCAAATTACTTGCGTCAAAACTGTGGATTTTGTCAGCCGCTATTCTTGACTCTTCCATGGATCGCAAAACTTGTTCTTTGCCGATCCCTATCGGTGAAACTATCCCCATCCCGGTAATAACAACTCGCCGCACTCGATCTACCTCCTTTGCGTTCATTATAACCGGCAAACAAAAAGACGGTCAAACCGCCACTTTACTCAGTGAAAAATCTGCCTTTGTTTTGTTAACATACAAACTTCAGGCTATATTCTTCCTCTAAGCATGAGAGATATGAAACACATCTTGATCATTTATCTGCTCTGAAGATGACAGATTGATTCTTATCTTAGATTTGTTGAGAGGAGACCAGCGGTTATCATTGGTTGAAAAGCAACGGTTTTGCCACCTTGGTTTTCTCCGGTGTTCATAAAAGCGTAATTTCAATGTCATATTTCCTGCTGTTGAAACGGTTTCGAGTAAAAGGCGAAGGGTTGTTTTCTGTTTTTGGCGATGTACATGGCCATGTCTGAGTGTCTCAGAAGAGTTTCAAGGTTATCACCATCGGTTGGATACAGAGCGATGCCAAAGTTCGCTGAGATCGAAAACACATTGCCATCAACAACCAATGGTTCTTGAACTATTTCAAGTAATCGTTTTGTGAAGGTGGTTATTTCTTCGACTGAAAGACCGTACAGCAGAAATACGAACTCATCTCCACCAAATCTTGCCACAATGTCATTCTCACGGATGGCCTTTTCAAGCCTGAGTGCAATCCTCTTGAGTATCTCATCACCTACCGAATGCCCACAGGTATCATTCACTTGCTTGAATCTGTGAAGGTCCATATACAATACACAAGCAGATCTGCCCGTTCTTTTCGCGAGCGCCAAGATCTTGTCGGCAAACTCTTCGAGCAGTCTTCTGTTTGCTAATCCTGTCAGTGGATCGTGGTATGAATAGTATTCCATCAGTCTCTTCTGTTCCTCGAGTTCTTCTACAAGTCTTGTTCTTTCGAAAAGTAGCCCAACCTGCGCAGCAAAAAGCTCTGCCATCTCTATTGATTCCTGAGTGAAGGCGTTTTCATCTTCGAAATTATCCAAATTGAAAAACGCGACTATTTCATCTCTGACCATGACAGGTATCGACAGAAGAACCTTTATCTGACCAACGTGTCCCTCAGAGTACAGAAGCTTCTTTCTTTCTTCATCCAGATGAGCTTCATTTAACTTGTTCAGATCTTTGATGATCTTCACCCTACCATCCAAACCCTGAGCCAATTCTGTAGGTCTGAAGAACATAGTTTCCAATATCTTCTTATCGTAGCCACAGAGATTGGTGAAGACAAAGAGATCACCCTTCTTCATTAACAAACTTCCTGCCTGCGCACCCGGTACAAGCTTCACTGCTTTTTCAAGAATGTACTGAGACGCATCGTGGGTCTTTCCTTTGAGAATTAACCGTGTGAATTCAAGCATGGCTTCTTGAAATAGAGCCTTTCTGAGCAATCTGTCGCTGTAGAATCTTTCCTCCTTCATCTTTCTAAATACATTCATTAGCTGGTATAAACTAACAAAAAACACAGTGACAGTCCCAGACAGAATGAGTTCTTGCAAAGATAGAAAACCTCTTTTGGGCTTGCATTTGATTCCACCTATGGAGAATTGACCATCTGCGCACAGATCGATATCTGTAAAGCCCAAAGACTGGAGCAACTGCTCGGCATTTATTACCACGATCGCAGCTTTGTCTGGAATGTGATTAGATCTTTCTTCGTCGTAGATTTTGAAGATGAGTTTGATGTCTTCGTTCTCAAAACTGATCAGATAATAAGACAACCACTGCCACCCGTTTCAAAGTTCGATCCCCCCGGGTTTGTGATCACCGCAGTTAATAATAATACTTCATGGGAAATTAGAAATTGATTATAAAAGTATCGAAATTGTTGCAGATACAGCGTAAATAACTACGCTATCGATGCACAGGTGAATCTGTGCCAGTTTCTTTTATCTTTGAGCCAACTATCCATAGCTTGTGATAGACTAAAAGTACGTATTGCTAACCTGTGGAGGTGGTTTGGTGAAGATTCTCTTCAAGAACGGTACGGTTTTTCCAGTTACGCAGAAACCTTTCAAAGGAGATGTTCTAATTGAAAACGGGAAGATCAAGCAGATAGCCAATCAAATCAAACCAAATAAGGGCGTTGAGGTAATCGATCTGACCGACAAGTATCTGCTCCCAGGTCTTATCGATGCACATTCACACATTGGACTTTATCCAGAAGGACTTGGAGCAACAGAGAGCGAAGGAAATGAAATGACAGATCCAGTCACAGCACAGTTATATGCGCTTGATGCCTTCTATCCAGAAGATACGGCTATAAAAAAGGCGCTTTCGGGTGGAATCACAACGGCTTTTGTAGTCATGGGCAGTGCAAATCCAGTTGGTGGGCAAGGCTTTATCGCAAAATTCAATGGAAAAACAGCGGCACAAATGTGCATCGTGAACCCTGCGGGTGTGAAAATGGCTTTTGGTGAGAATCCAAAGCGCGTTTATTCCGAGAAAAAGGTGCTTCCAAACACAAGAATGGGTACAGCGGCAGTGATAAGAACCTTTCTGCTCAAATCGCAGGACTACATGAAAAAGAAGGAACTGGCTAAGAAAGAAAACAAAGAATTCACCGATACCGACCCAAAGTACGAAGTTGGAGAAAAGCTGTTGAAAGGTCAGCTCACCGCGAGAATGCATGCGCACAGGGCAGATGACATTCTCACAGCCATTAGAATAGCAGAGGAATTCAAGATCAAATTCGTTATAGAACACTGCACAGAAGGGTACAAAGTCGCTGACATACTGGCTGCAAAGAGGATACCCGTTGTAGCGGGTCCACTCCTAACCTTTGCAACCAAATTGGAACTGAGGGATATGACTATGGAGGCGCTGAAGATATTGACAGAAAAGGGTGTGCTGACAGCCCTGATGTGTGATCATCCTGTTATTCCACTTGAATACGCGACGGTACAGGCGGCAGCGGCTATGAGATATGGAGTGAAAGAAGAAGATCTTCTGAGGATGCTAACGATAAACCCAGCGAAAATCCTTGGTTTGTCGGAGAGGATTGGATCGATCGAACCTGGAAAAGATGCAGATCTCGTTGTGTGGACGGGACATCCATTTGACATGAGATCAACCGTTGAGAAGGTATTTATCGACGGTGAAATGGTGTATTCGAAATAAACAAAAGGCGGCATCAGCCGCCTTTTAATACTTCAAATATCAAAGGTATTATCTGCAGTACCGCTTCATGCCTTGGTAAAGACACGATCAAAGTCTTTTTTCTCATTCCCACCGTTGGTGAAGTCAGCATACATTCTTTGTGATGAGCGAGCATTTCACACAGATGCGTCTCAAGTGTGTAAACTCTCTCGTCACATATTCGCTTCACCGCTGTACTTGAGACTGCCGTATTTGTTACATCTACGCCCCCGAGTATCATTAGAAGATCGACCTGCCTTTCAGATTGTTCGAAGATCATCTCCGCTATCTGATCAACATCTTGTGGTACCTTTATCATCTCAACCTGTACAGATAACTGTGCAAAAAATGATTGCAGTTTTTCAACAGTTAAACTGCTTTCGCCAACCAGTAGGCATGAGATCTTCATAAATATCATCTCCAAGGATCGTATTCACCTGAAAGGAACCTATCTATCCAGAAGGCTGCTTTCTTACCTGCACCCATCGCTTCAATGACAGTTGCAGCACCCGTTACAATATCTCCGCCCGCGAAGACCTTTCGCAAGGTAGTAGCGTAAGTCTCACTATCAACTACGATGTATCCATACTTGTTGAGACTCAACCCCTTGAACTGGCTCAGCAAGAATCTGTTTGCATCGGTACCTATGGCCTCTACAACCATGTCGGCCTCTATCACAAATCTGCTGTCTTCGATCGGAATAGGCCTTCTTCTTCCCGATTCATCGGGTTCTCCAAGTTCCATACTGATACATTCCACACCGATCACTTTGCCCTTTTCATCTCCTATGTACCTGAGTGGCTGAGTGAGCCATCTGAATCTTATACCTTCTTCAACCGCGTGGAGATATTCTTCCCGTCGAGCAGGCATCTCTTGTTCGGTTCTTCTGTAAACAACCACCACGCTCTTTGCACCCAATCTCAAAGCGCTCCTTGCTGCATCCATTGCAACGTTTCCTCCGCCAACTACTACGATGTTGTTTCCTTTTTTCACGGGCGTATCATATTCTGGGAAAAGATACGCTTTCATCAAATTCACCCTGGTGAGGAACTCATTGGCAGAATAAACTCCGTTGAGGTTTGTGCCTGGTATCTTCATGAACTTGGGTGTTCCCGCACCAACACCTATGAAGATCGCATCGTAATCCTTCAGGAGTTCATCAACGGATATCGATTTACCAACAGGTGTATTCAAATGGATTTTCACCGAAAGTGATTCGACGTACTTTACCTCTCTTTCAACTATGGACTTTGGCAACCTGAACTCGGGTATGCCGTAGACCAAAACACCACCGGGTTTATGAAGTGTCTCAAAAACGTCAACCGAATATCCCATTTTCGCAAGATCCGCTGCTGCAGTAAGTCCAGCCGGACCAGAACCAACAACCGCTACCTTTTTGCCTTTTGGGACTGTGGGATCCACTGTTCTTTCTTTGACGTTGTCGGCCTCCCAGTCTGCTACGAACCTTTCAAGTCTGCCTATCGCCACCGGTTCCGAACCCGGTATTTTACCCACGACACACCTTTCCTCGCACTGAACCTCCTGAGGGCATACCCTTCCACATATCGCAGGAAGATTGTTGTATTTTTTGAGAATTCTTGCCGACTCTTTGAAATCCCGTTCCTTGATCTTTTTTATAAACCCCGGTATGTCTATGCCCACAGGGCAACCACTCACACAGGGATGCGCTGGACATTGAAGACACCTCTTTGCTTCAGTAACTGCCTGCTCTTCGGAGTAGCCAAGTGCGACCTCGAAGAAATTCTTAACTCTATGCTGAGGTTCCTGTTCGGGCATTGGTGTTTTCTTCAAAGTCGGTTTCACAGCCATGAGAGGTCACCCACGCTTTCTTTGAATTTTCTAAGGCTTAGTTCTTCTTCATCACGATACTGAGATAGTCTTACAAGTAACTCATCCCAGTCCACCTTCGTGCCATCAAATTCCGGCCCATCTACACACGCGAATTTCAACTGACCATCCACGGTGACTCTGCATGCACCGCACATGCCAGTACCATCCACCATGATTGGATTCAAAGATACCCAGATCTTCAATCCGAGTTCCTTCGCTTTGAGACTGCAAAACTTCATCATAATCGTAGGCCCAACTGCCCAGGCGACCTCGATCTTCGATTTATTCATCACCAAGTCCATCCCATCTGTCACAACTCCCTTGATTCCAAACGAACCGTCATCGGTTGTTATGATAAGTTCATCGGCGATTTTTTCGAACTCATCGAGCATTATCACGTACTCTTTGCTTCTTCCACCCAAAATTACGTGGAGTTTGTTCCCGTGCTTTTTCAGTTCTTTGGCTATTGGGAGTAACGTTGCTATACCCACTCCACCACCGACGAGCATGACGTTGCCGAAATACGCTATCTCGCTGGGATTACCCAATGGTCCAGTCACATCTGACAAAACATCGTTCTCGTTCATCATGCACAGTTCATAGGTGGTCTTTCCAACACCTCTCACCACCATCCGAAAACTGTCTTTGTAAAGATCAGCTATCGTCAGAGGTATTCGTTCACCTTTTTCATGCGCTCTTGCGACGATGAACTGTCCTGGTCTTGCCTTGGCAGCTATCTGCTCGTTTTCGATGACAAAATCGTATACCTGTGGCGCCAATCTTGATTTCTTGATGATTCTGTTTTTCAAACCGTTTCACCTCCCATTAAACTTCTCTGCCCATATCTATTCAATTATAGACATTGACATGTAACAACTTCTGGGTTAATATCTTTATTGGACAGCGACCCCCCTATCCCCCCTTGGATGGAACCAAGCTGCCTGAGGAGCCTGTTGTTCAGGCTCCTCATTTTATTTTATGTTATTCATGGAATTTCGAACCTGTGATCTTTGAGCAAAAGAAGTCGATCCTGATCCTTCAAAACAACCAGGGGAAGAAAAGTGAATGAAGAAAAGAACAATTACGAGCAAGTCGGTGTACCTGTGAAAAATCAACCACCTGTTTTTCAGTATTTTCCTAAGAAGATAGTACATAAAGAGCAAGACAACACCGAGCCACAGAACAAGCCCGGTGTGTAAAGTTATAGAACCAAGCGCGAGATAACCGTATGCCAGTCACCACCAAGCCAATACCAGTGAATCTGTGAGTCTTTGACATGCATCTAAGAAAGCTTCGCGCAGGCTTTACATTCTTCAATAACCTGCGTAGTGGCAATAACGAGAAATTGTAGAATATGAGAACCACGCTGATCCATGCGAACACCTTGTACGTCATAAGATTCCAAATCCAACCTTAGCAAATTCTTTGAGAACACTTGCGTCACTGTGTTCATGGGAGCAACTCTCTTGCAGTTCACATTCAAATTGAGATGTATAATCTCTGCCCGCTAAGGCTTCTGGATTGACTCCAAACTTTTCCTGCCAATTTGTACCCGTGACATCGTAAACAACATTGCCTACCTGGACAAAAGATTTGTACGCACTGATGTTCTTACTCGCCACAGGTACCGATTTGCCATCGAAGTTGCCAAGGTTTTTCTCATCAAAGACCAAGAGTCCTATCGGATAGATTCTTGACAGCATAGCTTCATGCCCTGGTTGCTGTTTTATTTCAAAAGTCAACTCATTTCCAGCGGGATAGCCAAAATGTAGACCATTCTTGATTGTTTTAGATTGAGTCATATCGTAGACGACACCGAAGGCCGCTACATAAGCCTTGTTTTTGTTCAGCCCACTGTAACGAGAAAGTTGTTCGGGGCTGAAAACAAGAACTGCGAAAGGTACAACCCTTTCAAGTAACTTTGAACCATGGGGAGACAGTTTCAAGATATCGTAAGTCAGTTCTTCACCTGCATTATGCCTGTTTTGATGGTTACCAGTTCGCCAGCGTGTGGAATTGGAGACATCGTAAACAACACCGTTGACCGCAACCATGGCGGGGTTTTTCTTTCCATCGTATGAACGCAGTTCGTCGATAGTCATTGCGAGCAAGCCAACAAAATTGCCATCAGAGAGCAGTTCTGGTTTGATCTCGGATTTTGACAAGAACTTTTTATTTGCGCTGATCTTGTAGACATTGCCCTCGACTGAAACATATTCATCAGTTTGGAGAAATCTTTGAAGACTCACCAAGGGAATATCGCCGGTGAACTTTGTAACGTCAAAGGTGCGAAGATCAATCTGAGCAAAGTTCAAGGTGGACAACAAAATCAACATGAATACCACTGACACCTTCATCACATCACCTCGTTTATAATTATAACATGTACATTAACACTTGTGGTGTTTCCAATATTAAAACACAACGCAAAGGCAGCTTTCAAAAAGACCTGAGGCTGAAGGTGGCTAAGTGCAGAAATATGGTTAGCGAATTACTTGGGTATGTACAGTGAAAAATCTGTTTCCAAATTGTTCACTCTGGTATCTTTCCATGTCACAACCTTTGTTGGATGCTGTTTTGTACCGACTCCGTAAATCAGGAAACACACCATGCCCGGTTTGCCAAGGACAACTGAGCAGTCTCTTGGTATCTGAACCGAATACTGTGTTTGTATCGCAGGGGTCTTGAAATAGTAGAATTTGTACGGTGCCAAACCGGGCTTCAGTTCTCTCGAGAAATAGGTCGTCTCTCCCTTTTTAAAAGTCACCCAGACATTTTCTTGTCCCATCACAAAGATCCTCATATAGCCAGTCGTGGGGTCATCGTGGAGTTCTTCAATGATTCTTTCAAGATCGTTAGATGTGTTTGAAAGGAAATTCGCCGCAGAGATGTACTTGTCGATCATCGAGTTCGGACCCATGAAGGTCTCAAGTTTGGATATCCTTTCACTCAAAGCGGTTATCTTTTTATTCAGATTCTCGACCAGTGCCTCCTGGTTTTTTCTCTGCTTCACATAATAGAAAAAGGAGAAAACAGACAAAGCAAGACCAGCAATGAGAGCAACTATAAACAAAAAGACAAGAAAGCTCACAAGAAATTCGCTTCTTTTTCTTACCACAGTTGACCTCCTTCCATCTCCCTGCCGGCTTTACCCACGGCATAGGACTTCTCGACAAGTCCAAGCTGGATACAGAAAAACAGTGTTGAAGATCCACCATAACTTATGAACGGTAGAGGCACACCTGTTACCGGTGTCAAGCCCATTGCCATACCCATGTTCACGAAGATCTGCAGTACAAAAACTGTCATGACACCGATATCTATCAGTTGCCAGAACTCGTTTTTCGCGAGCCTTATCGCATTGGCTATTCTAAAGGTCAACATCGCATAGAGGATTACACAAAGACTAACACCCAAGAATCCAAATTCTTCACCAATAACGGACAGTATGAAATCTGTGTGGTTCTTCGGTACATAACCCCAGGTGGTTGAAAGACCCTTCAGATAACCCCTGCCAAGCAAACCACCTGAGCCGATTGTGTGAAGCGACTGAGTAACATTGTATGAACTGCTCTGCTTGTACATCGATGGCGAAAGAAAAGAGATGATCCTTTCTTTTTGATAGTCCTTGAGGCCAAAAAAGTAGAGCAAAGGTACAAACGCAACGAAAATAATCAGCACCGTGATGACAACCTTCAGTGGGATTTTCGAGCAGAAGGCCATGACAAGCCACAACACGGTGAGTAAGACTGCTGTACCAAGATCTGGTTCAACAGCCACGAGCAAAACCATGGTACCCAATGCCATCAGAGAAAAAATCATGTGTTTCATTGAAGCCTTGATGAGTAAGACCGCACTGACAAGTATCACACACATCTTCGCGAGTTCCGATGGTTGAAAGTACCCTACTCTCAGATCAAACCATCGCCGAGCGCCGCCAGAGACTGTTCCAAAGAAAAGAACGAGTGCAAGAGCAACAAGACAGATCACATACAGCACCCACGCAAGCCTTTGGAGATCTCTTTCTCTGAGAAGCATTGTTAGGAACAATGCCGCCATGCTCAATATGTCCCAAGTGATTTGCTTTTTCACAAAGGTAACTCCATAATCTTTGGTGGCACTGTATATTGCAAAGAGACCTATTATCATCAGAAGGGCAACTATTATCGGGATGAAAAGGTCAATTCTTCTGTTTTCCCAGGGCATCTTCTACCCTCTCTCTCATTCTGCAGAAACTGCACTTTTCTGATGTTGTTGGATAACCACAAACACTACACTCGTTCAGTTCCACGAGATCGGTTTTGAACAACTCCAGTCTTTGAAACTGCTTGTAGAATCTCAATTTCGTGCCAGGTTGATCAACTTCAAGATCGTTCAGAACCCTTTTGTACTTCAAGGAACTGGCGTTTTTGGAAAAAGGGCATTTTTCACTATCGAATGGTATTTTATTCAACAGAGCATATGTGTATATCTCCTTTTCCGTGAGCCAGACCAATGGTTTTGACTTTCCCACGAGTTTATGATGTGTCCTTGGCATGAAGGGTGCCTGCCTTCGCAGATATCCCAAATTCCAACTCAAGAGATTGCCCAATAAAAAAGAAACCTCGTCATCAAGGTTATGACCGGTCGCCACGACATCGTAGTTATTCTCAAAGGCTGTTTTATTCATCAAATATCTTCTCACACTCCCGCAGATCGAACAAGTCGGCCTTCTAATTATTCGAGCAATCTCAGGTACAGTAAGTCCACCAAGATATTTCTTTGCATCCACCGATATGAGCCTGGAACCTATCTTGTCTGCAAACTGCGAGAGCAAGTCAAACAGAATATTACCCGTGCCAACGTCGATGATCAAACCGTCCGTTTTGTAACCAAGTTTGGTTAGAACATACCACAGAGTCATGCTGTCTTTGCCACCAGATACAGCCACAAGTATTTTGCTATCTTTTTTAAACATGGAGTACTCATCTATTGTCTTTTCAACTCGTTTCTCAAAATAGTCAACAAAATGCTCACCGCAATACGCAGTGTTGTGCTGGCGAAGGTGTATCACCGCTGTGTTCGAGCATTTTTTGCATTTCATCAATCAACCTCCCAACAATCTCTCACAAAAGAATTTTATCATTATGTGGTTTAATTAATGTGGTGAGGAATTCATGCTTATCAACATTGTAGGGACCAGTAAGGTGAGTTTGGTTTTGAGCAAAATACTTGTTGAGAAAGGTTTCAAGATGGGCTATGTCGTTTCGAGATCAAGACAAAGGGCAACCGCATTTGTAAGAAAATTGAGTCAAGGGATCCCGATCACCTATGATGAAGATTTCCTTTTGAAAGATATTGTCTTTATCTCGGTACCCGATGGTGTGATAGATCTGGTCTACTCAAATATAAAGACAAGATTGAGTGATGATGTGAATATCTATCACTTCAGTGGGTTTTTGACGTCATATATCTTTGAAGATGCCGACAGATTTGGTTGGGGAAGGGGCTCAATACATCCAAATCTTTCATTCGCCGATGAGAAAATCGCGCTCAAATCCATACATAGATGTTGCTTTGGTATTGAAGGAAATGAAAAAGGACTTAGCCTTGCAAGAAATATAGTTCAACAAATATCTAACTGCTGGATCGAGATACCAGTGCAGGCAAAGATGGCCTATCATTTGGCTGCCGTGCTGGCATCCAATTTCAGTGTTGGACTTGCCTATCTTGCCCAGAGGTTGTACGATCTGTATGGGTTAGATGGTTTTGAAAAAATCATACCAACACTGATGTTGAACACTTCCAGGAATGTCTCCAAGCTTGGCGTTAAGGATTCCTTGACTGGACCAGTTGCACGCGGTGACTGGGTTGTTGTTGAAAAGGAGCAGGAACTTTTTGAAAAGTGTTTTGCAAAATATAAAGACCTCTACGCAAACATGGTCAGAGTTCTGAAAGAGATCAAAGGGAGGTAGAAGGATGAACGTTCAGAAATTCATCTCTATGAAAGGGAAACAGCCGATTGTTATGATAACTGCTTATGATGCCCCCTTTGCAAACATAGTGCATCAAGCTGGCGTAGATGCGATTTTGGTTGGTGATTCTGTTGCGAACAATGTCCTTGGTTATTCAGACACGCTGCCTGCAACAATGGAAGATATGATCCGCCACACTCAAGCTGTGAGAAGGGGCGCGCCAGATTCGTTCATTATAGCGGATATGCCTTTCTTGTCATATCAATGTTCTATGGATGAAGCAGTGAAGAATGCCGGGAGATTTCTGAAAGAAGCAGGTGCAAATGCGGTGAAACTCGAAGGGGGTTCTTTCTATGCCCCATTGGTCGAGAGGCTCGTGAAAGCCGGCATACCTGTGATGGGACATCTTGGACTAACTCCACAATCTGTGAATGTCTTCGGTGGATACAGAGTACAGGGTAAAGACGAGAAAACGGCAGAATATCTTCTTAAAGAGGCAAAAAGCCTTGAGAAAGCCGGAGTCTTTTCGATAGTTCTTGAGATGGTCGTTGAAGAAACGGCAAAGATGATCACCGAAAGTCTATCGATACCAACAATCGGTATTGGATCAGGCAGGTATTGCGATGGGCAGGTGCTGGTACTTCATGATCTGCTCGGTCTGAACCCTGCTTTTCTTCCGAAGTTCGCGAAAAGGTATGCGAATCTTTATCAAGAATCTCTTGAGGCTGTCCAGAAATACGCCTCCGATGTCAGAAACAGAGTTTTTCCATCTGAAGAAAACGTTTTCAAGGTTGGTGGATGATCTTGAAGCTCCTTCACACATCTGATTGGCACCTTGGTCTGGAATCATGGGTGGGTTCCAAATCGGTCGACAGGTTGGAAGAAACCAAAATGGCTTTATTGGACCTTGTGCAGGTTGCTGAGCAGGAAAAGGTCGATTTGATTTTGGTAACAGGGGATGTTTTGCACAGCAGGGTATCGCCGAAGATCGACGCCCTGAGTTTGCTCAGTGATGTTCTTGGGCGATTTTCGAGCATTGCGCACACCTTTCTCGTGCTTGGCAACCACGACTGGCAAGGTCTAAAGGCATGGAAAAATCTACCCATCAAGAACTTGACAGTTGTCGATCACCCCGAACAAATAGATCTAAAAGATTTCAGACTCTTTTTCTTACCCTACACAGACCCACAGAGATTACTTGGAGCGACAGAAGATCCCATGAGTGTAGTCGGGGATTACTTGAACAACTTTCTGGTGAAGGTGCGCAATCAAATAGACGAGAAAAAGATAAACATACTGTCTGGACACCTTTTGATTGAAGGTTTGATTGAATCAGACAAAGAGATTGCTCTGGGTGTTCAGATCAAAAAATCTGTGATACCGACAGGATTGAATTACGTTGCCCTTGGACATATACACAACAACTCAATAGTTCAACAATCTCCAATAACGTGTTATGCGGGTTCTCCGATCGCACTCGATTTCGGCGAAGAACAAGATACCAAGGGTGCGTTCATAGTCGAATTTGAGAACAACAAAACCTACCTACATCGTGTTGATACAGCTCACAAGAAACTGAAAACTTTCAAAATGCGGGATTACTCAGAAGCCTCACTCGAGTTTTTGACAAAGCAACTGAGAGATTTCGATGGATACGCGAGGGTTATCTTTGAAGGTCCAGCTTCAAATGAGATCAGAAAGTATTTGATGGAAAACTTTGAATGCGTCGTGAAGGTTGAGTTCAGAACAGACGGCAAGACAGTAGATGCTCCTTCGATGACTCGCCAGAAGATCGATGTAATCGATCTGTACCGAGCCTATGTCAGAGGAAGATTTGGTAAGCTGGAAGAGCCGATGGTGAATTTGGTGGAGAGACTTTTCAAGGAGGTAGATGAAGATCAGACCACTCAGTCTTGAAGTGAGCAATTTCCTTGGAATAGAAAATTGCAGACTGGATTTCAAAGATGGTGTCTTTCTGATCCTGGGGCAAAACGGCGCGGGGAAATCTTCACTGCTTGAAGCAATCGTCTTTGCACTATATGGAACCGGTGTCAGGTATGGAAGAAAAAGCCCTCAAGACTACATACGTTCGGCAGCTTCTACTTGTCAAGTCAAGTTTTCTTTCTTGAGAAATGGGAAAAAATACGAGGTATTGAGACGTATAAGGTCCTCTGGTACCGAGGCATTGTTGACAGAGAACGATATGATAATCGCGACTCAGAGAACCCATGTGGACAGAGAGCTTCAGAGAATTCTGGACACAACCTATGAGAGTTTCATAAGCACCTTCTTTCTGCCTCAAGGCAGGGCAACATATCTGCTCACAGCCAAAAGATCGGAGATCAATGACATAGTCTTTGATGTCCTTTTCCCCAAGAAGGTCCTCAGATCTGTGCAGGAAAAGGTCAATGAGCTTGTGAAGAATCTTCAAGTGGAACACGAGAAAAAGCAGGCACGTTTGAGTGATTTGAGAACAAGAGCTCAGCAGATTTCCGACGTAGCGAGTATGGAAAAGATTGAGTCTTATGACAAGAAATTGAGAGTTCTGCAAGAACGACTACAATCTTTGGAACAAAGGCTGAAGTCCATAGAGCAGGAGAGAATCACCTGGCAACAGATAAAGCAAATCGAAAAAAGTCTACAGGATTTGAGAAACCAGAGAAACAAATTGCTCGTTCAGGCAGAGGAAGAGAAAAAGACAAACCTTGCCAGGTCCGTGGGAAAAGACTATCAGATTCTGTTAAGCATTCGAGAGAGAGTCGAATCATTACGAAAAGAACACAGGAAAACGCAAGATCAGATAGAAAAGTACGAAAGCGAAATCTTGAAAGTTCAACAACAGCTTGCAGATCTTGAACAAGATCACAACAAAGTCGAGAGAGAAACAAACAGGCTCGTCCTCGAAAGAGATCAACTGCAGAAAATCGATTTACAGAGCGAACCTCTTTTGAACGATCTGAATCAGCTGAGGACTGTGCAGTCGTTTCTCGAACGCGAGAAGGCTGATCTGCAAACCAGTCTTTCCAATATTGAAAAGCAGGTATCCCAAAGGCAGAATTCACTCACAAAGATCAAGAACGCTCTTGAACAGCTTGAGAAAGAGTACGATCAAATAAAAAACCAGACTCTACTGTGGATGTCCCAGGAAATAGCTCAGAACCTTCAAGACGGCGATACCTGTCCCGTGTGCGGAAGCATCTTTAGAAAAACCACTGTTACACGGCAACACGCAGACATACAGAGATACGAGCAATTGAAAGAATCAATTGAGAAAAACCAACGGCAAAGCGAACAACTGACCCTTGAAATCAGTTCATTATCCGAAGAAAAAGAAAGAACAAACCAGCGTTTGAACAAAATCAGCACAGATTTGCTTGATTGTACGCAGAAAATATACAAGATCGAAACCGACCTTCGACAGATGGGCTACAACAGCTCTGTTAAACAGAGAATAAGAGATCTCTCAAAGCAAATAGAGGAGATGTTCAAAAAAAAGGTTCAGATTCAATCGAATATCTCGAAGCTCGGTGAGACAAAACAGCAACTTGGTATGAGAGTTGAAGAGTACAAGAACGATCTAAAGAACCTTTCTTCTGAACTTGAAAAACTGCAAAGCGAATCGATTGAACACGAAAAACGATTCTTAGAGAAATTGAACGAGGTTGGTTTGACGCCAAGGGAATTTGAAATCTATATAAGCAAAGAAATACCCAAACAGGGCAGTCTTGAGATGCTTCAGAGGGTTGACCTGCAAATTGAAAAAGGTCTTGAGGAACTCGATAAACTCAAAAAATCTGTCACGGTTGAATACGAAAGATGTGAGAACGATTACAGAAAATCGGTCAGTGAACTGGAAGAGATAAGAAAACAAAGAGATGATTGCATCAAACAGAAAGCGGTAATCGAGCACATGATCCAGGAGCTCAAGACAATCGAACAGCAGAAGAAAGAACTTCAAAAGGAATTCGAAGCGATACATAGAGAATATGAAATCGCGGAGTCAGTCAAGAGTACTCTCTCAGCCAGAGAATTTCAGTCTTTTGTCACAAACATAGTTCTTGATGAGATCATCACAAGAACAAATGATATGCTTGATGCCCTGACAGACGGGAGATTCAAGATTCGAATCGAAGACACCGGTTTTGTTATCATTGATGGAAGCACTAACAGAAGTGCCGACGGCCTCTCCGGCGGAGAGAAAACCATGGTTTCGCTTGCCCTGGCGATCGCGATCGCCGAGACCTCAACAGGTCAGATGGAGCTCTTCTTCATAGACGAAGGGTTCTCTGCCTTAGATGAAGAGAATAAATCACGGATTGCAAGTGCGTTGAAGCAAATGGAGAAATTGAACAAGGTGATCGGGTTCGTCACGCATGATCCACAGTTTGCAGAATACTTTGACAGGAAACTCATGGTCACAAAGGGTGGTGTAGCCAAGTGGATTTAGAGCAGTACAAAACTCTTATAGACAGAATTGTGAGTGAAAGAGGTGTTCAGGCAATACCAAAGCTTTTGGAACTCCTGACAGATGAGAGTGAAGAGGTTAGAGAAATCGCTTTGCAGACGATCCAAAGATTCGGTGATCAGGCAAAGCCGATCCTGATGAGCAAGTTCAAACAAAAGATGCATGAACAGACCAAGAACGATGTTCTCACACTCTATTTGGTTGATATTCTTTCAGATTTTCAGGAGAAAGGCATAAAAAACGATCTGTATAAACTTTTAAGCAGATATGACCAAGAAAGCGCCCAACTTGTCATCTATGAAGCACTCGCAAAACTCGGTGAAGGTGAAAAAATCATAGACATCCTCAGCTATTTCCTGTTGGAGGACGAATACAGAAATGAACTCGCGGAACAAGTAATCATGGCACTTGCACACATTCATAACCACAAAGCCATCGACATACTTGTCAAAGCTTACTACGACGAACAACTTCACCCCCAGGCAAAGCCGTTCATCGTAGAAGCGATCTCGATGATAACAATGAACGATCAACAGCTCTGGGAATATCTGCAACAGATAGCAGGAGAAAAGCTCCTGAAAGATCTCAAAGAATACCTCAAAAGTTAACCTCTCACCAACTTCCCTTCTTTGAAAACCATTGCGATCTTTTCTTTTTCTGCGAGCACCCTTATATTTTCCAAAGGATTTTCTTTCACAACGATTAGATCTGCCAATTTTCCCTGTTCGATAGTCCCAGTTATGCCAGACAGGCCTACGGCTTCAGCCGCATTTTTGGTCGCAGCAACGATCGCTTCCATCGGGGTCATGCCAATTCTTTCCACCAAAAGAACTATTTCCAGTGCATTATCGCCGTGTCTAAAAGCCTTGGTCCCGCCAAGAAAATCGGTCCCTGTTGCAAGCTTCACACCACTCCTGTAAGCCAATTTTATGTTCTGAATATGCGCCCTATAAACCTGTTCGCATTTCTTCAAACCCCATTCAGGTATGCCGATCTCTCGACCGTGCATCATGATGTGTTCGACAATCGACAGTGTTGGCACTACTATCGCATTCTTTTCTTTTGCCAACTCGCAACATTCTTCGTCTATGTAAATAGCATGGGCAATTACCTTGACACCCGCTTGAAGCGAATTCTTTATTCCTTCGGTGCCCTGTGCATGCGCGTGAACGAATTTCTTCGCGTGCTCGGCTTCCTGAACAATTGCCTTGAGTTCATCGAGGGTGAACTGTGTGTATTCCGGCCTGTCTCTTTCAGAGAGTACGCCCCCTGTTGCGGAAACTTTGATAAAATCGGCTCCGCACCTGAGCGCGTAGCGAGCAGCCTTCTGGCACTCTTCAACGCCATCGCATATCAGAGAGCCTAAGGAAGTTTTGAATTTCGACTGCCTTGGATCTACGTAATCAATTGGTAGATAGTGTTCGTCCCCATGGCCGAAAGTCTGAGAGAGAGTATAACCGGCCGCCGATATCCTCGGTCCAGCTATCGTCCCCTCTTCGACAGCTTTCTTGATACTGACTGCAATCGCACCTCCCGCATCCCCTATAGTTGTAAAACCCGCATTGAGAAGCGCTTCCAGATCTTTGACAACCCTCGCGACAAAGACCTCATAGGGTGTCAAGAGAGACTCTTTCACCGTATCACCTGTTCTCAAACCAGTCAGATGCAAATGCGCATCGATCAAACCCGGCAGAAGATAGCTCCCACTTAGATCGAATACCTTGGCGTCCTTGGGAACATCCACAGAGTTTGCCAAGCCAACCTGCTGAATGTGCTTGCCTTGAATGAGCACCGTTCCAATGAATGGTTCTTTGCCCGTTCCATCCACGATCTTTGCGTTGATCAGAACAACCGTATCAGACATTCAAACACCCCCACTTATGCAAGTTTTATGTATGATAGAACAACTATCATCGCTTGTCAACAAGCAAAAGAATGACATTAACCTTGGGTAACATTTGGGTTTACAGGCGGCTGTGATAGGATCTACTGTGGAGGTGATGATGTGGATCGCCCAAAGATCAGGCTCGATAAGAAGCTTGTAGACTATGCAAGGCAACTGGCAAAAGAGATTACCGATGAGGTTCAACAAATGATCGAGCAGCACTCTACAGTCTCGGTAGAAAGAACTGTTCTAAGACTTTTTGGAGTAGACGGGGTAACAGACGATCAGATTCCACTGGTGAACGTGGTAGTAGACAAAATCAAAGAATGGGAAATGCTACAAGATGGGGTTGCAAAACCTTTTGTAAACGCCATGGTTGTGCTCGACAAAAGTGCCCAACAAATAGCGGAGGCAATAGTGGATGGATTAGATCTCAGATCTTTGCCCCGTGCCTCAAATGAAAAAATAAACATGAAAATGTTGGAACTTTCGCGTCAGTCGCTTGAAACCATATCAAAAAAAAGTCAGCAAAGAGAAGATCTTTTGAAAGAACTGGGCGATCCACCTCAGCCATACAAATATCTGATAGTTGCAACGGGAAACATCTATGAAGATGTCGTTCAGGCAAGGGCTGCTGTACAGCAAGGAGCAGACATAATCGCCATTATCAGATCAACGGCACAGAGTCTGCTTGATTACGTTCCCTATGGTGCCACAACCGAGGGTTACGGTGGCACTTATGCGACACAGGAGAATTTCAGGATAATGAGACAAGCCCTTGATGACATGGCAAGAAAGGTCAAAAGATACGTGAGGCAGGTGAACTACGCCTCAGGTCTTTGTATGCCCGAAATCGCTGCACTTGCTGCCATGGAGGGGCTCGATATACTCCTGAATGATGCGATGTATGGAATTCTATTCAGAGACATAAACATGATAAGGACCTTTACCGATCAATACATCTCAAGATTGCTGTGTGCCTTCTCTGGTATAACGATAAACACAGGTGAGGATAACTATCTCACCACAGCCGATGCAATAGAAAAAGCGCACACAGTGACCGCTTCACAGTTGGTCAATGAACAATTTGCTCTCAAAGCCGGGATGAAGTCGCGGTTGATGGGTCTTGGGCATGCCTTTGAGATAGATCCAGATGTTGAAGATGGTCTCTTGTATGAAATAGCTCATGCAATGCTGGCAAGAGAACTCTTTGCGGATTATCCAATAAAGTACATGCCCCCAACGAAATTCATGACCGGAAATATCTTCAAGGGCTACGCAGTGGAGACTCTCTATAACCTTGTTTCCGTTATGACCGGGCAGAGTATACAGCTCTTGGGAATTCTCACCGAGGCGATACACACACCATATTTGCACGATAGATATCTCGCGTTGATCAACGCCAATTATGTCTTCAACAATGCTCGCCACCTTGGACGAGAGGTTATTTTCAAGAAGGATGGTTTCATCGAAAAACGCGCAAATCAAGTACTCAGAGAAGCGGTTGATTTGCTTGAACATACAAGAGATGTTGGTTTATTGAGAGCGATAGAAGAGGGACAGTTTGCAGATATTTCCCGTGCAAGAGATGGAGGAAAGGGACTGGAAGGTGTCTTCAGAAAATCAGAAAGCTACGTTAACCCCATACAGGATGAATTGGAAAAGCGTCTGGGGGTGAAAAAATGAATACAGATCTAAGGAATATAAGACCTTATGGAGATCAGTCAGGTGATGGTGCCGTTCAACTGTCCTTCACCCTACCACTGCAGTATGGTCCACTCGCACGTGAAGCAGCAAAACGTCTGTGTGAGAATATGGGTTTTCAAGATATAACAATAGCAACGATGGAAGACATCGGAGAAAACTTCACTTTCTTTGTGATCTACGGTAAAACCACGGCATCGGTCGATGCTTCTGCAATAAAGGTAGTCGCTCCGAAATTCAAAAAGATGACACGCGAGCAGTTGGACGAAGTTGTCAAAAGGGAGTTCAACAGAAGAATAGTGGTAGTCGGAGCAACGATAGGGACCGATGCCCATACAGTTGGGCTTGATTCAATACTCAACATGAAAGGTTTTCACGGAGATTATGGTCTTGAAAGGTACCACGCCTTCAAAGTCTACAACATGGGCGCACAGGTTTCACCTGTCGAGGTTGTGAAAAAGGTACGTGAGGTTGATGCAGATGTGATTTTGGTTTCTCAGGTTGTCACCCAGAGAAACGTCCACATAAAACATCTGACAGAACTCATGGATCTTCTTTACGCTGAGGGAGTGAGAGAAGATCTTCTGGTCGTAGTCGGTGGACCAAGAATCACACATGAGCTCGCCTTAGAACTCGGCTACGATGCTGGTTTCGGCGCCGGCACGACTCCAAGTGATGTAGCCAATTTCATTGTTCAAGAGCTTTTGAGGAAATATTCTCGCTGATCAATTTTCTGACAAACTCTTCTTCTTGATCGTCGGTGATTATCCCATCGAGTTTTGCACAATAAAGTCTCTCAAGGATATCACCGACGACCCTTCCTGGGTTTAAGCCAAGGTTTCTTGTGAGAAAGTTTCCTTTGATCTTCAACTTGGTCTGCGCCGTTCTTTTCAAGTATTCCTTGAGATACTCTTGAGAATCGGCATCGAGATAGGACGCCAAGTAACAATAGGCTTCGGATGAAAATCCCTGTGTCATCTTGTGTATATCGGAGAAATTCAATCTCATAGAAACAACCTTTGAGAGTGGCACAATCATTTTCATAAGAATCTTCAGTTCATCGATGAACGATGATGAAAGCCCGTATCTTTCCTTTAGTTGATCCAACGCCGTGTCGCCGTGATATTCCAGAAAAACGAACATCACGCAGTAAAACCTGTTGATCTTTTCGAAGAATTCCTCAGCCCACGAAATGAAACCAAAGAGCGATTTCAGTTTTTCCTCCATGGTCGTCGTGTAGAAAACACCTGGAAACATGTGCTTGAGAATCTCAAAATCGGCCAACCTTTTCAAAGCGGCAGGTGGGTCCTTTTCTTCCAAGATCTTCTCAAACTCTTGTCTCAATCTCTGACCTGTCACTTTCTCCAAATAACCGTGCTGTACCGCTTGCAACATCAGCTGAGTCGTCTGTAGCTCAATTTTGAAGCCAAAGCGTGTTTCAAATCTCACCGCTCTCAGAATTCTGGTAGGATCTTCTATGAAACTCAATGTGTGAAGACATCTTATTAATTTGCCCTCCAAGTCTTTTTTCGCACCGAAAAAGTCTATCAAGGTACCGAAGTCTTTCGAATTGAGCTTTATCGCCATTGCGTTTATGGTGAAGTCCCTTCTGTACAGATCCTTCTTTATCGTGCTGATTTCAACCTGAGGCAGTTCTGTGGGAGCTTGATAGTATTCGGTTCGTGCGGTTGCCACATCTATTCTGAAACCGTTTTTGATGAACAGAGAAGCGGTCAGAAATTTCTCATATGTCACCAATCTCGCATTGAGTTTCTCTGCCGCAAGCTTGGCAAAGGCAAGACCATCTCTCTCTACAACTATATCTATATCGTAGTTCGGATTGCCCATCAACAAATCTCTCACAAAGCCACCTACTATGTAGACTGAAAGACCAATCTCGTCACCATACTGACCCAGCTGTTTGAGCAGATCAATTACCTTCTTGGGTAGACTGGTCATCAACAGATTGCGAACATCAACAAAGGTAGTTTGAACTGTCTCGTGGATTGCCTTTCTTGGGGGGCGAACAACGGCATCGGTGAAACTCGATCTCATGACATCTGTTCTGGTTATTATGCCAACCAGGACCCCATGTTCAACAACCGGTATTCGACCGATGTCGTTTTCGATCATGGTCTGTCTCACTTTGTTCAGGGGCGTTTCTGGTGTAACAACTATCAACTTGCTGGACATAATTGATTTGATCGGTGCGTTCTGTAAGCCATGGTTCATCGCCCTATCAACGGCCTTTTTTGTGACGATCCCAACCAATTTGTTTCCTTCGATTATCGGCAGGCCGTTGTGGCCTGTCCTTTCCATGATCTTGTTGACCTCACCGATGGTCATCTCTGCGTAGGCCACTCTCACTGGAAAAGACATTATATCTCTTGCGCGTAGCCCTTTGTTCAGGTATTTCTTCAGTGTCTGCAGTATAATCTTTTTGACCTCTTGAACATCGTTGGTATTCAGTGTACAGCTTGCTGCCTTGCGATGGCCACCGCCACCAAGTTCAGTTATCATGCCACCTATATCCACATCGTTGGAAGAGGTTCGACCAATGATATGTGTTTTTTTGCCCGTTCTGATGATACATATGAGCGTCTCCACACCTTCCAAGTACCACAGCTTGCTGGTTACGGCGTTCAAACCGCCAACGAATTTGTCGGTTTCGGCGACGCTTACGCTGAGAGTGATCCCATCGATTTGAACTGTCTCCATATTTGACAAAAGCGATTCGAAAATGAGTTTCTGATCGTAATTGAGGTCGTATTTTATGAAATCTGACACTTCGATGAGATTTGTCCCTTTCTGCAGCAAAAACTTGATTGCTTCAATGTCGCGAACGGTGGTTGTTGTGTAAAGCAAATTCCCAGTATCTTCGTATATCGCTATCGCAAAAAGTGTCGCGTCGATGGAATCGATTGAGATGTTTTTCTTTCTTATTTCTTCAAGCAGCATCGTAGTCGTTGCGCCAACACTCTCTATTCTTTTTTCACCATTGATAGATATCTCCTTTATATCTGGATGATGATCAAAGATAAGAACTTGTGAGGTATTTTCAACGATTGCCTGAATTGGTACTCCTAATCTTTCCTTTGAGGCTGTATCAACGACGATTACCGACTCCACAGATTGGTCTGCCAGATCTTTTTCAGTGATGAATGGGTATTTTTCTTCGTATATCGCGAGATACTGTGCCAGATTCTGTTGAGGTGTTCCACTCAGCACAATCGTGTAGTCTGGGTAGAGTTTTCGAACCGCAACACATGAAGCAAAACAATCAAAATCAGGGTTCTTGTGACCTACGATGATCTTCAAGATTTTTTCCTCCTAAGCGTTATTTGCTGCCCTTGGCTCATTTTGAAAAATTCTTCTGCGGAAGCCTGATTGACTGCTATTTCCAAAAAACCGGAACTATCAACATGAACAAGGCCATGTGATTTGGCAACATCACCATAGGCTCGCACAAATGAAAGCTCGTACCTGTCGTTTAGCAGTACGATATCATCGATTTCCCACCCGAGTTTTTCCACAAATGCTGCAGGTATATTTGTTTCTATGTTTCCAAACCCATCACAGTACACAACCTCTCCAATCAGCGCATCTTTTTCAACCTGAGCGACCTTCACTGGCAAAACTATGTAGTTCGGTAGCACACTGCCAACCTCTTCAAATGGAACACCTTTTGACAAATGACCCGCCACAGACGCAAAAATATCTCTCCCGTGGAAGGTGTAAGAAGAACCATAGTGCAGTGATTTATTGTCAAGTTCTCTGACCTGTTTGACACCGTAATTCAGAGCAACATACGTGAAAATCCCATTGTCTGGACCAACATAGAATTGCTCATTTCTTGTTCTCATGCAGATCGCCTTTCGGCTTGTACCTACACCGTAATCAACCACAGCCGCGAAAACCGTCCCTTGTGGGAAATCCACCGAAGCCCTCAGAAGAATGTGCGCAGCCATTCTCACATCGAACGGTTTGACATCGTGTGTGATGTCGATGATCTCCACCTTCGGGTTTATTCTCTTCATGACTGCCTTTGCCACACCTACATAATAGCTCTTCAGTGACCAGTCTGTCAGAAAGGCTATCATCTTTCAACCTCCTTTGATAAAATACTACCACCATTTCAACAATTGTCTTGAACTGTTCGCTGTGAATGGTGTATACTCAATTGTGTTGAAATCATATCGCAAGGGGGTATGAAGATGAAAAAGCTACTTGTGGTATTTCTGCTTCTGGCAAGTTTCTTAGTGTTCGCCGAAGTCAAGAATCCCGACACAATTATCAGAGTGAACATGGCGGGAGAACCAGATACCTTTGATCCTCATTTTGCTTATGACACGGCAAGTGGCGAGGTACTGAGCGAGGTTTACGAGTGTCTAATTGAGTATGTTGGCTCAAGTGTCACAGAAATGGCTCCAAGACTTGCCACACAGGTGCCGACTCTTGAAAATGGACTCATCAAAGACGACGGGAAGACATATGTCTTTCCAATCAGAAAAGGTGTCAAATTCCACAATGGAGCAGAACTTAGGCCTGAAGACGTGGAATACAGCTTTGAAAGAGGGCTTTTGTTTGACCCAGCTGGTGGCCCAATGTGGATGCTCTGGGAAGCGATGTTTGAAGTGTACGCACTCGAGGAACTCGTGGAAGCCGTCACTGGTAAGCCATACTCAGAGATGATCGATTCCAACACCGGTGAGCCACTACCAGAATACAAAGATGCCTTAGTGAAGATCTACACAGACTACATCGACCCAGCCATTGAAGTAGAAGGAGACAACGTAGTGTTCCATCTCAAGAGACCTTTTGGACCATTCCTATCAATACTCTGTGGTTATGCAAACTGAAGCATGATTTTGAATAAACAGTGGGCAATAGCACAGGGATGCTGGGATGGAAAGCCAGATACATGGTGGAGATACCATGATTTGCCCAAGGAAAAATCCCCACTGTATGCGAAGATAAATGGAACCGGACCGTTCAAAGTGGTTGAATGGGACAGGGCACAGCAGAGGGTAACTCTTGAGAGATTTGATGAGTACTGGAGAGGTCCTGCAAAGATCAAGAAAGTGATCATATGGAACGTTGGTGAATGGTCCACAATGAAGGCAATGCTTGAAAAAGGTGATGCAGATATCGCCGCGGTTCCAACGATTTATCTATCTCAGATTGAGAACACACCTGGCATAAAGGTTATAAAGCCTCTGCCTTATGTCTCAGTGACATCACTGCACTTCAACTGGAACGTAAGAACAGACAGCAAGTATATAGGCTCTGGTAAACTCGATGGAGAAGGAATACCACCTGATTTCTTCAGCGATGAACACCTTAGAAGGGCATTTGCATACGTGATAAACTACGATGCGGTTATCAAGGACGTGCTCAAAGGACTCGGTAACAGAGTGCCAGCAGACTTACCAAGCACATTGCTTGGTTACAATCCGAATCTGCCACTTTATCAGTTCAGTATAACAAAGGCTACAGAAGAGTTCAAAAAGGCATGGAACGGCGAGGTCTGGAAGAAAGGATTCAAGCTCACACTGCTGTACAACACAGGTAACGAAGTGAGAAGAACCATCGCCGAGATGATAAAGACATACGTAGAAATGATCAATCCAAAGTTCAAGATCGAGGTTCGTGGAGAACAGTGGCCCACATATCTCACTTCTTACAAAAATGGTTATCTGCCGGCGTTCATAATAGGATGGGTTGCAGACTATCCAGACCCACACAACTTCATCCAGACATATTACCACTCGGCAGGTACCTATGGTTTCGCTCAAGGTGAAAACTTCAAAAAGTTCGTTTCGACACCAAGACCTGAACTCGGTGGAAAGAGTGTCAACCAGATCATAGAAGAAGCAGCGACAAATCCAGATCCAGCTGTGAGGCAAAAACTGTACGAGCAGGTTCAAATAATCGCTATAAACAATGTCCTCGGTGTACCTCTGTACGAAACACAGACCTTCTTCGTTGGAAGAACTTGGGTAAAAGGATGGTTCAACAACCCAATGAGACCTGGACATGATTACTATTACCTGTGGAAAGAAGAGTAACCACATTCAAACTCTATAGAAGGCCTGGGGCTGATGCCCCGGGTTTTTGTTTTTATCAGTTAGAAGCCAAAACAACATCTGAGCAATGTTGACAAGCAAAATGCAAAATGATAAAATGAAAAAGCGGTGCCCCTGTAGTTCAAAGGATAGAACGGCGGATTCCTAATCCGTAAATGGAGGTTCGATTCCTCCCAGGGGCACCAGAAAGACCGGGCCGTTAGCTCAGCAGGTAGAGCACCTGACTCTTAATCAGGGGGTCGCAGGTTCGAATCCTGCACGGCCCACCAGCGAAAGCGGAAGCCTTGCTTCCCACCCCGAGACTGAGTCGAAGGGGTAAGAAAGATCGAATCCAATTGGGAGGCGGGCTTTTGCCCGCCATTTTTCATAGGGAGGTCGAGAGCATAGAAAAGGAACAGGTACTTTTAAAAAATGAACAGATCAGGCATCCAAGGGTCAGGGTAATCGGCTCGGACGGCAAGCAGATCGGAGTTTTGGCAACTCGAGAGGCCATTGAGGTCGCCAAGAGGCAGGGGCTTGATTTAGTTCTTGTGTCACCAAATAGCGACCCACCAGTTGCGAAGATCATGGATTTTGGAAAGTACATGTATCAAATCTCAAAAAGACAGAAAGAGGCGAAGAAAAAACAGAAACAACAGGAAATCAAGCAGATGAAATTCAGGCTCAAGATCGACGAACACGATTATCAAACAAAACTCAAACACATAAGAAGATTTCTCGAAGATGGCGATAAAGTCAAAGTCACGATCATGTTCAGGGGTAGGGAGATTGCATTTGTTGAAAGAGGAAAACAGATCTTGGAACGAATAGCGAGTGACATTGGTGATATAGCAACAGTTGAATCTGATGCAAGACTTGAGGGTAGAGATATGTGGATGCAGCTCAAGCCTAAAAATGGATGAGGGAGGTTCAGCTATGAGCAAGATGAAGGTTAGCAAGACAGCGGCCAAGAGGTTCAGAGTGACAAAAAACGGCAAGGTGCTTTACAACCATGCTCGCACAAGACACACAACTGGTAAGAGAAAAAGATCGGCGCTCAGAGTTTTGAGAAAGAAAGATACGCTCAGAAAAGGTGACGAGAAGAGAATCAAAAAACTTCTTGCCTTGAGATGAGAGGAGGAATCAAACCATGAGAATCAAAAGATCGGTACACGCAAGAAAGAAAAGAAGAGAAAGGTTTTTGAAGGCTGCAAAGGGTTACAGAGGTGCAATCAGTAGAAGATACAAACTCGCAAAACAGCACTACTATAGAGCAAAATGGTATGCGTACGTCGGTAGAAAGATAAAGAAAAGAGATTACAGAAGTCTGTGGATTACAAGAATAAACATTGCGGCAAGGCAAAGCGGTTTGAAGTACAGTCAGCTCATACATGGACTGAAACTGGCCAACGTTGCTGTCAACAGGAAGATGCTTGCCGAACTCGCGGTGAATGACCCGTCCGCGTTCAATGAATATGTGAAGGTAGCCAAGGAACAACTTGAAAAGCGCGCTGCTGTTTGAACGAAAGGGCATCCATCTGGGTGCCTTTTTGTGTTATAATGTATGTGAATCCTTTAACAAACTTCTCGCGAGGAGGGTTCATGGTGGCTAATGTGCAAATAGAAATCAACGGTAGAAAGTACGAGGTACCTTCAAATGTATCAATAGTGGAAGCCTGTAACCTTGTTGGTGTCTATGTACCTACGCTTTGTAACCACCCGAGGCTTGAACCTACTGGAGCTTGTCGCGTCTGCGTTGTAGAAGTGGAAGGAGCAAGGAATTTGCAGCCCGCTTGTGCCACAAAGGTTCAGGATGGTATGAAGGTCAAGACTGCGACAGACAGAGTAGAAAAGGCCGTGAAGTTTAATCTCTCACTTCTGCTGTCAAGACACCCTAAGGACTGCATGACCTGTGAATCGAATGGCCGTTGTGAATTTCAAGATCTGATCTACCGCTATAACGTGAAAGATCTCTTCCCAACAGAGGAAAGAGTCAGTGGTATCTATGATGACAGCTCACCGGCGATAGTCAGAGATCTTGAGAAATGTATCGTGTGTGGAAGATGTGTAAGGGCGTGTTCAGAACTTCAAGGAATGGATATCTACTCGATGGTTGAAAGAGGTTTTGAAACTTTACCACAAACAGCCTTCGAAATGCCCGTCTATGAAACAGATTGTATCAGTTGTGGACAATGCTCGGCATTCTGTCCTGTCGGTGCTATCACAGAAAACAGCAATGTGAGAAGAGTTCTTGAAGAACTTGAAAGACACGACAAAATACTTGTAGTGCAAACGGCACCAGCGACGAGGGTTGCGATAGGTGAGGAGTTTGGCCTCGAGCCAGGCAGCATCTCAACTGGGAAGATGGTAGCTGCGCTCAGAAGACTTGGCTTCGACTATGTTTTCGACACGAATTTCACCGCCGACCTCACTATCATGGAAGAAGGCTCGGAGTTTCTTGAAAGACTCAAAAAAGGCGGCCCATTCCCGATGTTCACCTCCTGCTGCCCTGCTTGGATAAATATGGCTGAGAAACTGTACCCGCAATTCCTGAAAAATCTTTCTTCTTGTAAATCTCCTCACCAGATGTTGGGACCACTTGTGAAAACGTACTTTGCGAAGAAGAAAGGACTCGACCCAGAAAAGATCTTGGTTGTCTCCATAATGCCCTGCACTGCGAAAAAAGACGACATAACAAGGCCACAGCACAAGATCGAAGATATGCCCGGTGTGGATATAGTTCTTACAACCCGTGAGCTTGGCAAACTCATAAAGATAAAGAAGATCCCATACGCTTCACTGCCAGATGAAGAGTACGACGATCCACTCGGCGAATCAACGGGTGCCGCTGTGATCTTCGGTGTCACTGGTGGCGTGATGGAAGCAGCGCTCAGAACCGCTTATGAGCTGGGCCTTGGAAAGCCTCTGCCAAAGATTGAGTTCAACAGCGTCCGTGGCTTTGAAGGGATAAAGGAAGCGACGGTAGACTTTGACGGGAAGATATTGAAGGTTGCAGTTGCCCACGGAGGTGCAAATGCCAGAAAACTGCTGGACAAAATCTCAGCCGGAGAAGCTTATTATGATTTTATAGAGATAATGGCGTGCCCGACGGGTTGTATAGGTGGCGGAGGACAACCAAAGAGCTTGGATAAAAATGTGCTCGTGAAGAGAATGGAAGGTATCTACACGATAGATGAAAAGAGTACGATAAGAAAATCACACGAAAATCCATCTATCAAGAAACTGTACGAAGAGTTCTTAGAGCATCCTCTGAGCCATATCTCTCATGAGCTTTTGCATACCACCTATGTAGACCGATCAAAAAAGAAGGCAAAGGCTTTCGAGAGTGCCAAGGCTTGAGATCTTCGATTGATAGATAAAAGGCGAGGGTTTCCTCGCCTTTTCTGTTTTTACCTTTTGTTAAATCTACTTGATTATATTGACATAAAAGTATAAACATGGTATATTCTTGTTGAACTAAAGCGTATTAAGGGTATGGCGGAGAATTGGAGAGGACCATATCCCAAATTGGGGTATGGTCTTTTGAATTTCTTCAACGACTTTTACAATCGATTAAAGGATCAAAACTACTATTTATCCAAGGGGAGGTGTAGAAAATGAAAAAGGTACTTGTTTTTTTGGTTGTCATTCTTACCGTGCTTAGTTTCGCAAAAACCAAGATTCAGTTCTGGCACGCAATGGGTGGATGGCGTATCGAAGTTATTCAGAACATGGTGAATGAGTTTATGAAACTAAATCCAGATATCGAAGTCGAAGTACAGTATGTCGGTAGTTATGAAGAAATCTTGGCCAAGACAGTCTCAGCAGTTCAGGCAGGCACACCGCCTCATGTTGTTCAGCTCAATGAAATCAGTACGCAGAAGATGGTTGACAGCGGTGTGATCGTACCAGTACAGGATTTGGTTGACAAAGATCCATCCTTCGATGTCGGCTTGTTTCTACCACAGGTTCTGAATTATTACAAAGTTGGTGGAAAACTCTACTCGATGCCTTGGAACAGCTCAACGCCATTGCTTTACTACAACAAAAATCTCTTTAAAGAAGTGGGACTTGATCCAAACAATCCACCCAGAACGTACAGTGAATTGATTGAAGCCTGTAGAAAACTCGTCAAAAAAGATGAAAAAGGCAATGTCATTAGAACCGGTATCACATGGTGCCTCTACTCTTGGTTTTTCGAAGAGTACATGGCTTTGCAGAATCAACCACTTGTTGATAACAACAACGGAAGAACAGCTAAGGCAACAAAGGTGGTTTTCAACAACCAAGCCGGTCTGAACTTCATGAACCTTTGGAATACTCTGAGAAAGGAAGGATTGATGATCAACACAAAGCGTGCCGACTGGACCGCTGCAAGACAGTTGTTCATCTCTCAAACGGTGGGAATGCTTATCTCATCGACATCGGATGTCGCGCTTTTGATGACTGAGTCTGCCAAACAAGGTTTCGAACTTGGTACCGCCTTCTTACCGGTTCCAGATGGCACACCGCGTGGTGGTGTAATCATAGGCGGTGGTAGCCTGTGGATCATAAAGCAGAAGAATCAAGCCGAGGTCGATGCAGCATGGAAACTGGTGAAATATCTTGCGGAACCTGGACCACAAATTGTATGGCACCAGGCTACAGGGTATTTCCCAATAAGGGTAGATGCAATACAAAAACTTCAAGCTGAAGGTTACTACAAGGAAAATCCTCACCACCTGACAGCCATCTTACAACTGCTCACAAGTGTGCAAAATTACAACACAAACGGAGCTATCATCGGTGCGTTTCCAGAGGTTAGAGATGCCATTGAAACCGCTGTTGAGAAGATGATCTCTGGCACTCTGACTCCAAAGCAAGCGCTCGACGAGGCCGAAAAGAACGCAAATAAGGCAATAAAAGAATACTTCTAAGTCACACCTGCATGGCGGTCTTATTTTGGGAGACCGCCATATTTATGGAGGTGCAAGGGTGAGAAGGAAGCTTCTTCCCTATTTGTTGCTGATGCCAACCTATGTAATCATTGTTCTTTTCATATATCTACCTGCTTATGATTCTTTCTATTCGAGTTTTTTCAAGGTATCGGTCTTTGGTAACAGAAGGATCTTTGTTGGAATACAGAACTATCTTTCTCTGTTCACCGACAAAGATTACCTGGCTTCTGTGAGATTCACTTTGATCTATACCCTTTCCACGGTGGTGATATCGATCTTTCTATCCTTTTTCATTGCGCTGTTGCTCGATCAGAAGGTACCTGGTTCGAGGATCTATCGAACACTTGTCTTTGCACCCTATGCTGTTTCTCATGCCGTTGCTGGCGCTCTGTGGGGGTTCTTGCTCAATCCCGTTGTTGGGCACGTGAATTATCTGACACGGATCTTTTTTGGGATACAGACCCAATGGTTGACAACAAGACCTTTTGCTGCCTATTCTTTGATCTTCGCATCTATATGGAAAACATTGCCATTCAACATCATATTCTATTTGGCTGCACTTCAGGGTATCTCTTCTGAGGTGATAGAGGCAAGCATCATCGACGGCACGAATTCCTGGACGCGCGTGTGGAAGATAATCTTTCCACTGGTTTCACCTATAACCTTCTACTTAGTTATCATGAGCATAATTTCTTCAACCTTCCAGTCTTTCGCGATAATTGACGTGATGACAAAAGGTGGACCAGGTGGGTACACGACAAATATGATCTACAAGCTCTTTATGGATGGCTTTCGATTTCAAAAAACTGGTTTGGCGGCAGCAGAGAACGTCATACTTTTCTTCGTTATGATAATCATCACGGTCTTCTACTTTGTGTACGGTCAAAAACGTGTGCATTATCAATAGAGGTGTTGTTATGAAAAGGTCAACCAGGAAAACCATCAAAATGATTGTTGTAGAAATACTGTTGATTCTTACAAGCCTACTCATCTTTGCTCCCATACTGTTGGCGATTTTCATGAGTATCCAGCCACCTGAATTCGTCTTTGCCTATCCGCCAAAGTTTCTCCCGAAAGGGTTTTTCGTGAAGAATTACTTTGATGCCTTCAAAATAGTACCTTTTGCAAGAATGGCATTGAACAGCTTTGTCATAGCGGCCTTCATAACCTTGGGAAAACTCATCACTGGCAGTCTGTCAGGCTATGCATACGCCAATTTCTCCTTCAAAGGTTCGAAGTTGACGTTTTACATACTTTTTGCGACACTCTTTATCCCCGCTGAAATCGTCTTGATAGTGCCCCTTTTTAAAATAGTGAGCAGAATTGGTTGGACAAATACCTACTGGGCGATGACTATACCCTTTATGGCAAGCGCGACGAATACCTTTTTGATGCAGCAGCACTTCAAAACAATACCAAAGGAGTTTGAAGATGCAGCAAGAATAGACGGTGCTACTTCGATGCAGTATTTTGTAAAAGTGATCCTACCCCTTTCAAGATCTATAATCGCAGGAGCGGCGATTATCAACTTCACATATGCTTGGAATATGTACCTATGGCCCCTGATAGTCGCCATGGAAGACAGAATGAAAACGGTTCAGGTTGCCATAAACATGATCATAAACGCAGAGTCTTCCAACAACTGGGGTATAATCATGGCGGGTACAGTTATAGCGCTTGCCCCCACTTTAATCCTCTTCTTTGTTCTTCAGGACCTGTTCGTCAAATCACTGGTCGGAAGCGGCATAAAAGGGTAGTACAAATCGATCTATTTCAAGATCGACTGAGATGTTTGAACCACCCTCGGTGGTCTTTCCTGTCGAAATTTTTTTCTCAGCTCTTATACATTTTTTTGAATATTGACTTATTGTTTCAGTAGCCATATAATTGCTTTTGGTGTTCCTAAAGATCTATCGATTCAAGTCATCTATAACTTAGTTTAGAAAATAAACTATCAAAAAGGAGGAATGTTCGTCATGAAAACGTTACGAGGCAAAATGCTGATGCTCATTTTGATGCCAATCATTGCACTTATAGTGGCTGTGGCTTTCATAGCATACTTTCAAGTGAGTAGCACGGTCACAAGTAACGTTGAAGAGATGGCATTTGAGGTCGCAAACGAAGCATCAGATATTGTAAATGAATGGATCAATGGGCTTGTAAAGGAAGTCGAGTGGCTCGCTGGAACAAATGAAGTAAACAATGCACTCAAGAGTGGAAACTGGGATGATCTGATGAAAAACTATCTACCACCTCGATTGAAGCAAAAACCATACTTTGAGATGGCGTTCATAGCCTACCCAGACGGCAATGCGCCTACAACACTTGGGAGCGTAGCAGATGTTGCAGACAGAGATTATTTCATAAAGATCATCAAGCAGGGTCAAGACTTGGCAATAAGCAATGCATTAGTTTCCAGAGCTACTGGAAAGCCTATTTTTGTCATCGCCGCAGCGGTGAAAGATGAAAACAACAAAACCATAGGTCTTTTTGGGGCGACAGTTCTTCTTGACACAATAAGTCAGATAGCATCGAACATCAAGATAGGCAAGGCTGGATATGGATGGGTGGTGGATTCAACAGGTTTAATACTCGCACATCCAAACAAAGATTTAGTGATGAAACTGAACATCACACAGGCATCGAAAGAAGGGTACAAGGGAGTTGAAGAAATAGCCCAAAAAATGATCTCAGCACAAGAGGGATTTGGCAAATTCACACAACCAGATGGCACAGTAACTTACGCCTTCTATGCACCCATAGATGCAGTCAAGGGCTGGTCCTTTGCGGTGAGTGTACCTGAAAAACAAGTACTTGCTCAGGTGAATAATTTACTTGTCATCATCATAGCCATCTTGATAGTTGTAGCAGCAGTTCTTATACTCTTTGTGAGTTCATCGATCTCAAAACCCATCAAAGTACTATCATAAAGGGCAACAGAATTTGGCAAAGGAGATCTAACGGTTACATTTGAAGCAAAGGGTAAAGACGAA
>ERZ795060.294-NODE-294-length-71506-cov-6.484150_pt1 | contig 71506 bp, 57 predicted proteins | sample MGYA00375144_ERZ795060 | MGnify/ENA primary metagenome ERZ795060 (study PRJEB30189, sample SAMN05720157) | activated sludge metagenome | isolation source: anaerobic digester from wastewater treatment plant | place: Japan | collected 2015-05-15 ... | reverse complement strand
GACCTTAACCGTTCTTACATATTATGTTTTGGACGTGTATCCCGTGGCCGTAGTGCCCCATTATGTGTATTACCTGATCCTTCTGCCCGCTCTTGCCTGGTCCGCCGCGCGGTTCACCACCCTGATCTGGGAACATCTGACGGAATCCACCATCCTGGCGCTAGTCCAGTTGCGTCAGGTATTCATCGGGATCGTGATCCTGGCGACCTTCTTTCAGTTTCACACAGTCATCCGCCCTTGGTATCATCTCAAGCAGAACTGGCTGCGGGCCGCGCAGGCCATTAAGGATTACACACCACCCCATGCCCGGGTGATTGTCGACAATTTCGATCCTTCCGTCATTTACCAGAGCCGCCGCATGGGACTGGCCGTGAATCCCCCCGACTTGACACTGGAGTTGCTCCAACAACAAGAACAAGCCGGGGCCACTCATCTGGCCATCACCCAGCCGGAACCATTTTTTCAAAATGAACCAGTCCGGATTTATCTGAAAGAGACAGCCCGTAATGTGTTGATCCTCGATTACATCCGGCTTTATGAATTGGGGAAAAAACAATAATCTCACAAGGTCCTAGCGGCATACCTGGTCATCACAATAAAAAAAGACCCACAATAAGGACCCACGTATGAAATTTCCGCTTTTCAACGCCCGGGGAGAGTTCCGCCTGATATTTCTCTATATCCCCGCGGTGCTGGTTTATGGCATTCTCGCCAACCTCTACACCCCGATTCTCGAGGTGGTATGGGACATGGTGTTTTACAAGAGCCTGGCCTTCGGCCTGCACCATCCCAGTACCTTTCATCTCAAGAATCATTTCCCCATGCCCCCGCTGTATCCATTGATCCTCTCGTTCGGCTGCTTTGCCCCAACCTATCTGTGGATCGAAGTGGTACAATCGTGGATTAATCCTCTGCTCTATTTCCTGGGCATCTATCCGCTTTACCGCCTGTCACGGACCTGGCTGGATCCCCGACGGAGTACCCTGGCCTGCGTTTTGTATACCTTGTATCCCTCGGCCATCTATACGCAATGGACGATGAGCGAAAATCTGGCCGCGCCTTTGGTCCTTTGGGTGGCGGCATTGTCCACACAAATCCTTACAGACAAGCATTCCAGCACGGTCACCGGTGCGTGGCTGGGTGTGGCCGCCGCCGCTCTGGCGTTGACCCGCATCCAAGTGATCGTCATTGGTGCCGCCGCCCTGGTCTGGCTGGCGTACCGGACTTTGAAGCGCCGCCGCGATCCCGCTCCCATCTTGATGGCCATCAGCCTTTCCCTGACTCTGGTGATCACGGTGTGGTGGCAAATGGGGTATTTGACCCATCCTTATAGTTCTCCCGTGTATGCCCATTTTAACCAGCAGAATCACGCATCCCCGGTCCGTCTGCTCATCACCCTCTTTTCTGCGCATTGGACCGGCCTATGGCTGGAAGGAGGAGTTTGGATTACCTCGTTGTTTCTCGTTCAGTATCTGGTTTCCCTCATCCGGCCTTCCTGGTTGACACCGGCTCAGAAAGAAACGTTCCGGATGCTGTTTTTTCTCGGTGTGACGCTGATTGGTTCCGTAGCGGTGTATTACATCCGGCGGACTGGATATGAAGACTGGTCGATTTCCCTGCGGTATGTGTTTTACCTCAACCTCCTGGCCATGCCGGTTAGCCTGTCGACTCTTGGGATCTGGAAAGAGTCGAACCTGACCCGGCGGCTGGTTTATTTAATCTTGACTGTTTTTTCTGCCTCGTTGTTCGCCGCCGGATTTTTACTTCCGGATGTCTGGATGGGATTTGCGAAAGTCCGGGATTTTTTCACCAACGCCCCCTCGATGGATTTCATGGAGCAGATCATCCAGGAAGGGCCTTGGCGCACCGGGGTGTTCTTTCTGGGATTGTCAATCGGGGCGGGAATTTGCGCCTTCACGAACCGGTATCTCGGGGCTGCTGTGTTGTTTGGATTGTTGACATATGTGCAGCTGACCACGATCGATTTCACGTTGGAAATCCGTCAACGGGCCATTCGCGATCTCTGGATGAACGAAATTCACGACTTTTGTGAGCAATTGGACAAAGGAAAATGGACTGACATTCCCATCTACTGCGAGGAAGACACGCCGCACCTGGTTCCTAACCTGAAATATTGGGTCAACCGGAATTCCGCCCTGCTGCCGCCCGGTTCGCCTCAGCCCCGGGAAGAACATTTGTTATTGACGGTCAAACGCCATGACGATGGAGTGTTAGTGTTCCGTTCCGGCGAGCTGCGGGCTTACCTTTTTCCGGTGGCAGGGGAGATTTTGTCAGAATCAAAATGAAGGTTTTGAAAATTTAATCAAATTTAAAAATATCTTCTTGTTTTAATTCAAGGCATTTATACGGATGGGGTCGCGAAACGATTCCCTCTCTCGTGAATAGAATGAGGGTGACCTTCAAAGGGCATTAGGCATGCTTTCTCTGCGATCGGGTACACAGGTACTGAGGAAAAAAACACATTGAAAAAACAAGGTGATGTAAAATTTGCATATGCAAATCTTGTGGTTTGGCCCGGTTTACTTGTCAAACAACGACCGGAACGCCTGAGCCAGGGTTTCCCGGTTGACTTTGGCAATGGCGGTGGTCAAAGGAATCCCCTTGGGGCATACCCGGACGCAATTCTGTGAATTGCCGCATTCATGAATGCCTCCCTCCCCCATGAGGATTTCCAGCCGCTCTTCCCGGATGAACCGGGCGGTAGGATTTTGATTGAACAGGTAAACTTGCCCGATGGCCGCCGGTCCCACGAAAGGATTTTCGGAGTTATACTGCGGACAGGCATCAACACAGCAGCCGCATGTCATACACCGGGAAAAAATATACATCTGCTCTTGAAAATTGGGGGAAACGCGGGGGCCGGATCCCAACTCGTGGGTGCCGTCGATATCGATCCACGCGTGGATTTTCTGCAATTCCTTAAACATACGGCCCCGGTTGACCACCAGATCCCGTATGACGGGGAACTTGCGCATGGGCTCCAGGATGATCGGTTGTTCCAGTTGATCCACCAGCGCGGTGCAGGATTGGCGGACCTGCCCGTTGATCACCATGGTACAGGCTCCGCATACCTCCTCCAAGCAACTGCAATCCCATGACACCGGCGTAGTTTTATGCCCTACGGCATTGACCGGATTGCGCCGGATTTCGTTCAGGAGGACGATGACATTCATATTGGGCTGATAGGGAAGGCGGAAATCTTCCCAGTAGGGTTCCGAGAAACGGTCTTTTTGACGTTTGATTCGGAGTTCAACCATTTTTACCATAATCCGTTAACCTCATTGCCGCTAGTCCTTGGGGCAGGGCACAGGGGACGATTCTTTCACTCCGGTTGGCATGGCTCAATCATAACGGCGTGGAACCGGCTCGATCAGGCTGGTATCCACCGGCTCGTACGTGATTTGCGGGCCGTCTTCCGTCCATTGGGCGATAGTCGTTTTCAACCATTTTCGGTTGTTTTCTTTCCACTTCGCCAAGAATTGCTGGTATTCCGGCGACTTGATATCCTTCGGTTGTTCGAGATGAAAATCAGGTTTGTAATGGCTGCCGCGGCACTCATCCCGCAATAAGGCCCCTTTGACGATCACTTTGGCTAATTCGATCATGTTCCATAACTGGTTGATGAACAAAACCGACTGATTGCGGGTGCGGGAGAGGTCGAGTGAATGGCAATTTCTCCACCGTTCGGTCATGCCGTTCAGTTGTTCCAAGGTCTGCTTGAGATCGGCATTGTTCCGGACAATACTGCAGTTCCGGATCATCAATTCCCCCAGCTCGTGATGCAATTCAAAAGGATTGACCGTTCCTTCCATCGCCCGGATCGCGTCGAAGCGCTCCCGCCATTTGGTTTCTTCTTCTTCGTAAATCCGGCTAGACACATCAGCCGAGGAGCGTTTCATGGATTGGGTAAATTGTATGGCGGCCGGTCCGGTGATCGTGCCGGCAAACAAGCAGGAAAGGAGCGCGTTGGCGCCCAAGCGGTTGGCGCCGTGATACTGGTATTCGCACTCGCCAGCCGCATACAGGCCGGGGATGTTGGTCATGTGATTGCGCGGGCTGCTCCGGTCCAGGAGGCCGTCCGCGGTGCGCTCATAATCCACCCACAAACCGCCCATGCTGTAATGCACAGCGGGGAAAATTTTCATGGGCACGTCGCGCGGATCTTCACCCTGGAACTTTTCGTAGATCTCCATGATCCCTGCCAGCTTGCGGTTGAGCTCTTCCCGCGGAATGTGGGTCAGATCCAGATAGACCATATTCCCGCCGCCGACTCCGTAGCCTTGGTTTATGCAAATGTCGTAGATTTCCTGCGCGGCGATATCCCGCGGCACCAGGTTCCCGTATAAAGGATGTTTTTCCTCCAGAAAGTACCAGCGTTCGTTTTCAGGGATATCCCGCGGATCCCGCGGATCATTCTTCTGGCGGGGCACCCAGATGCGTCCCCCCTCGCCCCGGGCCGATTCCGACATGAGCCGGAGTTTGTCGTATCCGGGAATGGCGGTGGGGTGGATTTGAATGAACTCCCCGTTCGCGTATTTCACCCCCTGTTGGTAGGCTGAAGAAGCGGCCGATCCCGTGTTGATCACCGAGTTGGTGGAACGGCCGTAAATCATACCCGGCCCGCCCGTGGCCAACACCACGGCGTCGGCGCGGAAGGCTCGGATTTCCAGAGTATCCTGATCCACGGCGACGATGCCCCGGCAAACGCCGTCACCATCCTTGACCATGCCCAGGTACTCCCATGTTTCATATTTGTGGACCAGCCCTTGCACTTCCCGCCGCCGGACTTGTTCATCCAGGGCGTAGAGCAGCTGTTGGCCGGTGGTGGCCCCCGCGTAAGCCGTGCGATGATAAAGGGTTCCACCGAAACGCCGGAAATCGATCAACCCTTCCGTCGTGCGGTTGAAGGTCACGCCCATGCGGTCCATGAGGTAGATAATCGCGGGCGCATTATAGCACATATCCTTACACAACGGCTGATGGGCCAGGAAATCCCCCCCTTTCACCGTGTCGTAAAAATGAATGTCCGGCGAATCCCCTTCGCCCTTGGTGTTGACCGCGCCGTTGATCCCCCCCTGGGCGCACACGGAATGGGAACGTTTGACGGGAACCACCGAAAACAAATCCACGTGATGCCCCGCTTCCGCCATCTTGATCACGGTCATCAATCCCGCCAGCCCCCCGCCGACTACGATAAATCGAATTTTCGCCATGTTGACCTCTTTCTGGAATCGATGGGTTCCGCCTTACCGGGTGAACGCGTAGAGGGACGTGATGAAAAAGACATACACACCCAGGCCAATAAGCGCGCAGATATATCCGGAATATTTCTGGGCCCGTTCCCCGACGGTGATCCCCCACTTGATCAGAAAATTCCATATCCCATTGGCAAAGTGGAACGTCGCGGCGGATACGCCCACAAAATAAAACAGCACATGCCATGTCTCCCGGAAATATTCCCGGATATAGCCGGTCGTGATATGCTCCAGATCCGTCTTGAACGTCCATTCAATCCGTAATTTGTAAACATGGTATAGAATGAAAATAATCGCGACGATCCCTGACCACCGCTGCAATGAATAGAGCCAATTCCGCAAGTATCCGTAATGCTGGACATTGCTTAAGCCAAAAATCCAGATATAGATTCCAATCACCGCGTGCAAAAGAATCGGAACGCCGATGAAGAAGATTTCGATAAAGAGCAAGAAGGGAATCGTGCCTAAAAATTCGACATGTTCGTCGAAACGCTCTGGACCGTAAAAATAGACCAATCCGTTGTTAAAGGCATGTTGAACAAAAAAAACTCCGATGGGAATGATCCCTAGCAAAGATTGCAGTCTCCGCAACAGAAATGGGGTTTCCTGCGACAACGAAATTTTTTCTTCACTCATGCTGTGCCCCCGGATTCTTCGTTGGGTTGGAATGGGTGATAATCACTCGATGGTTGTTGAATAAAATTTTCATTTTTTCCATTCTAAATGGTTAAAACGGGATCGATTAGTATACTCAGGAAATCAATTTAATAAAGATTCTTCTTCTATATGCCCATGGGCAAGGGAATAACTGATGGAACCTATTTTTTTTCAAGGCCATATCGTCACCCCTGGGACGGTTCTCCATAATCATTCAATTACAATTCAAGATGGGAAAATTAAAGCAATTTCCCCTGCCGGTGATGTCACCTGGCGGAATGATCTCCCCTACATTCTTCCTGGTTTCCGTGATCAACACGTGCACGACCTGATCGGACAAGAAAAAGCCCGCTCCCATGCCCCCGAAGCGCTGGTGGACTGCTTCCGCGAGGCCACGGCGGCGCTCGGACGGCATGGTGTGACCCGGGTTTGGATCGCCACCTTTGGCGATTCACTCGCCACCTTGGAACGCTACGGCCAAGGCGCCCGGCTATGGATGGATCATCCCGCCAACGGGCAGGCCGGAGCCCAGTTGGAAGGCATCCACATCGAGGGAACATTTCTCAATGAGGAATGCCGTGGCGCTCAACCCGCCGAACATATCCTGATCCCGACACGGGACGATTGCCGGACGGCACTTAACAAACTGAAGAATACCGGCTCGGTCAAGTTAGTCAACATCGTTCCCGATTATGGCGAGGAATCCCTCCAGGTGATCCGTTACGCCCGTCACCTGGGACTAACCGTAGGCGCCGGACACTTAAATTCTTCAGCAGCCTTACTGCGCCGGGCATATGAGGAGAGCGGCCTGCAGTTCATGATCCATTTCACCAATGGACCCACGGGGCAATCATTCAAGCCATTCGGCGGGGGAGGAGCCTTCGAAGGGGCGCTGCAACTCCCGATATATAAGGAACTGATCCTTGACCTCATCCATGTCGACGAGCGCTATATTTTGGATATTATCAAACAAACCGAAGACCGGTGGGGGGTGGATAAGATCGTCGCGGTGACCGATGCCCTCTACGCCAATCTGGACAATTTGCCCCGGGGAAAATTTACCATCGGTTCGACTCTTGCCGGCGTGGATCCCACCGGCCGGTATCTGCAGACCCTGGCCTACCGGCGGCCTGATGGAACCGAGATCCCCGCGCCGCCCAACACCCTCTGCGGCAGCATTCTTACGATGGACAAAGCCTTCACCAACTTGGTGAATCTGTTTACCCGTCCCTGCGAGGGACACTGGTACCGGCACGAACCGCTTTCTCTGGACGATGCGCTGGTCAAAGCCGCCCGTCTTTGCGCCACCAATCAAGCCATACTGGTGGGGGACGATTTGCGCGCGGGGAGTATTCAGGAAGGTCTGGCGGCGGATCTTGTCATCGGTACCATTGAGCGCCGCGAGCATGAATATGCCTTGCAGATCGGCCAAGTCATGGTGGAAGGCCATGTGATTTGGGGAAGTATGAACCACTGATAAAATCCCCCGGCGTGCGATCATGCAATTTCGCCAAGGTACTTAACTTTTTCCGATTGGCGGATTGGCCTATCCTGAATGTATCCTTATTTAGTCAACATTCAGGATTTCATTCTCATATCCAGAAGGAGACATAGGCCATGAAGAAATTATGGTTATCCTCATTGTTAGTTGTATGCAGTCTTGGTATTGCATTGCCCGTGATTTCCTCGGAAACTATCGCCCCATCAGGGAATAGCCTGAACGGGGCGGTGAAAGCCGAACTCCAGCAAGCCAAAGAACGTCAACCGCAAGCCGTTTGTCCCATCAGCGGAAAGCCGGTGTCCGGGAAAGACAGCACTACCTATTTGGGGTATGAAATCAAGACCTGCTGTCCGAACTGCATCGACACAGTGAAAAAAGATCCCTTGGCCGCCATTCAAGCCCTCCGCAAGAAAGGCCAAGAACCAGCCTTGGCAGACAACATGAAACTCCAGACAGTCTGCCCTATCTCCGGCAAGCCGGTCACGACGGAACTATATGCCATCAAGAATAACATCCTGGTGCAATTCTGCTGCCCTAATTGCCCAGCCGCCTTCCAAAAAGATCCCAAGGGAACTGTGGAAAAGATGTTGGGTCAAGGCATTGCCCCAATTTTGCTGACCTTCGAGCAGAAAGAATGCCCAGTATCCCATGAACCTGTTTCCGGCAACAGCTCGGTGGTGCATGAGGGCAAAGTCATCGAACTGTGCTGCGACGCTTGCAAGGCGCAGGTCCTCGAGAATCCCGAAAAAGTGATCCAGGATCTGGCGGATCAAGGCATCGTTCTGGCGCGGGAGAAATAGCCGCGAGCGTTCGATGACCTATCGCGGCTGTAAATCTTTGTCATTCCGAACCGTTAATAAAGGAGGCAGGGGTATTTCACTTGCCTCCTTTTCATTTTTTTGAGAACGTCCCCTCAATCCCCTGCCATTTTTTTGAGGATTTCAATCCCCTTGTCGATGGTTTCGTCACTGGCGGCGTAGGAGATGCGGAAATGCGTGTTGCGCTCGGAAAACGAATTGCCTGGGACGATCAGCAAGTTGTTCTGGATCGCCCGTTTGACGAAGGCTTCGCCATCGCCGCCGGGAGCCTCGGGGAAGATATAAAATGCGCCGCTGGGCTTCACCACGTTGTAGAAGGGCTTGAGCCCCTGGTAGATGCGGTCCCGCTTTTGGCGGTACTCCGCCCGGTGTGCGCTCATGTCGTAATCGAGGGCCGCCAGGCCGGCGTATTGGGCGAAACTGGGCGCACAGACGAACGAATACATCTGGATGTTGATCATCGCCGCGATGATCTCCCGGGGGCCGTACGCGTACCCCAGCCGCCAGCCGGTCATAGCTGAGGATTTGGAGAAACCCGAAAGAATCATGCAATAGGGATAATATTCGGCCGGCGAATGATGTTCTCCCTCGTAGAGAAAACTCTCGTAGATTTCGTCGGTGATGATCAGCAGGCCGTGCTTATCGGCCACCGCCGCCACCGCCTGTAAGGTCTCGGCCGGATACACTTGGCCCGTGGGATTACACGGACTGTTGATCAGGATGGCCTTAGTGCGCGGGGTGACGAGGCGGGCGATCTTCTCCGGATCAAGTTGGAAATCCGGGTAGGTGTCCACGTACACCGGCTTCGCGTGAATGAAATTGCAGAGATGCTTATACATGACGAAATAAGGATCGGGGATGATGATCTCATCTCCCTCGTCGAGAATGGCCAGAAAAGTGAGTAAGATCCCGCCGGAGACGCCGGAGGTGACCATCACGTCGCCCTCCAGGTTTAATCCCTTGTTCCAGTACAGTTGTTTGATTTTTTCCCGCAGTTCGGTGAGACCGGCAGTCTGCGTGTAGGTGTTCTTGCCCGTGCGGATAGCCTCGATCGCGGCCTCTTTGATCTCACCGGGAATGTCGAAATGCGGCTGGCCGATGGAGAGGTTGACTGGATTCTTTAAATCCGCCGCCAGGGCGAAAACCTTGCGGATGCCGGAAGAATCGATGCGGGTAGTGCGTTGCGCGAGTGGAATCATGAAACGCCTCGTGGCCTAAGTTAAAAATTTCGGGTGGATTCGATAAACGTATATTTTTTACCAATAGGATGTGGCGTTTAGAAGGAAACCATCGTAACAATTCTTTGTACCGCCTGCTTCATCGGCGCCTTGATCCCTATCTGGTGCATTATCCTGATGAACTGGATTTAATTTGATTTTGCGAACATCCTGCTCTGATGCGGGGCTGAGGATGGGATTTTTTTGATGCCCAGCCGTTCCCGCACGCCCTCCATTGTCTCTTGCGCGATGGGGCGGCAACGGTGTGCGCCTTGATCGGCGATGCCGTAAACCACATCCGGATCGTTCTGCAGTTCCTGGTATTTGTCCCGTAGCGGGGCGATGAACGGCTCCATATGGCTCAACAGAATTTTCTTGCAATCCACGCAACCGATCCCCGCCACGCGGCATTCGCGGCCAATCATGGCCACTTCCTCCGGTGTGGAGAAGATCTTGTGCAGAGAAAAGATGTTGCAGACATCCGGATTGCCTGGATCGGACCGCCGCTTGCGGTTCTCATCGGTCACGGCGGTCATGATTTTTTGTTGGAGTGTGTCCGACGGTTCGAACAACGAAATGTGGTTGTTCAGGGTTTTGCTCATCTTGCTCTTGCCGTCGAGGCCCATGATCCGGGGTGTCTCGGTCAACAAGGCTTCCGGTTCGGGGAAAAATTCGCCATAGGCGTTGTTGAACTTGCGGGCCAGGTCGCGGGTCAATTCTAGATGCTGCACCTGATCCTCGCCCACGGGAACCGCTTCCGCCCGGTAAATCAGGATATCGGCGGCCATCAAGGCCGGATATGACAACAGACCCAGATTAATATTTTCGGGTGACTGCTGGGATTTATCCTTGAATTGCGTCATGCGCTCCATTTGTCCCAATGGCGCCAAACACGAGAGAATCCACGCAAGTTCCGTATGTTCCTGGATGTCGGACTGAAAGATGAGGGTGCAACGCCCCGGATCGAGTCCTGCCGCCAGCAGGGCGGCCATCATGTCGAAGCGCAATTGGGGCATGGTGTCGGGATCGAAGGGGGTGGTCAGTGCGTGATAATCGACCACGCCATACACGCAATCATACGAATTTTGCAATTCGATCCAATTGCGTAACGCGCCGAAATAATTGCCGATATGGATTCCGCCCGACGGCCGGATGCCGGAAAAAATACGTGGTTGGCTCATGGATCGTCTCTCAAGGTGAAAAAATGAATCTCGTGAAAGACTATAACCCCTCGGCTGCTTCTGTCCAGACGCGTGGCTGGCGAGAAAAAGTGGAATGCATCTGAAAAAAAGAGCCGGCCGCAAAAGGGATTCCATCTTTCCTTGGCCCGGCGTTATTCCCGGCTTTTCAACATTTCATAAATCTGATCGAGTTTACGCTCCAAAGACTGAATCGTGGTGTGAAGTTTGAAAACCGTAAAAAGGAGTATCAGGGGGATCGCCACCGCCGCCAGGCCCAGACCCGATACCAAGATCAATTCGAAGAATCCGAATCCCATGGGAAGCAACTCCTTCCGGAGATGATGGAGGATTAAAAAAACTACCTGGAACAATTACGACCTTCCGGACATGAATATTTCAGTGGACGCGGTGTCAGAGTTCCCGCAAAGTCTCTGGCCCTATGGCCTCAATTCCATTGAACCGCTTTTTCTCTATAATTGGTAGATCGATTCTTTTTATGGATTCCTGGCCCAAGGGGATTTTCATCATGCTTGACAGTTTGGATCTATCGCAACAATTGCCGAAGGGGAAATACAAGGAATATCTGGCACCTCTCAAAAATGAACTACGCGATTTGCAACGGGAGGTTATCAATGCCCGGCGGCCAGTGATCATCCTTTTCGAGGGATTGGAGGCTTCGGGCAAGGGGGACAGCATTCGAAAAGTGGTGGAACCCTTGGACCCCCGGGGATTTAATGTGGAATTGACCCCGCTGGAACTAACGCCGGAGGATGCACTGCGTCCCCCCCTGCGCCGCTTCTGGTTACGAATTCCGGCCCAAGGAGAAATCGGGATTTTCGACCGCTCGTGGTATATGCCAGCCTTGGCTGCCCGCGTGAATGGCGCCACAAAAGACCCGGAATGGAGCGAACGCAAGGAGGAAATCAAGCAGTTCGAACGGCAATTGGTGGAAGACGGAACCATCCTCATCAAGTTCTGGTTGCATATTTCAAAAAGGGAACAAAAAAGGCGGTTCAAGAAAATTGAAAAAAGCCGCTATGGGGGATGGCGGATTTCCAAGAGTGACTGGAAAGAACACAAGCGATACAGTCAGTATAACACCGTTGCGGATGAACTGCTGGTGGAGACGGATACCCCTTACGCGCCTTGGACCATTGTTCCCGCCAATGACCGCTATTACCGGCGGATTCATGTTCTCCGGACGATCACCGAAACCTTGAAGCGCTGCGTGCGCCAAGTGCCTGGCGCGAATGACGTGATCGTTTCACTACCCACCTCCAGCGAACGCCATCCTCCGGAAACCGGCTCGATTCTGGACCGCGTGGATCTGACCAAATCGTTGAGCCGCGAAGAATATGAGGCGGAATTGAAAAAAGGCCAGAATCGGCTGCGGGAATTAGAATATGCCTGCTATGAGCGGCGTATCCCGGTGATCATCGTCTATATGGGTTGGGATGCGGCGGGAAAAGGCGGGAATATCATGCGCTTGACCCAGGAATTGGATCCCCGGGGATACACTGTGTATCCTATTGCCGCCCCCCAGGGCGACGAAGCGACGCATCATTATTTATGGCGGTTTTGGAAGCGTCTTCCCAAGGCGGGGCATTTCGCGATCTTCGACCGGTCCTGGTACGAACGGGTGCTGGTGGAACGGATCGAGGGGTTTTGCACCGAAGCGGAATGGAAGCGGGCCTATTACGAGATCAACGAATTCGAGCGGCACTTGGCTCATTTTGGCACGGTCATCACCAAATTTTGGCTTCATATTGATAAAGAGGAACAATGGCGGCGGTTCGAGGACCGGAAAAACACACCGGCCAAGCAGCACAAAATTAACGAGGAAGATTACCGTAACCGCGAGAAATGGGACTTGTACGCCGTGGCGGTCAATGAGATGATCGAAAGGACAAGCACGAATTATGCCCCTTGGACAATTGTAGAAGGGAATTGTAAACTTTGGGCTAGAATCAAAACCTTAAAAACCATCATTGCGGCCCTGGAGTGCCGGATCGGATGAGAATCGCTCCCGGGTGCCAGTTGGCGAACAGAAATTGACAGGGTTTCCTGAAATGAGTAGACTTCATTAATGATGCAGAAAGACGTCAATACAGACGAATTCCCTCCCCGGGATCGAAACGGGGAAAAGATGCCAAGCCCTCAAGTGACGCGCGCAGGATTCCACCAGTCTTGCGCGGGGGAGATGTTTTTGATTCATTTCGTGTTTTCCGGCCCAAGCGAACGGTTTCCTGGGTCCGTGTCTGCGGGAAACGGCCCAGGGGATTTTCACTCCCCTCCCTCGTGTGCCGTTTTCGAATCCTATCCTATTCCTTCCGGTTGCCGCCGTACCGTATTCAAATCCCGTTCTGGACCCGGAATCCCGGTTCAGGAGGTTTAAGTCAAAGAAACTAAACAATGCAAGCACCTGTAACCCCACAAGAAATTCAACAGACGATCCAGTTATTCGGTGTCGAAGAGAGCCAGAATCTTTTCGGAATCCGGGATGAGAATCTGCGTCTATTGCGGGAGCGTTACAACGTCCGTATCGTGGCCCGGGGCGATACTATTCTGATCTCCGGGCCGGCCGGAGAAGTGGCGGAGGTGGTCTCCTCGTTTGAGGAAATGCTCAAGATTCTCCGGAACGGCGAACCGGTTTCCCGCCGTGATGTGGAATACATTCTTTCCTACTCCCGACAGGCTCCGGTTTCCCCCGTGGAGGAAGAATACGCCCCGATCACCACACCCTTGCGGGGACGAAAGGGTGTGATCAAGCCCCGGACCATGGGGCAGAGAAAATACATCAACGCCATCGCGCAGCATGACGTGGTGTTCGGAATTGGACCGGCGGGGACGGGCAAGACCTACTTAGCGGTGGCCTTGGCGGTTTCCGCCCTGATGCGCAAGCAGGTCCGGCGCATCATCCTTGCCCGTCCGGCGGTAGAAGCCGGAGAATCGCTGGGATACCTGCCCGGGGATTTGCAGGCTAAAGTGGATCCGTTTCTACGACCCTTGTACGATGCCCTGCATGACATGTTGAGTCCGGATCTGGTGCAGAAATACATCGAACAGCGGATCGTGGAAATCGCGCCCCTGGCTTATATGCGTGGCCGCACGCTGAATGGGTCATTCATCATTCTTGACGAGGCGCAAAACACCACCCCGGAACAAATGAAAATGTTCTTAACCCGGCTGGGTTTCGACAGCAAGGCGGTCATCACCGGGGATATTACGCAGATCGACCTGCCCAATGGCAAAAAAAGCGGCCTGGTGGAAGTCATCGATCTCTTACGCCGGGTGGAAGGGATTGCGTTTGTCCATTTAACCAAGCATGATATCGTCCGTCACCCCTTGGTCCAAAAGATCGTGGCCGCTTACGAGGAACAGGGAATGGACATGAAGAATGGACAAAAGAATGAACCGCCCGCGGCCTCTCCGGTTCCCTAAGAGACGCCTGCCGCGTCTCTCCAACCATGAACACGAACGCGCGCAATGACGAGAAAAAACGGGGCAAGCAATCCCGGTCCAAGCATCGTACGCTTCGTCAACGTCTGGCCGGCTTCGGTGGACAATATCAAGACCAGATCCTCTTTTATGGGATCCTGGCGTTCACCACTATAATTATCTATCTAATGATCCGCCCCTTGGCGGTCATCGATTTGAGCGGATTTCACCTCCATCAGCCCTCCCCCCGGATGGTGTCCGCCCCTTTTGAATTCGACTACGTCGATCAGATCACAACCACAGCCCGGAAACAGGAAGAAGTGGCGCGGGTCTCGCCTGTTTATACCGCGCATCCTGATAATTTGGCGCTCCTCATCCAAAAAATCCAGGCCGTGGCGGACGCTGCGAGATCCATCCCCAAGCCGGAGCAAGGAGATGACCAGGCGTGGGTGGAAACAGTCCTGCAAAAGGCGGGCTTATCCCTTGCCGACCGTCCATATGATCCTCCCGGGGATGAATCCAACGGTATTCCGCGCTCGACGTATGCCAGCCTGGCTTTCTACAGGGAATACGAATCCCTATGGAGATCCATTCTTGCCCGCGTGACCGCTGCCGCGGGACGGGGAATCGCCGATGACAAGTCGCCGCTCATGATGGAGACCGGTGGCCGGGAGGACCAGCCCGAAACCACCCGCCTGGCAGTGCTGGTGACCCTGGTCAATCCGGATGGCAGCCGGATTGCCGTTCCGCCTCAGGAAATCCGGACGGCGGCCGAGTTTTTCCAGCGGTTCCAGGAGATGATCGCCCTCGATTTTTCCGATCCCGTGAAAGATTACGCCGCGCGGGAACTGGCCATGGATCTGGTCCGCGCCGCGTACGCAGGTCCCACGTTGATTTACCAAAAACAATTGACCGAAGAACGGCGTCAAGCAGCCCGGGATAGTGTGGAACCGATTATCGTCTCCGTAAAAAAAGAGGATACGCTGATCGGAAAGAATGAAATTGTAACCGATTTGACCCTGCAAAAACTTCAGGCCTTGGCCAACCGGATGCGGATCTCTCTTTTCGCGGAAGCGGGATATTTCCTGCTGGCGTTATTGTTCGTCGGCACGCTTCTGCAATACATGCAATTCTTTGATGGGGATATTGTAAAAGATCCCCGGAAGATCGCGGTGATTTTTCTGGGCGTCATCATGATTTTCAGTATGGCCCGGATTGCTGTGCATGCATCGCTGCTGGATTTAGGGAGTCAGCGGTTGACGTTCGTGGGATATGCCGTGCCCCTGGGGGCTTTGGGAGTGATCATGACCTTGTTGATTGACTCCCGTCTGGCGCTCTTTTGTTGTGGCATTTCGTCCATCTACCTCGGCATTATCCTCAGCGGAGGAACGGACCAGCCGACTGTGAATTATATCCTGGTCTCTTTTGTCACCTCCTTTGCCGCAATTTACGCGGTCACCCGCATCCGCCAACGCAGCGATTTATACCGGGCAGGGGGGATCACCATCATTCTCGCCTCCATGATGATCGTTGCGTTGGCTCTCGTCAATTGCAAAAGTTACGAGTATTTGCTTCAGCAAGCGGATGAATTGAAATGGGCATTGATTTGGGGCGCGGTCAACGGCGGCCTGGTGTCCATCCTCTCCATGGCGTTGTTGCCCATCTTCGAGGATTTTTACGGCGTAGTCACCGATATGAAATTGCTGGAGCTCAGCCAAAAAAACGAACTGCTCCAGCGGCTCGAACAGGAGGCGCCCGGATCGTACCAGCACACCATGCGCGTGGCCACCATGGCCGAATCGGCGGCGGAGGCCATCGGTGCCAACGCCTTGTTGACCCGCGTGGGATGCTATTATCATGACATCGGAAAGATCGTTTCCTCTCAGTACTTTGTCGAAAACCAGCAATCCAGCGCCGATAAAGCCAAACATTCCAAAATCTCTATCAACATGAGTTGCCTCATCATCCGGAGCCATGTCAAGCATGGGATCGAATTGGCGCAAAAATACAAATTGCCCCAAGTGATCATCAACTTTATTCCAGAACACCATGGCACCACTTTAATGAGCTATTTTTATCATCAGGCTTTGGAGGCTCAGGGAGCGGATGGATCCGTCCGGGAAGATGATTTCCGCTATCCGGGGCCCAAGCCTCAATCCAAGGAAACCGCTATCGCCATGCTGGCCGACGCTCTGGAAGCCGCTTCCCGCACCTTGGAAAACGCCACCGAGCGGGAGGTCATGCTCCTGGTCCGCAAAATCGTCAACGAGCGGTTCATGGACGAACAGTTCGATGAATGCAACCTGACCTTGAAAGACTTGCATCTGTTAACCTTGAATTTTGCGGAAACGATTATGCACATGTTGCATCAACGGATCGCCTATCCCGCGCTCCCCAAGGACAAGGAGGCGGAGGGAGAGAAAGCGCCGGTTCTGGCAGGGGCGGCCGAGACAAAAAAACGGGAGCTGTCCAGCAAACCGGGAAAATCACAGGAGGCCGGGGCCGCTGAAAAACCGTCGGGTTTTTCTACCGCGACTAAGACCAAAGAAGTGACACCGGGAAAACCGCCTCAATGAAGCAACCGGGAGGTATGGAGACGTTACGGGGAGAAGGAATTCCGGGATGGATGGTTCCTTCCTGGTCCAGGGCCGGTTCCGGCTCTGGACGCCCCTCCGGAAAGGGGTTCGATTCGTGAACATATTGGTGGATATGCCCGGCGAGGCGTCGGATCTTTCGGCCGCGCGGATCGAACAGTTCGCCCGGCAATTGTTGGAAGCCGCCGGGGAATGGGAGGCCGAACTCAGCATTTCCCTGGTGGACGATGTCACCATCCGGCGGTTAAACCGGGATTACCGGGGGATCGATGCCCCGACGGACGTGCTTTCGTTTTCCCTGCGGGAAGGAGAACCGGTAGGGCAGGCCTATCCCCTGGGAGATCTCGTGATCTCGGTGGATACCGTCCGGCGGCAAGCGGCAGCGTACGGTCACTCGGTGGCGGACGAGGTAGAGGAACTGATTTTCCACGGATTCCTGCATCTGTTGGGGTATGATCACGACCATGACGATCCCTCGCTATGGCGCCGGGCCGAGCAGGAATTGATCGAAACGTTGAAACAACGGGACTTGTCCTTTATCCCAAAAGGACTAATAAATACATCCCATGACTCCAAGCGAGAGAAGAAGGGAGGATGACCTGGCGTGCCGCCGGGCGCGGCAGGGACCACCATGAATCAAGACGGCTTAGACAGTGCCTCTCAGATCGTGACAAGCGCCACGGCGATGTGGATGGCAGGTTCGGAAGAGGCGCTTGTTTCCAGCAGTTTTTTCGAATTGTTGCTGCTTAGCCTTGTTTTCTTGGCGTGTTTGGGCATGTCCGCTTTTTTTTCCAGCACGGAAACGGCGTTGACCTCGATGTCCAAAATCCGGGTGAAACGGCTTTTCGTGGAAGGAGAAGAACAATATAAAAAATTGGAACCTTGGTTAAAGGATCCCAACCGGTTCCTGGTCACCATCCTGGTTGGAAACAATTTTGTCAACGTGGTGGCGTCGGTCATCGCCGCCAACATTTGTGAACGGATTTTGGTGGACTATTTTAGCGTCAGTAACGCCGTGGCCTTGGGTTCCGCCTTGGCCGTGGCGGGTACCACCTTTGTTCTGCTGGTGTTCGGTGAAATTGTCCCCAAAACCTACGCGCGGGAACATGCGTCCCGGCTTTCCCTCCTGGCCGTGGAGCCGCTGGAATGGATGTACCGGTTCCTTCGCCCGTTCATCGGTCTGTTTCTCGTCCTCTCCAGCTCCATCATCCGGATGCTGGGAGGACAGGCCATCAAGGAAGTACCGCTCTTGACCGAGGAAGACATCCGCACCTTGATCGAGGTCAGCGAAAAGGAAGGCGTCCTCGAGGAAGAAGAGCGGGAAATGATCCACAGCATCATCGAATTCGGCGACACACTGGTGAAAGAGATCATGACTCCCCGGGTGGATGTCCAGGCCATCCCTGCCGATGTGACCCTCGATGAAGCGCGGGAAGAAGCGATCCGGGGCGGGCATTCGCGCATCCCCGTCTATGAAAACAACATTGACCGCATTGTGGGGATCCTCTATGTCAAGGACCTGCTGCGCGTGATGAACGGCGAGCACCCCTTTAACCTCCGGGAAATCGTGCGCCCCGCCCTTTTCGTCCCCAAGACCAAGCGGGTCAGCGATCTGCTCGAAACCTTCAAGAAGAAGAAAAACCACATTGCCATGGTGGTGGACGAGTACGGCTTGACCGCGGGGCTGGTTACCATTGAGGATGTCCTGGAGGAAATCGTGGGGGATATCCAGGACGAATATGACCAGGAACCGCCGGAATACGAAACCCAGCCGGATGGGACCATCATCGCCGACGCGAAGATTGATCTCGATACCTTATCCGACGTTCTGGATATCGAATTCCCCGATGAAGATGTGGAAACCCTGGGGGGGTTTCTTTCCAGCCAGAAGGGGGATGTCCCTGGTGTGGGCGACGAAATTTTGTTCCAAAATCATCGATTCACGGTTTTAGATGCCAACGAATTGCGCATCAACCGTGTGAAAATCGCCCGTATCGAGCCGGAAAGCGGCGAATCCTCCCCGGATCATCCGGTTGAAATGAAGTGTTGACACGTCCCTTATGGGAATTCATTGGGAAATCAGACGTTTCTGGAAATGAATACCGGCAGCCGGTTTTATGTGTTTCCGGCCAATCGCGTATCCCGTGAAAGCGGCCTGTTGGCGGGTCCCCCTTTCGCGCCCTTCCCAGGGAGAAAGAAAAACCCCGCGCCGTGTTCAAACGTTGAGGGAAGATGCCCTTTACCTGAAACTGTTTGGACTGTGAACGATTATGATCTTCCGGAAAACCCGCAATTATTTTCTCGCCGGTTTGTTAGTGACGGTCCCCATTGGGATTACCGTGTGGATCGTGTGGAGTATTTTCAATCTGCTGGACGGCTGGTACCGCTACTTGGTGAGAGCGTACGGAATCCGGGACTATCTTACGTCGCGGAATTACACCTTGCCTGAATACGGGATCGGTTTTTTCGTAACGCTCGCGCTGATCACCCTGATCGGTTTCGTGACGCAGTTGTATGTTGGACGCAAACTGTTCGATTTGATTGAGCAGATCTTTCTCCGCCTGCCGGTCATTTCCAACCTGTACAACGGCATCAAACAGATCACGGCCACCCTCATGGGCCGGCACAAGAATATCTTCGAACGCGTGGTGTTGGTGGAGTACCCGCGCAAGGGGCTTTATTCTCTCGGTTTCGTCACGGGGCGGGACCGGATTATCCGCAAGCCGGACTGCGGCGGGGAATTCTTTTATGTCTATATTCCGAAAACCCCGAATGCCGCCACGGGGGTTTTCCTCATCGTTCCGGACACGGAAACAGTTCCGATGAACATCAGTGTGGAAGAGGCTATCAAAATGATCGTGTCCGGCGGCATGGTGTCTCCCAATCCGGTTCCAGATGTTTCCTTGGATGTGTGGCCCTAGAAAGGGCCGATTCTTCGATGGGTGAGGATTGTTTCCGGTATGCCGGCCGGACTGGGCCACGGATGAGATCATGAATGACCGCGCGATAATATTCGTTGGCCTGTTCCTGCTGGGGCTGTTGATCCTCAATTCCATCATGACCCCTCTGGCGGAAGACCAACGCATCAACATTGCGTTCGCTCAACAGGCGGATGATTTTTACGGCGGTTTTCCGGGCAATGTGATTCAGGCCTGGACTTTGCGCGGCATTGGGTACAAATTCCTCACTTTTTTCCTTTACAAGGCGGCCCGGCTTTTTGTGAATTATGATGACAAAATGCGGTTTGAGGTGATATGCAAAACTCTCTACGCCGCGGGGGTGATGATTGTCCTGACTGGAAGCATCTGGATCGCCCGGCCGGGACTGAAGAAACTAGGGGTGGATGAATTCTATGCTCTGTTCATCTCGGGAACAGCGTTTTTTTCTCTCTCCTATGAATGTGCCTTCCAGGCCGAAGATGTTGCCGCCCTGCTGATGCTGGCGGGCATGGCGTTGGCTTTGTCTGAATCGCGTTTTTTATGCGGAATGGCGGGGATGGTGTTGTCGCTCCTGCTCACTCTCAAAGGCATCACGTGGTTGTTGGGTCTGGTGCCGTTGTTGTGTCTATTGCTGTTTTACGAGAAATTCTGGAAGCCCCTGGTTTGGACGGCCGTGTCGTTTATTCTCTCTACCGGGGTATTGGCCGTCTTGATACTTCTCCTGGCTCCCATGGAATTCCGTGACCTGCTGGACGCCAGCCGGTTTCAGTCCTCGTTCCGGGGGCTTGGCCGCTCGTTCGCGGGCGAAATCTTCCAGCGGATTCAAATCCTTTACCAGTTTTATCTGCAGTACTTTTTCCATATTTCCTTCCTGATCCCCGGCGGCCTCGCCGGCTTTCTCATTTCACTCTATTGGTTTGAAAAAGATCTGAAACGGTTGGCGGTTTATCTCTTGCTTTGGCTGATTCCTGGAGGAGTGATCGTCTTGCAAGGCAAAGGATTCTTGTACCATTTCACGGTACTGTTGCCTGTCGCGGCAGGTTCCATCCTGGCCTTGACGGTGGCCGTCCGCCGATTCGCGCTCCGTCCCCGCTGGCTCGGGCTGATTCTGGGATTCCCCTGCCTGTTGGCTTGTCTCTGCGTTGGGCCGGTTTCCTTGTTTCCGGTGGTCTCTTCGGTATCCCATTTCCGGGAAAGCCGGGAGGAATTGCGATTTTATGAGGATCTGGTGGCCCGGTTCCAATTAGATCAACAACCCGTATTGTTATATCTGACCGACGGCCGGGCGGCGTATTATTTCAAAAGCCGGAGTCACTCCCGGTATTTTTATCCCTTGCCAGTCAAACGTTCCCTGGCCAATCCGGGTTTGCTGGAAACCGCTTTGTACCAGGAAGAACTTCGGCGGATTTTGAATTACCGTGGGGAAAAAATCATCGTGCAAGATTCCTGGTTCAATCTGGATGATTTTCCCGCCATCCGGGACAAAATTCAGAAGGAGTATCGTCCCGTGTTCCACGGCGAGGCAGGCCGGCACACGTTTACTCTCTATGAACGCGCCAGTTCCGGCTGATCTTCTTCTGAAAACGCCGCTGCCTGCTTCCCGAAGGCAAGCGGAACCATTACAATCTGCTACGGATTTTCCAGTAATCATTGTAAAAAAGCATAACTGATCCAGAATGGGCAAGGTATCCATGGCCAGGTTTCCGGTGACCGTCTCCGCGTTCTTCCCCGCGCATAACGAAGTGGACAACATCGGCCCTCTGACAGAAAAAACCGTCCAGGTCCTGTCAGAAGCCGTGGAGGATTACGAAGTCTTAATCATTGATGACGGCAGCACCGACGGGACCCGGGAACGGGCGGACGAGCTGGCTCGCGCACTTCCGAAGGTCCGTGTGATCCATCACGAGGTGAACCGGGGGTACGGCGGGGCGCTGAAATCGGGTATTGCGGCCTGCAGCAAGGATTGGATTTTTTTCACCGACGGTGACGGCCAATTCGATGTGGGTGAACTGCCTTTGTTCCTGGCCTGCACGGATCAATACGACGCCATCGTCGGCTACCGCATGGACCGCAGCGATCCTGTCCACCGCAAACTGTTCGCGTTCGGCTGGGGCACGCTGATCCGGATACTGTTCGGATTTCGCGTCAAGGACCTGGATTGCGCCTTCAAATTGATCAAGCGGAAATACCTGGAGGGTGAGACCCTCCAGGCGGAAGGGGCCGTGATTTCCGTCGAACTCTTTTCCATCTTGAAACGAAAAAACGCGCGAATCCGCCAAATAGGCGTGCATCACTATCCCCGCAAGGCTGGAATCCAATCGGGAGGCAGTCCCAAAGTCATCTTGCGGGCCTTTAAGGAATTGATTTTGTTCTACCGGCAACTGAAAGGATGAGGTGGAAGCAGAACGGTGTCTATACTCCAATCATCCAAACCGCATACCGCACTAATCCGTGATAAGTGGAGGACATGAGATCAATATGAAACAAACTATGAACCGTTTCTGCGCAACCTTGCTTATCCTGGCTCTCCATGTCAGTGCCGGTCTCGCCGATACCCCGGTGCGGCCGGCGGTCCAGGTGGAAGAGGATATTGTGAGAGTGGAACCTCCCAACAACGGTGCCGGACCGCTTTGGTGTTACGGGGCGCCGTTGCTGGTCCGGAGCGGGGAACGGATATTCGCCAGCATTATGGAGACTAGCCAAGATGTTCCGCCTCTCTGCAATACCCGCTGGCGTCTTTGGGAACGAACCGAAAAGGGCTGGATGGTTTTGCATCAGGATGAACGGTTCCGGAACCGGGAGCCGTGCCCCCTGGTTTTGCTGGGAGAGGAGACGTTATTGCTTTCAGCTAACTCTTCGACGCAGCCGCCGGGAACGCAGTACGGCCCTTGCGAACCAAACGTATTCCGCTTTGGCCTTGCCACGCGATCCTTTCCTCCGGTTTTGGAATTGCCGCGTTGGGAAGGAACTCCCCGCTTCACGGACCATTCGTACCGGGGAATCGGGGTGGATGGCGAAGCACGCGAAACTTTGCTGTTCCATATCGACGCGGAGAATGGACGGCAGTACGTCAGTGTGAGAAGCAAGGACGGGGAGTGGTCCTCCCACGGTTTTATCGAATTTCCCATCCGTTCGTGCTATCCCCAGGCCGCGCTGAAGAACGGGGCCGGTCACATCCTGGCCATCGGCGATATCGTGGAGCCTACAGGAGAATGGCGGACATTCAAGAAGGAGAAAACCGGCCGGGATTGGGATTATGTTTTCCGCCGCTTGTTTTACGCGTGGAGCCCCGATGTTCACACCCAGCTGTTCCACGCCCCCATTGAAATTGACTCGGTGGATGCCACGGCAGGACATATTACCAATCTGGATTTATGGTTGGACGAAGACGGCCGCGCTTTTCTTCTCTATCTCAAACAACCGGTGCAAAACGCCCTCATGCGGGACCGCTTTTTCCCGGACTTGAAACTCATCCGGTCCTTGGAATGCGTAGTCGTGAATCATGGTCAGGTGGAAAAACGAATGACCTTGATGACCGGCGGCGAAAGCCTCCCCGGGCCGGATCCCCATTACGCCCGCTTTCATGCCATGCCGGATGGCTCACTGTACGTGGTCTTTACGGCCACATTCTTCAGCCCGGATATGCTTGATAAAGTGGAAACCCGAATCCAACGGATCGTTCCCCATATAAGCGATTCCGTGACCATTCCCTTGCATCAGCCTTTCCGGGTCTTTTTCACGGCAGCCGAACGGGGCGGTTCAAAGCCCTCCCGCCTGCTCGATTTGTTCGGAATCGGAGAGGACGGCGACACCCTGCGCTATGCATGTGTCCAACTTGAATAACCCCGCGCCCCCTGGGATATCCATTGCCGTCCCCGAGGAAATCGACTCGATTTTCACCGGGGATGCCGCCCGGGACCGGACCGGATGGCAGGTCGTCCTTTCCACTTGGTTTTTGTATTTAGGCCAGTCCCTGGTGTATCCCCATTTCACCCGCTACTACGATCTCGATCTCCACTTGCCGGATTGGCAGATCGGATTGTTGATGGCCGTTCCCGCCTTGGGCGCATTGTGCCTGCAACCGGTCTGGGGATATATATCAGACCGGATTCTGGGGCGGACCATGGCGTTTCGGGTAGTAGTGGTTCTCACAGGGTTGATTCTCGCCTTGTACGCTTTCTCCTATCAATGGGGTGGATTTCCACTCCTGATGTTTGCGGGATTTCTTTTCTGGAGCTGCTATGGATCGGGATTGCCTTTAAACGCCGCCATTATCCTTTCCTACCTGGGCCGGCCGCGGCGGCATCTCTTTGGCCGGATCCGCGTGGCCGGCAGCATCAGTTTCACGTTGGGCATGTTCATGTTGGCTCCCCTGTTGGTCTCCATATCTCAAACCCTCGGCCTGTATGGGCGGACTATGGTCTTTCTGGGGGGGAGTTGCATGTATTTTCTGACTGTTCTATTCACCCGTTGGGATGAAAACTTTTTTGAACGCCACTCCCCGCCAGTGTTCCGCTCGTTTGTCGGAATCCTGCGCAACCGGAGTTTGATAGCTTTGTTTGTCTCCATTTTTTTGCTTTCCGCCGGTGCGTCCGCGGGAGCGCAATACATCGGTCCGTATATTGGTCATCGGGGATTACCGGAGTTTTTTTTCGCCACCTTCTGGTTTGTGGGCGTAGCGGTAGAGATTGGATTGACATACAACCTTCAAAAAGTGGTCCGCTTTTGGGGATTGCGGCAAACGATTTTAATCGCATTCGCCTCGGAATATCTCCGCTGGCTGGGGATGTCGATCCTCTCGGCCCCCGTGTGGATTCTCCTCCTCAACATCTTGCAAGGACCGGCGGTGATCGGCGTGTTTTTCGCTTCGGCAATGTACTTGGACGCGGAATGTGAAGAAAGTGTGCGGGCTTCGGCTCAGGCCATGATTTATTTCTCCTTCATGACCGGCCAAGTAACCGGATTTCTCCTCTCCAGTGCCATGGTGGATTTTTATTCCTATCTCCCCCGGGCCCAGGCGATCCAGAGCGCCTTTTTTTGGTCGAGTTTTTCCATCCTGACCGCCCTGGTAATCGGGACTGCGTTTATGAAACGGGAAACCGCTTGATCCTTTAATTCAATAAAATCAATCCTGTAGCACATCTCCAGCAGGATACGGACATCTTGGTTTGGTTATTTATAAAATCTTATTATAATTGAGATGTTATGAAAAAAAATGGGAAAAAGCGCCGGAATGTCTTGACAGCATGTAGGCTAGTTTCTTATAGTTATGACAAAATGACCGGTTCTCTTATCTTTGGTTTGTGTGGCTCTCTGTGGTTCCTGAAAGGAGAATAATAGAATGCTTAGGCATGTGCCCGCCATTCTTCTGAGTTTATGTCTATTCATCCTGGCTGGAGCGTGGTTCGTTCCGGCCGCTACGGCCCAAGTGGTTGAGACTCCCACGGAGACTCCCACCGAAACCCCGACCGCCACGCCGGTACCCGCGGAACCCACACCGACGGAATCCCCTGTCTTGACTCCTACGGAAACCCCGACCGCTACTCCTGTGCCGGTCGAACCTACACCGACGGAAACCGCCGTGGCCACTCCGACTGAAACGCCGGTAGCGACACCCACGGCTACCTTTACGCCGGTCCCCACGCCTACAGAAACAGTAGTGGCCACCCCGACAGAAACTCCCGTGGCGACTCCCACCGAGACACCGACCGAGGTGCCTACACCGACCTCCACCCCCACAGTAACCCCAACGCCGGTGGAGATCCAAGTAGGCGATGTGAACGAAGACGGCCAGTTGAATAACGCGGATATTCAGGAAATTCTCAGGATCTATCTGAGGGGTGAAGAACTGCCCGCCGATAAGTTGCGCATCGCCGATGTGAACGGCGACGGACGAGTCACACCGCAAGACGCGCAGGATCTGTATCTCCTGATCCAAGCCGGAGGATGATCCGCGGTATTTATCCGCGTATCGAGTAATCCACCTGACAGCCGGGGGGCATATCCCCCGGCTGTTTGATTTGCTCTCGAAAAGTGAATTGATCTGTCCTCGAGTGGTGGTGGAGGCACACGATTTTGGCTTGCTGAGAGGTGGTATTATGACGGCTCACGACCTTCTCTCAACTTACATCGCTGAACGGGATCTCGATTTTTTGTTTCTGGAAGAATTTAATTGTAACGCGCCATTCCAAAAGTGGTTTTGGCGGAAAACCCATCCGGATCTTGATTCTTCCTTTCCCCTCGATTGTTTTATCTTAAATGTGAAGGCTATTCGTAGTATTTCAGAAAGCGGGGAGGCCTATGGAGAAACGGATATTTTAGTGGATTATTTCGTGAAAGAACCGGCCGTCCGCCCGGTCCGGTTTTTGGTGGAGAATAAAATCATCGCGCCTTTCGGTGACCGGCAAATCGAACGGTACCGGGACCGGAGCCAAAAATATGTAGATAAGGGAAAATGCGAAAAATGCTTCACAGTTTTGCTGGCACCCGCGTGTTACTATCAGAACGCGCCCTTTTTCAAAAAAGAACAAAAAGAAGTTTTCGATTTCATTATAGCCTATGATGAAATCCTGGGATTTTTAGCAGGTCTGGCGTCTAATGAGTATGATCTTGAACTGACGAACCGGTACATTCACAAAACCCGCTTACTCACCCAGGCGATTGAAAAAAGCCGCCGGGGTTATGTGCCTGTAAATGATCCCGTGACTCAAGAATTCAATGTGAAATATTATCAATATGTTATCGATCAACCGTTTGGCATAAGAGTGCGAAATCCTAGCCATCAGAGTGTTCCCGCAGGGGACTCGTGGTTCTATCTCCATCACCCCAATCTAAAAAAAGACCGTGATTTGTTGAAATTGAAACTCGTTCACAAAATCTTGCCCAAACCGGACCGCCTGGATCTTCAATTCACGGGTTGGGGAAAATACGATGCCATCGTCCGCCCTAAGTTGGAACCATTATTGGAATACAGAATGCGGTATGTCCTCACCAAGAATAAGCATACGGTGATGATATCGATTCCTCTCATTCCGATCGATATGAAAAAATCTTTCGAGGAAGAATCGCCCAAGATCCATGCGGCTCTTGGAGAAGCGAAACGTATCATCACCTGGCTGGACCGGAATCACCCGCATCTCCTAGCCATTGCCAAGGAGATTAAAAATCAGGAGAAGGAATAGATTCGAATCCTGTTAATCGCTTTCAAACGCCGCGCAGGCTCACCGGCCGGGGGAGGAGGGCCGGGCGAGCCCGGATTCAGCAGCCTCTTCCTCGGGATTCGTAGCGGCCCACTCCTGCAAAGTCTCGATAACGCCGGACAAGGTTTCAAGCCGGTTGATCTGATCGCGCAAAGGCCGGACGTTGCGATATCCCTTGATATACCAGCCTATCTGTTTGCGCATCTCCAGAATCCCCTTTTGTTCGCCTTTCCACTCCACGGCCAAGCGCAGATGCCGGATGAGGGTGGAGAGGCGTTCCTCCAGAGTAGGGGGAGGCGGGATGATCCCCGTATCCAGGTATTCCAGTATCTCCCGGAAGATCCAAGGATTGCCATACGCGCCGCGGGCGATCATGACGCCGTCACATCCGGTCTGCTCGAACATCCGGCGGGCGGAAAGCGCGTCTACCACATCCCCGTTCCCGATGACTGGAATATCCAGATATTCCTTGAGGTCCTGAATCCACTCCCATTGGGCCTCGCCGCCGAAGCCCATCAGGCGGGTCCGGGCGTGAAAGATGACCGCGTCGCAGCCCTCACCCTGGGCGATATCACCGATCATCTTGTAATTCAAGGATTTATGATTGACTCCGGCGCGGATTTTGACCGACAAGTGACATTCCGTGGCCTTCCGCATGGCGCGCAGGACATAGACCAACTCGGTGGGAAAGACGGTCAGACCGCAACCGGATTTGTTTTTGAAAACTTTCTTAACCGGGCACCCCAGATTGAGGTTGATTCCTTCCACCCCCTGATCAGATACTAGGCGGGTAGCCTCCGAAATGCTCTCCGGCTCATGGCCAAAGATCTGTACGACCAAAGGGTGTTCACCTTGGCATTCACGCAGCATCCGCCAGGTTCCGCCGTTCGCTTCCCGCAAGCCGCGCGCGCTGATCAGTTCGGAAAAGGTAAGAGGGCATCCATGAGAGCGGGCGATTTCCCGCGTGGCGCGGTCTGTCACACCTGCCACGGGTGCAAGCATGACCCGGGGGAATTGGAAATCACTTTTACGCGGACGGGGCGGCTTGACGGCCATAGTTTTCTCGGTGTTCAAAGGGGATAACTCAGAATAGATTCCTGATGAACATGTTAGATACAATTTTCTCGACTCCAACTTTCTTAGCGCATTATCCGTGTTGTGAGTATGGCTGGGAACGCGAAACCATTCCATCTCCCTCTGGTAGAGGGCCAGATGAGGGAAGCCCTGATAAGGGGGAAAAAATTCCTTTCTCTGCAATCGAGTAAACCGTTTCGTATCATTTATTTTAAATACTTTTCGAACCAGGTCAGGGTTTCGGACCACATTTCCGGGGTGTATCGATGGGCCAGCCCGGGGATGACTACTCCTTTGAAATCCCCAGGACGCCCATGCATCTTATACAATTCCTGGACGAAATTATTGATGATCAAGACGCCATCCACGGGGGAGCCTTCGTCCTGGTCGCCGGTCATTGTCAAGAGGGGGCGGGGCGCGATCATCCCCACGACGATTTCCATGTCGATACCGTCCCGCAATATACCGGGCACGTAATAATAAATCCCATGCCGGTTGTTCAGCCCATGCAGGATCAGATTTTGATAGCGGGTCAGGCAGGATACGCAGACAGCCGCCTTGATTCGGTCGTCCAAAGCCGCCAGCCACCAAGTGCGGGTGCTGCCCATGCTGAAACCAGTCGCCCCCACCCGGCCGGCGTCCACTTCTGGCCTCGAGAGCAAATATTGGAGAGCCAGCTGATCGTCACGGACCATCATTCCCCAGAGGGTTTTCCCTTGCCATAGAAACATCTTGAATAAGGATTCTTCAGTGGCGCGTCCCTGTTCTTTTTCCCCGGCTGGGCCTTGCATCTGGCGCTCGCCGAAACCATAGGCGTCTATCGCCATGACGCAGTATCCCGCTTGTGTGAAAGCCACGGCGGGTGGAGTCGAGGTGGGCCAGGTGTTCAAAAGTTCCTCTTTCCCGATCCCATATTCACCCGCGTGTTGGTGGTGGTACAGAATGGCCGGGGCTCTGCCCTGCAATCCGTGAGGAATCGCGAAATATCCGTGCACCAGATGCCCCAGCCCGTTATCGAATTGAAATTTTTCGCATAAGTAACCGTTCCGGCTTTCCCGGCGTAAAATAGTAACTTGGGGAGTGAAAAGCGGCGGACGGTCACCCAGGCGTTGGAACAATTTGGCTTGGACGGCTTCTTTCATTCGGTTCCAATAGGCTATGGATTCAGGTGGAGCATGTTGGAAGGATTCAAATTGTCCCGGCAGCATAAGCGGATTCTCCCTGAAGTCAGCGTGCGATATCAGCCCAAAAAGACATCTGGGCCGATCAAACAAGTATCTTGATGGATTCATTTGGATAATTCAACGAGCGCTTTCATATTCCGCTGGAAGAAGATTTGATAGGATGTATCGGACAGAAAACAATGGTTTTGTTATGGTTAGGGATTGATTTCTGCCGCTGGGATTCACTGACTTCATCCAAATTCCATTGCGCCACGCAAAAGGTTTTCATGAAACGTCTATCTTCTCATTCTCTTTGGATCGCATGGCTTGTTGCCGTTTTGGGCCCGGTTCTTCCGGTTCCAGGGGCGGTGGTGATCAATGAAATTCATTACTTGCCGTCCAGTTTGACGGTGGCTGAGGAGTTCGTGGAGCTGTTCAATACCGGACCGGACGCGGTGGATCTCACCGGCTGGCGATTTGTGGATGGCATTTACTACACATTCCCCCCAGAAACGGGTTTGGAGGCAGGAGGCTATCTGATTGTCGCCGCCCGGCCGGAATCATACACCCGGTTGGATCCTTCCATTCTGGTGCTGGGACCCTATGGGGGGATTCTCAGCAACGATGGAGAAAATGTCGCCTTGGCGGCACCGGATGGGGCTTGGGTGGATCATGTGGCGTATCAGGACGAGGAAGGTTGGCCGCCCGAAGCGGATGGCCAGGGGCCATCCCTGGAGCGGTTGCACCCGGAGATGCCCAGTTCGCAACCCGCGAGTTGGACAGCAGGTCCGCCTGGTGGTACCCCCGGCCGGAAAAACCAGAATGCCATCCCATCGCCACTCCCGGTGGTGACGGATGTGCGGCATGATCCCGTAACGCCTGCTTCCTATCAATCCGTTTGGATTCGCGGCCGGGTGATTCACAACCGCCCGTTACAGGCGGTTTATTTGTTTTACAAAGAAGAAGATATGGCTGCCTATGTCCAAGTGGAAATGTTCGATGACGGCTTGCGGGGCGATGAACAAGCCGGGGACGGTATCTACGGAGGGGAGATTCCAGGCTTTCGAAACGGTCAGATTATTGAATTCTATATCCGTGCGGTGGATGAGGCAGGCCAGGAGGGTTTATTTCCTTTGGAAAGAGCAGGGAAACCCGCCATCTATTTGGTGGACGACTCGGTGTATTCGACTTCCTTGCCTTTATACCGGATCGTCATGCGCGCGAAGGACGAACGGACGCTTCGAACCCGTAGCGTGACTAGCAACGAACAACTCCCGGCCACATTCATTTCGGGAACGGATGTATTCTACAACGTGGGGGTGCGCTTCCGGGGCAAGGGATCCCGGTATGCGGAACCGAAATCGTACCGGGTGGATTTTACCGCGTCCCGGCATTTCGGGACTGTCCGGAAAATGAATCTGAATGCGGTCAATCCTCACCGGCAATTCGTGGGGCTGGAATGTTTCCGGATCTTGCGGATGCCCGCGCCGGTCATGAATTTTGTCTCCTTGGCATTCAACCAGACTTTGGTTCCCAATTACATCCAGGTGGAGCGCACCGACCGGTATGCCATGGAACGGTTATTCGGCAACGGGGATGGCAATCTGTACCGGGGAATCGAGCAGGCCAATTTGGATTACCGGGGGGAGGATCAAGCTCCCTACCGTCCGCATTACATGAAAATCACCAATGAATTGCAAAACGATTACACGGATATCGTGGATCTATGCCGCGCCTTTTCGGCCACCAGCGATACAGAATTCGTGGAAGCCCTTTCCCGCGAGATCAACGTCCGCCAATGGATCCGTTGGTTTGCCCTCAAGGAAATCCTGAACGACCGGGAAGGCGGCTTGTCGCTCGAACGGGGCGACGATTATTACATATATAAAAATCCAGGCGATGACCTGTTTTATCTGCTGCCATGGGATCTCGACACGGTGATCGTCCGGCCGTTCGAAGCCGTGCATCACCATGGAACGCCGGCTGTGCAACGGCTGTTAAGGCATCCGGAATTGGCCCGCTTTTACTATGGAGAAATCCTCAACATCCTCGATCATGAACTGACACCTGAGGTCATGGATTCGATCATTGACCGAACCGCGCCGGTGGCCACTCCTAATCAACGCGCGGAAATGAAGCAGATTTTCCGGGAAATGAGGGAGTTTCTGTATGCCAGCATCCCCCGCGCGCTGACCGTTCAGGTAGACAATACCAGCAATGTCACGTTGGTTCAGGAAGGGGATACTTGGCGGTTTTTCCGGGGCCTCTCCGCTCCACCGGCGGATTGGAAACAAAACGGCTTCGATGATTCCGCCTGGGAAAGTGGCCCGGGCGGATTCGGATACGGTGACAATGATGACCGCACGGTGTTGCAAGACATGCAGAACAATTACACCACCGTTTTCATTCGCCGAACCTTTCCCGTGTCCTCTCCCGATGCCTATAAACGGTTGATTTTGAATGTGTTGGTAGACGACGGCTTTGTGGCCTATCTCAACGGCCGGGAAGTGGCCCGCCTCAACGTCAATGGTGAGCCCACCTACCGCAGTACTGCTTCCCAGTCGTTGGAAGCGAATCAGGTACAACAATTTTTTGTCAGCAATCCCTCGGAAATTCTGGTCGCCGGTGAAAACACCCTGGCAATAGTGGGAGTGAATGTAAACCTGACCAGCTCGGATTTATCCTTGGCGGTGCGCTTGGAAGGCGAGTCGTATCTAAGCGGTTTTCTCCGCCTGCGTGGCCGGGTGGATGCTTCCCTCACAACCGGTGTTCAGGTCAACGGTGCCGCCGTGGACTATGTTCCCTGGAAGGCGGAATGGGAATACGCCACCGGTTTGGCGGATGGACGGAACGTGTTTCGGATCGAGGCGTTGAACGCGGAAGGACAGGTGCTCGACGCCACCCGCGTGGCGATCTACCACAACGTGCCGCCTCCCAGTGACGGTATTGAAATCCTGGGAGATGAAATGTGGACGGCGGAGCAAAGTCCTGTGCGGGTGGAACAAAATCTTTTTGTGCCGCCTGCCGATACACTCACGATCGGAGCGGGAGTTACGGTGCGGATGGCCTCCGGCGCAGCCATTATCGTCCAAGGTACGATGACCGTGATGGGCACGGAAGACAATCCGGTGCGGTTTGTTCCACAGGATGAGGGAATCCGGTGGGGCGGCATTGTGGTGGACCGGGCGCGGGGCATTGCGGAATTCCACCATGCGCAATTCAGCGGCACCCGGGAATTTTTTTTCCGGAACGTGAACTATCCCGCTGCGGTGAACGTGCGGGCCAGCACGGCCATTGTGGAAAACAGCTTTTTTACGGCCATGGACGGATTGGGAATCCAGGCCCGGGATTCGCGGCTCATTGTGACCGGGAATCATTTCTGGGATATGGGAGAGATGTTACATTGCGCGCGGAGTTATGCCTGGGTGGTGGGAAACCGGTTTGAACAAGTCCGGGGCTACAGCGACGCCATCGACTTCGATGAAGGCATGGACCCCGCCTCCCTCATCCGGGGCAACACCATCCTGGGATCGGAAGACGATGGCGTCGACTTGTTCCAGTGTTCAATCCGGGTCGAAAACAACTGGATCGCTCATTGCCGGGACAAAGGAATTTCCCTGGAAGGGGAAAGCACTCCCGTTTTAATCAACAATGTGATCCTAGACTCCAATATTGGTGTGGCTGTCAAGGATGCTTGCCAGGCCAAACTGATCCATTCGACCATCGTATCTTGCGTCACCGGCGTCGCTCTCTATGAGAAAAATCCAGGCCAGGATAGCGGCCGGGCGGAAATTCTCAACACGGTCATTTGGAACACGGACCGAAGCCTGCTTTGGGATGAACAATCCTACCTCCTATTAACCCACTCCTTGCTGATGCAGCTGCCGGAATTGCTCCAGGAGAACAACTGGTCGTTGGATCCCCTTTTTGAAGATCCAGCCAATGGACGGTTGATGCCTCGCCCAGACTCCCCCCTGATCGATCATGGCGTCCCGGCGGGAGTAGAGACCGATTTTGCCGGGCGGGCGCGTCCCCAGGGGGCGGAACCGGATATCGGCGCGTACGAATTTTTTATAGAAAATGCTGTCAAAACGTGGGACCTCCATTACTAAATCGACGAATTCGAATATTATAGTATCCATGCTTTACCCTGACTTTACTTCGAATGTGAAAATATTACAATTAAAGTACTCTTCGGGTGAAGACCGGATCAATACACGCGTTTGCCGGCCTGGGTAAGACAGGCCACTTGGAGAAAGTAAGTCAGGTATCTTGTTCCCCTAGGATTGAGGAGAGAGGTAACCTTTCGTGATTATCCAAATGAATCCCAACGCAACCCGGGAACACATCGCAAATGTGGAGGCCATTATCGAGGAAGCGGGCTACACCGTGCATCCGATTTATGGCACCCACCTGACGGTGCTGGCCGCGGTGGGGGACGAACGGGGCAAGGAGGGATTGTACGAACGGTTGCTCAGCCAACCGATGGTGGACAAGGTCGAATTCATCCTGCCTCCCTACAAGTTGGTCTGCCGGGAAGTGCAAAAAGGCATTAGCCGGCCCGATTCGGTCATTCAGTTCGAATTCGAATGGAAGCAAGGGAAGAAGCAAGTAACGATCGGCGGCCCGGAATTCGTCATGATGGCCGGTCCGTGTTCGGTGGAAGGCCGCGACCAACTTATGGAGTGCGCGCGCATCGTGAAAAAGTACGGCGCGGTTTGTCTCCGTGGCGGAGCGTTCAAACCCCGCACATCTCCTTATAGCTTTCAAGGCCTGGAAGAAGAAGGATTGAAACTGCTGGCCGAGGCCCGCTATGAATACGGCCTCGCGGTGGTGACCGAATTGATGGACGCGCATCATTTGGATTTGGTGGAACAATATGCGGATGTGATTCAAATCGGCGCCCGCAACATGCAGAACTTCATGCTGTTGAAGGCGTTGGGAGCGACAAAACGTCCCATTCTATTGAAACGTGGAATGTCTTCCACGATTGTTGAATGGCTCATGTCGGCGGAATATATCACCTCGCGCGGGAATCCCCGCGTGATCCTGTGCGAGCGGGGAATCCGGACGTTCGAAACCCAATACCGGAATACGTTGGATCTGAACGCCGTGCCGGTGTTGAAGAAATTGACGCACCTGCCGGTGTTCGTGGATCCCAGCCACGCCACCGGACGTTCGGACATCGTGGTGCCCATGAGCCTGGCCGCGGCGGCGGCCGGATGCCACGGTTTGATCGTGGAAATGCATCCCAACCCCGCCAAGGCCCTTTCGGATGGAGCCCAGTCCCTCAATGAGGAGGGATTTCAAATCTTAATGGAGCGGCTACCGGCCGTCATCCGCGCGGTGGGTAAGATTGCCCCGTGGGAGCCGGCGGCGGTGCCGGTGTGAAAAAATGGAACAGTATTGTCGAATCTACCTGGATTTCAACGCAACAACGCCGGTGCGGCCCGAAGTGATCGATGCCATGCGGCCGTATTGGAGGGACAACTTCGCGAACACGGCCAGCCGTCATTCCGCGGGCCAGGAAGCCTGGAACGCGGTGGAGACGGCACGGGAACAAGTCGCGGCCTTGGTGGGCTGCCATCCGGATGATGTTATTTTCACCAGCGGAGCCACCGAGGCCAATTATTTGGCCTTGCTGGGGCGCTTCGAAGCGATGGCCCGGAAAAGTAAAAAATCCGCCTCGTTCCGGGTGGCGGTCAGCGCGATTGAACATCCCTGCGTCCGCGCATGCGCGGACGAAATGGCCCGCCGGGGCGCGGTCGTGCAAACCATTCCCGTAACCTCCGAGGGCTTGGTCGATTACACATTCTTTGATAAAAATAACAAATGGGACATTGTCTCGGTCATGACCGCCAACCATGAAACCGGAGCGATTCAGCCCTTAGCAGAAATCGCTGCCCGCTTGGACCGCCGCACCACCTTTTTCCACACCGATGCCGCGCAATGGGCCGGACGCTGCAGTGGCGACATGATGGAGTGGGGCGTGACGGCGGTTTCCCTGTCCGCGCACAAGATGTATGGACCTAAGGGAGTGGGAGCGTTGATTCTCAACCGCTCCGTGCCCATCATCCCGTTGTTCGCGGGCCCGCAAGAGGGCGGTTACCGCGGTGGGACGTCCAACCTCCCGGGCATCGTGGGTTTCGGCGCGGCTGCCGAATTGGCCAAGCAGGAAATGAACAAGGAATTCAACCGGCTTTCGGATCTGCGGGAACGGTTGTGGAACCACCTCATGGACACGGGAATTGACGTGGTCCGCACGATCCCGCCCGATCATTGCCTTCCCAACACCCTGCATGTGCGGTTCCCCGGCATGAAAGGAGAACGGGTGGTCGACGCCCTGGACCGCCTGGGCATCTGTTGCGCGTCCGGCCCCGCTTGCACCTCCGGCGCATCCGAACCTTCGCCGGTGCTCATGGCCATGGGATTGAGCGAGGAAGAGGCCTGGGAAGGTGTGCGTTTCAGCCTGGGCAAAGATAATATCCCCATTGAAATCAACGAAGCCGGCTACCGTATTAACCGCTGGGTACGGGAAAACGCCTCACGCGTCGCTTGATCAATACGCCTTCCGCTACTACCCTTAGCAGGGGGATGGGACTGTACCGGCGCCAAGGGTGGATGCACATGCGTGTAATCGCCGGGGAATTGAAAAACCGGGTTATTTTAAAACCTCGTGATAAAGGAATCATCCCCACCTCCGCAATGGTGCGGGAGGCGCTTTTTAACATCCTGGGCGCTGATGTCGTGGATTGCCGCTTTGCGGATTTGTTTTGCGGCAGCGGCAGCGTGGGATTGGAAGCGTTAAGCCGGGGCGCGCGGCGTGTCACCTTTGTCGAAAAAAAACGCTCCGCCGCCGAATGGCTCAAACAGACATTGGCCCTTCACGGTATCGATGGCCAGCGGGCCCGCGTGTGGCTCAACGATGTCTTCCAAATCCAAGAAAATCCAAGCGAATGGGCCCAATGGGACATTGCGTTCCTTGATCCGCCCGGCAAGGTCAGGGATAATTTCTTGGATATCCTGGCCGCGCGAGGTATTCTCGTTCCGGGAACCTTGATTGCCGTTCAACGTCCGGTTGATTCTCCTCCGGTGGTACGGTCCGGGAAACTTCACCTTCTCGATCAGAGACAATACGGACGGACATCCTTGTATTTCTATTCTTGTTCAAGAAACGATTCCACGCCGAAGGACGCTCATTCATGGCTTGGACGATAGCGGTATATCCGGGAACCTTCGATCCGGTGACTAACGGCCATCTGGATATCATTGAACGCGGTTTGCATTTATTCGACCAGTTGATCGTGGCGGTGGTGGCCCAGCCCAGTAAAAACACCTTCTTCTCGCTGGAAGAAAGGATGGATATGTTGCGCGTGGCGCTGCAGGGCCTGGATGTCCGGAAAACGAATTCCAAATTGCACTTGGAATCGTTTGAAAATTTGTTGATCGATTACGTCCGTCAAAAAAAAGCGCATGTCATCCTGCGCGGGCTTCGCGCCTTGTCGGACTTTGAATACGAGTTTGAATTGGCTTTAACCAACCGCCGCATGGCGGCCGATATCGAAACTGTCTTTCTGGCGCCGAGCCAGGAATATGTTTTTCTACGCGCCACGTTAGTTAAAGAAGTCGCCCGGCACGGGGGCAATGTCAGTCCCTTCGTTCCCGATTACGTGAACCGTTGCCTGATGGAAAAAATTCAATCCCTGGCGGTACGGTAACCGGGCATCCGCTGGACGGGGTTCGCCAGGGGACGGCCGGGAGAAACCGAAGTTGGATTAAGCCAGATAGGCCGGATTCCATTCGGCCGGTCTGTGTGTCTGGCGAGTCAACCGCCGGGTAAACATTGATTAGAAAAAAGAGGTAATCATGGCTCATCCCAAACATCGAAAATCCCATTCTAAAACCCGGATGGGGCGTTCGCATCATGCGGTGAAGATCCGTTCCTTGTCGGAATGCCCGAACTGCCGGGAAATGAAATTGTCCCACCGGGTTTGCCCGAAATGCGGCTTTTACAAAGGGGCAATCGTCAGAACCGAGTCCTAAAGGATGGCACGACCATGAGGATTGCGATTGACGCCATGGGAGGCGACCGGGCGCCGAACGATGTCATTGCCGGCGTGCGGCTCTTCCTGGCCGAGAAACCCGACGCGGAAATTCTGTTGGTCGGCCAGCGCGAAAAACTGGAGGATTCCTGCGCGGATCTTCCCGTCCAACTGGTGGATGCGCCCAGCGTTGTGGGGATGAACGAATCCCCCTCCAGCGCGGTCAAGTATTTGCGGGACTCCTCGATTGCCGTAGCCACCCAATTGGTGAAAGAGAAAAAGGCGGACGCCCTGCTCTCCATGGGGAATTCGGGAGCGGCCGTCGCCTTCGCTTTGTTCACCCTGGGGCGGATGCCGCATATCACCAAGCCCGCCATTGTCGCGCCCATGCCCACCCTGGAAGGGTACACCCTCTTGTTGGATGTGGGCGCGACCGTCGATTGCCGGCCGGTCCATCTCCTGAATTTCGCGATCATGGGCTCGCTTTACAGCCAGTTGGCTTTCAATGTCACTCATCCCAAGGTCGGACTGCTTTCCATCGGTGAAGAAAAGAGCAAAGGCAATGAATTGACCCAGGAAACCTGGAAACTCTTGGAAAAGGCTCCGCTCAATTTCATTGGCAACGTGGAAGGCGTCGATATCATGCGCGGCTCGGCGGACGTCATCGTCTGCGATGGCTTCGTGGGAAACGTAATCCTCAAGTTCGGCGAAGGGCTGGTGGAGATGTTTTCCCGCGCCTTGAAACTGGAGACCGATCACGTGCTAGGGGCGGACTTCGATTCCGCCCACCGCATCCAGTTCTTCCGTGAAACGATGAAACGGGTAGACTATACCGCTTACGGAGGAGCGTTGCTGCTCGGAGTGAATGGGCATTGCTTGATCGGCCATGGCCGTTCCGGTCCCCAGGCGATTGCCAATGGCATCCGCGCCGCTCAAACCGCCGCGGCCAAATGTCCCGTGGATGCTATCCGGCAAGCGATCGAAGCCAGCTGCGTGCTTGCATAATGACAACGTGAGGTAATTGGGTGGTTCGAGCTTATATTGTCTCCACCGGCATGGCGGTTCCGGATCGCGTGTTGACCAATCACGATCTGGAAAAAATAGTGGACACGTCTGACGCCTGGATCCGGGAGCGCACCGGCATGGCCGAACGCCATGTCTCCGATGAAAACACTGCCGCATCGGATCTGGCCCTGCCCGCTTCGAGGGATGCCTTGCGGGCAGCCGGAATTTCCCCGGACGATTTGGACGCCATCCTGGTCGCGACCATCTCCGGCGATTACGTGTTTCCCGCCACCGCGTGTGTGCTGCAGCACAAATTGGGCGCGTCCCATGCCATGGCGTTCGACCTCTCCGCGGCCTGCACGGGGTACATTTATGGTCTTTCCGTGGCCCAGGCCTATATCGAATCCGGCCGGTACAAGAACATCCTCCTGGTCGGCGTGGATATGCTCACCAAAGTCGTGGACTGGACCGACCGCAACACGTGCGTGCTTTTCGGAGACGGGGCCGGCGCCACCGTGATCCAACCCCGCGAGCGGGGTGGCGTCCTCGATACAGTCCTGGGATCGGACGGATCCGCCGCCGAATTGTTGTATCAGCCGTGCGGGGGGACGCGCGTTCCCATCAGCCATGAGGCCATCGACCGGAAAAAACACTTCCTCTACATGAATGGACGGGAAATTTACAAATACGCCGTGCGGGAAATGGTGCAAAGTTGCCACGAGGTCCTCAAACGGTGCGGTAAGACCATCGAGGATGTCCGGTTAATTATTCCCCACCAAGCCAACAACCGCATTTTGGAAGCGGTGGCTCAACGGCTGGGTGTGTCCATGGACCGCCTGTTCATCAATATTGAAAAATACGCCAACACTTCCGCCGCCACCGTGCCCATCGCTTTGCACGAAGCCTTGCAGCAGGGCCGGTTGCATGAAGGCGATCTGGCTCTATTGGTTTCGTTCGGGGGCGGCTTGACCTGGGGCGCCAGCCTGGTCCAATTTTAAGAAAGGAAGAATTGGTCATCCCGTGTCCGGCGTTCCGGTGGGATTTCGAGACGCATCGGTACCTCCGGACAGACCCAGCAATTATCTACGGGATCACAACTCGGAAACCGAGCATCACGCGCATGAACAAGAAAATCGCCTTTTTGTTCCCCGGTCAGGGATCGCAACACGAAGGGATGGGATTGGATTTCGTAGAAGCCTCGGCGGCGGCACGCGAGCGTTACGGCCAGGCGGAGGAGATCCTAGGACGGCCGCTTCTCGATCTCTCCCGGCCGGAACGGAATCAAGAACTAAACCTGACCCTGCACACCCAGCCAGCCTTGTACACGCTGAGTTGCGTCATCGCGGAATTCTTACAAATGGCGGGGATCGAACCGGCCGCCACGGCCGGTCATAGCGCGGGCGAGTTCGCGGCGCTGACAACCGCGGGCGCTTGGACGTTTGAAACCGGCTTACGGGTGATCGCTGTCCGGGCGCGGTTAATGCACGAGGAATCTACGGCCGGCACGATGGCCGCGGTTCCAGGCCTGGATCCCGGACGGATCGCTGAACTCTGCGAATCTTGGACCCATGGCTTGGTCCGGGTGGCCAACTACAATTCGCCCAAGCAGACGGTGATCACCGGCGAAGTGGAAGCCGTCCAGGCGTTTTCGGCTATGTTGAAAGACCACGGCGCGCGCCGGGTGATTCCGCTCAACGTGAGTGGCGCGTTTCATTCGCCCTTGATGAAAAAGGCGCAAGAGAAGTTCGCCGCGTTCATGGAAAACATCGAGATTCACCCGCCCCGGATTCCCTGGATATCCAACCATACAGGAGATCCGGTGTTCGAGGCGGATGAAATCCGGCGGCACTTGGTAGCTCAACTCTGCGGGCCGGTGTATTGGACCCAGACCATGGATTGGATTGCCGCCCATTGCGACGCGGCCATCGAGGCCGGCCCGGGCAAAGTCCTCAAAGGCCTGGCGAAAGCGTGTCACGAGGAGTTGCCTTGTTTCAACGCCGGCACTGTGGAAATCCTGAAGGAATCCATCGCGCAAACCTTGCCTGCGTGTGTGTGAATCCGTTGGAAACCGGGAGGGAAGAGGAGGCAACATGGCATTTGAATTGACTGATCAAGTCGCGTTGATCACCGGCGGATCCCGGGGAATTGGCTTCTCAACGGCCGAATTTCTGGGATCGCGGGGCGCGAAATTGTTTTTAGTCGACGTGGATGAGGAGGGACTGCGGCAAGCGGCCAACGTTTTAAACGGGCGGAATCGGGAAACCGCTTTTTTTACCGCGGATGTGGCTGATCCGGACCAGGCGCAGAAATCCGTGGATGCCTGCGTGAGCCAGTTTGAAAAGTTGGATATTTTAGTCAATAATGCGGGCATCACCCGCGACGCCCTGGCAGTGCGCATGAAAGCCGGGGACTGGGAATCGGTCTTGCGGGTGAATCTCAGCGGTTCGTTTTACATGGCCCAGGCGGCGGCCAAGGTCATGATGCGCGCCCGCGCCGGGCGGATCATCAATATCGCCTCGGTGGTAGGCCTCATGGGCAACGCCGGTCAGGCCAATTACGCGGCGAGCAAAGCCGGGGTAATCGGGATGACCAAATCTCTGGCCAAGGAGCTCGCCTCGCGCGGTGTTACGGTCAACGCCGTGGCGCCCGGGTTCATCGAAACCCGAATGACCGAAGTCCTGAGCGAGGATACCCGGGACGCCCTGCTCAAGACGATTCCCTTGAAACGCTACGGGAAACCGGAGGAAGTAGCCTTTGTGGTTGGTTTTCTGGCCTCCCAAGAAGCCGCCTATATCACCGGACAGGTGATCCCGGTGGATGGGGGCTTGGTCATGTAAGTCCATCCCGCCTGCCCGATTCAGGGAAGGAACAAATCACCCCATTCTAAACGAAAAGGAGGTTTACATTCGTGAGCGAGAACATTGAGGAGAAAGTCAAGCAAATCATTGCCGAGAAGCTGAAGGTCGATAAGGACGAAATTACACCCGAAAAGTCCTTTACCCGGGATCTGGGCGCCGATTCCCTGGATACCGTCGAACTGGTCATGGAATTCGAGGAAGGTTTCGGCATCGACGAGATTCCCGAGGAAGAAGCCGAAAAGATCAAAACGGTGGGTGACGCGATTGAGTATATCAAATCCAAGGTCGTCGCGTGACCCGGGATCAGGAGATTACCGCATGAGCCGTCGTGTCGTCGTTACGGGGATGGGAGCGTTGACTCCCATCGGCAATACCCTGGAGGAATTTTGGGATTCGGCCATTCACGGCCGGTCAGGCACCGGATTGCTGACCCGGTTCGATACAACCCATTACTCCTCCAAGATCGATGCCGAGGTCAAGGGATTCAACCCGGAACCGTACATCAACGCCAAAGAAGTCGGCCGTACCGATCTCTTCGTCCAATACGCAGTGGCGGCGGCGGCCATGAGTGTCGCTGATTCCGGACTGGACATGGAAACCGTGGACCGGAACCGGGCCGGCGTGATTGTCAGTTCGGGGATCGGCGGATTGCAAACCATCGAAAATCAGAAGGAAGTGCTGGACCAGAAAGGTCCCCGCCGGATCAGCCCTTACTTGATTCCCATGTTGATTATCAACATGGCGTCGGGCATGGTTTCGATCCGGTACGGATTGCGCGGCCCCAACACCAGCGTGGTGACCGCATGCGCTACCGGCGCGCATTCTATTGGCGAAGCCATGCGGCTCATCCAGCGCGGCGATGCCGATGTGATGATTGCGGGCGGCGCGGAAGCGGCCATCACACCCCTCGGATTCGGCGGATTTTGCTCCATCCGGGCGCTATCCACCCGGAACGACGAACCCGAAAAAGCCAGCCGCCCCTTCGAAAAAAACCGGGATGGTTTTGTCATGGGCGAAGGAGCCGGTGTCCTGGTGCTGGAAGAGTTGGAACACGCCAAAAAACGGGGGGCGCGGATTTATGGCGAATTGATCGGATACGGCATGTCGGCGGACGCGTACCATGTCACCATGCCGGAACCGGATGGAATCGGGGCGCAATTGGCCATGCGCCTGGCCCTGGAAGACGCCCGGCTGGCCGTGGAGGATGTGGACTATATCAACGCCCACGGCACCTCCACGCCCTACAACGACAAGTTCGAGACGCTCGCGATCAAGTCGCTTTTCAATTCGCACGCCGCCAAACTGGCGGTCAGTTCGACCAAGTCCATGACAGGGCACCTGTTAGGCGCTGCCGGGGCTGTGGAACTGATCGCTTGCCTCATGGCTTTGCGGGAAGGCATCATTCCCCCCACCATTAACTATGAGACCCCGGATCCGGAATGCGACCTGGATTACGTGCCCAATCAAGCGCGGGAACAACGCATCCGGATCGCCATGTCCAATTCGTTTGGATTCGGTGGTCATAACGCGGTGTTGATTGCCAAGCGTTTCGAATAAGAGTGCAAAAGTGGTTCCATAACGTCTTCGAGAAATAGCGCTACCATGAAAGAAGGGGCGGCTCATTCCACCGCCCCTTTCGTATATTGGGAATCTGCGTCCCTCCGCCCGAACGCAACGTTTCTGGATGGAGGGATTTGATTTGAGGGATTTTTTACTCACTTCTCTTAATCTGTCTCGCCGAATAACTTCCGCCGCACCCATTCCCGTTCCTCGCGGGTAAATTCACGTCCGTCCAGGGGCGGAGAATCGAGCATCGCCGCTTTCCAGTCGAATTCCTTGTCATACGGATCCAGCGCTTTTTGCGGATCGAAAATCCGGACGTCCACCGGAACCGCTTGGTAGGGAGTATAGTCGGGGATGGAATAAAAACAGTCGGACAGATCGCTGGCGGCCGCGTCGTATTGGTTGAGATACGGTATGCCGAGAATCTGTTCCTGGGTCTTGATGATGCTGCCGAAACTGGTGTGCCGGTTGCTGATAAATCCGCGCTTTGCGTAGGGGCTGATCACCAAAAGGATGGAGCGGTGATGATCTACATGATCCAGACCGCCCTGGGCGTCATCTTCGGTGACAAAAATCGCCATATCGTTCCAGTAGGGCGTGTGGGTCAAAAACTCGATCACCCTCCCTAGAGCCAGGTCGTTGTCCGCCATATACGATTCCCGGAAAGGATATCCCGCGGCCGGCCGTGGACCCGCCCCGTGATCGTTGGGCAGCATCATGGTGATGACTTGGGGGAACGGTTCCTGCCCGCTGGCCCAGCGCTTGTTGTATTCCTCAATGAACATGTCCACGCGGAATTGGTCGGGCACACTTGTGTTGTAGGTGGCAAAACGCCTTGAAGTGCGGTCAAAGAGCGGTCCCGGCATGGGGAAATTGACAGCCAAGCGGATTCCCGTGTATTTCCACTCCTGGGTTTGGGTGTGAAACGCGAATTCGAATCCCAGGCCGAAGTTGAAAAAGTGGATGCCGTTCCGGTGCATGTTTTCCCAAATTGAACCGGCTTCGTTGTAATCCTCCGGATAAATGGCGCCGGAAGAACTGGTCATAAGGCGGCGTCCCGGCGCAGGGCTGTTCATCTTGCCGGTGCGCGCCCCCGACTTGGTGCCGGTTTCCACCCAGGTATTGGGGAATGTGCCCACCATCCAGCGGTGGCCATCGTTGGAGTGGTCGGAATCGCAATAAAAATTGTCATACATCGCGAATTGTTCTGCCAGGCGCTGGTGGTTGGGCATGACGTTCACCTTCTCGTGCCGTTGGCCGAGATCCGCATTGGTAACCGTGACGTCGCGGCCCAGATCAGCCAGGGTGGGATCGCCGTTCGCGCCCGGGAATTCCCCGTACACCTGGTCGAATGTGCGGTTTTCCTTGGTGATATACACCACATGTTTGATGGGAGATTCATACGCGCCCGGGAATGGGGGCACGGGATTGCGGTCCGGGGCGGCTGGATCCACGGACACGGATTCGATCTTCACGGTGTTCTCCACGACGCGCTGGAGCCCTTTTTTTAATTCATCCTCACTAGGAATGGGGATGATCTGAATGACTCCTTTCATCAATTCGCCCACCCCGGTCCCGCCCGGCCCGAGCTGGAAATCCTTGCCACCGTTGGGTCCTGCCCCGAATCCCTTGCCGTTGGCCACGTACAAAGTCTTGCCATCCGGGCTGATCCGCACTTTGGTGGGGAACCAGGCAGTGGGGATGCGGCCGATCAGCGTTTCGGTCTCTGTATCGATGACGGCGACGGCATTAATCCCCGCCTCGGCCACGTACAAGCGGTGGCCGTCCGGGCTGAGGGTTAGGCCGAAGGGAATATGGCCGCGCAGGTGCTTGAGTTCATCACACAGGCGCAAGGGAATATGGGATACCACCTCGAACGATTTTGCGTCGATCACCGTAATGCTGTCGTTGTTGCCGTTGGTCACGTACACGCGAGTCTCCGTGGCAGCCAGCGAGTTGGGGCTGCTGCCGCCCACGGCGGGAATGCCTTCAGCTACTTCCCCGACCAGAACTCCCGTTTTGATTTTGGCCGTCACTTGGGATGAACCGGGCTGGCTGACGTCGACCGCCCAGACGGAGAAGGATTCCGGCGTGTTGATCTTACCCAGGCCGGGCACGCGGATGTTACCAATTGTCACTCCTTCTTCCATCTCCTGGGTTCCATACGCGAAGGGGGGAAAATCGAGCCAGGTCGAGGAGTCCTGAAGATCGATGCCTTTCACAACGGAATATTCGAACATCCCAGCGTTGGCGACATAGACAGTTTTTTCATCAGGAGAAAGACACACCCCGAAGGGATAACGGCCTGTGGGGATAGACTCAGTCACTTGGCCGGTTTGGGTATCCACGCGCGCGAGGCGGAAATTGGCCTGATCCACAATATAGATCGTCGTACCATCACGGGTCATGACCATTTCGCCCACATAGCTATCCACATACTGACGCCCACCTGATTCCCCATCGAGATCAATGCGGCCCGTAGCGCGTCCGGTCACCAGGTCGAAAACGAAAATGTCTCCTACGTCCCCGCCGGAAATATACACTGTGCGGTTGTCGGGTCCGATCACGACTCCCATGAACACGGCCTTGAGGATGTCCGGATCGCTTTTCACGCCGGGCGGGATCTGCCGCACGTAGGGATGGTTGTTTTGGAGATCGGCGATGATCGAAATGCCCATGGGGCCGCCATCACCGGAATTACAACTGACTAGGACCGCGCCGTTCGGGCTTAATCCCAACCCAAAGGGATAGGGCGGCACGACGATGGTGGTTCCAAGAGGCGTGAGCAACCGGCCGTTGGGAATGATACTGACGCCATTCACATTCCGTTGGCAGGGTTGATCGCCGGACGGGGCGGAGAAGCGCAATCCCTCCACCGCATGGACGAACGGATTTATGAGCCACAGGCTCAGGATAAGCCAGAAAATCCTCGCGCCGGCGGATGAGAGGTTCCTGCACGATGCGATATGAATTTGTTTCGAATGCCGAATCATCATGGATTTTCTCCTTATGAACCAATCCGGGATGAGATTACCTTAGCAGAGAGACGCGGCGGAAGGGAGACCTGAACGGCCAAGAAGAGCGTATGGCTCGGGGTGTGGGTTTGATCTCCCAAGGGGTTTTTTTCGAATTGGGATTTGGTGCATTTGAGGAAGGGAACCTTGTTTTTTCAAAAAAGTTAACGATAATCATGGCGGAATATTGGATTTCTCTTGTTTTGACTGGATATTTTTGGAATCATTCTCCAGGTTTGTCCATAGCCGGTATGATGCGTGGAATAAAAAGTTGGATTTGAATCCATTGAAGCGGAAATCGAAACGGTTGCCGCGTATCCTGGAATCGCATGGGAATGCTGGGTATATGCTAAACGTTGCTCTGATTGTCGATGCCGAGGACCTGGCGAGGTCTTTTGTTTCGCATGTCCTCAAATCCATGCAGTTCGAAGTAATCGAGACCAATTCCGAGGAAGAGGCTTGGGCGGTTTTCCAGGACCGGGAAGCGGAGATATCCTACGTTTTTGCGGATATCCGCCTGGCGCAAGGAAATGGGATCAGCCTCTACCAACGGATCCGGAATTGTTCGGAAAGCACGGTCGTGGTCCTGTCCAGTTCGGCTCCTTGTGAGGATGCCTCGGGGATCGGGGAAGACGCCTATGGGATGTCCCTCCTCAAGCCTTTCACCGTGGATGATTTGATCCGGTCCACATGGTTGATCGAAGATCCCTTCCGCGTGGCGCAGGCCCAATAAGGCCCAGGATAAATCCAGGAAACGTCCTGGCTTGCTGACATGCCGTCCACTGGCTGTCCAGGTGTGATCATCCGGCTCTTCATGTCCTTCGTGGTCCAAGTATTTTTCTCCACTTCTTGTCCTCACTCCAAAAATGTCAGCCCTTTGGCGATGGCGTAACGGGTCAGTTCAGCGACGGACCGGAGATTGAGTTTGGTCATGATGTTCTTGCGGTGGGCTTCGATGGTGCGTTCGCTGACGCAGAGGAGCGCCGAAATGTCCTTGGTCGATCGGCCCTCGGCCAAGAGTTGCAACACTTCGCGTTCGCGGGGGGTAAGGACCGCGTCGGCCGCGTCGCCGCCGGGCGTGGATTTCTGCAGGTAGGCGACCACCGAGTCGATCACCTTAGGGCTGAGGTAGGTTTTGTTTTGGGTGACCGTGCGAATGGCGGTGGCCAATTCTTTGAATGCGCAGCTTTTGGGCAGATAGCCGGATGCGCCTGCCCGGATCATTTCCGCTACATATTGGTTATCCGTGTGTACGGAGAGACCGATGACCTTGCATCCTGGGAATTCCTGCCGGATGTGACGCGTGGCCTCGATGCCGTTAAGATCCGGCATGCTGATGTCCATGATTACCACGTCGGGGGATAACGCGCGCACTTGCTGAAGTGTTTCGCGCCCATTTTCCGCCTCGCCCGCCACCAACATATCGGGCTCTTTTTCGATCAGCGGTTTGAGACCTTCGCGGATAATAGCGTGATCATCGGCCAGGATAATTTTGATTTTCATGGCGATCGCTCTCCCGCGCGGCAAGCGTATCGGGCAAGGGAACTTCAAGAATCACTCGGGTTTCCAGACCCGGTTGGCTTTGGATCGTCATCTCCCCGCCGAGTTGTTTTAATCGTTCTCGAATGCTAAAGAGGCCGAAGCCTTCCGCCGGGCTAAGCCGGATATCCGGCGTGAAGCCGGCCCCCTGGTCAATCACCTCAATCCATAGGCTGTTTTTCGTGATCCGGATGTTCAACTCGGCCTTCCGCACCTGTGCGTGTTTGACCACGTTGAGAAGCAGTTCCCGCGTGGCGCGATACAGGAAATAACGCAAGTCGCCCGTCACCGCGGGGAGGGGGGAATTGATCCGGCTCGTGATCTGGACACCGTGTTGGATTTCGATCTGGTCGCACAACTGTTCCATCGCGGCCTCGAAGCCCACTTCATAGAGAATCGGCGGGCATAATTCCAGGGTCAACGCGCGGGAATGCTGCAACGTGAGGTCGATCAGGTTTTTCACGGTTTCGATCCCTCCCGCTGCCGCTGCGGAGGGTAGCGATTCCTGGATGCCTTCCAGTTGGATCATGGATAACGCCAGGTTTTGGCCGATGGTGTCGTGCAGGTCGGCAGCCAAGCGGCGGCGTTCGCGCTCTTCCGCCAGAGAGAGTTCAGAAGCTAGGTTACGCAGTTGAGTTTGATAGGCCACGACCTTCTCATAGGCCGTTTTGATCTGCTTCGCGTCCTCAAGCAATTGTTGATTGGCCAGCGTCAGTTCCTTCGTGCGTTCGGCCACGAGGCGGCCTAGGTTGCGGTGATACGAAAAATGAACCGCCAGGGAGACGCCCAGCAACACCGAGCCAATGCCGAACAGAGCCAGGAACATGGGCTCGCGGTACCAGGGCATTACGACAGTGAAGGGATACACCGCCGGCGTGGGATCCACATTCCAGTTGCGGTCCATGGCCCGCACCTCGAAACGATGCCGCCCCGCTTTCGCTACGGGCACAAGGGCCGCTGTATCCGGCGTGTACGGCTGCCAAGGGCCGTCATCCAACCGCCATGTATACAGCAACCGTCCGTCGCGGGTGTATTTCCACTTGTCCACGCCTCGGAAGAAGAATTTTACTTCGCCCAGCAACATGCGGTGGGCGTTCAGCTCCCGGGGGATGTAGGTTTGGGGAGGATCGCGGTCCGCCTCGGGTTGGTAGAGGCTGATGCCCCGTGTGGTCCCCGCCCAGATCCAGTGCTGCCGGTCCTCGTAGACCTCGAACACGGCGGCGTTGGGCAGGCCATCTTCGAAGGTCAGGGTGATCCACGATCCGTCCTTGTAGCGATGCAGCCCGGATCCCGACGCTACCCAATGGCTCCCGTCGTGTCCCTGATGAATGGAACGCACACCGTCCAGTCCGGCGCGGATGACTTTCCACTCCGCGCCGTTCCACTCGTGGATTGCGTCCCGGCCGCCCACCCAGATCCGGTGGTCATCGATCGGGCAAATGCAATTCGCGGCGGTGTCCGTGTAACCTTCATCTGGGCTGAACCAATGAAATCTGCCGTTTTGATATCGAACCAGTCCGTCCAATCCGGCGAGCCAAAAATCCTTGTGAGCGCCGGCGTGCAAATGGCGCAGGTTGGGATCGATGTCCCCGGCATTGGAGCTGGAAAGAATTGTTTGAAACCGCGTGCCGTCATACGTCTCGATCCGTGTTTCTGTATCACGGCGGGTGACGGCCCAGATGCCGTCCGGTGGATTCGCGGTGATAAGAACGATGTCGAACTGCTCGGGATGACTTGCCGGATGGAAACGTTTCGCATCCGGATCGAATAGCAGCAGGCCGGTGGTGGTTTTGACCGCCAAGCGGCCATCCGCCAAAGGGACCAGCGATTCAGTGAGCAGTTCCTGCGTTTGCACCCCGTACGGGAAGGGATATTCGGTCCACTGGTTCTCGCGCAAGCCGATCAGGGATTGGGCGGAAACGAACCACACGCGTCCCCGGGAGTCTTCACGGATATCATGGATCACGCCGTCCCAGGCCGCCGCCGGTGCCGGCGTGCGCCAGACGGCAGGCGCGTGCCGGGCGAGTCCTTCGCTGGTGGCTAGCCAGAAAGCGCCGCCTGGTTCGCGGGCCAAGCCGGTCAACACCCGCGAGAGCACCTTGTTTTGTTCGACCTCCACGGCGCGCCCGTTTTCGATATAGGTCAGTGTAAAGGGAGAGTGAAAAATCCATAGCGCCTCGTCGATGCCTGGCCATCCGCGCGTGACATCCCTGGAGGGATTTTCATAAAGCACACGGCAATTCGGTTGATCGAAGCGCGCCAGTACCCGCTTTTGGGCGGGGGAATACAAGGCGGTGACGAGGATCTCGCCCGAATCTCCGGAAATAAGGTTGGATATTTCCGACAGGTCGCAGGATTCCGCAGTCAGCCATTCCTCCCAGGATGCAAGGCGGCCCCCCGGATCTTCCAGACGGGCGTGGGCCATTCCCTTGCGGCCGCCGATCCAAATGTCACAGAAATCCTCCTTAGCAGGAATCACCAGCCAATCGTTGAAAGCTTCCAGGTTGGTATCGGCAGTGGATTTCAAGATATCTGTTTGGTGGCTGGCGGCATCGAAACAGGAAATCCGGTCCGGCAGCAGGAAGATTACCCGGTCTTTCGAGACCGGAAAGAAGGGCACCGTGGAGTGTAGTATGCCGGGAACGGAATAAGGAATCCAGCGCCCCATGCGGATGTCCTTACCGTATTCGTAGCGCTGGAATCCACCGGAATGGATCGACCAAATGGCTCCGGAAAACGTTTCATACACGGGGACGCCTGCCCCTGGACTGGGCAAGTTGATCACTTCGTATCCATCCAGCAGGCTCATCCACGCGACATGCCCGTGATTGACCAGCACCCGCCCCCGGGGGCTGACAAACACCGCGTTCGAGCACGATTCGCCCAATCCATCCTCATTGAGCCAAAACCGCCAGTGCGGAGGATTCTGCGCGGAGAGGATATTGACCAGCAAGAAGAGTTGAAAAATGAGGGTCCAGCCGGTCCTGGACCCGGTGGACCAGAAGCCGCATTTTCTGTGAATCCCGGTTGAAAAAAACCCATCGTGGACGGACATGGGATACCCGCATCGAAGGATAGATTCACATTATCCTACCGAGTAATGAATGTGAATACCTTGAAGGGCACTTCAAGAAACATCTTATCCTAAGAGGGTCAAGATGAGAGAATCTGGCAGGAGGTCTCAGGATCCAATACACCCTATCAGTTGCGGAGCCCTGCTTCCTGCTCCGGATCATGAAAGGAACTATGACAATGGAGCGGGAATGAATTGCGAAACTTATTGGGCTTCGCGGTATTCCAACGGCCCCTTCGTGTAAAACGGTTGCGGTTTGGACGCCTGCGGCTGATCCGGAGAGACGCTTTCCGGAATGCCATAGAGAACAAACTCGTACTGATGGTTAAGCTCCGGACCGGATAAAAACGCAGCCGCAAGTTCTGGTTCGCTCTCTTTTTGTATAGCCCCGGTTTCATCTATGCCGGAACGGTCCTCCCACACAAACCGGTTGGCTTGTCCTGTCGTGGTCCGGCCCAGATATTGTTCCTTTCCGCCATCCACCTTAACCCAGATGTGAAAGTCGATGAACGCCGGCCCGGGCAGGTTCCAACGGATGACCAACTGGCGTTTGTTTGGCAGGTCGATGTCGGTTCCCAGGCACAGATCTTTTTCTTGGATAAGGTCGTCGGTCACGAACACCCGGACAGGATCCACTTTCCATAAAGCGAAGGGATCTTGTTCGGCCACGAGCGTCCCATGCCGCCGCAAGATCGGTAATAAGGCTTCGGATGAGGGGCCGGGCAAACCGGGGGGGAATTTTTCGAATAACACGTATTGAATTTCGGCCCCCATCCCGGCGTTGGAACGAAGATGGCCAAACTCATCCCATGCGGCATGATAGTCTGACGAGGTCCCCACCTTCCGGCAGAAGGCTACGCTGAAAATAGGAAATGCCTCGGCGAGAGAGGCGTTAGCCATCGATTCTTGCCGCCCGGCGGAGACCAAAAACTCAACCCGTTGCCAGTTCCGGCTGCCTTGCCGCTTCTGGAATTCTCCTTTCCAATGGGGAAATTGGTTAAACACGGCAACGGTGATCAGGCCGGTCACAAACCAGCGCGCCTGAGAGGTAGCCGTCAACCACAAGGAAGGAATCACTCCGATCAACCACACAATCGCGGGCAGCAGGTGATGGCGGGTGGGCGATCCGCAGAGTACCGGCAGTGTTCCGATCACAAAAACCGCGCTGAAATAGAGATACAGCAACTTGTCCCACTGCCGCTGGTGAAAAATCATCCCGGCAAGAACGAACAGACTGATCAGCACGAATAGACTTAAGAACGAAGAAAGTGCCTGCGATTCGCTGAACGAAAAGTCGCCGCGTAGGAACGGGGTGGCTTGATGGGTTAGAAAGTCCAAAAAAAGCCGGGGATAGGCGCTGGCGGTATATAACACGGGACACCATCGCGCCAGGAAGGCGGAACGGCGGTGTTCAGGAGGGAAGAATTTGTTAATTGTTTCGGATACAGGGGCGGCCGGGGATATCCCGGAAAAATCGGAAAGCCCTTTTTGTTCTACAAATTGAGCAAATTGATTTTCAAATTCGGTTTCGAACCGGTTAGTCCAGGTTCCCCAGGAAATCACCGGCCAGGCGGCGGATGCAAAGAGAAGGACGAGAGCCAAGGATGAAAGATCGGGGATGAGCAGGCGCATGTGTGATTGATTCTTGGATTGCCGATATAAAGCGGGAAGACTGAAACCGGCCGTAATGAGGCTGTATTCAGGACGTAAAAGATACGAGAATCCCACGCTAGCCAAAATCAACCAGATATCCAAAGACTTCTTGGATTCCATCCAGCCCAGAAGGCACAAAAGCATGCCGGCGGGAAAAAGTTGGACGTTCAGGTTGAAAGGATAGGAAACTACCACGGCCAGAAGCAGGGTAGCAAGGAATGACCAACCGGTGTTTCGGCTGAATATTTGGATGAACGCATAAGACCCTACGAGAAATATCCATTGGCTGAAAAAAGCGTAAACCGCGTAAATCGCCGTATTGGATAGAGGCATGCATCTATACAACAGTGCGGCAAAATAGGCCGGGATCGGATACAAGTCGCCGTAGAGAGGACTGCCGAACTTACCGAAAAGTATTCCATGACCGAAATAATTGGCATCATCATGGAGAGGAAGATCCAACCGGGAGAAAAGCCCAAGGAAAAGCAACACATGGAGACCAGTCAGAATCAAAAGATTGCGGATATTCCGATTGAAACGCCGGGACACGGAAAGAGGTGAGGCTTCCAATAGGGCATTCGATTTGAGATTTCGTCTCTTCCCCCAAAAAGCGGCTATGGAATATAGCATGTGGCTGATAAAAATATCGGCGAGAGTGATTAAGTCAATGAATTAAACATAACAGGATTTTTGATTACTGGCCACCCATCCCCCTATCGTCCATGTAGAGCACAAGGGGATACGATGCGGCAGGACGGCTGGGAGTATCTATATGGTAAATGGATGAGATTTCCCGGCTGGGCATATGGCCGATGTTTATGGAATTAACGGAGATTAATTGTCCGTCATATCCCATTCGAATTTTTTCATTTAAATAACTTTTTTTAGAATTATTTACAGGTATTCGGCTGTATATGCTTTTCTCATTGGAGGATATCGCTCGCGTTGAAGAATGCTTCTCCTCTATTGCGGATTCTTCTTCCATGACCGTACCGGCGTTGGGTCCCGAAACCATAACCGGAGAGATGGTAAAGCCCGGCTGCCGGAATTGCGTTGTGACCAGGCCGAGTCCGGTGGCGAGGATACCAAACAGGAGTGTGGCAAGGGATGCGGCGGGACTGAAACGGAGAGCGGAGAGGTTGAAACGCCAAAGGGCTAAACGGCAGTGGAACGATTTCTGAAGAGCCTGCCAGACTCCGCGTCTTTCTTGGTGAGCGGCGAGCCGCATATGAAGATCGTTCAGGCGGGGTTTTACCGGGATATGGTCTTCCTGCCAGACATCCAAAGCCCACCACGTTTTTTCCAGTTCCAATACTTCGCGGCGGCATTGGGGGCATTGGGCCAAGTGGCGTTCTGCGACTAACCGCTCTTCGGGGGTGCAATTTCCCGAAACATAGCCCGCCAGAAGTTCATGATTGAAAGGACAGACGTGTGTATTCATTTCTGAATATGGATTCATCGGCTCCCAGCGTATGGCCCTCAGGCGTAGTCTTCCAACAAGGGTTTCAGAATTTGGCGCAATTTCAAGTGGGCCCGGTAAGCCCGTTGTTTGATCGATTCCGGCGTCGCTCCGAGAATTTCGGAAATTTCCATGTACGACAACCCTTGATACTTATTCAAGATAATCACTTCCCGCTGTTCCGGGGAAAGTTGATTAATCGCCTTCTTGATAATCTCTTCATCCAGCTTTTTAACGAATTGGGTATGCGCGTCGGCGCTGGTGTCTTCCACCCGGTCGAGAATGGAATTTTCATACCCCGCGTTGCTATGGCCGTTGCCGCGGGGAGTGATTTGGGAGTCCATCTGCACCCGGCGGTTCCAATACCGGCGCTTTTCGTCGATGCAAATGTTCCGCGCGATCCGATACATCCACGAAGTGAATTTGGAACGGGGTTGCCATGAATCCCGATTATTGTAAATGCGGATGAAGGTTTCCTGTATCAAGTCCTCCGCTAGGTCCCGGTCTTGGATGATCCTTAAAATAAAGAGGAAAACCGGCTTGTAATGCCGCTGATACAGGATATCCAACGCCTCCTGCCGCCCTTTTTGACACAGAAGCATTAATGCTTCATCCGATACATTGTCATCCAATGTGGTTAGGGCCGCGGACTGGGAAACCGCATCACGGGTTGCGCCGCGGTCTGCAGTTCCCGTTTGAACGAAGCCTGCCCGTGCCGCTGCTGCTGATCCTGTCAGTTCTTTCACTCTGCCACCCGCTACCATATTCCCTCAGACATCAGGAATTGAATTTCATGTCCCTCATTTCATGGGAAAACCCTCTGCCATCCAAACGAATCGGATTGGAGAAGGTAACGCGTGAAATTGGATTGAGTTAATTATAGTCTGTTTCGAGGAATTGGACCATACTTAAATAATAGACTTGGATATCTTTGGAAAAAAATAGGTAGTTTTATAATGGATGATTAGGGATTAGGTTGAAATACGCCGAGAGAATCATTTCAGAATCGCTCTTGCCTCATCCATCTTCATATTCTTTCTCGATATTTGAATCTAAGTCATTGTTTTTCTGGTAGATCCAATAATAAAAAATATCGTAAAAGGCAAAATGGATTGAGCCCCGGTTGACCATCTGGACGCGCAGATTGGAATCATGGATCAGTTCTCCGGGAATCTCCACGACGGCTTCGTACCAGTTCCAGGGTGTTCCTTCGATCCCTATAGTCTGTAAGTAGATACCGTTCACGTATAAATCCATCTGGTAGAGAAATGTATCATGTTCCCCCGTGGTTTCACAGACGCGCAGGATCAGGTCGGCAGTCTGGTATGGATCGAGATTCCGGAGGATGAATGTTTCCGACCCATCCACACGCCGCCCCGCATCAATTATATCGAAAAAGTATAAAAGGCCCTGACGGCGCAGGGCAGGAATCAGCTCGTCCTGTTCATTTTCGATACCGGGCCACAGGGCCTCGATTTCCTCGTGATAACCGAAATTCCGGCGAAAGGGCACGGGAATATCGGGAGAAGTCCGGTTTCGGCGGTGAATCCGGTATTCGTGTTCCGATTCGCTGATCAAATCGGCGACATCGAGGCGGTCTTTCAAGATCCATCCTTCGCGCAAAGAGGAGGCGCGGGGAAGATCTTCGACGCCTTGGTAATTCCAATTGATCCGGTAAAGGGTCTTGGAAAAGTTGGGGTCAAATGGATCGGGGAAGGTGGCCAGAGGTTTATAAAAGACATCATAAATCTGGCTCATTTCCAGAAACCAGGCGGGAAAAACGATGGCAAAATCCGGCCGGACTTGAGGATTCAGACGTTCCAACCGCTCATACAGGCCGCCTTCACCCATGCGGTAGGCGAGTGTGGTGTCGTCTGTGACCAGACCGACCAGGTCATAGACCGTGCGTTGGCCATAGTAAGCCAGTACGCCGGCATCGTTGATAGCGATAGGTTTTTCACCCGGGAGGTTCTCGTTGATCCACAAGGCCGCTTTTTTTTGCTTTTCCTGAATGGTGGCTGAATTTTCGATGTAACGGGTGGCCCAGGTTGGCAAATAAGTAACTTGGACCAACACCGCGGCCGCTAAGATGGCGGACTTGAGAACGCGGTCCGGCATCCGCAACAGGCGGGTGAGATATTCTATCCCTAGCACAGCCAAGAAAAAAAACAGAGGGAAAAATGGGATCAGATAGCGGTAATTGTGCAGCGGCCAAACTTCGAGCGTGGCAATCGCGCCCAGCACAGCCAGGAGAGGCAATCCGACGCATAACGCCTGCCATTTTGGCTCATTCCCTGGCCGGACCATCCAACCAATCCATCCCAAGACGGCAAAGATAAGAAAACCGGGCAGAACGAATTCGCCCATACCATGGATTCCCCCACCCATCAGGAAGAGCGTCATTTGTCCGGCGTTTGATAAAATGTCGTGCAGAACTTCGTAAAGTGTTTTGATGGGGTGATACAGGAGGCTTTTGGCCAGCAATCCGTTCCCCTCGCTGCGTCCAGTAGCAAAATAGAAAAAAAACGAGGGGCCAATCAGGCAAAATCCCGCGAAGAACAAGGAGGCAAGCAAGGTAGCAGGGGATACGGATCGATGGGGATATAGCGAACCCGAAATCCAACGGGCAAGTAATACCATTCCGAGAACGATTCCCCAAATCGCCCCTTCGGGTCGGCACAAGGCCAACAAGCCCAGGGAGATGAGCAAGCGGGGAAGGGATGACAGGGGATCGAAGGTTTCATGCGTCACCAGTAACAACAGGTACGTTAGCAGAGCGATTTCCATCCCTGACCAGATCCCCCATCCGGATAAGCCGGAAAAAAAGGTAAGTAGGATGGCATATCCTGCAGCGCGGGGATTTCCAGTGCGAATTCCGATCTGAACCAACAGGAAAAAAGACAAAGTAGTACAGATCCAGGCTATGAGAAGCGCCCAGAGGAGAAACCAATCGCCGTGAAATCCCAAGATATAACCCGGCGCAAGAATGACGGCATAAAGAATGCTGGTCGCGCCACTGGTCACCGGTTGCCCATGCTGGTAACGGAAAAACTCCCCCTGAGTGATTTGCTTGGCGTATTGCAGGTGAATGAAACTGTCATCGAGTGGGAACGAGAGAGAGCCGTTGATCGCGATTTGCGTCCCACCGAAGATCAGACCTTGCAACAAGGCCAGCCCTCCACATAGAAGGAGCATTTTCAAACGGTTGAAATCCAAGTCATCCATGAAAAAAGTAAATCCCTTCGTGTACGGCCCTCTGGCAGCCCGAATAATGGCCCGGCTTATGGCCCCCAAGCAATGCGGAATCCCCCGGTGTTCTGTTGAGCGTCGGGGGGGAACTTGCCCCGGTCGGCGGATCGCAGATATTGCGGCTTGGCCATCCAGGAAGCGCCCCGAAATACCTTTTCCTTCCCGGTGTCAGGCCCGGTGGGATTGGTCTGGGCCTCATCCGGGTAAGGGCCATACCAATCCTGGCACCATTCCCACACATTCCCGTATAGATCGTATAATCCCCAAGGATTGGCCAACTTTTGACCCACCGGATGCAATTCGCCCTCAGAATTTTCGCGGAACCAGGCGTGTTTTTCGAGGTCTTCAGGGCTGGGATTGTCACCAAAGTAAGTTGCAGTGCTGGTCCCCGCCCGGCAGGCGTATTCACGTTCGGCCTCGGTAGGGAGACGGAAGCGGGAATCCTTGAAAACCTGATTGAGGCGCTGGAGAAATCCTTGACAATCCTCCCAACTGACACGATTTACGGGTAGATCCATACCCCGGCTGGTAGAGGGATTTTCGGGCATTAAAGCAGCCCATTGGGCTTGCGTAACCTCATACCGGCCGAGATAAAAATCGTGAGTAATCGTGACTTTGTGTACCGGCGATTCATCGGGATCGCGTCCCAATTCGGTATCCGGGCTGCCCATGGAAAACGTGCCAGCGGGAATCCGCACGAGAACCAGTTTTTTCGCACCCTCGGGGAGATTGGGTAATTCGATCACCCATTCCTTTGCGCCCGGCCCCGTGGCGGATTGCCGGCCGACATTATTTCCCGTGGCGCAGCTGGTCCAACAGGATAAGGCGATTCCTGTGATCACGGTAATCGGGATGAGTTGGATAGTCCATTGGACTTTCATGATATCACCTCCGGTTCCAGGATGGGATGATTATCGCACTGCCGTGCTACCGTGACAACGAAACAGGTAAAAATGGGGATTCGAGGTACACCCGAAGCCCTGAAGCCTAGAATTCAGGGCAATTGTTCCAACGGACGCACCAAGGATCACAGTCTGAATTTATCCATTTTAACTACCTGTGAATAAATGAGTTATGAATGAAGTATGATTTATCAGATTGACTATTTCAAATTATCCTTATACGATAGATGAGGTTCGTGAAAAAATTGGGTGAATATAACTGGTTGAATTTGTTAAATTTTGTTGACAAGCAGCAGGGATTGTGCTTATAATTCATCACCAAGCCGTCCGGCATGGGATTTTTGTGGGATTTTTAAAAATTTTTCCAATAGGCTGATGAAAATAGGTGCGATTATTCGTCGGATTCCGTTCCCATTCAGGGATTCTGGTCTGGAGGGGATGCGGTAACATGTTTTGGCAACCAGAGATCCATGGGTGGAATGTGGGCCTGAGTGGCGTCACAACGAATGCGTTGAAGGGGTTGGGTTGCAATTTCTTCGATGAATGACCGAAAACTTCCACTGCAAACGGATATAAAGGATGGTTACTATTTGCCCCTGCTGATCCTGTCGTTGGCGGATTTCGGGGTGTTCTCGCTTTCTTTTCTGGCGGCGTATGGATTGCGGTTTTTTACGGATATCTATTTCCTCTTTCCGCCTCCGGAGCCGCCGTATATACCCAATCTGCTATCCTACATCAACCTGGCGGTGGTGATCGGCATCATCGGGGTGATTGTTTTTGAGCGAATCGGACTGTACGAACGAAGGGTGGGGCTGGACCGGCAAGTGCAAATCGGTTCGTTCATCCTGGCGATTCTGGTTACGTATATCTTCCTGATGGCATTGCTGTTCAACTACCGCGGATTTTCGTTTTCCCGCCTTACGGTGGGGTTGGCGATTCCCCTGACCTGTGGCGCGATTGTGATAGAGGAAATCCTGTTGCAATGGACGCAGCGGTTGTTGATTCAAAAGGGGATCGTGTTCCAAAAGACTGTGCTGATTGGCCCCTTGGACCGGTGCCTCCAGATCAACCAGAAACTGCAGGAGCATCACGGTTCCAAGTTCCAATTGATCGGATACATCAACACGCCGGAATCGCCACCCAAAAACCATCCCCTGCTGCCCTGTCTGGGTTCGGTGAACCATCTCGATTCCATCCTGCGCCGGCATCCTATCGATAACGTCATTATTGCCATGCCGCCCACCAATCTGCACGCGATCGTGGAGGTGATGCGGACCTGCCTCGACCGCCGGATTTCCTACCGGGTGATTCCCGAATTGTACGAGTTGCTGGGACAGCGGTTGAGCGTGGTGGAAGTCCCATCCCTGCCGACCATTTTGTTTGGCGAGACGCCTTTGGATGATATCGGCCGCCTGTGCAAGCGGGCGATGGATATCGTGTTGTCTTCGATGATGCTGCTCGTGGCCATGCCTCTGATGGTCGTCATCGCGATTCTGGTGCGGTTGGACTCGAAAGGTTCCATTTTCTACATTCAGGAACGAGTAGGCAGTGACGGGAAGAAATTTTATATCTACAAGTTCCGTTCGATGATCGATCAGGCGGAACGGGACACGGGACCCAAGTGGGCGACGGCTAACGATCCGCGCACCACACGCATTGGCCGGTTTTTACGGCGCTATAATCTGGACGAGTTGCCCCAGTTTTTGAATGTGTTGCGCGGGGACATGAGCTTAGTGGGGCCGCGGCCTGAACGTCCCTATTTCGTGGACAAATTCAAAGAAGAAATCCCCAATTACATGCGGCGGCATATGGTTAAATCGGGCATCACCGGATGGGCGCAGGTGAATGGCTGGCGCGGAGATACCTCGGTGACCGAGCGGACCGAATACGACATTTATTACGTCGAAAACTGGTCGCTGCTGTTCGACCTGAAAATCCTCTGGAAAACGCTGACATCCTTCAAGAACGCCTATTGATTCCGGAAACGCGAACCGTGATACGAGGCCGGCTATGCGCGTGGATTGCATTGTTACTGGCGGGATTTTACGCCTGCGGTGAAACCCGGGAACAGATGCTAGCCCGGGCCCAAGCTTACCGGGATGCCGGTAACCTGGAAGCGATGCGGGGCGCTTATGAGTCGATTCTCGCGCATCATCCCTATGACGTAGAGGCGATCGCGGGGATGATTCAGGCCGCCAGCCGGGCTAACGCGACAGAAGACTATGTGCGTTGGAGCCGTGAATTATTGCGGGTGCGGCCGTGGGATCTGGAGGCCAATCTGGCGGTAGCGCGATGGGAGTTGGATCGCGGCCGCCGGAAAGAGGCAACGGCAAGGCTGATGATGGCCCTGCAGGATGCGGATTTCGCTCAAGATAAGCAGCGGATTCTTATTTTGTTGGGTAAGATCCATCAGCAAGAAATCCAACGCCTATTGGAGATCAAGGAGACTTCTCATGGCCTGCCCCTTCCCCCGGATGAACCTGCCCGAGGCGGTTGAGTGGCTGCGGTCCGATGACTTGGCCGGCTTGGGGGAAAAAGCGCATCAGGCGCGGCTGGCCCAGGCGGATCCGCGAGTGGTGACCTACGTGGTGGACCGGAATATCAACTACTCGAACGTTTGCGCGGCCACGTGCGAATTTTGCGCGTTTTACCGTAAACCGGGTGACGCGGGTGGCTACGTGCTCCCTCTGGATGAATTGTTTCAGAAAATCGAAGAATTAGTGAACGCGGGGGGGACGCAAGTGCTGTTGCAGGGCGGATTGCATCCCCATTTGCCGTTGGATTTCTATTGTGATCTTTTAAACCAGATCAAGCGGAGGTTTCCCGTCGATTTGCACGCCTTTTCGGCCCCCGAAATTTTCTTTTTCAGCAAGAAATTCAAAATGTCCATCCCCGATGTGCTGGCCACCCTGCAGCAAGCAGGATTGGATACCATTCCCGGCGGCGGGGCGGAAATCCTCAGTGACCGGGTGCGTAAAGCCATCACCAAGGGCAAATGCCTGACGCGGGACTGGCTGGCGGTGCATGAGGAAGCACACAAGTTGGGGATGCGGACCACCGCCACCATGATGTTCGGCCATATTGAGACGCTGGAGGAACGGATCGGGCACTTGGAACATATCCGTTCCCTGCAAGACCGCACCGGGGGCTTCACGGCCTTCATCCCCTGGACTTTCCAAGCCCCTCATACAGATATGGCCGATGTGCCTGAATCCGGCGCGGTGGATTATCTCAAAACCTTGGCCGTATCGCGGTTGTATCTGGACAACATTCCCAATCTGCAAGCCTCTTTTATCACGCAAGGGAAACAAGTGGGGCAGATGGCCCTCTTCTTCGGCGCGAACGACATGGGGGGGACCATGATGGAAGAAAATGTCGTGGCCGCCACCGGCGTGCATAATTGCAGTAATGAAAACGAAGTGCGGAAATTGGTAGAAGACGCTGGCTTCGTTCCCCGCAAGCGTAATACGCTGTATCAATTTCTCAACTGAATCCCATCCGAGTCTCTCCTTTTTTGTATTGGATATTAAAATTTTAATGAATTTGATTAAGCCGGACGGCCGGTCTGATCGGATTCAATCCTCCGGGTCATTCCGCCAGGTTCCTGGGAGAGATATACGCGTTGGGATAAAGGCCATAAACCGGTATAATATGATTTTGATTGAGAATGCTTATATTCACGGGAACTCTTCTCTTGGATCCGGCAGGGATGGCGATGCGAAAGAAAGAGACGCTCAGTGGTTATCGGATCCGTTTCCCGGATTCGCTTACCCGGGCGGCAGGGTTGGCCGCTTCGGCAGGGGTGTGCGCCTGGCTTGTGAGTTTGTTCATTTTACCTATCCCTGTGCTTCAGCCGGTGGTATCACCACCATGTGTTGATTTATCACATGATTTCCCGCTGGTTGATCTGCCTTTGGCGGATTTGCTTCCAGTAGAGAATGGGGGCAGAGCCGATTGTCTCTTTCCTCATCGGGGGGAAGATGCTCGGCATGAACAACCTGGAAGCCGTGACTATCCCGCGCGGGAACCCTGGGTGTGGCATCCGGTCCCGCGATGGGAATGTTCAGCCGGTAAGACCCGCCGGACCGGCTCTCCTCCCCTCTTCCTTGTCGCTTTTTTTCATCGAAAACCCGTTTCATTTCTTCAACTGGCTGAATGGGGAACGAATAAGACGGTTGAAAACCAAGCGAAATGCACCCCATTGCTAGTGGAGTGTGTTCCGGTCTGCTATCTCCGCTTGTTCGCAGTATGTTTCCCGCGGTCTGCATTTGAGCCTCCACATATGGCATAAATCCCTGCCTTCATATAGAAACCCCCGTATACCGTTTTGATCCGCGGCCGTGATTGAGTTCTCTCCGTTTCCAGGCACTCCTCAGGAGCTACTGGACTGTGAATCGCGGTGAGAATTTTTGACCGGCGCCCTCGGTTTGGGCCACTCAGGTATGAGGAGGAAGAATCGCTGGATTTCTTTCTCAACCCGGGCACCAACTCACAGGCAGGAACGATGAATTCATTGAGTAAAAAATTAATCTATTTCGTGACCAGGCAAACTGGATCGCCCCATCAGCTCGCGGGAGGCATGGCTCTCGGATTGTGGATTGGAATGACTTTCCCGCCGGGAACACAAATGATTGTCGCGGTGGCTTTAGCGGCGATTTTGCAATGGAACTCCTTGCTTGCCGCCACGGCAACCTGGATCACCAATCCTCTGACCATGCCGTTGATTTATCCGGCGCAAATCGCTTTGGGATGCTGGTTGACTGGCATTCCCCTCCATGAAATTGTTCCGGATAGCACCCAGGAGTTCCGCATGATGGTGTCTTCTATGGACTATCCGGTTCAGATCCTGGTTTTGCTCTTACTTGGATCCCAAGCTTCGGGTATTGCCTTGGCGGCCGCCGGGTATTACCTGACCTGGGAAATCGTACGGCGGTACGGGCGGAACGTACAAGTAAGGCCATTTCATGGCGGGGAGTCGTTCCCCCTAGAAACGCATCCACAAATCCTGGTCAAAATTTTGGGAGAGGAAGGGATTTACCTCTCCTCGGCGGATTCGCCTCCCTACGAAACGATGATCCGTAAAAATGGTAGAATCCACTGAGCGGTAAAATCGGCGGGATTCCGGTTGTGAATAAATTATTCTGTCCTTGTTGATTCGGGAAGATCCGAAAATCCTCTTTTTTCTGATACGGACCTGGCTCGATCCTCCCCACATTTTTTGGGGATTTTTGCTCATCCCGCCTTTTAGGTCATTGGGAAGCCGCCCTTTCCAGAAAGTTTCTAATGGATCACGCCATAAGACTTGTCCTGAGTGCGAGGGATTTCGTATAATGCGTCGAACTGTGTGAAAAACGTTCCGGAAGATTCGTATTTTGGAGAACCGGCCGGGCGGGTGGGGAGAAAGAGCGGCGGCCGGGAAACAATCTCCAGCCACTGATCTCTTGATTGGCCACTGATTTCCGTGCGTTCAACACATTTTTTTTCAAAAAGGAGAAAAGGAAATGGATCAGCAGTCGTACTTGCTCGCAACCTTGGTGGCGGTAACCAGCGTTTTCGGCCTGGGGCTTTCGATGTTCATGCTGGGAAGCGTTAAACTGCGTTTGACGGAGAAACTGAACATCGACAATGCCCAGATGGGGAAATTGTTCTCGGTTTACAATTTCAGCAATCTGGTGTTTGTGCTGGTGGCAGGGATTGTATGTGACCAGTTCGGATATAAAACGGTTGCCGTGGGAGGGTTCCTGGCGGCGGCGATGGCCATGTTTTGCTTGGGGCAAGCGTCGAGTTACACGCTGGCGGTGCTGGCCTGCCTGTTTTTGGGTGTGGGCAGCATGTTCATGAACACAGCCGGCAATACGTTGCTGGGAAATCCCAACATTTTGTATGAGGATCCCGGCCGTTCCGCCAATATGGGGAACGTCTTCTTCGGCGTGGGAGCATTCTGTGCGCCGTTCCTGACGGCGTTGCTCTTCAAAAAGACGTCTTTCAACAACACCTTGACAGTTATGGCGGTGATTTTATTAATCCCATTGATCTTTGCCATTGCTGGCATGTTCCCTCCCGCCGGAGGTAATTTCAGCGCCAGTGCCGCGGCGGCTCTGATCGGGCAATCGCAAATCATCCTCTGCGCCCTGGCCCTGATGTGCTACATCGCCCTGGAAGTCTCCATGGCGGGTTGGATCACTACCTACATGACCAGCGTGGGCGCGGATGAGACCAAAGCGTCGCAGGTGCTGTCGTTCTTCTCGGTGGCGATCATGGCCGGCCGTCTCTTCACCGCCCTGGTCATCGGCGGATTCCTGAATCTGGCGGCGCATGGACAATGGTTCGTGGCGGTACTGGCCGTGGTAGCTGCCATCGTGATTTACTCGATGCGGACAGTTAACAACGTGGGCACCGGGACAAGTTTGGTCATCCTGATCGGTTTGTTGTTCGCGCCCATGTTCCCCACCATCGCGGGCTTGATGTTCGCGCGTACGGATCCCAGCGTGCAGGGGACGGGATTCAGCATTATCTTCGCCATCGGTCTGATCGGCGCGATTTTCGTGCCGGCATACATGGGGAAGATTTCCAGCGGGCCGGGCAAAACCATCAAAGACAGCATGGTAGTGGCTGCCGCAGTCGCTGCTATCCTGGTGGTGATCGCCGTGATCATGGGGTTCGCTTTGCCGGAGCCCTTGGGCGCCGCACCGGCCGCAGTGGAGAGCGCCGTTGAAAGTGCAGTGGATGCCGCAACAGAAGCGGCCGGATCAGTTGCTCCATAAACTGGTGACACCGGGAACAAGAACAGGGGCGGGGGCGCGGAAAGAGCGTGTCCCCGCTTTCGTTTTTTATATATAGGGCAGTCATGGAGTAGCCAGAATTCAGGCCCCGGTAGTGATTTGTCTGCCCCTCTTTCTGGATAATCCCAACTCCGTGGATTTGAATTCAGTTAAAGGCCAAAATACAATTCTCTAGTCAGACAGGAATTTCGATATGATCTATCAAAAAAATGGATTTACTTTGATTGAACTCCTGATTGTTGTAGCGATCATCGGGATCTTGGCGGCGATCGCGGTCCCCAATTTTATGAATGCCCAAGTGCGCGCAAAGGTGGCGCGCTCCCAAGCGGATACCCGTGCCTTGGGAACCGCCATCGAAACCTTCCGGATCGAGCGGGGTGTGTTGCTGATCGATATCTGGGATGATGATGGGGCGAAATGCCTGGAAATCCTCAACCGCGATTTCGGGCACATCGCCAACTCCGCCAAAGCCACCCGCCTGATGCGCGATGTGATGGCCCCGCTGACCACACCCGTCTCTTATATATCCGCCATTCCGCAGGATCCCTTTTTAAAGGAGCCCAAACGGGTGGCAGCCAGCGAAACCTGGACCGGTCAACTGGATACCTACACGTATGTGGATAACGATCCCCGCTGCACCGACGCCTGGCCGCCTCACAATCACAACATCGACGCGTACCAGCCGGCAAATCAAGGCGTGATGGGTGCGGTCCGCCCTTTGGGTACGGGCGAATTCGCTTTGATCGGCAGCGGTCCCGATGGCATCGTTGTCCAAACCGGCTTTCGGGGGATTCCCTACAGTTCGACGAATGGCCTGCTGAGTGCGGGAGATGTCACCTACCGTTCCGGCGGCGGATTCGACGGAGGATGAGATACGACATCCTTCCAGCGCTGACTCGATTTCCCCTCTTTCTCCGTTCCCCCTTGAAAGAAAAAGGATAGTCACACGGCATACATCATTCCCACCCTGTTGAGCGCAAGTGCCAGCGGAATAACCAATCATTCATCTGGTAGGCCAGTTCGAAAGTATAGGTTCAGGTCTTCCCCCCGGACTTCCCTAGGCAAAGCAGATATTTTGTAATATTACAGATCGCTAGGTGTTCCGGAGAGGAATGACCGCGAACCTGGTTGATTTTGCTCCCTGGGTTATATAGGAAATGGGGAACGTGATCAGAGGAGCGGGATGGCGTCAGATCCGTAGAAAAACAATCGTTCGTGATCATCGGGGCGCGAATGAATCGCGAATGAATATAGAGAAATCCAGGGAATACGGAGAACCGGTCATCAAATCCAACTCTCCGGATAAACCGTTTAACGGAGTGATATTCCTTTACTTCATGCCTCGGGAGGCGAGATGAGAATGATCCCCATACCGAATGGATTTACTTTGATCGAATTGCTGATCGTGGTGGCGATTATCGGAATCCTGGCGGCTATCGCGGTGCCGAATTTCCTCAACGCCCAGACCCGGGCGACACTGGCGCGATGCTACGCGGATTTGAAGGCTTTATATAACGCAATGGAAATGTACCGCCTGGACCATAACTCCTATGTTCCCGATTATGACAGCGGAGCGGTGCCCGGCGTATCCGGCATCACCATGAATGAATTTCTGACCTATTCCAAACTAACCACTCCGGTCGCCTACATGAATTCCATCCCTCTCGATCCGTATTTTCTGACTTCCGTCACTCGGCCTCAGCATTTGAAAGCCTATCCCTATTTCCAGTACGCCGGACCGCATAGCGGCGTTGAATCACCCCGGGTGGCCTGGCATCCCAGCGGTACGATCTATACCATGACCAGCCTGGGGCCGGACAAAACCGATCAACAGGCATGGAGCTATCCGCATGACCAGGCTTACAAGGTCTGTTTCAACGCTACGAACGGTTTGGTTTCGTTGGGCGATATTTATATGTCGAACAAGGGATTGCTGCAGTAAAACGAAACTCCGCGTTCTTTTTTCTTCCATCCCTCCCCCTTCCGTGATTTCACGATACGGTTTGTGAAATCACAAGTGAGTTCCCACAAACAATCGTTTGCCCGATTGATTCTACATTATAAATTAGATTAGGTTATACAATATAACTCTTTTTATGACAGTATATTAGTGCATTGTTTTCGATTTGCCTCGCGAATTGGCTTGAAACTTGCATAACTCATGAAATACAAATCGATTAATTTCAATTAAATCAATCATTGTGAATAAAAACAGCCGGTGACTTTCTTGCTTCTCTTCCGTTATGTCCGAGGCAATACAAGGGCCGGAAAGTCCCGCTGAGGAAAAAAACTGATGAAAAACACCCCAGGTTTTGTCGGCAGGCGGTACGGCGAATTGCTCCGTACCTTGAATGTAATTTCCGAGGAGGATGTCAACCGCGCGGCCGCTATCCAGGAAAAGACGGGCAAGAATCTGGATACCATCCTGGTGGAATCCGAAATCGCGAATGAGCATCAGATCCTTCAGACATTGTCCACGCATTTCGGGGTTGAAACGGTGGACATCAAGAGCCTGGAGATTTCGCACGACATGTTGCGGCAGGTTCCCATCCGGTTCGTCCACCGCTATAACATTCTGCCCGTGGATTTCAAAGGCGATACCCTGCGCATCGCCACGGCCGATCCCCTCAATTTTCACGCCCTGGATGACCTCCGGCTCCTCTTAAAATGCGACATCGAGCCGTTGCTGGCGCCCAGCGACGACATCCGGGAAGCAATCAAGAAATATTACGGCATCGGCGCCGACACCGTGGACAGCCTGCTCGAAGAAGACGGCGTGGTCGAGGAAGAAGCGGCGGCCAAAGAGAATATCGAAGAACTCAGCGAAGACGCTTCCATCATCCGCTTCGTCAACCAGATCATGACTGAAGCGGTGGCCGACCGCGCCACCGACATTCACTTTGAACCGTTCGAGGATGAATTGCGCATCCGCTACCGGATCGACGGCATGTTGTACGAGGCGGCCGTGCCGCCTTCCATCCGGCGTTACCAGGCGGCCGTGATTTCGCGCATCAAGATCATGGCCGACATGAACATCGCAGAGAAGCGCTTGCCCCAGGACGGGCGGATCAACATCAAGACCGGCAACCAAGAGTTCGACCTCCGCGTTTCGACCGTGCCCACGCCCTACGGGGAAAGCATCGTCATCCGTATCCTGAACCGCAGCAGCACGATCTTCGATCTAAGGCGGTTGGGTTTCGATGAGTATTCCCTGCGCACGTTCAACGATCTCATCACCAAACCGCACGGGATCATCCTGGTGACCGGGCCGACAGGCAGCGGCAAAACCACCACCTTGTACGCGACCCTCTCCAAACTCAACAGCATGGAGGTCAAAATCCTGACCATCGAGGAGCCGATCGAGTATCACCTGCACGGGATCATTCAGGTCCAAGTGATGCCCAAGATCGGATTGACGTTCGCCAGCGTGCTGCGCGCCTTCTTGCGGCAGGATCCGGATATCATTCTCGTAGGTGAAACCCGCGACCACGAAACCGCCGAAATCGCCATCCAGTCGGCGCTGACGGGGCACTTGGTTTTCACCACCCTGCATACCAACGATGCCCCGGGGGCGATCACCCGGCTGGTGGACATGGGGGTGGAACCGTATTTGGTCTCATCCTCAGTCATCGGCGTGGTGGCCCAGCGCTTGATGCGGCGGATCTGCCCGAACTGCCGCGAAGAATATCAACCCGACCACGCGCTGCTGGACGGGCTGGGCCTCAACGAACCGAAATACCGGGACGCGAAATACTACCGGGGCCGGGGCTGTGAAAATTGCAAATTTTTAGGATATCACGGCCGGACGGCCATTTACGAAATCATGCCTATGAGCGAAGAAATCCGGGAACTGGTGGTGCAGCGCGTTCCCGCCAGCCGGATCAAGCACCTGGCCTTGAAGGAAGGCATGAAAACCCTGCGCATGAACGCGCTGGAAAAAGTGCACGAGGGTGTATCGACTATCGAGGAACTGGTGCGGGTGACGCAGGAATGGTAAATCCGGATTGGTCCACAATCCATTCATCATTACAGGTGGAGCGAGGTTAGCATCCCAGCCAATGCTGTACGAGTACAAAGCCAAAAAACTGTCCGGCGAGGTAATCGAAGGCATCCTGGAGGCGGACAACCGCAAACTGGTGATCAACAAACTCCAGCAGATGCGGGTGTTTCCCATCTCCGTGAAAGAGCGGGGCGGGGGACGGGGCCTGAACCAGGAGATTTCCCTGCAAACCTTTTCCCGGATATCCTCCAAGGATGTCACCACCTTCAGCCGGCAGATCAGCGACCTGTTGCGGGCGGGCCTGCCCTTGGTCCGGTGTCTGGACGTGATCAGCCAGCAAACCGACAATCCCCGGATGAACCGCGTCATCAAGGCAGTGGATAGTGATGTCCAGGGCGGGATGGCGTTTTGCGACGCCTTGGCCAAGAATTCCCGGGTGTTTTCTCCACTCTATTGCAGCATGGTGCGGGCAGGGGAAGTGGGCGGTATGCTGGACGCCGTCATGGAACGCTTGGCCGATTTCATGGAGGCGGAACAGGAGACGCGCAGCAAAATCATCTCCGCGCTGACCTATCCAGCCTTCATGATGGTGGTGTGCGTTCTCGTCATCATAGTGCTGTTCACCGTCGTGGTCCCCAACTTCATGGTCATGTTCCAAGACAGCGACATGGAACTGCCCGTCTCCACACAACTCTTGCTCAGCCTTACCCATTTCATTGGAACCTGGTGGTGGGCGATGCTGCTCACGGTGGTTACGGCCGTCCTCATGATCCGGAAATTCGTCCAAACCGAAGCCGGCGCCTTGCAGTTCGACCGTTTCAAACTCCGCCTGCCCCTGATTGGCGAGTTGATCCGCAAGCGGGAAATCGCTAAATTCGGCCGAACGCTCGGGACTTTGCTGGGCAACGGTGTCCAGATCCTGAAAGCCCTGGCCATTACCGAAGAAGTCATCACCAACCGGATTCTCAAGAGCGAAATCCAGAAATTTCAGGAGAACATCAAGGAAGGGGAACGGCTCTCGAAACGGATGGCCGAGAGCAAACTGTTTCCTCCCGTAGCCGTGAACATGGTGGCGGTAGGCGAGGAAACCGGCAACTTGGAAAATACCTTGCAGCGGGTGGCCGATGCTTACGAAAAAGAAACCGACCGGGTCATCAAGACCATGACCACCATTATCGAGCCGCTTATGATTGTCATCATGGCTGTAGTCGTGGGATTCATCGTCTTCGCCATGATCATGCCGATCTTTCAGATCAGCCAGAATATTCATTGACGCGATTGTGGCGCGCAGGGAATAGGGAGTACCTGCCTGACGTCTTTAATCCTAAGCAACCAACATCCATGCAGAGGAGGAAATACTTATGAACAATCACCGAAACCGCGAAGCCTTCACGTTGGTCGAATTGCTGCTGGTGGTCACCATCATCGGCATTTTGGCGGGCGCGGTCATGGTCAATTTCAGCGGGCAGACGCAAAAGGCCAAGATGGTCCGGGCGAAAAGCGATATCTCGAACATCGGTTCCGCCCTGAATGTATACGAAATCACCATCGGATCGTACCCCAGCAACGACCAGGGATTGCGGGCGCTGGTGGAAGATCCGGGTGACGTGCCGGGTTGGAAGCCGTTCTTGCAGCAGAAGACCTTCAACGATCCCTGGGGCCGTGAATACCGCTACAACTACCCCGGTACCAAAGGCGTGGATTACGATTTGTACTCCGTAGGCCCCGATGGCCAGGAAGGCACCGAGGACGACATCGGCAATTGGGATGACGCGTAACGGATCCGGGGGGGATTGACTCCGGCGGAAATGGACCACGGCGCGCCGCGCGGGATTCCCGGGCGGAAAAGGATAGGTTTGTATGTCTCGGCAATCCGGATTCACGTTGATTGAACTGACCTTGGTAGTTCTCTTGCTGGCCATTGTCACGGCCGTGGGGGCTCCCAAGTTCCGGCAATTGTACGAATATTCGGAAATGCAGAAAGTCGTGTCCGATGTGGCCGGCGTTATCCGCTACGCGCAGCAACGCGCCCTGATGGAACGGATTCCTATCCGCGTAGTCTTCGATGTGGAAAAACAGGCTTTCTGGGTTCCCATCGAGGTCAAACCCGAGCAGCGCCATTACGCGAGCCGTCATCACCGCCGGAAACCCAGCCGGAGTGTCACCCGCAAGCGGGTGCGGGTGCGGGAAGTCAAAGAAATCCGTTCCGCCCTGCCGCCCGGATTCCTCTTCGAGTTTGTGTACAAAGTCGCCGAAGACGAGGAATTCCGCCGCCGGGAAGGAGAGATCGTGATGTACCCCGATGGTTCGGCGGACCAGACATTCATCACCATTCTCCGCCAAGGGAATCGAAGAGAAGAAGACCGGCGGATTTTCATGAAGATCGATCCCGCCACTGGCCGGATTTCTTCCATGGAAGGCCGCGAGGAACGGGACGGAACCGATTTTTACAAGGGGTACTATGATGCGGTGTGATCCGCGGATCTTGGATGAGGTGGAGAGTGCCGTCCGGACCGTAATTCCCGTCCGGAGTGGGGTGCGGGCGTTCGCGCTTATCGAGGTCCTCTTATCCATGACGCTGCTGGCCATCACCGGTACCGTGTTGATGCGCTCGATATCCAACGCGGTGGATTACACCCGGGATATGCGGGATTTGACCAAGATGATTTACCTGACCCAATTGAAATTGCATGAGTTTGAATTGGCCTACAACCGGCGGGCCAACATGCAATTGGGCGATTTCGAAGGCCGGTTCACCCAGCCAGGCGCTGAGCATTTCCACTGGTACGCCCGGGTGGAATACGACCGCCGGGCGGACGCGTATCTGATCACGGTGCGGACGGTCTCTGATGAGCAGAGTCAGCCATTGCGCCGTAACCGGCGTTGGCGTTCGCGCAATTTTGACGAGGGGGGTTTTGTTCTGCGGTCCATGGTTCTGACGGCCCGGTTCAATGAGGAACTAGTCCGGGGAGGGAATCCTCAGGTCCGGCGGCGGGGTCCGGAGAGTGGTCCCGGCGGCGGTCCCGGAACAGGCGGCCAGCGGGGCGGCACGCAACGGAGGGGAAGGTGATGAGGCGTACGGCGGATCGGCGCGCGTTTACCTTGATCGAGTTGCTGCTTGCTCTGACCATCATGGCCGTAGTAATGGGCAGTGTGTTTTCGACCGTGACAGCAGGCATGCGGACGTATCAGCAGGGACAGCGAACCATGGCCTTGTATCAGTCGGCCCGCATCGCGCTCTCCAAGGTCACGGAAGAACTGATGCTCTCGCTTTCCCCCCTGTCATTTTGGCAGCCGCGCGATACCTACC
>ERZ795060.292-NODE-292-length-71703-cov-13.928135_pt1 | contig 71703 bp, 55 predicted proteins | sample MGYA00375144_ERZ795060 | MGnify/ENA primary metagenome ERZ795060 (study PRJEB30189, sample SAMN05720157) | activated sludge metagenome | isolation source: anaerobic digester from wastewater treatment plant | place: Japan | collected 2015-05-15 ... | reverse complement strand
GCGACCGCGGCGATCGTGGGCCCGGCGCTGGCCGCTTCGGCGACCGCGGCGATCGTGGGCCCGGCGCTGGCCGCTTCGGCGACCGCGGCGATCGCGGTCCCGGCGCTGCCCGCCCTGGCGACGGCGGTGGTCCGCAGGGTGGCTGGTTCGGCCGCGGCGGCCCGCCCCGCGAACCGACCCCGGAAGATCGGGAGCGATTCTATGACGGCATGATTGAACGCTACATGGAGCGTTACAGCGAGCGGTACGAGCTCACCGACGAGCAGAAGCAGCAGGTGCGCCAGCGTCTCGACGAGTTGAAGACCAAGCAGCGCGAGTACACCGAGCAGCACTGGCAGGATTTCCAGGCGTTGCGGCAGGAAATGTGGCAAATGCGCGAAAGCGGCCAATTCAACGAAGAACGCGGCCGCGAACTGCGCCAGCGTTTCGAGGCCCTCCGCCAAGAGTCCCCCCTGTTCAACGACGATCGCGTGGCCGACCAGGTCGAGCAAATGCTGCCCGCCGATCAGGTCGAGCGAGGCCGGGCTCGACGCCAGATCGAAGAGGCCGAACGCGAACAGCGGCGGCAGGAATGGCGCCAGCGCTGGGAGGAGCGACGCCGGGAGCGCGAGCAGGAAGGGGAAGCCGGCCCCGGCCGGCCCGACGGCGGCGCGCCTTCCTGGGGCCCCCCGCCGGGCGAGGGGGACGGCCAGGACGGTAGCCGGCGGCGATGGGGCCGTGGCTTTGACGGCCGGCGCGGCGAAGATCGCTGGCGCGGCGGCGAAGGCCGAACCAGAGGAGAAGGACAGAATATTGTCACCGAGCGGACCGAACGCACCGCTGGCGCCATCCCCGAAAACCCCGTGGGTCCCTGGGAGCAGTACGTTCGCGATTTTATAAACAAATTCCAGCTCGACGCCGCCCAGCAGGCCACCGCTCAGTCCGTGTTGCGGGAGGTCCTGAGCCGCCGCACGAGCTACGAGCAAGCCCATCGGCACGATTACGAACAGGCCCGTGAGTTAGCGGACAGCGCGGCCCGTGAAAAGAAACTGGCCGAGTTGAACCGGCCGGTGGTCAGCATGTTCGAAGAGCTGAAGAACCGGCTGAATCGCATTCCTTCGTCCAAGCAGCGACAGCTCGCCGGAGTCGGCGCCACCAGCCGCCCCGCCGGCGAAGCGGCAGATTTCGCCACCAGCCAACCGGCCCGCGATTCGCAGACCGGTGATGTCCAGGCCCGCCCTGCCGGCGACGAGACGCGCGAGTCCGGCACCACGGACACCGGCCGTTCAAGCCGACGAAGCTTGCGGCGATCGCGCGCTGAGTGATCTTGGCCGCCGGGCAGACCCTCATCTCCATGGGAGACAGGTGGCAAGGGATGGCTTCGTCGCCAGCGGAGCCATCCCTTGCGTTTGGGCTGTTCACGTCACCCGCCGCAGCAGCGACCGCTTCACCACGAAGTCGATCGACAACTCGCGATAGCCGGCCTTCTCGAACAGCACGACCATGTGCCCCCCGTTGTCGTAGCGCATGACTGTGCCGTGGCCCCATTTGGGATGCTCGACCCGGCTGCGAAGCGGGAACGGCAGGTCCGCGTCGGCGGCGCGAGCCCGGGCGGCCAGCCCCGTGTCGCAGTTGTCGCAATTGCCGCACTGCCCCTCGAACTCCTCGCCGAAATATCCCAGCAGGTACTTGCGGCGACAGATGTGCGTTTCGGCGTAGTCCTGCATGAGATCCACCTGGTCGCGGCGGGTCTTGCGGAACAGTTCCTGCTCTTCGACGGCCCGGGCCGCCATCTCGCCGGCGTCTTCGTCCGCCAGGGCGACCGCTTCACCGGTGGGCAGGATCCGGGCCACGCCGACCTCCTCCAGCCGGTCCAGCATGCGGCGAATCCGCCCCTCGGGCAGACCGGTCTCCTCGGCGAGCGTGCGGCTGGCCACCGGATCCTTGTGATCGCAAATCGCTTGTGCCAATAATGTGACCTGATCGGCGGCCAGCCGGCCCCGTCCGGATTGGGCCCGCCGCCGTCCGAGATCCTGGGCCCGGAACATGAGGATGGCCCGGGCGGGCTTCCCGTCGCGTCCGGCCCGGCCGATCTCCTGATAATACGAGTCCAGCGAGTCGGGAGCGTCGTAATGAATCACGAACCGCACGTTCGGCTTGTCCACCCCCATGCCGAACGCATTCGTCGCCACCATGACCCGGTCGCGGCCGGACATGAACTCATCCTGGGCGGCGGTTCGAGCCCGAGCGTTCATGCCCGCATGATACCCCCGCGCCTTGACGTGATGCTCGCGTAACCATTCGGCCAGCTGCTCGGCGTGCGGGCGGGTGGCCACGTAAATGATGCCGGGCCGCGGCAGCTCGCGCATGCGGGTCAGCAGATCGCGCCGTTTTGCGTCCTCATCGCCGCACGCGTCCACCTCCAGCCGGATGTTGGGCCGGTCGAAACCCCAGGCCACCGTCCGCGGGTCGCGCATGCCCAGTCGTCCCACAATCTCCCCCCGCACCGCGGGAGACGCCGTCGCGGTCAGGGCCAGCACCCGCGGATGGTTCAACTCCTTGATGATCGAACCCAGACGCATGTAGTCGGGTCGGAAATCGTGACCCCACTGACTGATGCAGTGAGCCTCGTCCACCACGAACAGCGAGGGTGGCGCCCGCCGAAGCCGTGCCAGCATGTCCGGGTTAGTCAATTGCTCCGGCGCCAGGAGCAGAAACTCCAGCTGGCCCTCGTGCAGGCTCTTGAACGCTGCACGCTTGGCCTTCGCCCGAACCGCGGAGCTGACGGCGGCGGCGGGCGGCAATTCGCTGGCCTGGATCGACTCGACCTGGTCTTTCTGCAACGCGATGAGAGGAGACACCACGACCGTCGGCCCCTTCAAGAGCAGGGCCGCGATTTGATAGATCGCGGATTTGCCCGCGCCCGTGGCCATTACCGCCAGGACGTCGTGTCCCTCCGACAACAGACGCAACACCTGCTCCTGAGCCGGCCGCAATTCGCCATATCCGAGGCGGTCCATGGCGATCCGGCGGACGCGGGCGAGACTGAACTTGCCGCTTGCCATCGTCTCGGCAACCTACTAGACCCCTTAATTTTGATTCTAGGGCCGGTTCACCTGAGCGGCCTTGTGGCGTACGGCTCCAGCATGCACGTGCAGCCAGGATGCCTGCTCCCCGGGAATCGTCGGTCTTGCCATCCAGGCAAAGCACCCTTACGTTGGCTGAGACACTACAGTCGTTCCAGAGGGACACATGATGACACGCGAATCCGAAGACATCTCCAGCAGGATCATCCGCCACCTTAGCGATCGGCGATACCGGCCCGAACGACTGAACAAGCTGGCCCGTTCCATGGGCCTGGAAAGCGGCGAGATGAACGCGTTCCGTGCCGCGGTCAAGCAGCTCATGAAGGCCGGCCGGGTCGTGCTGGGTGGCCGCAACCAGGTCATGCTGCCCCAGGCTCCCGGCCTGATCATCGGGCGATACCGGGGCCACGAACGCGGGTTCGGGTTTGTCGTGCCCGAGAATCCCACCGAACACGGCGACCTGTTCATCCCCCCCGGCGCGAGCCTGAACGCCATCACCGGCGACATCGTTGCCGCCCGCATCACCCGGCGCGGCAAGCGCGGCGACGATAGCCGCGTCGAAGGCGAGATCGTGGACATCGTCCAGCGTGGCCAGAGCCGCTTCGTGGGTGAACTCGTGCGGGAGACAGCCGGATGGGTCGTCCTGCCCGACGGCACAGCCCTGCATGCGCCCATTTGGGTGGGCGATGTCTCGGCCACGCGGGCCCGGGCCGGAGATCAGGTCGTGGTCGAGCTGACTCAGTTCCCTTCAGTCGGAACGCCCGCCCGTGGTGTCATCGTCGAGGTGCTCGGCCGGCGCGGCGATCCCGGCATCGACACGCTCAGCATCATCCGGCAATACCAGTTGCCGGAACACTTCGCCGAACCCGTGCTCGAGGATGCCCGCCGGGCCATCCGCGACTACAACCTCGAACAGGAATTGGCCCGTCGCGAGGACCTGCGCGGCCTGACCATCATCACCATCGACCCCGACGATGCCCGCGACTTCGACGATGCCATCTCCATCACGCGGCTGCGGGGAGGCGGGTATGAACTGGGTGTGCACATCGCTGACGTTTCGCACTTCGTCCGGCCCAACACATCGCTCGACGCCGAGGCCGCACAACGCGGCAACAGCGTCTATCTGCCCCGCCATGTCATCCCCATGTTGCCCGAGGTGCTCAGCAACGGCCTGTGCAGCCTGCAGGAAGGCGAGCCGCGATTGTGCAAGAGCGCATTCATCGAGTACGACCGCGCCGGCCGGCGCCTGCGGGCGCGCTTCGCCAACACGGTCATTCAGTCTTCCAAACGCCTCACCTATCGACAGGCCGGCGCCATCCTCGACGGCCAGACTGACGGATTCCCCGCCCCGGTCGTCAAGCTACTGGGCGACATGAATCGGCTCGCCAAGCTCATTCAGAAACGGCGCCTGAACAACGGCATGATCGTGCTCGACTTGCCCGAGGTCGAACTGGTGCTCGACGAAGACGGCACGGTGACCGACGTCCAGCCGGCCGAGTCGGGTTTCGCTCACACTATCATCGAGATGTTCATGGTCGAGGCCAATGAGGCCGTGGCCGAGCTGATGACCAGCCTGAATCTGCCCCACCTGCGGCGGATCCATCCCGAGCCGCCGCCCGATTCGCGGCAGAAGCTCTCGCGCTTCCTCGGCGTGCTCGACAAGAAGCTACCCGAAACCGCCGATCGCCAGGACCTCATCCGCCTGCTCGCGGGCGTGAAAGGCAAGCCCGAATCATTCGCCGTCAATCTGGCCGTGCTGCGGTCCATGGCTCGTGCCGAATACTCGCCCAAGCGCATCGGGCATTACGCTCTGGCCAGCAACGCCTACTCGCATTTCACCTCGCCCATCCGCCGCTACCCGGATCTGGTCATTCATCGACTGCTTGACAACCACCTCGCCGGACGGCTGCGCACGGCCAAGCAGCGAGCCTCCGCGCCGTCGGAAGAGACGCTCGTGGCCATCGGCAAACGCTGCACGTACACCGAGCAACGAGCCGAAGACGCCGAACGCGAGTTGCGGCTGGTCAAGATCCTGCAGTTCCTCGCGGGCCGCCTGGGAGAGATCGAGGATGGCATCGTCACCGGTGTGACCAATGTGGGTATCTTCGTGCAACTGCGCAAGTATCTCATCGACGGCTTGCTTCGCTTCGATGATCTCGCGGACGACTGGTGGGAGCTCGACCCGCGCGGCGGCTGTGTCTACGGCCAGCGGAGCGGCCGATGCATCAAGATCGGCGATCCCCTCCGCGTGCAGATTGCCGCCGTGGATGTGGCCATGCGCGATCTGGACCTCGCCCTGCCCGATGGCGAACTGGAGCACGCCGGCCATCCAGTCCTCCGCCGCAGCCGCAAGGAGAAGTCGCAGCGCGGCGTTCGACAGGTGATTCCCGCCACCCGCTCCCGCGGCCGATCGCAAGCCTCCACCCGCCGCGCAAGCTCCGGCCGAACCCGCGGAGGTCGCAGCGGCCGCAGCACCGGCGGCGGCCGAAAGCGAAGGCGATGAGCGAGATGCAGCACATCGCAGTTTGAATCTCTTGAGGGGCGAGCCGCGGACGCATGGACGTCCGAGTGATTCGGCGTGCATCGCGAAGAGTCTGAACATGAGGAACAGTCAAGACCTCATGTCTCCGTTGCCTCCGTTATCTCCTGTCAATCCGAACTCCGCCCGACTGGGAATTCCAGCGGGTTGCCGTGTCGCCGGTATCATCATGTAATGTACTGTCATTGGCACAGAGTCCGAATCCGGACGCAGCGACAGGTGAACCAGCGGCTCGGAGCCGGCTGGCGCGCCGCGTCGAAACCGGCCAGACTGGCGCAAGTGCTGATTTGACAATAACTGGCGTGAGGACTAGGCTGACGAACGTCTGACCCGGACAAACACGAACACCCGCGGTGGGCCCGGTCGAATACGTTGAAGGGGTCTCCCCCGACCGCCAACCGCCCAAATGGAACTTCATCCAGTGTTGCGAACACCACTTTACGATTTTCACGTGCAGCGCGGCGGGCGGATGGTCGAATTCGCCGGATGGGAACTCCCGCTGCTGTACACGAGCATCGTCGAAGAACACGTGCACACGCGCAAGGCCGCCTCCGTGTTCGACATCTCGCACATGGGCCGGCTCGAGCTGCGCGGCGACGGCGCAGAAGCGCTGCTGCAGCGCGTCTGCACTCGCCAGCTCGGCGACGCCGCTGTGGGCCAGTCGCGCTACAGCCACGTCTGCAACGAGAACGGCGGCATCCTCGACGACGTCATCGTCTCCAAGTACGCCGATCACTGGCTGGTGGTCTGCAACGGCGCCAACCGGGCCAAAATCCTGAGCTGGCTTCGGCAGCACGGCCCGGACGTCAAGATCGATGACAAGACCGAATCGACCATGATGGTCGCCATCCAGGGTCCGCTGGCCGTCGAGAGGCTCAGCCGCAAGCTGCCCATGCCGATCGGCGAGTTGAAGAAGTACCGCTTCCTGAGCGGCACGCACATGTTCGTGCCCTACACGATCTTCCGCAGTGGCTACACCGGCGAAGACGGCGTGGAGATCATCCTGCCCGCCATGGTCGCCTCGCTCGCCGCCGGCTGGATCAGCAACCACGACGACAGCGAGGATGCGATCAAGCCGGCCGGCCTGGGCGCCCGCGACACGCTGCGGCTGGAAGCGGGTATGCCGCTATACGGCCATGAACTCAACGAACAAACCGACACCATCTCGGCCGGACTGGGTTGGTGCGTGGAACTGAACAAGGATTTCATCGGCGCCGACGCTCTACGAAAGGTCGCCGAGCAGGGCCCGCGGCGTAAACTCGTGGGCCTCGAACTAGACGGCAAACGAATCGCCCGCCAGCACGCCGCAGTCTTACACAGCGGCAAACCGGTAGGCGAGGTTACCAGCGGCACGTTCGGCCCGACGGTGCAAAAGAGCATCGCCATGGCCTACGTGGATGCCGAACACGCCGAGCCGGGGACGTCGCTGGTCGTGGATTTGGCGGGCAAGCCCGCGGATGCCGTCGTGGTCAAACTCCCGTTCTACCGTCTCGAGAAAAAGTGAACGCCGCTCGTATGGGGATCTAGCGAGCGCGATCCACGATTTTGAGTTGAAATTCCGTCAAAGGAGCTTCACGACGTGAGTGCCACACCCAAAGACCGCAAGTACAGCAAGACGCACGAATGGTTCCGCGCCGAAGGCGACCTGGTGACCATCGGCATCTCCAAATTCGCTGCCGACGAGCTGACCGACATCACGTTCGTCGATCTGCCCGCCGTCGGCACGAAGATCACCGCCGGCAAACCTTTCGGCGTGGTCGAGTCGGTCAAAGCCACCAGCGACCTCATCTCGTCGGTCTCGGGCGAGGTGGTCCGGGTCAACGAGCGACTGGCCAACGAACCCGAACTGGTCAACAACGACTCGTTCGGCGAGGGCTGGATGATTCAGGTCCGCGTGTCCGATCTGGCCGCCCTCAATGAGCTGATGGACGCCGACGCCTACGATCGCATGCTGGCCCAAGGGTGACCGGCCTGGAGACGCGTGCCGCGGATGGTCCTCGGTTCACGAGCATGACCGCCGACCGGGCGCGTTCGCTTCCCGGACGGCTCCTGCATAAAATCTCCCTGTATCCGTGGGCGGTCCACCGGTTTCGTGCAGGATCACGAGAATGAACTACACCCAATTGACCGATCACGACGTGCAGCGCATGCTGAGTCGAATCGGTGTGTCGCGGATAGCCGACCTGTTCAAGAACATCCCGGCCGAGTCGTACCTCGATCGGCCGCTGTGTCTGCCCCCCGCTCTGACCGAGATCGAGCTCCTGCGGGAACTTGACCGGCTGGCGTCGGCCAACCGCACTTGCGACGAGTTGACCTGCTTTCTGGGCGCGGGCATGTACGACCACTTCATCCCGACCGTGGTCGATGCCCTCGCGAATCAAAGCGAGTTCGTCACCGCCTACACGCCCTACCAGGCCGAAGCCAGTCAGGGTTCGCTGCAGGCGTTCTACGAATACCAGACGCTCATCTGCCAGTTGACCGGTATGGACGTGTCCAACGCCTCGCTCTACGACGGCGCGACGGCCGCCGCCGAGGCCATCCTCATGGCCCGCTCGCACACCGGCCGCCGACGTGTGGTGGTCTCGCAGGCGGTCCACCCCGACACGCGGGCGCTGCTCGCCACGTATCTCCGCGAGTTGCCCCTCGACGTGATCACCATCCAGACCGTCGGTGGGCGCACCGACGTGGAGGATCTGCGACGAGCGGTCAACGACGAGACGGCGGCCGTGCTCATCCAGACGCCCAACTTCTTCGGCTGCGTGGAGTCTCTCGGCCGACTGGCCGCCATCGCCCACGAGCGCGGTGCCGTGGTCATCGCCTCGGTGGATCCCATCAGTTGTGCCCTGCTCAAAACGCCGGGCGAACTGGGAGCCGACATCGTGGTCGGCGATGGTCAAACGCTGGGCATCCCCATGAGTTACGGCGGACCATCCCTCGGGTTCATGGGCTGCCGGAGCGAGTTCATGCGCAAGATCCCCGGCCGGCTGGTAGGCGCGACCACCGACCGTAGCGGCCGCCGGGCGTACTGCCTCACGCTCCAGACGCGCGAGCAGCACATTCGCCGCGAACGCGCGACCAGCAACATCTGCACGAACCAGGGATTGCTCGCGCTGCGCGTGGCCATCTATCTCAGCGCCGTCGGCCGGCGTGGAGCGGCCAAGGTCGCGTCGCTTTGTCTGGACAAGGCCCATTACGCGGCATCGCAAATCGCAAAACTGGACGGTTTCGAACTGCGCTTCGACGCGCCGTTCTTCAAGGAGTTCGCCGTTCGCACGAGCAAGAACGTTCAGCAGGTGATCGCGCATTGCCGCTCGAAGGGCATCCTGGCCGGCGTCGAGTTGAGCCGCTGGTACGATGAGTTCGCCGACACGTTCCTGGTAGCGGTCACCGAGAAACGCACGAAGCAGGAGATTGATGCGCTGGTTGAAGCGTTGGATGAGGCATGAGCGCAGGAATGACGAATGACGAAACCAGAATGACGAATGAAATCCGAATGACGAAGCACGAATGACGAAAGACGCCCGAAGAGCGTTTGCCGTTCGTCAATCGGGCTTCGGGTTTCGTCATTGATTCGTCATTCGTGATTCGGATTTCGTCATTTACTCCCATCGGGAGACGCAACAGTGGGCTACGACATCGAGTTGATACCGATGAAGCTTCCGCCGGAGACGAAGTTTCCGGTCGAGCCGGCGGCGGCCAAGCAGTTGATCGCCAGATCGGCCGGCGGCATCGACCCCGCTACGGCGCGGGCCGCCCTGCTAAAGGTGCCCGGATGCAAGCCCGGTCCCGATGACACCATTGATTATCTGGGCAGCGGTCTGAGCTACGCCCGGATGCGCGTCGAGCCCAAGGTCATCCACGTCGAGAACAACTGTGGAGCCAAGGATCTCTTGAAGATCCAGGCGGGCCTGGCCGAGGCGCTCGGCCCGGTGTTCATTCACGATTTGCAGAGCGGCCAGTTGCACGACCCCGACAGCTTCGCCCAATGGTGGGCCAAGCCGCTGTAGCATTGTTTTCTTGCCGCGTCGACGCCCCCAAGAACGCCCAATGGGCGTCGCCGCGTTTGACTCGGAGCAAGCGATGTCCGGGAATACTCACAACGATCCGTCCGCGATCAACTGCGACGAATTACTCGGCGCGGGTTTGGTGCCGCCCGAGCCGTTGATCTTCGAACGAAGCACGCCGGGCCTGTCAGCCGTCTCGCTGCCCCCCGCCGATGTGCCGCCGGTCGACCCCGAGCAGGTCATCCCCCGCGAGCTGCTGGCCGCCGCCCCACCGCCCCTCCCGGAGGTCGGCGAACTGGATCTGGTGCGCCACTACACGCGGCTGGCCCATCGGCTGCTGAGCGTGGACGGCAACTTCTACCCGCTCGGCTCGTGCACCATGAAGTACAACCCCAAAATCAACGAGCGAGCCGCGAGCATGCCGGGCTTCATCAACCTGCATCCGCTGCAGGCCGACGCCGACGTCCAGGGCATGCTCGAGATGCTCTATCATCTGCGGGTGTTCCTGGCCGAGATTGCCGGTCTGGCCGAGGTGACGCTCCAGCCTTGCGCGGGCGCCCACGGCGAGATGACCGGCTTGATGATCATCACCGCCTGGCACCGCAGCCGCGGGGAAGATCGCCCCAAAGTGCTCACGCCCGACTCGGCCCACGGTACCAATCCGGCCAGCTGCGCCATGTGCGGACGGCATACGCTCACCGTCGCCTCCAAACCCAACGGCCACGTTGATCTCGACGACCTGCGGGCCAAGGTCGACGACAAGACCGCCGCCTTGATGATCACCAACCCTAACACCACCGGTCTGTTCGATCCGCAGATCAAGGAGATTGCCGACATCCTGCACGACGCGGGCGCCCTGCTCTATCTCGACGGCGCCAACATGAACGCCATCCTGGGTATCGCCCGGCCCGGCGACTTCGGCGTGGATGTCATGCACTACAACACGCACAAGACGTTCAGCACGCCCCACGGCTGCGGCGGTCCCGGCGCCGGCCCCGTCGCCGTCTGCGAGAAGCTGCGCGGATTTCTGCCCGGTCCACAGGTCGTGCAACACGAGGACGGCACATACGGCTGGGCTTCGCCCGGCCCGAACTCCATCGGCCGCGTACGCTCGTTCTACGGCCAGATCGGCGTGCTCCTGCGAGCCTACACCTACATCCGCGCCCTTGGCCCCGATGGCCTGCGCAACGTGAGCGAAAAAGCCGTGCTGTCGGCCAACTACCTCGCCGCCCGGCTCAAGGACGCGTACAAGATGCCCTTCGACCCGCCGTACGCTCACGAGTTCATCTGCGTGCCGGACTTCCGCGATCGCGGCGTGACCGAGCTGGATGTCGCCAAGCGGCTCATCGACTTCTCCATCCATCCGCCGACCATGAGCTGGCCCGTGGCCCACTGCCTCATGATCGAGCCGACCGAGAGCGAGTCGCTGGCGACGCTCGACCATTTCGCGGACGCCATGCTGCAGATCGCCGACGAAGCCAAGAACAAGCCCGCGCTGCTGCATCACGCCCCGCTGACCATGCCCGTGCATCGGCTCGACGAGGTCACCGCGGCAAGGAAGCCCGACCTGCGTTGGAAACCGGCGAACGAGGAATCGGCCGCTGCCACACCGGCGCCTGCACCGCAGGGCGAGACCGTCAGAAAGTGAGGACGACGAAGCTGTCGGCCCATCGCTCACAGCTCATAGGTTATAGCTCTTGAAATGTCCGTTCCCACCTTCTCACCTTCTCACGTTGCCACGTGGCGGCTCATTCTCGACCCGCCACTCGACGGTGCCACAAATATGGCCCGAGACGAGGCCATCCTGACACTCGTGGGCAAGGGCGAGTCGCCGCCGACAATTCGCTTCTACCGGTGGAACGAGCCGACCATCTCGCTGGGTTACTTTCAGGAATACGCGGACTATGAGCGTCTCGCCCCGCCGGCGGGCGAACTGGCCGTCGTGCGGCGGCAGACGGGCGGCGGTGCCATTCTGCATGATCTGGAACTAACGTACTCGGTCGCGCTCCCGCTGGATCACGAGCTCGTGGCCGGCGGGCGCTGCAACTTCCTCTACGAACACGTGCATGCGGCGTTCTCGGCCGTGTTGGCCAGGCACGGCGTGCCCATCCAGCGCGGATGCGCCGACAAGGGCGACGCCGCCTCGCACCGCGGACCATTCTTCTGCTTCGAACGGCACAGTTGCTTCGATGTGCTGGTCGAGGGCCGAAAGCTCATCGGCAGCGCCCAGCGGCGCACGTCCGGGGCCGTGCTTCAGCACGGCTCGCTCGTGCTCGACTGCCGCTTCGACCAGTGGACCTGTGCGACCGTCCGCCAATACGCGCCGGACTTCAACATCGACGACCACTTGCCTGCCATCGCCGCAGCCATCAGCCGCGGCGACGTCCAGCCCGGCGAACTGTCGCCGGCCGAGCTGGCCCTCGCCCACCAGTTGCGTGAGAAATACGCCGGCCCCGAGTGGACCCGCCAGCGGTAAGGCAGTACATAGCGAGAAATACAAAATGGGAGGTGGTAAGCCGAGAGGCGACCACGAGCGATTCTGTTTCGCCCTCAAAGGGCGCGGGTCAATAGCCGTGGTCGTGAGCACGGCTATTGACCTGCGTCAAATTCCTCTCCATCAAAGGCTGATCTTCCCCGGCCACAGACCGGCGTGCCATCCGGGGCGAACCAGGTGCGCATACCTCCAGGCTGCTGGCTCCTGACTTTTGACTCCTAACGCTGCGTGACCGCTGCAATCACTTTGAGCGCCGCGTCGTAGTTGGGATGATCCGTCACTTCCGGCACGTACTCGGCATACTGAATGACGCCGTCGCGATCGACCACGAACAACGCCCGGCACTCGATCCGCAGGGCGGGGATGAGCGTGCCCCAAGCCCGTCCGAACGCACAGTCGTAGTGGTCGCTCAGAACGACGAGCTTGGTCGTATCGATGCCTTCCGCGCCGCAGAATCGCGCTTGAGCCGGCGGGAGATCGACGCTTACCGTGTAAAACAGCACGTCGGGATGACTGGTCGCTTCCTGATTGAAGCGTTTGGTCTGCAGGGCACAGACCGGTGTGTCCAGCGAGGGCACCACGCTGATCAACCGAACCTTGCCCTGCCCCTCGCTCAGCTTGTAGGTGTCAACCAGCGTCTTTTTCAGTACGGCGTCCGGCGCCTTCATGCCCGGCTTGAGTTCCGGCCCTTCCAGCTCAATCGGATTGCCTTTCAGGTTCACGTGACGAGCCATTTTCGCATCCTTTCAACGCTTGCGGGAATCGAAACGTCAGACTACCAACGATCCAACCATCAACGACGAGAAACGAGTCCAACAATTGCGCAGCAGTGTAGGCGCTCACCGAATGAATGACCACCTCCGGCAAGCCCCGTCTAGGCGTTCACCGACCGGGATTCTCTCCCCTCATGAGGGTGCCGGTCAATAGCCGGCCAGCGTGGCGTGCAGGAAGTTGTGGTGCACGCTTCCAGCGTGCACAGTGCAGGCAGGATGCCTGCACCACAAAGCCGTCGCTCACACGCTCGACACGCATGCGGGCTTAACGAGGCATGATTCGGGTGAATCCGATCGCGTCTTTCACTCGCTCGAGCATGTCGAACACGATCGGGCACGTGCCGGCGCGCTCGATGATGCCGACCATTCGCGAAACCAGGTTGCCACCAACGTATGGATAACCTCGGCAAGGCTCAGGCCGATCCTCGTAGACCGAGCAGCGGTTGCCCTCGAGGAACGGACAGGGCGTGGCGTCGATGGCCGGTTCGCCATCGTCGTCCTTAGTGACATATGTCTGCCGAAACGCCTCGACCGTCATTCCGAGCCGTTCCGCCAGCCGCGCCTGCTCGTCGGGAATGACCGGCACGCAATTGTCGCGGCAGCACGCGCCACAAGTCGTGCAATCCATTCGGGCCTCGGCCTCCCGCCCGAACGCCTCAGCCAGCCGATCGGCCCGGGCGCTCACCCGCAACGGTGCCATCTTGAGGAACGTGCGGAACCGCCAGTTCTCGTCTTCACGTTCCCGTGCGAGTCTGGCCACAATCTCCGGGTCTGTTTCCATAGAGCTTTGAGCTATGAGCTGTGGGCTGTGGGCCGTGAGCCGGACATCCTGCTGAAAGCTGAAAGCTGACAGCTGATAGCCGATAGGTGACAGCTTTCATTCCGCCGGCCGTGTGGCCAGCTGCTCGCGCACCACCTTCAGCGCCTCTTGTAACTGGCGGTCGATCAGCATCTCGACGCGCGCGGTTGGGTCGGGCGCCGTGGCCGTCGCGGGCTGCGTGGACGGTTGTGTGGACGGCGTGAGGCTCGTCGAGAACACCGCCACTTGCGATTCGAGCATCGCGCTTTTTTCCTCGGGCGTCAGATCGACGACGATGTGCGGCGCCACGCCGTGGCCGTGGATGCGTTCGCCGTTGGGCAGGTAATAGTACGCGGTAGTCAGCTTGATGGCCCCATTGCCGTTCTCCAGCGGGATCAGCTCCTGCACGCTGCCCTTGCCGAACGTGCGTTCGCCGACCAGCGTGGCCCGCCCGTGATCGCGCAACGCGCCGGCCAGAATCTCCGACGCACTGGCCGAGCCCCGGTTGATCAGCACGGCCATCGGGAAATCGGGGTACAGGTCCTTGCCGGTGGCGATGTACGTCTGCTCCGGCCCGACCCGACGCTTGGTGCTGACGATCCGCCCTTCGCGCACGAAGCGATCGACGATGCTCACCACCTTGGGCAGCAGCCCGCCCGGATTGTCGCGAACGTCCAGCACGAGCCCACGCATGTGGTGCCGGGCGAGCAGGTCCCGGATGACCTCGTCGAACTGCTCAGGCGTCTGGCCCTCGAACGCCGAGATTCGCACGTAGCCGATGCGATGCTCGGGGTCGATCAGGTAGTCCCAGTCCCACTCGCCGTTGCGAGCCCAGCCTCGCACCGTGCGCACCGTGATCAGGCCTCGGGTGACCGTCCGGCTGAACGTCTCTTCCGTGGATGGTCGGTACAGCGTGAGGTGTACGCTCGTGCCCGGCTTGCCGCTGATCAACTCGACGCCCTTGGCCAGCGGCATGTTGTCCGTTTTCAAGCCGTCGATACCGGTAATCCGGTCGCCGGCCCGCAGCCCCGCCTGGAACGCCGGACTGCCCTCGATGGGTGAAACGATGAGCAGACCCTCGCCGGGCAGACGGGTGACCTCGACGCCGATCCCGTAGAACTGCCCCTTGGTCCGCTTGTCGAACTGCTCGTATTCCTTCTGGTCGAAGTAGGCGCAATAGGGGTCGAGATGGCTGAGCATCCCGTCCACCGCCCCCTTGAGCAGCTTGGCGTCCGAGACCCCCTCGACGTAGTGCTTGAGGACCTGCACCCGCACGTCCAGCAGCGGACCGTACTTGGTGTACAGATCGTCGCGCCGGACCGCGCTCTCCGGGATCTTCCACAGCAGGAGGGCCACGACGCCCGCGACCAGTATCCAGATGATGTTGCGTTTTGGCATAGGAACCAAGTCGGGCCCGTTCAGCGGCAAAGCTTCTCATTGTGTCGCCTCGACCCGGGACTGTCAACGACCGACGGGCCGCGATCGCGCCCCCGATATCGAGACACACAGACATTCCCTCCGCATCCGTCCAATACTGGAGACGCTGTCCAAGCCCGCTTGGATCGGCGTGCTCCAAAACGTTGTCACGCCCCGCGACAGCGAGAAATTCCATCACTTGACTGACTTTGGTCAAATGACTTATAATTGGACAAATTCGGTTAGGAGTCGTGTTCGGAGATGGGTATCTACGCCACCAGCGAACGAACCCGCTTAGCCCTGATCCATGCGGCAGGAGAACTGCTCGACGAACGGGGTCTGGGCCGCGTCTCGACCCGAGCCATTGCCGAGCGAGCGGGGGAGAACCTCGGGGCGATCCACTACCACTTTGGCAGCAAGGAAGGCTTGCTGAAAGAGACGCTGCGTTTCGCCTGCCGTTCGCAGGCCGGGCCTTCTCTCAGCGAGGTCATCGCCTCCTACCAGGATCGGCTCGACACCGTGTCCGGTCAGGTCGCGGCAGTACGCCGCGTCGTCCAGTATCTGATCGAGACGATCTTTTCGCCAGATCGGCCCCGCTGGTGCTCTCGCGTGCTCTACCAAGTGGCTCAGCACGACAACCCGCTGCGGGCCTTCCTGCGAGAGCAGGTACTGGACCCGTCTTTCGAGGCTCTCACCCGGCTCGTCCTGCGTGTCCGGCCGGAATGGTCGACGCACGACGTGTGCCTCTGGTCCCACGTGCTCATCGGGCCTGCCGTGTACCACGCCGACCACGCTGACTTGATTCTCGAGCGATTAGGATGCAAAACGTTTCCACGGGCATACCTGGAAGGGCTCGAGCGACGAATCGCCGATGATGCGATGCGGGCCTTGGGCCTGCCGCACGACAGAGTTTGACCAAACCGATGATCGGGTGCCGCACCCGACTCCCAGTGATAACAAGAGGCATCGTATGCGAATCCAACATGGAATCCTGTTCGTGATCGCTGGCGCTCTTATCGGGACTAGCCTGATCCTCAGCGGCTGCGACAAACCCACCAGTGGCGCTCCTCAGGGGCCGGCCGGTCCACCCGAAGTCGCCTTCATCGAACTGCAATCCGAACCGGTGACCATCACCACGGAACTGCCGGCGCGTACAGCCGCGTTCCTCATCGCCGAGGTCCGCCCCCAAGTCGGCGGAATCATCCAGAAGCGACTGTTCGAGGAAGGCGGCGACGTGAAAGCAGGCGATGTCCTGTACCACATCGATCCTGCCCCCTACCAGGCGGCGTACGACACTGCGGTGGCCGCCCTGGCTCGAGCGGAGGCGAACCTGCCGTCCATCCAACTGAGGGTCAGCCGTTACGAGAAGGCGGTGGCCGCCAACGCCGTCAGCCAGCAGGAATACGACGATGCACTGGCCGCACTTAAGCAGGCCAACGCCGACATCGCCTACGGCAAGGCGTCGGTCGAGGCCGCCCGCATCAACCTGGAATACACCAAGGTCACCGCGCCGATCACCGGACGCATCGGCCGATCGAACGTCACCGTCGGCGCGCTCGTCTCTGCTCACCAGGCGGCGCCTCTCGCCACCATTCAGCAGTTGGACCCCATCTACGTCGATGCTCCCCAGTCCAGCGCCAATCTCCTGCGCCTGCGGCGGAGCATTGCCGCGGGCCGGATCAAAGGCCGGGCGTTGGAAGAAACACGCGTCAAACTGCTCCTGGAGGACGGAACGCCCTACCCGCTGGAAGGCACGCTGAAGTTCCCCGACGTCACCGTCGATCCTTCCACCGGCTCATTCATCCTGCGAATGGTCTTCCCCAACCCCGATCACACGCTGCTGCCGGGCATGTACGTGCGGGCCGTGATCGAGGAAGGAGTCGTCGAGCAGGCCATCCTGGCCCCCCAGCAGGGCGTGTCCCGGGACCATAAGGGCCGGCCGGTGGCCCTGGTCATCGATGCCGAGGGCAAGATCGAACAGCGGATCCTCACCGCCGAGCGTGCGATCGGCGACAAGTGGCTGATTTCCTCGGGCCTGCAAGCCGGCGATCGCATTGTCGTCGAAGGCTCTCAGAGAGTCCGCCCGGGCGTGATGGTCAAGGCCGTTCCGTTCACGGCCGAGCCCGAGAAAGCAAACCTGGCCGCTCTGCACACGGCGTCGCCGGACGCCCAAAAGAACTGAGACAAGTGCGGGCGCAAGCCCGCGGCAGCCAGCCGACCGGACGTCGCCGCTCCGGCTGCACACCCATGAGTAGTGCCAACTGAACGACGGATCAGCCGGTCGTAGCACGCAAGAGAGACTTCCGAAAGGCCTCGCATGTTGTCGAAATTCTTCCTCGATCGCCCGGTGTTTGCGTGGGTCATCGCCATCATCATGATGGTGGCGGGCGGTCTGGCCATCTATACCCTCCCGATCTCGCAGTACCCGCCCATCGCTCCGCCGTCCATCTACGTCTCCTGCTTCTATCCGGGAGCGTCGGCCGAAACGGTCGAGAACAGCGTGACCCAGATCATCGAGCAGAAGATGACCGGTCTGGAAGGCATGCTGTACATGTCCGCCACCAGCGATTCGGCCGGCGGGTGCCGCCTCGAGCTGACCTTCGAGCCGGGAATGGATCCGGACGTCGCCTGGTCCAAAGTGCAGAACAAGCTGCAACTGGCCATGGCCAGTCTGCCCGAGGTGGTCCAGCGCAGCGGTGTGACCGTCGGAAAGGCCACGCGCAACTATCTGATGATCGTCGGCCTGATCTCCGAAGACGGCAGCATGGACGGATACGACTTGCGCGACTACGCGCAGTCCAATCTGGAAAAGGTCCTCGCCCGCGTGCCGGGCGTCGGTGAGGTGCAGAACTTCGGGTCGCAGTACGCCATGCGGATCTGGATTGATCCCGACCGGCTGACCGAATACAACCTCACCTTCCAGGATGTGATCACCGCTCTGACCCACTACAACGTCGAGATTTCCGCCGGACAGTTCGGCGGCGCCCCGGCCGTGCCCGGCCAACGGCTGAACGCGTCCATCATCGTCCAGAGTCTACTCAAGACCCCCGAAGAGTTCGCCGCCATTCCCGTCCGCGTCAACCCGGACGGATCGCTCGTCCGCATCGGCGACGTCGGCCGGGCGGAACTCGGCACCGACTCCTACGACATCGAGTCGTACTACAACGGCGCCCCCTCCGCGGGCATGGGCATCCGCCAGATGGCCGGCGCCAACGCCCTTGACACCGCCAACGCCGTCAAGGCCAAGCTGGAGGAGTTGAGCCAGTTCTTCCCCCCCGGCATGAAGGTCGTCTACCCCTATGAGACGACGCCCTTCGTCAAGGTCGCGATCAAAGAGGTAGTCAAGACCCTTTTCGAAGCCATCATCCTCGTGTTCATCGTCATGTACGTGTTCATGGGCAACGTCCGGGCCACGCTGATCCCGACGATCGCCGTGCCTGTCGTGCTCCTGGGCACGTTCGCCGTCCTCGCCCTGTTCGGATTCTCCATCAACATGCTCACCATGTTCGCCATGGTGCTGGCCATCGGTCTGCTCGTGGACGATGCCATCGTGGTGGTGGAGAACGTCGAACGCATCATGAGTGAGGAAGGGCTTTCCCCGCGCGAAGCCACCGCCCGATCCATGGACGAGATCACCAGCGCCCTGATCGGCATCGGCCTCGTGCTGTCGGCGGTGTTCGGCCCCATGGCCTTCTTCGGCGGATCGACCGGCGTCATCTACCGCCAGTTCTCCGTGACCATCATCGCGTCCATGATGCTGTCGGTGGTCGTCGCCCTCATCCTGACGCCCGTTCTGTGCGCATCCTTGCTCAAGCCGGTCAAGGCCGGGCATCAGCCCTCGGACAACGCCATCTTCCTCCTCCGGCCATTCTTCCGACTCTTCGACCGGGTCTTCTTCCGGCTGCGCGACATCTACGGGGGGATCGTCGAACGCTCGTTCACCCGGAAGTTCCGTTACCTGTTCGTCTACCTCGCGCTGGTGGGTGTGGTCGCATACGTGTTCCACCGGCTGCCGACCGGCTACGTTCCCGAGGAAGACCAGGGCATGCTCATGGCCCAGTTCGCGCTACCCGTGGGCTCCACGCTGGAACAAACTCGCGAAGTCGCCAACCAGATCCAGCGCTACTTCCAGGAGAAGGAAAGCGAGGCCGTCGAGTCCTGCATGACCATCTCCGGTATCGGCTTTGCCGGCCGGTCGCAGTCCAACGGCATGGTCTTCATCAAACTCAAGCAGTGGGAACTCCGCGACAAGCCGCACTTGAAGGTCAAGGCCGTGGCCGGACGGGCCATGCAGACCTTCGCTGCCGAAATCCGAAACGCCATGGTGTTCGTGTTCCCTCCGCCGGCCGTCGTCGAACTCAGCAATGCCACCGGCGTGGACTTCATGCTTCTCGATCAGGGCGGATTGGGCCATCAAAAGTTCATGGAGGCCCGCAACCAGTTCCTCGCCCTGGCCCGGCAGGATCCGCGACTGGCGTCCGTGCGACCTAACGGCATGGAGGACGTCCCCGAGTTTCGGATCGACGTGGACTGGGAGAAGGCTGGCGCACTCGGCGTGCCCATCAACGCCATTCACAACACGATCTCCAGCGCGTTCGGCAGCGCCTACGTGAACGACTTCATCCAGGCCGGCCGTGTCAAACGCGTGTTCGTCCAGGCCGAAGCCTCCCGGCGCATGCTGCCCGAGGACATCGAGAACTACTACGTCCGCAACAACGCCGGCAAGATGGTGCCCTTCTCGTCCTTCGCCTCGTACCGATGGACGTACGGCCCGGCCCGGCTCGAGCGGTACAACGGCTTCCCCGCGCTCAACATCCTGGGCGAGCCTGCCCCCGGCAGAAGCTCGGGCGAAGCGATGGCCGCCATGGAGGAGATCGTCCGCAAGCTGCCGCGCGGCATCGCGTGTGACTGGACCGGCTTGTCGTATCAGGAACGAATGGCCAGCGCCCAAGGCCCTGTGCTCTACGCCTTCTCCATCCTGGTCATCTTCCTGTGCGTGGCCGCCCTGTACGAGAGCTGGCCCATTCCCCTGGCCAACCTCCTCATGCTGCCGCTCGGTGCTCTGGGCGCGACGCTCGCCACCTGGGCCCGAGGCATGTCCAACGACGTATATTTCCAGATCGGCATTCTGACCACGCTCGGTCTGACCACGAAGAATGCCATCCTCATCATCCAGTTTGCCCAGGAACGCATGGCCCGCGGCGAGGGGCTCATCGAGGCAACCGTCGGAGCGGCTCGAACCCGATTGCGTCCCGTGCTCATGACCTCGCTGGCGTTCTTCTTCGGCGTGCTCCCGCTGGCCAAAGCCAACGGCGCCGGCGCCGGAGCCATGAACGCCATCGGCACCGCCGTGACCGGCGGTATGCTCTCGGCAACGTTCATCGACCTGTTCTACATCCCGCTGTTCTTCGTGCTCGTGTCGCGCCTGTTCAGGGCCGACCGGCCAAAGCGGGTGGCGCTGTCGGAGGAAGCGTGTGCTGCCGTGACCTGACGTCTTTTTGACCCGATATGCTCGCGAAAAGGGGCCGCGACCGTAGTGGCGGCCCCGCGCGACTTCCGGGAGAAAGAAGGTGATCCCGTGACTCCCCCTACCCCCCGCATCCCCGGAGAGGATGTGCCCATTCGCGAACGGGTGCTCGATGCGGCCGAACGCATTTCGCTACGGCATGGCCCCGGGGGCCGTACCATCGAGGCGGTCGCCCGGGAAGCGGGAGTCAGTAAGGGAGGCGTCCTGTATCACTTCCCTTCGAAGGCGGCCATCATCGAAGCCATGATCGATCGGTGGGTCCGCCAGTGTGAGGACGCCCAGGCCCAAGCTGTCGCTCGCGATGGGCAACGCCGAGGAGCATTCACCCGCGCATACGTGCACGTACGAACGAGATCAGGCTATCCGAAGGACCCGCTCCGCTACACCGGCGTGCTTGCTGCCGTCCGCAACGATCCTCAGCAACTGCGGGCGCTGCGTGCGAAGGTTGCCGAATGGCAGCGTCAGTTGGAGGCGGACGGCATCGACCCGGTAACAGCCACCATCGTCCGGCTGGCTATCGACGGCTTGTGCCTCAACCGGCTGCTCGATCTGCCCCTGCCCGACCCGGCCATGTGCGCGGCGATCATCGACCGGCTGGTGGAGATGACCCGTGAAGGTGCAGAAAGACCGGAGGCTTGAGTCCGGAGTCCTGAGACCTGAGCGGGCGGTCGCCGACCCGTTTCCCTCGCACTGCGCGACCCTGGCATTCCAGTGCCGAGTTTAGTGCACTGTCGCTCATGCCCCCAGCATGCCGCGTACGCTCGCCCCGATAGAGGGGAAACACCTCGAACGCCGAACGCACATAAATCCCAAAAGTGACCTATATTAGCCACTATAACGGGAGACGGCCCGACAAATGCCCACTCAGGTCTCAGGACTCAAGACTCAGGTCTTAGCTCCCAGGACTTTCCGCGTCTGCGGCCGGCCGTGTCGTCATGTCATCCCAGCGGATCAGACGAAGGTCGTCAGCTGCGTACGGATCGAGCCAATAGGCAACCCGTCCCGGATAGAGCTTCATCAGTTCAGCGTTCTTCTGCGGGCCCAGATCGCGGGCAAATACCACCGAATTGCGCAAATCCGGATCGTTGTACGCGAAGCCGTCGCCGTAGGCATCCCACCTCGCGTCGATCTTGCCGTCCCGATAGTGCTTGGACTGCATGAAGACCACCGCGTTCTCGATACGGCCCTCGTGCACCAACTGGCCGATACGGGTGGCTCGGGTCCATAGCGTCGTGTCCAGTTCGTCCCAAATTCGCCCGAACCCCGTGGGCACGCCGTAGGCCAGCAGCACGCCCAGTGCCAGCCAGCATGCCGCCCGCCCCGTTCGCACCGGCACGGCGATCCCGATTGCCCGGCAGAACTGTGGAGCCGTCTGACGCACTGCGCCCAGCCCCACCGCCACCAGCAACAGCATGGCCGGCATCGCTTCCGACCAGTACCGAGCCTGGCCCGCGAAAGCGCTCGGCGTGAAGTAGAAGAAGTATGCCACCATGAGCGCCAACACCGCCGCTGCGAGCGCCAGGCCCACCTTGCGCGGTTTGCACAACACCGGCCCCGCCGCCATCAGCAGTAGTGCGGACGGACCGAAGCCCGTCAGGTACTCCGCCGTCATGTCGAGGTTGAAGAAGGTGTTGTGCAGGAGCGCCTTGCGGAATGAGTTGCCGCGATCCTTGTCGGGCCAGTATTCCTGCCCGATATCCTCGCCGAACCCCAAGCGGTCCTTGGGACACCACTTCACGAACGGCGACAACCTCGCGTCGCCGGTCAGTGCCCGGTTGTAGCCCAGATAGACACCCACCGCCAACACCATGGGCAGGGCGAACGCGACCACCGTCTGCCACCGTAATTGTCGCCACGGAAACGCGAGCATGGCCGCCACGCCCATCACTGCGGTCAGAACGGCCGCCGTCAACGGCCGGCTGTTGGCGGCATAGCCCAGGGCCGTCCCCGCCACCGCCGCCCAGCCCCAACGGCTGGGGTCCCGGACCACCCGCACCACCGCCACCGCGCCCAGCGTGAGCGTCATCAATGTCACCGGGTGGGCCATCATCATGCCGCACAGGCTGAACCGAAACGGCGAGACCGCCATCAGCAAGGTCGCCACACGAGCTACCTTCTCGCCCAGCAAGTCACGGCCCAGATAGAACGTCAGCAACACGGTCAGCCCGCCGAGCAGCGGACTGATCAGCCAGACCGCCCCGATCCACACGCCCGGCACCATGGCCAGCGACGGCCCCAGGAAGTACTTGCCGTACCACCGCGGACCATCGAACAGGATGTACTCGTGATCGAAGAACTCGGGCAGCGCCGGTGTGTCGGCGAACAGCCGGCCGCTCGCCAGCACCTTGGCCTGGAAGACCATGGCCACTTCATCCTGGATGTGAGGCAGGCCGCCCAGCGAAATGCGGCTGAGCACCGCCGAACTGGCAAAGGCGAACAGCACCGTGACCGCCAGGAACCATCGCCGGTTCGATCTGAGCACCACGCGTTCGATGAACAGCCCGACCTGCGGCACGAACGCGCTGACCACGATCGCGACGCTCAACACCGCCCCCGCCAGGAGCACATCGTGCAGGATGCGCTGCCCGAAGCACCACCAGTTCTCGAACGTGTCCGTATCGCCCAGGTACGGTTCCGACTCCAGGAATCGGCTGGCCAGAACCGCCAATACCGCGATCATCACCGGAATCAGCAGCGACGAGACGTTCACGCCGCCTCGAGGCTGCGACCCGTCTGATACCACATCCTGCCCGACCACTTCGCTCATGCTGGGCCCCCTTTTTCGGGGCCCAGTATACCCAAACGTCCGCGCGGAAAAAGGTGACCCTGCTTTCCTTTCGCGGTCGCGACCGCTATCCTCATCCGTCATGAGCCGCGACAAGAGCATGAAAGCCCGGGCCAAGAGCGAGTTTGAAGCGTGGGCGGGCACGTACGATCGCTCGCTGCTGAACCGCTTTCTGTTCCAGCCCTCGTACCGCATGTTCCTGGAGGAACTGCTGGCCTGGCGCGGGGCCGATTCCGAACCGTTCGACCTGCTCGACATCGGCTGCGGCACGGGCACGTTCAACGCCATGCTGGCCGGCTCCAGCCTGCCCGCCCGGGTGGTCGGGCTCGACTACGCCGAGGCCATGTGCCACGTCGCCGCCGACAAGGCCCGGCAGGCCGGCGTGGCCGACCGGCTCCACTACGTCAACGCCGACTCGCAGCACCTGCCGTTCGCCGACGCGTCCTTCGACGTGGTGACCTGCAGCAATTCATTCCACCACTACCCGCATCAGCAGCAGGTCGTGCACGAGATGCGGCGCGTCCTGCGGCCCGGCGGTCGCCTCATGCTCATCGATGGCTTTCGCGACAACATCATCGGCTGGGTCGCGTTCGACGTGATCATCGGCCACGTGGAAAAGGAAGTCTTTCACGCCCCCTGGTCCAAGATCCACGAATACTTCACCAACGCCGGCTTCAAGAACATCCGCCGCCGCAAGTTCAGCTTCTGGATGCCCGGCCTCCTGACCGTTGGGGTGGCATAGGGAAGCTCTGAGCTGTGAGCTATGAGCTTTGAGCCAGAAGCTCTCGGCTATCGACTGTCAGCCAGCAAGCCGGCGCCGTTTCGGCCGCATTCCCCCCCTCAAGCCTCAGGCCTCAGACGTGGCGACAATCGAATCCGCTTGAAAAGACGTGGCGCGGCCCATTTTGGCATCGCTATTCCCTTTGTCGAGAGCCCTAACCAGACCGATTGTTTCAATGGCGTGGCGCGCTGAGGAGTGCCGTAAAAGTGCCGTCACAAGCCGCCGGTGCCATGTAGCAATCCTGGCCGTCCACCAGCGCCAGGGTGTATCTGATGGTACCCCGACGCTGCTGACCGGCCCCTCGTCAAGGCCCGCTCTCCAACATGGCCAGGCGGGAGGAGCTTGCTGCCAATATCGATCATCCTACAATGGTTCACAGGTTGGCCTGCCTGGACCACCGGATCATTTCTCAAGGGACAAAAACATGTCTGAGGGTACGGACCTTCGGCCGACACATGCCGATTGCCGCTTTGGCACACACTCGAACCGTTCCACGTTTCCCGCATTCACACTGATCGAAGTCCTGGTCGTCGTGGCCATCATCGCGCTGCTCATTTCCATTCTGCTGCCGAGCCTCGCCGCCGCACGGTCCCAGGCCCGCGCGACTGTCTGCGGCAACTCCGTCAAGCAGATGGGCATGGCCGCGAACCTGTTCTCGAACGAACACCGCGGGCGCGTGCCGCGGGGCATCTCCCGGCACGGATCACCCGACGGCACCGGCCCGGTCAACTGGGTGCGCATGGTCGCCCGCATGTTCGGCGACAAGAACAACTACGCCGCCAACTTCAACCGCGTGCCCGTCGAAAAGCTCGAGGTGTTCAGTTGCCCGCAACGATCCAGCGAGTACGGCGGCGCTTTCCTCGACTACGTCGTCAACTCCATCGACAGCCGCGGCCCCATAAACCTCAACCCCTGCCAACCCAACCCGACATCGGGTGCCTGGTACGAAGTCGAGGGCGTCACCAAGATCGATGAATGGCCATTCCCCGGCGAGACCATTTACGTGACCGAGGCCGTGGAAGAAAGCTGGGGTATCGTCGATCTCAATAATTCGTTCCAGACGCTCCAGGGAATCCGCGAGAACATCGAAGAAGTCCGCCGACAAGTGCCTCCGTCGCTCACCGGCTATGACTGGTTCGACGTGCCCGGCGGCAAGGCGCTGCCCACGTACCGCAAGATGGCTGACTCGGTCACCCGTGCCCCGCGAGCCTCGCTGGCCATGCACCGCTGGGGCACCAATGCCGTCTTCGTCGACGGCCACGTCGAACTCGTCAAGCCGCCCCCGGAGTCGGCCGGCGAAGTCGGCGTGTTCCGATTCTACCTGCGCCGTTTCGGCGTGGACCGCAAGATCATTCCGCGGATCACCGCCCTCGAAACCACCGCCGCCATTCATCCCTGCACCGCCGGCGACACGACCTGGCGCCCGGGACGATAGGATTGAGGCTTGAGTCCTGAGACTTGAGGCTTGAGCACTGACAGCTGACAGCTACTCCACACATCCGTGGTCGGAGGGACGGTTCTCGCCGCTGATGCATCGTTGGAAATATGCGAAGTCGATCACGTCCACGTCGACGTCGGCATCGAAACGGGATCACTCGCAACCGGCTGGCGCCGGTATCTGTGGTCCCGACGCACACAACAGGAAGAGTTGCAGATCCGTGGCATCCACGTCGCCGTCGCGGTCGAGATCGGCCGGGCCGTTCGAACACCCGGTGGCATCCACTACCGCGCCGGGCACGGAATGCGGGCATTGATCCTGGCTGCCGTATACGCCGTCGCCGTCCGGATCGTCCGGCCCGACCAGCGCCTTGAGGCAGACGTTGTCCTCCGGATAGGCACTGGTCAGGTCCACCCAATAGCTCCCGTTCGGACTGATGAAGCTCTCGCCGGGGTTGGCCGATGCAGCGCTGCAATATCCCGAGACCGGGCCCTCCAGGCAGATGGGATAGTTGTAGCCGGGGCTGGTCAACCTCAAGACCACCGAGAATCGCTGGCCGGCGATGACGTCCACCGGCGGCGTCAGGGCGACGGTGTGATAGCCGATATGAGCGATCGTCCCGACGGCCGTGCGGGCGAGCAGGCCGCTGCGAGGTGCGCCGGCCGCACAGTTGACGTACACGTACAGCTCGTAGCTGCAATCGACGGCCGGCGTGTAGAAGCCCACGAAGCGCACCGTCTCGGTCGCCGCCGCGGTGAACATGTTCGCGCCCCACGCCGTGTTGCCGCCGTAACCGACGCCTGAGATCCAGCCGTACGGATCGTGTTGGTAGATGCGCGGGTAATCGGTGACCGGCTCCGCGCGAACGAACACACCGTTCTCGATCCCGATCCGCGAATCATAGTACGAGACGTAGCAGTAGCCGTCCTGTCCCCACGCGGCCCCCCAACTGTTGCGGACGATGAACGCCCCGTTACCCGGCGGATTGGGACTCACGAATCGCGTGCGGTCGAAATCGTCGTCCCAGCCCACGATGCACACCGAGTGATTGCCGATGGCGCCTCCCGTGTAGTAATGCGTGAAGTGCGGGCTTCCGCGGTACGAAGCGTCACGCCAGAACATGGTCGTGTACACCGCCCCGTAGGTCATGACCGCCTCTTTGATGTTTGCGTTGTCGAGCGGCCCGGCACGATCGGGCAGAAAGATCGCTTCCATCAGCCGCTTCTGCGGCGTGCAACTCGGCCGCGGGCTGGCGCAGACGTTGCCGTGCGGGTAACACGACTCCGACACGGGGCCGTCCCAGCGGGCCAGGTACGCCGCCGCCATGTCGCGATTGCCGCCGCTGCACGCGGGCCAGTCGAAGCCGTGCGAGCAGTTCATGTCCATCTCGGCGAAATCCCACAGCGTCTCGGCCGGTCGCAACCACGACTCGAGCGAACCGTACGTCGCAAATGTCCAGCAGTCGTTGCAGGAACCCTGGTCGCGCACGGGCGGCAGCTTGTCCGGGACGGTCCGCAGGTCAAATGCGGCGGGTAGCGGGCCGAACGAGGCCCCGCGATTCTGTACGCTCACGCGCTGACCACGGGCGTGCGACAGATCGACAGGCGACGGCCGGCGCCCCCGCCTGCCCTCTTCCTCAGCCGGCGCTTGGCCGGTCACCAACAAGTTGCGGTATTCGAGAAAATCGGGATTGATCGGCGCCTTGCTGACAGTCGGTTCCGCGGAAACCTGCGCCGGCAACTCCACCGCAAGCAGCCAAGCCGCACACACCGCCAACGGGACACGCAGCATGGAGCGCATTGTTCTCCTCCCATCCCTCGAGTGCGTACGAAGAACCGCAGTCGCGTCTGAATATAACGACGGGCCGATTGCCGCTGCCATCGGAGCCAAGCAATCCCACGCTGTTTGGGGCAGGGCCGCCCACACAATCAGGTGAGGTGATACAGGATGAGATACACCAGCACGCCGGTAACGGACACGTACAGCCAGATGGGCCACGCCCAGCGGGCAATCCGACGATGCCGGGCGTATCGACCCGCAAGCCCGGTGCCCAGCGTGACGAGAATCATGGGCAGATTCACGATGGCCAGCACCAGGTGCGAAAACAGCAATGCCAGATAGAACGGCCGAACCACCGCCGGGCCGGAAAACCGCGTGTGCCCCACACCTTCATGCATCTGCCGAATGACGTGATACAAGACGTACGTGGTGAGGAAGGCTGCGGAAACCAGCACCGCGCTGAGCATGTAGCGGCGATGCAACGGTATGTTGCGCCGACGGATGGCTCGAAATCCCAGAATAATCAATACCGCTGCGGTAGCGTTCAAACAGGCGTTGATTGTGGGCAAGACCCGATAGTCGAGCCGCCCCAGCCAATCGGAGACGAGAATCACACCAGGTTCCATATCGCCGCCGCGTTTCCGTCAACCCCTTGTGGCGCACGCTTCCAGAGCGTGCACGCGCATGCAGGAGCCTGCATCACAATGCCGGAACACCACCGAACGCACAAGATTGGACAAGCTGAGTCGCTTCGCCTGCCCCAGTCCCCAAGCCCCAGCCCCCACCATCGCCGCGTCCGTGGTTCTTAGAGCCGGTCCGCCATCAGGAAGACCAAGAGCAGCGGCAGATAGATCACCGACGCCAGGAACACCTGTCTCGCCGAACGCTGATCGCGCGAGACCATCAACGGCAGGCCCACGATGACGAAAGCGAGGCCGAACACCAGCGCCGCGCTGAAGTACACGGGCCCCGCCACCATGAGCAGCGAAGGCAACAGCGAGGCCAACAGCAGGAGCAAGCTGTACAACACGATCTGCCGTGAGGTCAGCCTGCCGTCGCCATCCACCACGGGCAACATCTGGAGGCCGGCCCGGGCGTAATCGTCGCGGCACATCCATGCGATGCCCAGGAAGTGCGGCACCTGCCAGACGAAAAGGATGCCAAACAGCGACCATGCCGCCGGTGCCAGTTCGCCCTCGGCCGCGGCATATCCGATCATGGGCGGAATCGCCCCGGATACCGCCCCCACAATCGTGTTCAGCGTGCTGATCCGTTTGAGCGGCGTGTAGGCGGCCACGTACACCACGCTGGTGAGCAGCGCCAGCGCCGCCGCCAAGCCATTTACCACGAACAGGAGATATCCGACGCCCAGCAGGTTCAGCGTCAGGCCGAACACCCACGCCTCGACCACGCCTACCCGGCCGTCCGGCACGGGCCGCGTACACGTGCGTCGCATGAGCGCGTCGGTGTCGCGCTCCATGACCTGGTTGATCGCCATCGAACCGCAGGCGACCAGCGCCGTGCCGATGATGGTGTGCATGAGGAGCCACGCCGCCGTGGGCGTGAACTCGCCGGGATAACCGACGAAGAAGCCGACGCCGGTCGTGAACAACACGAGCGAAACGAGCCGGATCTTGCACAGCTCGATGTAATCACCCACGCTCCCGCGGCGGGCCGCGACGCTGATCGAACCCGGCCAGCTCATGCGGGAACTCCTTCGGCTTCGGTGCGTTCGACGCCCGGTGACCACCGGCTAATGCCGCCTGCTCGGACGGCCAGGTATGCCGCCAACCCCAGAATGGCCGCCCCCACCGCCAGATGCGCCGTCGGCAGCCAATCCTGGGCCAGCGTCTGCGGGTTGCGGACGCCCTCGGACCACATGGGATAAATAACGATGAGCGTCATGAGCCCCAGGGCGAGCTGGACAAAGTACAAGACCAATCCGGTCACGATGGGGCCGGACAGCCGCCGGGATGCATAGGGATGCTCAAACACGTACCGGGCGGCGGCCATGAGCGCCAACCCCACCATCACCGCCCAGACCATGTGCGGAATCCACGTCCAGGCCAAATGACGTAGGATCGCGCCCAACACGAGTTGAATGTAGATGATCAGCACGCAGCCGGCCGTCGCCCAGGCCAGCGCGGCATTCTCGAACGGCGTAGGCGGCTCGCCCTCGGGCTTGGGTGCCAGGCGAGCATCGTCGAGCCACTGCCGCGACGTCACCACCACCAGCACGACCGTCAGCACGAAGAACGCCTGGGCGAAGCAGCCGTGGATGGTCGCCAGCACGACCGAGTTCTCGGTCACGCGCAGGCCGCCCATGACGCCCTGGATGACCACAGCCACCCACGCCGCCACGCCCATGACCTTCACCCATCGCCGTGGATCGCGGGCAGCCAGCCAGACCGCCAGCACGGTGACCAGGAAGCCCACCGTCGCTCCGATCAGCCGATGGCCGTGCTCATCCCGCACGCCCGGGATGCTGCCGCCCATGTTCGTCGTCCAGCCCTCGGGATTGATCGACTGGAAGGACAGCGGCCAGTCGGGCACGGCCATGCCCGCCGCCTTGCTGGTCACGTTCCCGCCCGCCAGCAGCAGCACGAACGTGAAGAGCATCACCGCCAGCGCAAAACCATGCAGCCACGGGTTGTAGAGGATTTCTCGAGATTGGCCGCGGGCCGCCGCGGCGGTCGAATCCGACATCTCTGAGCCGCTCCCATCTAGCACCGAATGTCCAACCACCGTGCCCCGGGACCGTGCTCCGGGACAGGCGATTGTAGTACCCCACTCCGGGTTCAGCCTCCCCAACCCGCATGGAAGCGAACGCGCGCCCCGCGTTCACCCCGGCAAGCCCAGAGGTTCTGCTGCGCTCTCCACGCACGAGCGTCCCGAGACCATGGCCAAAGCCCGCCGGCTTGCGTTACAATCCCGCCGATTCACACGCGGGTGTCGGCTCCGGTGAGCCGGAGGGATCCGCCGATCGGACCCACGCCACCTGCGAGACACCGGGCCCGACGTCCGGACGCATGAGAACGCAAAGATGAATGGCAAGATCCTGATCAAAGCCGGCCGGGTCATCGATCCCGCGTCGGGCATCGACATGGTGGCCGACGTTCTTCTGGCCGACGGCAAGGTCGCCCGCATCGGCCATGGTTTGTCCGCCCCCGATGGCGAGGTCCTAGACGCCCGCGGCCTGATCGTCTGCCCCGGGCTCATTGACATCCACGTGCACCTCCGCGAGCCCGGTAACGAGGGCGCCGAGACCATTGCCACCGGCACCGCGGCAGCCGTCGCCGGCGGGTTCACCAGTGTCGCCTGCATGCCGAACACCAAGCCGGCCATCGACAACGAGACCGCCGTCGAGTTCATCTATCGCCAGACCGACCATGAGGGCAGTTGCAACGTCTACCCCATCGGCGCCGTGACCAAGGGCCGCCGAGGGGAGGAACTGGCCGAAATGGGCCAGATGATTCGGGCGGGAGCGGTCGGCTTCTCCGACGACGGCCGAGGCGTCAACAACACCGCCGTCATGTTCCGGGCCCTCCAGTACGTCCGCATGTTCGACAAGCCCATCCTCCAGCACTGCGAGGACGAGTCGTTGGTCCGCGGCGGCGTCATGAACGGCGGCAAGACCGCCATCCGCTTGGGCCTGCCCGGCATGAACCCCGTGGCCGAAGACCTGATGATCCAGCGCGACCTCATGCTCGTCGAGCAGACCCGGGCCCGCTATCATGTCTGCCACATCTCCACCGCCCGAGCCGTCGACCTCATCCGCCAGGCGAAAGCGGCCGGTCTGCCGGTCACCTGCGAGGTCTGCCCCCACCACCTGCTGCTCACCGAAGAATCGTGCAGCACGTACGACACGAACTTCAAGATGAACCCGCCGCTGCGGACGCGGCATGACGTGGAGGCCTGCCGCCAGGGCGTCGCCGACGGCACCATCGATTGCCTGGTGACCGATCACGCCCCCCACGCCCTGCAGGACAAGGACCTCGAGTTTCTCGACGCTCCCTTCGGGATCATCGGCCTGGAAACGGCCATCCCGCTGTACATCAAGGCGTTGATCGAGCCCGGCCTCATCGACTGGGTCAGCCTCATCGAGCGGCTCACCGTCCGGCCGGCGGCGGTCCTGTCGCTGCCCAAGGGCACGCTCGCCCCCGGCGCCGACGCCGACGTGACACTAATCGACCCCGAGATGGAATGGACGGTGGACGTGCGTCAGTTCCGCTCCAAGAGCCGCAATTGCCCCTTCGACGGCTGGACCGTCCGCGGCCGCGCCGTCACCACCATCGTCGGCGGCCGGATCAAGTACCGGCTCGAGCCGGCGACTGTGTAGCATGTGCAAGTCGAGTCTCGGGCCTGGGGACTAGGGCCTGGGGGCTGGGGAAGAGTCCGTGCGGACGGCAGTCTCGGGCGCGGACGAGATGCCAACCCTCCGAAAGCCGGCAACCTCCCGCTTGCCGCCCCGCCGGGAGCGTGATACCCTTCAGCAGCACCTCACGTTGGATCCGTGCACTTCGAATCGGAGCCGCACTCATGAAAGCGATTATCGTCCTGCTGGGCGCGATCGGGCTGGGCATGGCTGGCTTGTACTTCTTCGGCGGCTACAACTCGTTCGATCCGGATAAACAGGGTCGCGACGCCAAAGCGACCATTACGCCCGGTATGACCTGGACGCAGGTCCTCGCCGTGGCCGGCGAGAACCCCAAGCTCCACACGATCAGCATCTATAAGAGCAAGATCGCTGGCCGGACGGTCCAGCAAGAGCGAATCGGCCCGGCGGTCGCTTTCAGCACAGCCAAAGTCGCGAGCAACCTGGCGGCCAATCAATACCCCAACGGCTTCATCCTCAGCTACATGTTCTCCGAGCAAGTCGCATTTAACGTCAGATTCGACAGCAAGGGCGTGGCCACCGCCATCGAGGACGCCCCCACCATCGCCGACCTGCTCCAAACCCGTCAGCCCTGAACGGGCAGCCATCTCACCCCACCGCCGCGTGCCGAGATGCCCAACCGCCCGCTTATACTGGAAACGACTGCCTGACCGGGTGCGATACCCGAGGCCCAGCCCGCACGGTGGGCATGGAGTTCTGACCTTCACCGGCGAGGCTGCGACCCGGGACGCCGCCGAGAGGGAGCAGCGCAATGGTCAAGGAATACTCCCCGTTCACGCCTGGGGTGCCCGTGCCGATCGAATTCTTTGTCGGACGGTCTCACGAAATCCAGACCATGATGAGCGCCATCCGCAAATCGGTCGGCCAGAATACGATTGAGCGACTATTCGTCACCGGCGAGCGCGGAGTCGGGAAAAGCTCCATCTGCCGGTTTGTTGATCTGGCCGCGGAAAAAGACCTCGGCGTGCTGGCTATCCATGTGTTTCTCGGGGGCGTGAATACGCTTGAAGAAATGGTCCACCGAGTGTTTGAGCGGCTCGTCCGGGAGAGTGCCACGCAGCCGTGGTTCGGCCGGATCAAGGATTTCCTGGGAAATCACATCAAGCGGATGGACATCTTCGGTTAAATCCTTCGACAACTTCCTGCGCCGCATGGAGGAGCTGGGAGCCATTCGCAAAGACCGGAACCGTGGATCCGGCAACTACGAGTTCACCAGCGAGATATATCATCTGTTCTTTTGGCTTCAAGCCAAGACGGTCAAGTAATGGCCAACGACAACTGACCACTGGCCACTGACAACTGACTCTCACGCGTCATAATAGAGGAAGAACTCGTGGGGATGCGGCCGCAAGCGAAGTTCGTCCACTTCTTTGGTCTCCTTCCACTCTACCCAGGCCGCGATGAGATCCTCGCTGAACACGCCGCCTTCCATCAGAAATGCGTGATCCTTTCGCAGCGCGTCGATGGCCTCGCCCAGCGAAGCCGGCGTGTTGCGAATATCCTTCCGCTCCTCCGGCGGCAGGGCGTAGATGTTCTTGTCCATCGGCTTGCCCGGATGGATCTTGTTCTTGATCCCGTCCAGCATGGCCATCAGGATCGCCGAGAACGTCAGATAGCCGCAACACGACGGGTCAGGACAACGGAATTCGAGCCGCTTGGCCTTGGGGCTCTCGGAATACGTAGGAATCCGGATCGCCGCCGAGCGGTTTCGCGACGAATAGGCCAGATTCACCGGCGCTTCGTAACCCGGCACGAGGCGGCGATAACTGTTGGTCGTCGGGGCAGCGAATGCCAACACCGCGTGGGCATGCTTGAGCAGACCGCCGATCGCGTACAACGCCATCTCGCTCAGCCCCGCGTACTCGCCGCCCGCGAACATGGGTTTGCCGTCCTTCCACAGCGACACGTGCGTGTGCATTCCGCTGCCGTTGTCCTGGAAGATCGGCTTGGGCATGAACGTCACCGTCTTGCCCGCCCGCTTGGCCACGTTGCGGGCGATGTACTTGAACCACATCATCTGGTCGCCCATCTCCAGCAGCGGCTTGAACCGCATGTCGATCTCCGACTGCCCGGCCGTGCCGACCTCGTGATGATGGGCCTCCACCTCGATGCCCACCTTCATCATCTCGTACACCATCTCGCCGCGCAGGTCGTGGTACGTGTCGGTCGGGCTCACCGGAAAGTAGCCGCCCTTGAATGACGGCTTGTACCCGAGGTTCGGCTCCTCGAACCGTGCCGTGTTCCAGGCTCCTTCCACCGAGTCGATCTCGTACATCCCGCGGTGCTGGTTCTGCTCGTAGCGAACCTCGTCGAAGATGAAAAACTCCAGCTCCGGCCCGATGAAGCACGTGTCGGCAATGCCGGTGGACTGGAGGTACTTGACCGCCTGTTTGGCCACGTGACGTGGATCCTTGCTGTACTCCTGGCGAGTCATGGGATCGAAGATGTCCGCCAGGACGCTCACCGTCGGCTCGCGGAAGAACGGATCCAGCCGGGCCGTCTCAACCTGCGGAATGGCCAGCATGTCCGACACATTGACCTCCTGCCAACCGCGGATGCTCGAGCCGTCAAATCCCAGTCCGTCCTTGAACGTGCTCTCGTTGAACTCCCCGACCGGGTACGAGCAGTGCTGCCACGTTCCCAACATGTCGCAGAACTTGAGGTCCACCATCTCTGCGCCGACCTGACGGCAGTAGTCCAGGAAGTCCTTGGGAGTGGACGCTCGATCCGGCACCGATATGTTCTGGATTCCTGACATGATTTCACCTCGGACAACGCCCTGGCGACGAGTCCCTCGACGCCGCTCTCATCCGACCTGCCACAATCCGGCCAGGGGAACGGGTGATGCACCGGCAAACGCCGTACCGCGGGCGCACCGGCTCGATCCCGTCTGCCGGCCGTCTGACGGCGGATTCGCGTAAGTTCAGTTATTCGGACCTGCGCACGTTTTCGGCAAACTGGTCCACTATGCGCGCAAGCTGGGCAGCGGCGGGCTCCCAAGCGCCGCGAGATTGCATCATGGCGCCTCGCCGAGGCTGCCGCGACGGTTGCTTGGACGAATAGGGAACGCTAATCTGATGTGGAGCACCCGCTCAGGGGAGCGAGAGCCCGGCGGACCCGGCCCATAGACAGCGGCAGAAGGCCCCCGGCCTCCGACACGAACGCAATCTCGACTTGGAACGCGCATACATGGACTCACACCCGCCCGAGGACTCCTCGCCTTGTCGCTCCTGGCGGTATGCTCTGCCTTGGCTGTTCCTGCTGAGCCTCCTGGCCGGCTGCCCGCCCGTGCTCGAGCCGGACCCCGGCACGCCCTCTGGTAACGCCGGCGAGCCGAACGACACGTTCGACCAGGCCATCGTCGTCACCCTCGACGCCAACCAGACCGCCCGCATCGCCGGATCCATCCCCCTGGCCAGCGACGTCGATGTGTACAACCTGGGCGAGTTCCTGGCCGGCGATCGCATCATCGTGGACGTCAACACCGGCGCCAGTAGACTGGACGCCATGGTCGCCCTGTTCGACGGCGGCGGACGTCTCATTTACGAGAACGACGATCGCAATAACGACCTGAACCAACTTGACCCGTTCGTCAACCATGTGGTCCGGGAAGACACGATGGTGCTGTATGTCGCCATCGCCGCGTCGCCGCTCAACCCGACCACCGGCACATACGACATGACCATCACCGTCTCGCGCGGCGGAGCGGTTCCCCCCACTCGACCGCAGACCATCGTGCTCGACGTGGACGGCGGCTCCGTGGTCATCGCCGGCGACACCTACACCGTCGGGCCGTTCGACACCGGCGACATCTCGCCGCGATACCAGGGCCTGACGCAGGTCGTGCTCGACCAGATCGTCGCCACCATCGAGGAGAACTTCGCCGGATTCAACTTGAGCGTCCTCGTGACCGGACGCGATCCGATCCCCGACGGCTGCGCGGGGTCCACCGTGTTACTGGGAGGCACCAGTTCCACGGCCTACGGCCTGGCCCAACAGATCGATCCCTACAATCAGGACCCCTGCGACGACGCGATCGTCTATACCGAGATGTTCCAGCCCTTCCGCTTCGGACGGACGCTCACCGCCCGGGAACTGGGCACCGCCATCGGCAACGTGGCCTCACACGAGATCGGCCACCTCCTGGGCCTCAATCACGTGGCCAACGTGCACGACCTCATGGACACGACCGGCACTGCCTCCAGCTTCCTGCTCGATCAGGACTTCACCACGTCGCCGCTGGACGAGACCATCTTCCCCATCGGCCTGCAGGATGGAATCATGCTGCTTATGTTCACGCTCGGCGTGACGCCCTGAGCGGGCCCAACTGCCCGGCCCGCCAGGACGCATCCTTCCATTTGCCTTGCGTGAAATCGGGGATATCCACGCTCGCTCCGCGCCCGTCGATCGACTGCCGCGAGCAGTGGTAGATCGAACTCCAGCTGGCCGCGTCGTAGACGTCGATCCACGGCTCGCGATCTTCGCGCACCATCTCGACGAAGTCGCGAATCACGAAGTAGTCACCGCCGCCATGCCCGCTGGCTTCAGCCGCCGCCCCTGCCGTCCGCCAGTACTCGTGATCGTAGCGGGTCAGATACGTTTCCGCCGGCGTCCATTTCTCGCCTTCGCCTTCGAAGTGGATGCCCTTCCGCGAGTCGTACACGCCCCGCGTGCCCTGGGCGAGATAGAAATGCGACTCCGGCCGCGGCGAGTTCACGTCGTAGTCCACGCGGATCAGCTTGCCCGACGCGGTCCGAATGAGCACGGAGGTGTAATCGCCCACTGCGAAATCAATCTTCGCCTGCGGACTGTCGGGGCCGAACTTCCGAGCGGCATACTCCTTCAGCACGCGCGGCGTGCTCATCATCGCCGTGCAATACTCCATCCGATCGCCCTCGTTCAGGCCGAACCACTTGCTTACCGGCCCCAACGCGTGCGTCGGATAATCGCTGCCGTAGCTGTCCCGCGCGAACTCGCCCCACCAATCGAGCGAGCCGTCGGGCTTGAACAACATGAATCGGCAATCGTGGATGTAGCTGCACTCGGCATAGTAGAGCTCGCCGAACAACCCCTGCCGCACCATGTCGAGCACCATCATGTTGTGCCGCATGTACAGGTAGTTCTCGAGCAGGATGTACCGCCGTCCGGTCCGCTCCTTGGTCCGCACGAGTTCCCACAGTTCCTCGAGCGTGAAGCCGGCCGGCACCTCGCTGCCCACGTGCTTGCCGGCGTTCATGGCGGCGATGGCCTGGGGGCAGTGCCACTTGGTCGGTGTGGCGATCAGGACGGCGTCGATGTCCGTCCGGCGAAGCATGGCCGTGTAGTCGTTCGGCGCTTTGGAGTATCGCGCCGGCGGCGAACCACCCGCCCGAATGACCACCTCGGCCGCCGCCTCCAGTGCCTTCTCGCTCAGGTCGCAGATGGCCGGCACCTGCACGCCGGGAAATCCCATCAACAGGCGGAGCAAGTGACGGCCACGGTTACCCAGCCCGACCACGCCGAAGCGAACGGATTTCTCGGAAAGGTTGGGGACTTGCGTGTCAGCGGCGGCGCGAACGGCGGCCCAGGTCAGCGCGCCGGACTTCAGGAATGCTCTGCGGTTCAAGACGTTGTCCTCGGCACAATGGCACGAGATCCCGCCCGATCCGTCGGAACGGGAAGCGACCAGTCGGCACAGGGAGAACGTCTTAACGCCCGTGCCCCGATCGCACGGGCCAGTGTGAGGACTGCGTCGGGCCGCGTCAAGCTCGACCAAGCGATCGGCACCACGAACCGAATCCGAGCGGCTGCCAGGCCGATATTCACCGCTTGCGCAGCTCGCCGCCCCGGTCTGCCGCAGTTACGGCTTGCTCGGCGCCATCGGTCGCGTGCCACACCCCGGACGGCACGCAACCGCTTGGACGCCGCACGACGAGCCAGCCGGCGCAAACAAAGGTCCATTCAGACGGCAAAGACCCCAGCGGGCAACCCCAAACCTACACGGGTCGTCAGGCTGCGGTTCGGTCTGCTTTGCGACGAGCCGCCTTGCGAGTGGCGGCTCGAACCGTGATCACGGAGTTCCAACCGAACGGGCCGCGTTCCACGCCGAACGCGGCGTAATCCGTGTACCACTGGCCGTCCCCGTAGTACCGGAACTGATAGGTGCCCGGTGCCAGCCGCAGCCGGTACACCCACCAGCCGTTCGGCTCGCCGATCATGGGCATGCTACGTGTGTTCCAGCCGTTGAAGTCGCCGGCCAGGCAGAGTTGGCTGACCCCCGGCCGGTAGAAACGAAATTCGATCGTCCCGTCAGCTAATTCGCGGGTCATGCTCCCACCTCCAATGCCGTTACGGAGTTCGGTGACTCGGCACGAGCTGGTTTCGGCTTGAGAGACCGGCTCCGCGCCTTGGGTCTCATCTTGAATCTAATACGTTTCCCCACCTTCAGGGGTTTTGCCCAGTCAGATATCCACAGTGTAACGCGGCCCCGAAGCTCATCCGGATCGGGAAGTCCACCATTTTCGACTCGCCCCTACCGTCGAAGCAGCCGAGCGAGTCTCTGCATGAAAATGCGATGCAAGATGCGTGCCACGTCGAAGCCATGACGCTCGAGTAGCGAGTCTTGAGGAGCCAGCCGATCCTCAACGCTGCCAAACGCACGTAATCTCCGCACGTTATGCACATTCAGCCAGCGCTGCCCCGCCTCTCGACCGGCGTCACCGAAGTGCCCGCCCCGCGATATTTCACCGTCATCATGCACAGCCGCCGTGCGGGGGCGGGCATTCTGCCCGCCTTTTGGGATGGAATGGTGTGGTCCGGGGCCTGGGGGCTGGGGGCTAGGGCCCCTCTTGTGCCGCCCTGTGCGGACGATGGTCTTCGGGGGGGCGGGCATCTTGCCCGCCTTGTGAGCCGGACTGCGCTTCATACGCGGATACGGTGGGTCTCGGGAGACGGGCGTCCGTACACACCCCGGCGTGAAAAAAGCCGGCTTCACGGTGCCTGTGGCGCAGGCGTTGTGGTGCACGCTTCCAGCGTGCACGGTGCAGGCAGGATGCCTGCACCACAACGCTGCAGTCCCAGGACTCAGGACTCAAGCCTCAGGCCTCAGACATGTGACACAAATTCGCCACTCAGGGCCGGAGCCACGTCGTTGGGAGGCGGGCGAGACACCCGCCTCCCGGACTTGCTGCTCGAGATGCGACTAGCGGATGTAGTCGTTCAGCAGGTTTTCGAGCATCTCCTGGCGCCCGGACTGCACGGCCGGCTCGCCGTGCTCGAGCGTGTACGCCTCCAGATCCTCGAGAGTGGCCTTGCCCTGCTCGATCTGCTTGCCGAACGGCGAATCCCAGCCTTTGTACCGCTCCTTGATGAAGTTCTCGAACGTCTGGTCGGCGATCATCCGGTGGGCGATCTTCAGCGCCCGGGCGAACGTGTCCATGCCGCCGATGTGGGCGTGGAACAGATCCTCCGGATCCACCGACTGGCGGCGGACCTTGGCGTCGAAGTTCAGACCGCCGGTCTTGAACCCGCCGCCGCGGAGCAGCACGTACATGCCCATAACGCAGTCGTACAGATCGGTCGGGAACTGGTCGGTGTCCCAGCCGAGCAGCGGGTCGCCGCGGTTGGCGTCGATCGAGCCGAGCAGATCGTTGGCCAGGCAGAACTCCAGCTCGTGCTGGAACGTGTGCCCGGCCAGCGTGGCGTGGTTGGCCTCGATGTTCATCTTGAAGTGATCGACCAGGCCGTACTTCTGCAGGAACGCGTAGCAAGCCGCGGCGTCAAAGTCGTACTGGTGCTTAGTCGGCTCCTTGGGCTTGGGCTCGATGTAGAACTGCCCCTTGAAACCAATCTTCTGCTTGTACTCGACGGCCATGTGGAAGAACCGAGCCAGATGATCCAACTCTCGCTTCATGTCGGTGTTCAGCAGCGTCTCGTAGCCTTCGCGGCCGCCCCAGAACACGTAGCCCGCCCCGCCGAGTGCGTGCGTGATTTCCAGCGCCTTTTTCACCTGGGCCCCGGCATAGGCGAAGACGGCCGGCGACGGGTTCGTGCCCGCCCCCGCCATGTACCGCCGGTGCGAGAACAGGTTGGCCGTGCCCCACAGGAGCTTGACGCCGGTCTGCTTCTGGAGCCGATCGGCCAAGGCGACGATCTTGTCCAGCCGCTCATTGGTCTCTTTGAGGTTTTCGCCCTCGGGAGCGATGTCCCGGTCGTGGAAGCACCAGAAGCTCACGCCCAGCTTGGTGAAGAACTCGAACGCCGCCTCCATGGTCATCTCGGCCACGGTCATGGGGTCGTTCGACTTGTTGTACTCGCGGATGATCGTCCCGGGCCCGAACGGGTCACTGCCCAGACCTTTGAACGTGTGCCAATAGCACACGGCAAACCGCAGGTGCTGGGCCATGGTCTTGTTGCCCACCTTTTCGTCCGCGTTGTAGTGCTTGAACGCCAGCGGATTCTTCGACTCCGGTCCCTCGTATTTGATCTTGTCGATACCCGGGAAGAACTCGGCCATGGACTCCACTCCTTGCGGCACTCGCCGCTTGTTTGAACGGCCCGGAACCACGCTCAGACCGCGTTTGAAAGGCTACAGAATACCGCAAGGAAGCAGTGTTGGAAAGCCACCCGCCGGCCTGCGCCACCCCCCCGACTTATATAAAACACCCAGCCACGCCGGCCCTGCACGCCCCCGGCGAGCGGCGAGGTTTGCCCCCGCCGTCTGTCTTCAGCGTAGGTGTGCGACGCCCACGATCTGTCCGTACGTGGGAACTCACCCCAGAACCCAATCGACCGGGGCCACCCCAAGAGATGGCCCCGGTCGATTTCCACAGACCCAATCATCAGAGCGTTCGCAGGGAAAGCACGCTCCCTGCTACTCCAGTGGTTCGACGACGCCGCCTACCACGGGATCGGCCACCTTGCGAATCACCCTCGCGACCGACATGAGCGGTTCGACCTTGACGATCTCCAGTTCGCCGCCCTCCTCGTCCGTGGTGCCGATTGTTTGCCCGGCCGCGTTGCGGATCTCGCGCCCAGGTGTCAGGTATCGGAAGACTTGGCCCGGCTTTACCCGGTCAGCCTCTCCCAGATCGAGAAACACCCGATCTCTGTCGATGGCGGCGATCCTCGGTGGGTTCGGAATGCGCTGGCACTGAAGGACGAGTTCTTCTACCGCATCCTCGATAGCCATGAGGGAGTTGCTGCCGAGCCCAAAGGCATCGGCCACCATTTCACCCGTCCGCACGCTGTACATCGCCAGGTACACGCCGCAACGATTCAGTTCCTGCTTTTGCTGTCTCCTGCTTTGCTCGTAAAGGTGTTTCCGCAAGGCGAGGAACTGACGCCACTGGTCCGCATGCCCCGGCTTGAACAACCGGTCCATCAGCGTTGGGTTTCCATCTTTGTAAGAAGGCGGCGGTGCTTCGGTGCCCTTCAAAGTCAGGTCCAAGTTCTCGCCCACCGAGGCCTCGATAAGGTACTGTACGCCCATCAGCTGGCCGGGCTCGACAGCGGTGGCGGGATTGACGTAACGGGTCTGGTTAAAGTTGAGCTCGCGAATGATGTCAAGGATTCGTTCTCGCTCCACTACGACGAAGCTGCCCGATTCCATCAGCTTGTTCTGCAGGAACGCTCGATCGCGAGCACTCATGCTCAACGGGAGTTCCGCCGAAACCAACTGATCGCCCGGCGCGTTTTGGATATGAATGTTGATGTTGGTGCTGCCTTCCGCAGGGGCGCCTGCCGTGCCAGAACCGTATGGTACGCTGGGGTCATCGGGGGCACGGTCGCCGCCGAAGCGTACCAAAGCCACCACAAACTTGCGCGTCAGGCGAGAACGGGCCGGCGTGCGCACCGAGTGCGTGTAGTCGTATGTCTGCGACTGCTGGGCTGCAGGTGCCGGCGGCGGAGGAGGCGGCGGGCCCGGCAGTTCCTCCTGAACGGTCTGCGAACAACCCGTCAGACCCATGAGCGCACACGCCAGGACCACCCCCGCCCGGTACACGTTCCCGGTGTATCGGTTTGTCTTTAGCACGGTCATCCCTCCGGCGAGGCTTTGGGATCCCGAATGATGACTTGATAATCGCTGACCTGCGAGCTCAAGCTGACCACCTCGTACGTCGTCTGCGTCCGAGCCGTGCAGCACACGGGTTCCCAGTTCGTCCTCTCCTTCTCGAACCCCTTTTCGTCCGTGAACACCGTCCGCACGTCAACAAAGATGTCCTCCCGATGCTTGTTGCGGATCACCAGCCGGACCCGCAGCAGCCCGCTGTCGAGTCGATCCGCGTCGGCCTTCTCCACCTCGAGCAACGATTTCAGGTTGCTGCTGTTCCACTGGAGCCGGCCTTTCTGCTGGTACGGGTAGTCACGGTTATGAACATCGACGGTCTCCGTCGAGGCACATCCGCCCGTCACCAGCCCCATCAGCGCCACCAGTCCCATCACCCCACGTATGGTTTTCATGGAACACTCCTTGTCACGAGCGGATCTCCGTCTACTTGCCGCTCGGTTGGCTCGCCGGCACAAACACGATCCCCGTCACCACCTCTTGGTAATTCCGCGTCCCTGGTCGCGGCGGGACCATGCACTTGCCGCCGCGAGTGACATGCGGCCCGTACTCGCAGAGGTTGTTGCACCCGGAATGATCTGTCGCCAATTGAATACCCTGCTCGTGATAAAGCGCCCGGAGGCCCTCGGCGTCCAGATCGGTGCAGATGCCGTCGGCGTGAAGCTTTTCCATCAGCTCATCGCTCGGCGTGCAGCAGCACGTGCCCCCCAGAATCCAAGGCTTGCTCCCGGCTATGTGCGGGACGCCATCGAAGCAGTGCGCCTGCTTGGGAGCAGAGGGATACGCGGGAACGTAAGGCGGCGCCGGCTTGGGTCCGCAGCCGATAAGCAGCCCCAGGATCGCCGATGCCATGCCGATAAGGACGCGGTGCCCGCTCTTACTGACCAGGCCGGGCCGCGGTGAGCAAGTACGCATTGTCCTGGTTCTCCACTGAATGCACCGTCATGACCAGTTCACCATCCGCCGGAACACAGATGAAATGGCGGGTGAGATCATAACGAGGCAGATATTTGTCATTGACATCGTAAAACCGGAAATGCAGCGTATGCGGACCAGGCGTCACCTTAGCCGCAAAGGCGTGGTACTCGCCGGCGAGCGTCGGCCAGTACCTCAGGTCCGCCTTGATGCTCCACATACCGGCCACCAGACTGCCGACAGGCACGCTTTTCATGACCTCCTTCACGAACGCCTTGCCCCACTGCCGGGCGCGTCGTGTTTCCACACCGCGGGTGACCGCCTGGTGGTATGAATCCAGCAATTTGAATCCCGGGCCGGCACGGTGACCGTCGATGTACACTTCCACCGAGGCTTCGCGATACGGGCACCGGCCGATGTGATCAAACGCGGCATCGCGTCCCTTGGCATACTTGAAGGGACCGGTTCCCATTTCGATCATCACCACCAGATTGGCCTCGCCCTGGTAATCGGTCGTCAGAAACTCGTTGAAGTCCGCAGTGGCCCGCAGCACCGGGCTTTGAGGGGCAGCATCGGGCAGCGTGGCAGGAGCCTCGGCCCGCGCGATCTCCTGAGAGAGATCCACGATTCCCGGGACCGGGCTCTCGCCCTGACTGTTCTTCTCGTACCCCAGTTTCTCGGCCTTCAGTTCATCGGCGTACTCCCTCCGCCGACGGGCCTTGATCTGCTCGATCTCCTTCGCCTCGGTCGAGTGTGGCAAGACCACGGCAGCCCGCTGGAAAGCAGCCCGTGCATCGTCGACCTCGCCCCGTTTCAAAAGAGCTCGGCCGAGCCAGTAGTACCCCAGCTGAAAATCCTCGCGAAAATCCTTCGCGTCCTCGTCGCGTGTCCGCGTCGCGTGCAGCGCCTGGGAGAAGAACATCCGAGCTTCGTTGTATTCGCCCCTCGCGTAGCGAGCCAACCCCGCGTAGTACCACAGCATGGCTCGCTCGTGCGGCTCGCCGCGGAAGAACCGGATGCCCTCGTCGCCCAGGGCTGCCAGTATTTCGCGATCCTGATTCTCGTACTTTTCGACAAGGGCAAAGCTATCGTACGTCGCCCGCTCGGCCGTCGTGTAATCCCCGCCCAGGATGGCGACTGTAGTTTGACACATTCCATAGAGGACGGCTTCGTTCAAGTCATTGGGGTTCGTCCTCTTGGACTCCAGGATCACCAGAGCATCCCGGTAATCCGGATGTAGTTCGTGTCGAATTTCGTGCATCGCCCGCCTCAGCCGAATCTGTTCCGGGCTCGGACCGCAACCCGATACGACCGCCAGGATCAGGCTCAGACTGAATGCCGTGGCGAAAGCTCCACGTGTCTTGGCCGCACCACCTTGCATGCCATGTCCCCTCATCACTTGTAAATGCTGCCACGCCGGGAGAACTTCTTCACCTCGTAGTCCTGTTCCCAGATGATGACCTGGGTCACCGCATCAGTCAGGCGGAAGCTGAGTCGGTAATAGCCGGTTTCGCCCGTGCCGGCGACCGCCCGCATGTTCTCGATTCGGCCGGTGAGGAAGTAATCGGCCCCCTCACGCACGCCGGGAGCACCGCCTGCGATCAGGCCGCGCTCCTTTTCGCGATTTTCCTGCTTGACCCTCTCCGTCATGGTGTCATCACGGTCAAGGAACACGATTTTGCCCGCGGCGTGCTCGATGAGACGCGTACGGATCCTATGAGTGAAATTGTCGGCCCGCAGAAGCGGATCGTCGGTCTCGTTCTGCACCTCGGCGATCACCACCTTGGGCGGCGTGGTGGCGTTTTGGATCTGCGGCAGTTGCACGATGGAACGGGCCATTCGTTCGCACACTGACCGAAAGTCCTGACTGGAAAGACCCGTGCCGACCTCGGCTTCGGTCAGCGCATCCAGATCGACACGCTTGGTCTCACCGGCGCAGCCCGCCAGGCACCAACCCACCAACGCCCCCATCGCCAACGGCACGAAACCGCGGCCGCGCTTCACCTTCCAAGTCATGTACAACCTCCTCCGCCCGCGAATGAGACGCGACTGATCGCCGTCCCGCAGAGCATGAAAAAGCGAAACACAACCGATTTCGAGATCATTCCGGCGAATCTGCAGAGCAACGGCTTCCTGGACCGCCATACGACCGCGCGTCCGATAATCAAGGGCGATGAAGTAACCGGGCCTGAGCGAGGAGAGTGGAACGAGCATCGAACACGACATCTGTCATCACACGGCACGGCCCAGATTCCTACCTCAAGACCAAGATGGGCTCCACAGTCGATGAACTGCGCCGGACGCTGATCTCACGAAACGCCTGCGTGTCGTGTTTAAAACGCCTGCGTGTCGTGTTTAAAACGCCTGCGTGTCGTGTTTAAAACTTCTACTTACCACACAATTGTTATTCCCGCAAGAGACTGGGAGCATTTTTCTGCGTGTTGTGGATCTTCAATGCGCAGCCAAGCATGAGAATTGTGTCGCAGGAAGCAATGCGGGCGAAAGCCAGTGATGCATCCCGGGAGCCAGTCTCCGCACGGACACCGAAGGGCGGGCGTTCCAACCCGCTCTGACGGAGTCGTAGATATTCACACTCCGCACGTGATCACACATGCCGGATCAATGCACTCGAGATTTGTGGCGAAAGCCGGTGACCGCAAACCTGACACATACTGCATTGACCTTGTCCCCAAAGCTGCGGATCGGACCCGTGAGTTGCCACTGATCTGCGAGGAGCGAACATGCCTTTCGCCGGTCGAGGAATGGGTCAAGAATGGTTGATCTACGTTCGGTTGCGCAGGGCGTGGGTAGGAGTCGGCGGGGGCAAGCCTCGCCGCTCGCGGGGGCTGGCGCCGATCGTGGGAGGCATGGTTTCGAACCGGCGGGTCCGGGCGCCCGTGTGATGAGTGGTCGTGAAGCTGTGCATCCGGGCGACGCGCCTGGCGGACTGAGACGGTCTCGGCACCCGGCACCTGGCTGGCCAGGACGGCCCGGGCGGGTTTTTGTGGGCTGAATCGCCTAAGATGTACGGACCCTCGGCCGATGCCGGCCGAGGGTGGGGAGTGCGCGCATGCGGTTTTTGGTGGCAGTACCCATCTACAACGAGGCGGCAACGGTCCGGCAGGTTCTCGGGAACATCCGGCGGTACGCGTCCGACATCCTGGTGGTGGACGACGGCTCCACCGACGAAACTCCGTCACTCCTGGCGGCCACGCCGTCCATCCAGTGCATCCGGCACCATCACAACCTGGGCTACGGCCAGAGCCTGATCGACGCGTTCCAGTACGCCATCGACCACGGCTACGACTGGGTGGTCACCATCGACTGCGATGAGCAGCACGAGCCGGCTCGCATTCCCGCCTTCATCCGCGAAGCCCGGCGCGACGATGCCGACATTATCAGCGGCTCGCGCTACATGCAGTCCAGCAGCGCCAAGTCGCAAGCCCCGGCCGACCGCAAAGCCATCAACCAAACCATCACCGACCTGCTCAACGAGATCCTCAAGCTGGGCATCACCGACGCGTTCTGCGGATTCAAGGCCTACCGCACGGCCGCGTTGGCCCGGCTCAACCTGACCGTTCCGGGCTACGGCATGCCGCTGCAGCTGTGGGTGCAGGCGGCCCGCCTCGGCCTGCGGATACGAGAGATCCCGGTCAGCCTCATCTACAAGGATCCCAACCGCCAGTTCGGCGACTCGCTGGACAACCCGACCGCGCGTCTGCTCTATTACTACGAGGTGCTCATTCACGCCCTGGCCGAGCAGATGCCGCTGCCCGCGGGCGAGTGTTCCGGCTGCCCCGGCCCGACCGCCGGGACGGCTGAGTGCGAGTCGCAAACAGAACCATGCTGAGATTTGATCGCCTGCAAACTCCTCGTCGCGACGGCGAGGTGCTGATCGAACCGGCGGCAGCGCTCTGGGCCGGCCTCATCGAGCAGGATATCCGTCATCGCAAGCCGCACGAATGCACGCTGCGCCTGGCCGGCATGCCCATCGAGGAGGTTCGCCACGCCACGCGCGCCCGCGTGCTCGGGCCCAAGGTCACCGGGCCGGTCATCGCCTGCGGGCATCAGCCCGAATTCGCGCACCCGGGTGTGTGGGCCAAGCATGTGATCGTGGCCGAGGTCGCCTCGCGATTGGGCGCACACGGCGCCGATCTGGTGGTGGACAACGACGCCCCCCGGACCACGGCGCTCACGCTGCCCGATCCGGATCCGGACGGGTACATCGACCAGCAGATCATCCCTGTGCTTCGCGGCACGACCGGCGCGGCCTACGAGAGCCGGCCGCCTCTCAATCCGGCCGCGATCGATGCCATCCAGCGGCAGATCGCCGACACACTGGCCGGCATCACCATCGCCGACGACGGCCACTTGGCCGATGGCGGCCCCCCGGCCGACGGTGGCCGCTTGGCCGATACGTCGCTCGTGTTCCAGTACCTGAGCGGCGTCGCCTCGGCTGCTCGCCCGCGCGACTTTGTCGAACAGCACCTGGCGGGCCGGGCTCACGTGGATCGGCTCTTTGCGATCGATCTGCAGGAGATCCGCGTCAGCGACGCCTTCAACGGGCCGTTCGTGGCCGACATCCTGCTCAACCTCGAACGCTTCGCCCACGAGTACAACTCGAGCCTGGCCGAGTATCGCCGCGAGCAGCGCGTCCGCAGCCCCGATCGCCCACTGCCCGACCTCAAGCGGGTGGAGGACCGCCTCGAGGCCCCCTTCTGGATCTATCAGCCGCTCCAGCAGCGGCGGCGACTATGGATCGCTTCTCGAGGCGATGCCCTGGATCTGTTCGCCGGACCAGACCTCGTGGGCACGCTGAGCCGAACCGAGCTGGCACGATCCGCCGCAGCCGCGCTGGCCAGTCTCGCGCCGTGGGTGATCCGGCCGCGGGCGCTGACGCTGACGCTATGGGCCCGCCTCCTGCTGTGCAATCTGTTCGTGCACGGTATCGGTGGCGCCAAATATGACCGGATCAACGACGGAATCTTCCGGCGTTACTACGGCTGCGAGCCGCCGCCCTACGCGTGCGTGAGCGCCACCTTGCGGTTGCCACTACCCAGGTTCGCCGTGAGCCGCTCGGACCTGCTGGCCGCTCGCCGGCGTGTGCGGGATTTGCGGTTCAATCCGCAGCGATACGTCGCCGATGTCCCCGCCGATCTGCTGGCGGCCCGGAACCGGCTGATCGCTCAGGGGGCCGAGTTGCGTGCGTCGCGCGCCCCTGCCCTGCAGCGGCGCGAGGTCTTCCGCGGCATCCGCGAGATCAACGAACGGTTGAGTGCCATGCATCCGGAACTGACGGCGGAATTCGACGCCGCTGCGGCGCGGATCGGCCGACAACTCGCCAGTAACGCCATCGCCGACAGCCGCGAGTTCTTCTACGCCCTCCAGCCCCGCAGCCGGCTGGAGATGCTGGCCGGGAGCCTCCGCGAGACTGTGAAAAGGCCCGAGGCTTGAGGGAACACAGACGTCAGTGTGACGTAAGAGATAGGCTTTTCCGACGGGCGAGACGCCCGGCCCACTCCCCCGGGCTGCACGGACCTGACGCCGTGGAGCGGATCCCGTATAATACCTCGTAACTCGGCCGGTGAACGTCCGTCGGCACGAGATCAAAGAGTTCAATGTGGAGAACAACATGGCCGACGACAAACCCCGCATCATTGTGGACGACGATTGGAAGGAACAGGCTCGCCGTGAAAAAGAGGAGGCCGAGCGTCAGGCCCGCGAGCAGGCTCAGCACCAGCAGGAGATCCCGCAACCGTCCATCCTGGAGCTGGTGCAGATGATCGTCATGCAGGTCAGCATCGGCCTGGGCGGCATCCAGGATCCTGCCACCGGCCAGCCGATCCCGCCGAGTCTGCCCCTGGCCAAGCACTACATCGACCTGCTCGAAGTCCTCCAGCAGAAGACGCAGAACAATCTCGACGAGAACGAGAAGAAGATCATCGAGGGCACGCTGCACGAGCTGCGGGCGGCCTTCGTGCAGGTGGTCCATGAGTTGCGAGCGGCGGCGACGCAACCGCCCGCCGGCCAGGCCTGACGCCGAGGCGAATCGACCAGCAGGATGTTTCTTCCGATCGCGACCGATACTTCCGTACGCCGCACGCCGTGGGTCAACTATGGCCTGATCGGTCTGAACGTGTTCGTCTTCATGGTTCAGAACGTCGCGACCAACCCGCGCATGGGCAGCGCGGCGTTGGCCGCGATGATCGGCCAGGGCGTGTTCCAGGGCGACGAGCCGCGGCTGTTTCAGTTCTTCACCTATCAATTCCTGCACGCCGATCTGTTCCACCTGGGCGGGAACATGCTGTTCCTGTGGCTGTTCGGCAACGCGGTCAATGCCAAGATGGGCCATCTGTCCTATCTGCTGTTCTACCTGGCGGGCGGTGAAGCGGCAGCCCTCGGCTTCATGCTCAATCACAACTCGCCCATGGTCGGCGCGTCGGGAGCCATCGCCGCGGTGACCACGGCCTACCTGGCCATGTTCCCGCGCAGCCGCATCACCGTGCTGTACTGGTGGTTCTTCATCGGCACGTTCGAGCTGCCCAGCATGATCATGATCGTCTTCAAGATGATCATGTGGGACAACATCATCGCCCCGCGGCTCGGGGCGGGCATGAACGTCGCGTTCGATGCGCATCTGGCCGGCTATGCGTTCGGATTCCTGACCATCACCGTCCTGCTCGCCCTGCACGTGTTGCCGCGCGACCAGTTCGACATCATCGCCCTGTGGAAACGCTGGTTCCAGCGGCAGAGCTTGCGGAGCGCCATGTCCACCCCGCAGGCTCAGGCCCGGGCTCAATTCGGCCGCGTGGCCCGACCGGTGTCGTTCGACGACGTTCGCGTGCGCGTGACCGACCCCCTCGATGACAACAACCCGGTCACGCAACTGCGACAAGAGATCATCCGCACCATCGACGAGGGCAACCGATCCGAGGCGGCTCGACTGTACGAAAAGCTGCTCGACCTGGATCCGCGCCAGGTGCTCGGACGCAACCAGCAGCTCGACATCGCTAACCAGCTCTATAGCACGGAGCGATTCCCCCAGGCGGCCGCGGCATACGAGAAGTTTCTCTCCACGTATCCGTCGGCTCAGGAGGCACCGCAAATCGAGCTGCTGCTGGGCATCATCTACGCACGCGATCTGCATCAGTATGAGGTGGCGGAAGAGCATCTCAAACGTGCGCTCGAGCGCATCACGGACGACCGCCGCCGCGAGCAGGCTCGGCACTGGCTTGAAGCAGCCTCGCAGGCTCTTGACCGCCCCGCCCCGCAGGCATGAGGGTGGAGGCTGGGGCTTAGGGATTGGGGGCTGGGGAGAAAGGCTTGAGACCTGAGGCTTGAGGGCTGACGTAGTGTGGGCGGCGCGGCAAGGAGAGATCTAACCGATGGCACACATTTTCACAGGCTGCGCGGCGGCGGGCAAAGGCCAGCCGCTTCGACGGTTCGAGTTCGACGCGGGCGAGCTGGGTCCGGAGCAGGTGGAGGTGGCCGTCGAATACTGCGGCATCTGCCATTCGGACTTGTCCATGCTGGACAACGACTGGGGAATGACGCAATACCCCATCGTGCCCGGGCATGAAGTGATCGGGAAAGTGGTCGCAACAGGACCGCAGGCCAAGGGCGTGCAGGTAGGTCAAAGAGTCGGCATTGGCTGGTCATCCGGCAGTTGCCTGGCGTGTCGGCAGTGCCTGTCGGGCGACCTGCACTTGTGCTCCGCCGCGGAAGGGACCATCGTACATCGCCACGGCGGATTCGCCGACCGCGTCCGCGTGCAGTGGCCGTGGGCGGTGCCGCTGCCCGACGGGCTTGATCCCGCCAAGGCTGGCCCGCTCATGTGCGGCGGGATCACCGTGTTCTCGCCGCTGCTCCTGGCTGGCGTCAAACCCACCGACCGCGTCGGCGTGGTCGGGATCGGCGGGCTGGGCCACATGGCCGTACGCTTCCTGTCCAAGTGGGGCTGCGAGGTCTACGCGTTCACCTCCAGCGACGCCAAGCGCGAGGAGATCGAGCGCATGGGCGCGCATCACGTGGTAAACTCACGCGACGCCGCCCGCATGAAGAGCCTCGCCCACACACTGGATTTCATCATGGTGACCGTGAACGTCCCGCTGGACTGGAAGGCCATCATCCACACGCTGGCCCCGCGCGGCCGGCTGCACTTCGTGGGTGCCGTGCTCGAACCGGTGCCCGTCGAAGTCTTCTCGCTGATCGGCAGCCAGCGCGTCATTTCCGGATCGCCTACCGGCAGCCCGGCGGTCATGGCCACCATGCTCGAGTTCTGCGCGCGTCACGGCATCATGCCCATCACCGAGGTCTTCCCCATGTCGCAGGTGAACGAGGCCCTCGATCACTTGCGGGCCGGCAAGGCGCGATATCGCATCGTGCTGGAGAATAGCTCTAAGCTATAGCCTGTAAGCTGTAAGCGTAAGCCAGAGGACTGCGAGAGGCAGGTTACGAAATTGGGGGCGGACGTCTGCAAGCGAGACGTCCGCCCCGATCTGTCAGTGATTGTCACACGCCTGCGGGGACCTTCTCCCGCCGACGCCAGAAGCGTTTGAGTAGCGGAGCCGGCTCCACCTCCTCGGGACCCTGTTGCACCAGGTCGCTGGCGATCTTGCGAGCCATCTCGCGAATGGCCGCCTGCACGGGATTGCGTCCATCATCCTTGGTGTATCCCGCGTCGAGCGACGACTGTACGCGGTGATAGTCGTTGGGGATGGCGGCAAACACCGGCTTGCCGAAGTGGGCTTCGACGTCCTCGGGCTTGATGTGGCCGATGCCTGCCGACGCCCGGTTGAGCACGATGCCGATGTTGTTTTCCGGCGTGCCCATCTTGCGCAGCCACTCGTGAATGCGGGTGGCGTTGCGGATGGACGCGACGGTCAACTGTGCGACAACCAGGACACGATCGGCGTCGGTCAGGGCCGTCACGCTGATCGGATCCAGCGAGCGAGGCAGATCCACGACCAGGAACGGGAACAGGGCGCGGGCCTCGTTGAGCATGTTGGCCACGCCCTCGGGCGAGACTTCGTACGCCTCCTCCAGCTTGTGCGGCCGAACCAGGATGCTCACACCGCAATTCAGCCGGTGGAATGCTTTCTCCAACACGGAGCGGTCGATCTCCATGTTGTCCCGGCAGACGTCAGCCACGGAGTAGACCGGCTGGACATCGAACAGGCAGCCCACGTCGCCCAGTTCCAGATTCAAATCGACCAAACCGCAGTCGCCGCCGCTCAGGCCGGCCAGTTCCACGGCCAGGTTGCACGCGATGGTCGTCGATCCGTTCCCCCCGGAAGCACCGAGCACGCAAACGCGCCGGGCCCCGACGTTTCGCGGAGTCACCTGCATCGTGATCTGCTCGAGAGCCTCTCGCAGATCCTTGGTGTCCACCGGCCAGCGCACGTACTGGTTGCAGCCGGCCCGCATGGCTCGAATGATGTCGTTGGGATCGCTGCTGCGGCTGATCCCCAGGATTCCGCAGCGCGGCGTCATCTGGCGTATCTGTTCCACCACTTCCAGGGCTTGGGCGGAATCCAGGTTGACCACCGCGAGGTCCACGCTCAACCGGCTGATCCAGTCCAGCATCTCGTCGGCGCTGGCCACCTGGCCCACGATCCGCAGGTGCGGAAAATCCTGGAATGGCTGATGCAGCGATTGTTGGACTTCTCGATTGAACAGACAAACTCGCAAGACTTGCGGCATGCGTTTCTCTCCCGACGTAGGCAACAAAGATTGGTACGCGGCACGGCCGCGCCTGGACCATGCCCGATCAGGCGCACGACATCCCGAAGGGTATATCGACCAACGTCGAACCGGCCTGAGCGTTGATCCCGGTTTGCTCCGCCGGACTATCAATCGTAAGTAACAGGAGTGAACCGCTGTCCACCTTGGAGGCGCCATGGCTAGCCAAACTCACGTATCAGACATGCAGATGCTCTCGCACATCATGGAGGCATTCGGGCCGATAACCGCCGGTGACTCCGACACCTGGTCGGGCAAGCGGGCTCATCCCCGGCAGGACCTGATTCTGCCCGTGCGGTTGCGACTCGTGACCGGGGCCGAGAACGTACGGGAGCCGGCGTTCACGGCCCGCTCGCGGGACATCTCCTGTCGAGGACTGGGGCTGACCGTGCCCTGCAAGCTCGAGCCGCACAAGCACTTTGATGTGGAGGTGTTCACCGACCGAGGCACGTGGGTCGGACGCATGCGGCTGGTTCACTGCACGCAAACCATCGGCGGATACAAGGTGGGTCTGGAATGCGCCGCGGCCGACGGCGACGAAGCGGAGGCCGCCGAACGGGATCGCTGTCGCTCGGACGAATCGAGTAGCGAAATCCTCACGCTCGAGCAGGCTTGTGAGGAAGTCCGCCATTGGCTGCGGCGCTATCAACTGGCCGAAGTGACGTGGGGACTGTTCGGCATGACCGTGCACCGCGAAGTGCAGCGCATCTTGCGCGGATTCCCCCCGCCGCCCCCGTCGCGCATCAAGCTCGAGCCCCGGCGCCGGAACTACCGCCACGAAGTGGAGGGCAGCGTGCACCTGCTCGTCTCGAGGCCCAAGGGGCCTGAGCTGGTGACCACGCGGATCGTGGATCTCTCCGCGGGTGGTGCCCGCGTGATGCTCTCGAAGGAACCCGGGGCCCAGCCCTCCGACGCGAGCGGCTGGGTCTCGGGGCTGTGGATGGCGGTGGGCATCTGGACGCCGGACCAGGGCACGGTCTGGCTGCCCGCTCGGGCCGTCCACGGCGGCTCGCCATTGTTCACGGAGAAGTCGATCGGCCTGGAATTCGTTCGCGCCAGCGATTTTCCGTGGCAGTAGACAGAAGAGAATACAGGAGGCAGAAGCCAGGAGACAGTTAGGAAACGCACCTCCACGCGGTATCCTTTCTCTGTCTCCTGACTGCTGTCTTCTGTCTCCTCTCTCCATTGTCCGATAATTCCCCACCAGCCCGTTCCGCATCATAATTATCTGAACGCCATCCCTGCCGTGGCCGATAACACGCACTGAGAAACCCTTTCCGCGACAGATCCGCCCTGCAGGCGGCGCGGTCAGGCGCTCACGAGGCCATGATGGACGCGCGTAAGGATCCATTGCCGCAGCCGGAGTCCGGGTCACCGGCCCCCGTCGCGTCTGCTTCAAGCGAGACGCCCGCCGCGGATCGCAGCCGGCGCGATTTTCTTCAGGGCTCGGCTCGCAAGCTGGCGTATGCCGCGCCGCTCGTCCTGTTGTTCCACCCGACGCCGGCCTGTGCATCGGGAGGCAGCCAATTGACGAAGCCGTGAGGTTCGGCGACGCCCTTGTCAGCATGGAAGCTGAAACTGTTCAGTTCGACCCCAACGCCCTGCCGGTTCGCCGGGCAAGCGTGTGCTGCCACGAACTGGACGGCGAGGCCGTGCTGTACGATCCCGCGCATCACGCGGTCCATTACCTGAATGCGACCGCCTATCTGATCTGGCAACACTGCGACGGCCACACGAAGGTGCCCGCACTTCTGAACAAGGTCGCCGCGCACTTTGCCGACGTCGAGACGGACACGCTGATCCGAGAATTGGAGGCGGCGCTTGACCGGCTCGTGCGAAACGGCTTGGTGGATTGGGGGCAATTGAGGGCGGCATGACGCAGATCTCGATCCCATCGACGCTGGGACTCGCTCGCGAACGCACACACATCCATGCGCGCGCCGCGGATCGGGGCGTGACACGCCACTACCGCATCGGTCCCGTGCCCGTGAGTCTGTACAGTGAGTTACCGGGCATCGCTCACGATTTTCACCGCTTCTACGAGCCCTACCAGGTGTTCGCGCCGGCCGTGGACAGCTTTCGCATCGAAGTGCGCCCGCAGCGTTCGTGGCGATCGTTGCGGCGGTACATCCACATCCGCACGAACGGGCGCGAACAGTGTGTCTTGCGCAGCGAGAAGTCTGTCCTGCCCTTCGTGGAATGGACGATGAACGCCCTGGTCGCCCGGTTCCTGCCGGGCTATCTGCAGATCCACGCGGCAACCATGTCGCTGGATGGACAAGGCGTGATCCTTGCCGGCGCTCCTGGGCAAGGAAAATCGACGCTGGCCGCCGGGCTGCTCGCTCGCGGATGGTCGTACCTGTCGGACGAGTTCGCGCTCATCCATCCGGACACCCGGCTGCTCGAACCCTACCCCAAAGCGCTGTGCATCAAGTCCGGTTCATTCGCGCCGCTACTGAAGCTCGGCTTGCCCCTCGACCTGGATCGCGTGATGCACAAGGGCAGCAAGGGACCCGTGTCGCTGCTCGATCCGCTCGCGGTCCGGCCTGACGCGGTGAGCTCGACCTGCCCCGTGCGCATGATCGTCTTCCCGCAGTATTGCCCCGACGCGGAGCCGGCCGTCGAAGGCATCTCGCGAGCGCAAGCGGTTTTCGAGCTGGTCCGGGCGTCGTTCAACTTCACGAAGTTCCGCGGCCCGGGGCTGGAAGTGCTTGTGGAGACGGTCCGCCATGCCCGATGCGTGCGCGTGCGATCGGGAGATCTGAACCGGACGGGCGAGTTGATCGAACAGGCCCTGCGGGGGGAAACGATATGACGCGCAAACGCCCGATCGACCCCGCGCAGGCATCTCAGACGCCGGCGTCCGTCTGGCCGCTGATCGGCCGCTGCCTGGGCGACGAGCCGGCCGGCGCGTTCCGCGAGGTCGCCCGCAGCGGACTGTGGGAGTACGTGGCCGCTGAGGCGTGCGACGCAGGTGTCGGAGCCTTCTTGTACGCGGCGGCGCAACGGCACGGCATCGACCTGCCGGTCTCGGCGTCGCGGCAGATGCGGGCCTACCGCGAGCACGTGGCCGCTGCCAACAGCTACCAACTCGAAAGCGTCCGCAAAGCGCTCGCCCGATTGCAGATCGCCAAGGTGCCCTTCCTGCTGCTCAAGGGCGCGGCGCTTAACGCCGTGCTCTACGAACCGGGCTTGCGGCCCATGACCGACATCGATGTGCTCATCCGCGCGGAAGACGTTTCGACCGCTGAGAAGGTTCTCCGCAACGCGGGCTGCCGACCCGGCGCGGACCTGCTGCGTGAGGACTTCTATCCCAAGTACTATTGCGAGCGTGAATACTTCACCGGGACGTATCCGCCGGTGAAGATTGATCTGCACTGCCGGCCCTTCCACGTCCTGCGCTACGCCCGCACCATGCCCGAAGGCGCGCTGTGGAGCGGCACCATGGAGGCCGGCTGCGCCGGGCTGACCGTGCGGGTACCCGGACCGCACAGCATGTTGATTCATCTCTGCGTGCACGCGGCCTGTCACGGCGGGACGCAACTGCGCTGGCTTTACGACATCAAGTGCTGGCTGGACCGCTTCGGCGGGAGCATCGATCTCGATCGTCTGGCTGCCCAGTGCCGGCGCTGGCGAATCGCCCTGCCCGTGCACCGCGCCCTGACGGCCACGCTAGAGGCATTCGGAGGTAACGACCTCCTTCGGGCGGCGGTGGAAGCGACCGACGGCTTCGCCGGTCCGCTGGATCGCCTGGCCGTGGCCGCCGCCCCGCTGGCCGGCCGCGCGCCCGTGCTGCACACGGTGTGCACGGCCCTGACCACGCCCGGCCTGCGCTTCCGCCTGGGCTACCTTGCCGCCGTCCTGCTACCCGGCACCGGCCATCTCGCCCAGATCTACCCTCACCGCCATGCCGGCTGGCAACTCGCCGCCCACGGCACTCGCGTCGCGAGCATTCTTCGACGCACGCTGCGCCCGAGCGAACCGTGTGCATAGCTGTCAGCTATCAGCCATCAGCCAGATGTCTGGCTCACAGCGCACAGCTCATAGCTCACAGTTCTTCTTTAACCACCTCGACGGGGGCGATCCGCTCGAGATCGGCCTTGATGTCCGCGGCCTTGCCCACGACGACGATGACCAGACGCGAAGGATCAATCCGCTCCGCGGCGCTGCGTAGAACGGCGGGATCGCTCGTGGAGATCAAGCCCTTCTGGTAATCGGTGTACCAGTTCTCGGGCAGCCCCCAGACGAGCAGATTCCACCAGCGGTCGGCGATTTGACCCGGCGTTTCCAGCCCCATTTGGAAGCTGCCGACAAGCGTGTCGCGGGCGCTGTCCAACTCTTCATGGGTCACCGGCTCGCTCGCCAACGCGGTCAACTCCTGGATGGCGGCCTCGACCGCGGCAGCGGTGCGATCGTTGCGAGTGAACGTGCTCAGACGCAGGCAGGCCTCCTGCGCATTCACATCGAACGTGCCGCGGGCGCCGTAGGTCAGCCCTTTCTGAATCCGCAGCGTGCGGTTGAGCCGGCCGCTGAACGACTCGCCGAACAACTGGATCAGCAGACGCGCGGCGGCGTAATCGGCGTCTTTGCGCGTCAGTTGTACACGCTGGCCGATGCGAATCTCGCTCTGCGTGGCGTCGGGCCGATCGACCAGGAGAATGCGCGTGGCCTGCGCCGCCGGCGGCTCGGGCCACGTGCCCTGCTCCGCGCGACCTTCCCACTTACCAAACCATCGTTCGGCCAACGCGAAAGCCGCTTCAGGTGCGACGTTGCCGGCAAAGATCAGCGTCGAGTTATCGGGCGCGATGAACCGCTTGTGGAAGCCCACCACCGCCTCGCGGGTGACGCGTTCGAGGCTCGCGGACGTGCCGTCGGTCGGACGCGCCAGGTAATGATCGCCGAACAGGGCCCGAGCGAAGGCGCGGCCCGCGAGCGTTCCCGGATCACGCTCGTTAATCGCCTGCTGGGCGGCGGCACGGCGGACGAAGTTGGCCACCTCCTTCTCGGGGAACGTCGGCGTCTGGATGATCTCGGACAGGATCTGCGTGCCGAGCTCCAGATGCTCGCTCAAAGTCCATAGCCGAACACCGGCATCCTCGTGCCCCACGCCGGCGTTGAGCGACATGGCTCGCGCGTCGAGGAGTTCGGCGATCTCATCGCCGCTGCGACTAGCCGTGCCACGACGCAGCGTGTTAAACGTGCAGTACGCCAGACCGGCCATGTCGGGCGGATCGTTGCGTGCTCCGGCCGTCGTGTTCAGCGAGACGTAGACCGACGGCGCGGCCTCGTCAGCGAACACCGCCACCCGCAGGCCGTTGGCCAACGTGCGGAGCACCGGCGCCGGCAATTCGGCGGGCTCGGGCCGCTTGCCGAGCGGCATCTCGGGCGGCGGCGGCCGATCGACCACCTTCTCCTCGGTCTTGGGCGACTGGTCGGCAGCCGCCTCGGCCACCGGTGCGAGATTCGGATCGGGCCGTACGGTGATCGACACACGATTCGACTCGCGCAACACGCGCCGGGCGACGGCCATCACCTGCTCGGCGGTCAGCGTTCGAATCCGCCGGCGGTCGCTGTTCACCCGGTGAGGATCGTTCAATACCACCGCGGCATAGCCGAGCTGATCGGCTCGGCCCTGTACCGTCTCAGCCGCCCGAACGTAGGAGGCCAACACCTGGTTGCGTCCCTTCTCCAGTTCGCTCGGCTCGATGCCCTTTGTAAGAAGCTGCTCGATCTCGTCGAGCAAGGCTTCGCGGCCGGTATCGATCGACACGTCCGGCTTGAGCACGGCCGACAGGACGAACAGCCCGGCCTGCTCTTTGGACGAGTTGTAGCAATTCACGCTGACGGCCAGTTCCTTGCCCTGCACGAGATGGCGGTACAGCCGGCTGCTCTGGCCGTTGGACAGAATCCGGGCCAGTACATCGAGAGCCAGTGCGTCGGGATCGTTGTCGCTCGGTGCGTGGTAGGCGAACAGCACCAACGGCGAGGGCGCGCGGTCGGTGATCTCGACGGCGCGGGGTTCGGTCATGGGCGGCTCGGCGATAGTCACGCGCGGCGGGTCGGGCCGCCGAGGAATCGAACCGAAGTACTGCCGCGCCTTGGCCATGGCCGTCGCGTGATCGATGTCGCCGACCAACACCAGGGTGGCGTTGTTCGGCACGTAGTAGGTCTGGAAGAACTGCTGCAACTCCTCGACGGTGGCCGCGTCCAGGTGAGGCATGTTGCCGATGGGCGTCCAGCGATACGGGTGAACCTGGTAGGCGGCCGAGTAGAGCGTCTCATAGAGCTTGCCGAACGGCCGGTTCAGATAATTCTTGCGGCGCTCTTCTTTGACCACCTCCCGCTCGGCGGCGAAGTAGTCCTCGTTGATCTTCAGGCGGCCCATCCGCTCGGCTTCCAGCCACAGGGCCAGATCGACCTGCGCCGAGGGGAGCGTTTCATAATAAACCGTCTGGTCGAAACTCGTATAACCGTTCACCCGAGCCCCGAATCGGCTGAGGAATCGGAAATGATCCTGCGGGCCGATGCGGTCGGTTCCGCGGAACATCATGTGCTCGAACATGTGGGCGAAGCCCTGGCGCTGCGGATCCTCGTCCTTGCTGCCCACGTGATACCAGACCTGGACGGACACCAGCGGTGAGCGACGATCCTCGAGCGTGAGGACCCGCAGGCCGTTGTCCAGCGTACCTTCCTCGAACTGCCATTCATCGGGGGTCTGGGCCTGCAACGTTGCGGTGGAAATCAAAGCGACCACTCCTGCCGTTAGACAACCCCATGCCGCGGGGCGTGCGATCCTTGTGCTCATTTTCAATGGGCATCCTTCCTGTCGACAAATTCGCCCCTTCAGCGGGGCAGCAGCCATGCGAGAGGGAAAGTCCCCTGCCGCGGTTCAGGCGTATTGTATGGCCGAATGATAGGGTTTGTCCCGCTGCAACGGGAGGGAGAAAAGCAAGCGAGCAAGCCCTGGCGAGGCAGGACGGAATGAGAAGAAATACGGTCGCGAACCAGGAAGGCAGGGCCCCTTAACCGGGAACACAAAAAACGCGGCGGCGGGCCCGGAGACGATCTTCCCACATCTGGCCCCATCCGCTACACTACCGCCCAAGCATTCGGAACAACTCACAGCTTTGCGGGAGGGCGGTTCTTTGCAGTATCTCAACTTCGCCGACTACGCAGTCATGGCCATCTATTCAGGCATTCTGGTCGTGATGGCCATTTACCTCCAACGCAAGGCAACGGAGAACCTCGAGGCCTACTTCCTGGCCGGGCGGGAACTGCCCTGGTGGGCCTTGGGCGTGTCGGGCATGACCAACTTCCTGGACATGACCGGGACCATGGTCATCGTCTCGTTCCTCTACATGCTGGGGCCGCGGGGATTGTTCATCGAGTTCCGGGGCGGAGCCGTTCTCGTGCTGGCCTTCATGATGTTGTGGACGGGCAAGTGGCACCGCCGCTCCAACTGCATGACCGGCGCGGAATGGTACATTTACCGCTACGGCCGGGGGTCGATGGCTCAGGCCGCCCGTGTGATCACTGCCGTCGGGGGCGTGGTGCTCAACATGGCCATGCTGGCCTACCTCATCCAGGGAGCCGGCACGTTCCTGTCGATGTTCCTGCCCTACAGCCCCAAGACTTGTGCCCTGGCCATGGTCGCGTTGACCACACTGTACACGCTTATGTCGGGCTTCTACGGAGTGGTCTACACGGACCTGTTCCAGTCCGGCATCATCCTGGTGAGTGTGGTCGTGATCATCATCATGGCCGTCGGAGCGGTTGCCGGTTATGACGGCAATCTCGACGAACTGGCCTACCAGGTGACCGGCGCGGAACAATGGACCAGCAGCGTCCCGAGCTTCGTGACGCCCATGCCAAAGGGATACGAGCAGTACAAGTATCTGTTCGTATTCGCCATGTTCTACCTGCTTCGCAACATCCTGGGCGGCATGGGCACGGGAGCCGATCCACGGTATTTCGGAGCCCGCAACGAGCGCGAATGCGCGAAGTTGACGTTCTTCTGGACCTGGCTGATGACCTTCCGCTGGCCCATGATGATGGGCTTTGCCGTGCTGGGTCTGTTCCTGATGCGGGATCTGTTCCCCGACCAGTCGGTGATCCAGCAGAGCGAGATTGCGATCAAGCGACACATCCTGAGCGAAGCCAAGCCCGACCAAACGTTCGACCTGGAGCGAGCGGCGACGGTTGCTGAGGAGATTCCCCGGGGCGAGTGGGAAGGGCTGATGAAGAAAGCGGCCGCCGGCAACCTGGCCGCCGTCGATCCGGAAGCCGCTGAGAAGCTCGTGAAAGTCTTCGGCCCGGATTGGCAGCCGCAACTGCAACGTCTGGTGGAGCAAGACAAAGCGGTCAAGGAGGTCATTCCCAAGAACCGGTGGGAAGACAAGCTGGCCGACATCGTGCACAACCAGGACAAGTATCCCACGCTGGTGGCCGAGCTGAAGAGCACGCTGGGTGACAAGTGGGTCTCCCGGCTCAACATGATCAGCTGGGAGGGCACGATCAATCCCGAACGCATTCTTCCCGCGGTGATCGCGATGAACGTGCCCATGGGTTGGCGAGGCTTGTTCATCATCTCCCTCGTGGCGGCGGCCATGTCCACGTTCTCGCCCACGGTGAACACCACGGTCGCGTTGTTCACGCGGGATATTTACCAAGCATTCTTCCGCCCCAAAGCGGGTAACCGTGAGTTGATGTGGGCCAGCTATGGCTTCGGCACACTGCTGGTCGCGGGCGGCTTCGGCATGGCTTACACGACTTCCAGCATCAACGACATTTGGGACTGGATCATCATGGGACTCGGCGGCGGGCTGGCCATGCCAGGCCTGCTGCGGCTGTACTGGTGGCGATTCAACGCCGGCGGCGTGGTGGTGGGTACGTTCGTCGGGCTGGTCGGCGCCATCGTGGATCGGGCCCTGGCCACGCTGGGAATTCTGGTCATGCCGTCGTGGGTGGAATTCCTCGTCGTGACCGGGATCGGCCTGATCGGGTGCATCGTCGGCACGTATCTCACGGAACCCACCGATCCGCGGCTCGTCAAACGGTTCTATCACACCACGCGGCCGTTCGGTCTGTGGGGACCGCTGAAGAAGACTCTCGACCCCGACGTCCGCCGGAACATGGAGCGCGAGCACTTCTACGACATCGTCTCGGTGCCCTTCGCCCTGTTGTGGCAGATCACCCTGTTCCTGTTGCCCATGCAGGCGCTCATCGGCACTTGGAAAGCGTTCGGCGTGACCTTCGCGCTCTTCGCGGCCTCGCTGGTGGGCTTGTACTTCCTGTGGTGGCGGAACCTGCCGCCGGACACCGAAGTGCCCGGTAAGCCGTTCGATCCGACGGCGGTCGAGTTCGACGACGAGCCGGTCGCGGTACCGGTGCCGGTGCCCGCCGGTGCGAGCGAACCACGAAGATGACGCGCCTGGAGAGGCAGGCATCTTGCCCGCCTGCTTCCTCTGGATGACTGCTTTCTCGGCATTCAGGCGGGCGAGATGCCCGCCCCCGAAGATTCCAGAGCAACGATCGGCTACAATGCAGCGGACCTTGCCACAGGAGCAAGGTCCGCTGCTTTTTGCCTCGTAAGTCACGTGTAAGTTTTCGCTGTGAGCTGCCAGGCAGATGTCTGGCTCACAGCTCACGGCTCATAGCTTACAGCTCACTTGCAACGAGAGCTCATGCCGCCCGTCAAAGACCAAGCCATCGTGCTGCGTCACCTGGACTACTCTGAAACGTCCCAGGTGCTGGCCTGCCTCACCCGCGAGCACGGGTCGCGGCGCTTTATTGCCAAGGGCATCAAGCGGGCCACCAAGAACAAGGCGGCCACGATCATCGACCTGCTCGAGCAGGGCGAGGTTGTTTTCTTGGTCCGCCCACAGAGCGAAAGCGAGTTGTCGATTCTGACCGAATGGAGGCAGGTGGATGCTCATCTGGGACTGCGATCCAATCTGCACACCTGGTACGCTGCGCAATATGCGGCCGAGATCACCTCGACCATGACCGAGGAGGCCGACCCGCATCCGGAGCTGTTCGACGCGCTGGCCGCCCTGCTGCAGAATCTGGCCTCGGGCGCAGCCGCACTGCCGGCCGTTGTGGACTATCAATGTACGTTGCTGCTCGCCGCCGGCGTGTGGCCCGACCTGACGCGCTGCGTGGTGTGCGACCGCCCTGCTCCGCCCGGCCGTGCAGCGTTTTACGCCCCGATCCAGGGCGGACTGGTCTGTCGTAATTGCGAGCCGACCGTTCCAGGCCGTCACTACGTCCGAGCCGCCAACCTCGACGCGCTGCGTAGCCGGCAGTTCGATTCGGCCTCCGCCGCCGCGCTCTTCGAACTGCTGGATGAGACGCTCACCGCCGTTTCCGGCCGCCCTTCGTCGCTGGCCAAGTGGGTAATGAGGAAAGAGCTGTGAGCTATGGGCTGTGAGCCGCAGAGGAGGGACTGGGGCCTGGGGGCTGGCGAAGAAACCTCTGTGAGGCAGACCTACTGGCTCACAGCTGATAGCTGACGGCTGACAGCTGTTAGTCGTAGTTCGTCGGCGGGCTTGGACCGGTCTCGTCGTTTTTGCCATGCCCCCAGAACTGACTGTACCAGTGCAGACGTAACAGCACGACCACGAAGATGGATATGATGACGGCGGGGAATGCGTAGCCCGCGCCGATGAGCACGCCGATGGCCGCCACCACCCAGATGGTCGCCGCCGTGGTCAGCCCGCGCACGCGGTTCTTGCTGTGCAGAATGGCCCCCGCTCCTAGAAAGCCGATGCCCGAGACCACCTGGGCGGCGATGCGCCCGGGGTCGGCATCGCCTTCCTTCCGCGAGATCAGGATCGAAACGAGCGTGAAGATCGCGCTGCCCATACAGATCAGCGTCACGGTGCGGATGCCGACCGGTTTGCCTCGCGATCTTCTTTCGATTCCGATCAGCCAGCCCGGAACCAAAGAGGTCAGCACGAGCACGAAGATGATCCAGGGGTAATCGAGCACCTCGTGCAGGTTGCCGTACCAGGTCGCATGCGATGATGTGGTTGCGAGCAGATCCATCGTGTCCAAGTTAGTTCACCCAACCGACCGTGGCAAGCCAGCCGGCACAAGGGACGCAAGGGAATGCCTTCGCGTGCGCTGGTACCCGCGTCCACAGCATCCGGCTGACGGCGCCAACCAAGGTCCTTCCGAGAACGACCCCTTATCGCCGTAGTCATTCTTGGTCTACGTCCGAGAAAACCGGAGTTGCCGGCGAATGGCGGCGATTTCAGCGTTTGTCGCTCACCTCGCTCGGCCATTCGAACGATACAGGAAAGGAACGGACCAGGGAATACTCATTCCCGGATGCCGCAAGGAGGGGCATCTCACTGATCCGGTTCGCGGCAGGTGTAGCTGGAGGGGAGCCTGCAACGGTCCATCGGACTTAGACCGTTGTTGGCCGCCTTCCGCATGAGTGCATTGATGGCAGTTCCACAGCGAACGGTCTTGATGGTAGGCGACTGCCGGGAATACGGCAGTCCCTGCCGCGACCGCATCCGGGAGGCGGGATTCCGGGTGGTCGAGGGCGTAGGCGACGACGTCCTGGATCAGGTCGTGCGCCGGCGGCCCGACCTGCTCGCCGTAGCCCTTTCCCCGGACGCTGATGATGCACACACCCAGATACGCGCAGTTCGCGACGATTCGCGTACGTCCGATACACCCATCCTGCTGCTCGCTTCCGGACAGAATCACCGTTCGACCGAACTGGCCCTCGACGCCGGTGCCGACGATTATCTGACCCTGCCGTTCGAGGCCCGAGAGTTCCGGCTCCGGGCCGACCGCATCATCCGGACCCGCCGCGCTCAGGAGACAGCCCGGCGCGTGCAGGCCCGTCTGCGGCGGGAAATCGACAACTTGACACTGCTCCACCAATTCTACGAGCAGATCCTGACCGGCGACCCGGAAACCGCCTGCCGTCAATCGGTCGAGACCGCCGCTCGCCTCACGAACAGCGGGCGGGCGTCCATGTTACTGGTGGATTCACAGGCTCACGAGATGCGCTTCGGTCATGCGGTGGGCATCGATCCGGCCGTCTGGCAAGAGTGCCGAGTGCCGCTTTCCAGTCCGGTGGCCGGCCGAGTCATGGCCACCCGCCGCGAGTTGGTCGTCAACGGCAACACGGCATGGCCGCGACGAGACGGTTATCAGCACGGGCAGTTCATCAGTGTCCCCCTGGTCTGCGGTGATCCGGCCGAAGGAAATGTGCTCGGCGTGCTCAACGTGACCGATCATCGCGACGGGCTGGACTATCAGCCGCAGGATGTGCTGGCGCTGACTCGGCTGGCCCGCGCTGCCGCTTTCGCGATTGACGCCGTGCGGACTCGCCGCCAGCTCGAAGCCACCCGTGACTCCATCATTTTTTCGCTGGCCAAGCTGAGCGATTACCGTCACCCTTCGACGGGCAAACATCTCGAACGCGTGCGGGAACTGTCGGTGGCCCTCGCACGGCAACTGGCCCGCGACCCGCGGGTCAGCCCACGCATCGACGGTCAATTCTTGTCGGACCTGAGGCGTGCCGCCCCCCTGCACGACATCGGGAAAGTGGCGGTACCCGACCGCATTCTGCTGAAGCAAGGTCGGTTGACCGAAACCGAGTCGGCCGTGATGCGCGACCACACCACCATCGGAGCGGCCACGCTGCAATCGGTCACACCGGACGGTCAAAACGACTCTTTCCTTAAAATGGCCGTCGAAATTGCCCACTATCACCACGAACGATACGATGGGTCCGGTTACCCGTGCGGCTTGGCGGGCGATCGGATTCCACTGAGTGCCCGGATCGTGTGCCTGGCCGACAGCTACGACGCGATACGCACGGCCCGGGAATACAAGGCTGCCCGCACGCATGCGGAAGCCGCCCGCGAGGTGCGATCCGGCTGTGGTACTCAGTTCGATCCGCTCGTGGTAGAGGCGTTTTTTTCACTCGAAGATCAGTTCGAGCGCATCTACAACAACTTGATGGAAGATCGCGCCGGCCGCCGCCGTGTCGCCGAAACACCCCGGTCAGAACCGGCCCTGGCGTGAGTTCCGCCCGCGTTTTCGTTTGGTGCGTCAGCGGGTGTGGAAAGTGTTTTCGGATTTGGCAAAAGAGTCCGGAGGGTGGGCGCCACCGGCATCCGAGGAAGCCACGAGAGGCAACGCGATTGTCATCCGTTTCGCGGTGCGGCACGCGTGATCCGTCCGAAAACCGGCCGCCTCTCGGGCGGCCCCGAACCAAGGTGCAGGGGTTGACCGGCCCATGGGAGTTGGGGCAAGATGATGGCTTTGGCCGGGCGGTTCGACTGACGACGTGCGGCGAATTCTCAACCCGGTAGTCTCGAATCTGGTTTTGGCACGAACAAACGAGATCGGTATGAGCAACGTTCCCAACAGCGGTATCCCCGAGGAACAAGCGTCAGCGGCTGCGCATCCGAGCGAGCCTGCCGGCATGGACCGGCCGAGCGAGCCGGCCCCCGCGACCGAGCCCCAGGCGTTCCCGGAAGCGGGTCCGACCGAACAGCCGGGCAACGCGCCCGAGCAGATGCCCGCCGGCGAGCCTGCGACAGTCGCCGAGAGTGGTGCCCAGACCGATCCCGCATCCTCCGGCCAGGACATCACGACCGACCAGGTCGTGGCTGCCGAAGAAGCGACCGCCCCTGCCGCTCCGCCGGCTCCCCGCCCGGTGGTGACCACGGGCAAGGTGCAGCGGGTGACCGCATCGGAGATCCTCATCGAGGTCGAAGGCGGCAAGCAAGGCGCTGTGCCCATCGAGGAGTTTCTCGGTCAGCCGTTGCCTCGGCCGGGCGACGAGGTCGGCGTCATCATCGTCCGCGATGAGACCGAAACGGGCGGCGGACTCGTGCTCAGCAAGCGACAGGCCGACGAGGCGTCGTTCTGGGACTCGGTCAAGCCCGGTGACATCATCGAAGGCGTGGTCACGGGCATGAACAAGGGCGGCCTGGACATTGACATCGGCGGAGCTCGGGCGTTTCTGCCCGCCTCGCAGGTGGACGTCCGCCGCATCAAGGACATCTCGGTGCTCATCGGCGAGCACGTGCGCTGCGTGGTGACGCAGGTCGATCCGACGACCCGCGATCTGATCGTCAGCCGACGCAAGGTCATCGACAAGGAGCGTCGCGAGAAGCGGGCCGAAGCCCTCAACGCGCTGGTCGAAGGCGAACTCCGCAAGGGCACGGTCAGCAGCATCACCGAGTTCGGCGCGTTCGTGGACGTCGGCGGCGTCGAGGGCCTGCTGCACGTCACCGACATGACCTGGGGCCGCGTCCGCAACCCCAACGAACTGGTTCAGCCGGGCCAGGAACTCGAGGTCCGCGTGCTCAAGGTGGACCGCAACACGGGCAAGGTTTCACTCGGCCTCAAACAGGCCAAGCCCGATCCGTGGGCGGACGTCGAAACCAAGTATCCCGCCGGCTCGCGCGTGAAGGGTCGCATCCTGCGCTTCGCCGATTTCGGAGCGTTCGTCGAGCTGGAAGACGGCGTCGAAGCGCTCCTGCCCATCAGCGAGATGAGCTGGAGCAAGCGGATCAATCATCCGTCGGAAGTGCTCGAACTCGGCCGCGAGATCGAGACCGTCGTGCTGCGGGCCGATGCGTCCAAGCGGCGAATCTCGCTGGGCCTCAAGCAGATGGAGGAGAACCCCTGGGACGTGGTTGAGCGGCAATGCCCGGTCAACTCCACCGTCAAGGGAAAGGTCTCGAAGATCATGGAGTTCGGCGCGTTCGTGGAACTCGTGCCGGGCGTCGAAGGGCTCGTGCATATTTCCGAGCTGTCCGAGCGCCGCGTCCGTTCCGTGTCCGATGTGGTCAAGGAAGGGCAGGAGGTCGAGGTCCGCGTGCTGAAGATCGACCGCAATGCCCAGCGGATTTCACTCTCGATGAAGCCGGCGCCCAAGGAAGAACCGCCCAAGCCCGAAGAGAAGCCCAAACCCAAGAAGAAGCGGCCGCTTCGTGGCGGACTCAGTTCCCATTTCGAGTGGTAATCGTGATGCCCGCCTCCCGCCGGTGGTGCTGGGAGGCGGGTGTCTTTTTACCTCGTCCGCGTTCGATATGCACTACGATGGCGTTCTCCGCCGGTTGCGTCTCAGGATGTACCACGTAACGCCCCACCAAGGTGCCACTAATGCGACACCACCCCCGGGCAGGCCGGCGCCGCAGGCCGGTGGCTCGGGTTCCGGCTCGGGCTCCTCGGGTTGCGACCCGGGTGGCGGCTCGGGCGGCTTGGGTTTCGGGCACTCGCCGTTCGGACACGGATCGCACACGTCGCCCAGCCCGTCGCCGTCGGTGTCGGTCTGATCTGGATTGGCCACGTTGGGGCAGTTGTCCACGTCGCCGCATATGCCGTCACGGTCGGCATCATTCATCACGTCCAGCGGGCACGGATCGCAGGCATCGCCCAGCGTGTCGCCGTCCGTGTCCGCCTGATCGGGATTGGCCACGTCCGGACAGTTGTCGTACTCGTTGCAGAAGCCGTCGCCGTCGGAATCGTTGTCCGGATCGAACGGGCACGGATCGCACAGATCGCCCAGCCCATCGCCGTCGGCGTCGGCCTGGGCCGGGTTGTACACGGTAGGACAGTTGTCGTGGGTGCCGCACACGCCGTCGCCGTCGAGATCCTCCCCCGCTTCGCCTGGACACGGATCGCAAACATCCACAATGCCGTCGCCGTCCGTGTCGGTGGTGTCATCGGGGCCCCAGAACGCCAGTCCGGCTGATTCGACGTCGTCCGTCCTGGTGAACACGCCACTCACGACGAGCAGCCCAGCGTGGACGCCCATCGCATACGTGGGGCCGTCGACGCCGCCGCCCAGGCTTGACCATCGCACGCCATCCCAAGCGGCGAGATACGGAACGAAATTCCCGCCGATGTACAGGAACTCGCCGCCGGCGACCAAGACGTTCTGGTACGCGGCCAGGCAATACACCACGCCACTGGGCGGATCCTCGAGCGGCAGCCACTGCGATCCGCCAAAGCGTGCGATCCCCCCCACCCGCGGATTGTTAACCAGGATGAACCCGCCCGCCGCGATCAATTCGTTGCGGTACACCGCCAAGGCGTAAATCGGGCCCTCCACGCCGTTACCCACGGCGGACCACAAGCCTCCCGACCAGACGGCAACCCCCTTCGCACTCACCCAGCCGGCGAACGTGAACTGACCGGCCGCCACAAGCTTCCCATCCCACACCGCCAGCGCATTGATAGCGCCGTCCATCCCGTTGCCCAGAGGCGACCAAGTCGTGCCGTTCCACCTGGCGATGCAACTGGCCGGCACGCCTCCCGCCGAGATGAAGTCTCCGCCGATGATCAACCGGTCTTCGTACACGATCATCGCGTTAATGGTGCTGTAGTCCGCCATGTTGATGCCGCCCCCCAGTGACACCCATGCGGCTCCGTTCCAGGCGGCCAGACAGTTCGCCTGAACCGATCCTACCTCGCTGAACTGCCCGCCGGCGATCAGTTGACCTTGAAAGACGGCGAGCGTCTTCACCGGACCGTTGAACGCCCCCCCCACGGGCAACCAGGTGGACGAATCCCGGCGAGCGACCACATAGGCCCCGTCCAGCGTCCCTGCGGCAAAGAGCTCCTTGTTGAACTCGATCAAAGTGTAGATCACCATGGCTTTCGCGGTGGTCAGGGCAGACCACTGCGTGCCGTCCCAGGCGGCGATGCCGGGAGTGGACTGGCCACCCGCGTTGCCGAACTCGCCACCGACAATGAGTCGCCCTTTGTAGACGGCGCTGCACAACACCGTGCCATCCATGCCGTTGCCCACTGATGCCCACGACGTGCCGTCAAACGAGGCGAGGTTCTGCGTGAAATGCCCGCCCGCAACGAGTTGGTTGTTGAAGATGCGCAATGTCCGCACGGCATACGGCAGGCCGGCCCCCACCGGTGACCAAGCCGTGCCGTCCCAGCGCGCGATGTAGCTCGCTGACCGCCCGCCGGCGCCCGTGAACATGCCGCCGACGATCAGATTCTTGCCCTGCACAACACAGACATATGCCACGCCCGATACGCCCGCATCGAGAGTGGCCCAAGCCTGACCGTCCCAGGCCGCGACGTTGATCGCCTCGATACCACCGGCGGTGGCGAACTCGCCCGCGGCGATGAGTCGGCCGCCGTACACCTCGAGCGCCTCCACGCGCGTGTGGGCTCCGCCGGTGACGCCCGAACCGAGCGGACGCCAATACGGGCCGTCCAGCCGTGCGATGTGGTTGACCTGCATGCCCAGCGCATGCGTGAATTCGCCCGCAATCACGAGTTGCTGCTGATAGACGACGGCGGCGTTGATGCGAACGAAGCCCAGTTCATCCAGCCCCTCGCCCAACGGGGCCCAGTTCGTGCCGTCCCACCACGCCACGCCGATCGCGCGGACGCCTCCCGCGGTGCGAAACTCGCCGGCCACCACCAGATGCCCACCGTGGATGGTCAGCGCGTTGACCGCCCCGTCGGTACCGGTTCCCAACGCCGACCATTCGCGTCCGTCCCACCGCGCGATGTTACGAGCCTCGACGCTGCCGGCAACCGTGAACGTGCCGCCGACGTAAAGGACGGGCCCTCTTCCGTCGTCGTGCACGACCATCGCCCGCACCGTGCCGTTGATCCCGGGCACTCCCCGGCCGCCTTTCCAGCCGAACTCGCATGCGGCTTCCGCCGGCCAGCCCGGCATCAGCGCCACCACAAAGCATGCGGCCAGTGGCCCCGAGTACGATTTGAGCATGGCAACACCTCTTCCCGGGAAAGCGAAAGTCCCTGTGTGTGATATGTAGGCGAAGCTCGCGGTTTCGGCCCTCAGGGCAGGACTGAGCTGTTCGCGCATGCGCGGTTGCCACCATGGTCTTGCCCGCTCACCACGAGCGAGACGTTCGCTCTGGAAGATGCTTGTCGCCCGTGCGGAACGAGCCAGCGGCGGTATAATGCGAGCAGGTCGGGAACTCTCCTGATTCTCAGGCCCGACCGCAAAATGAGGGAAGCACTGATGACCGGCAAACAACGTATCTCGGCCATGCTGTCGGGCCAGCCGACCGACTGTCTGCCTTTCATGCCCATCACCATGATGTTTGCCGCCGATCGCATCGGCCGGAGCTATCGCGAGTACGTGACCGATTACCGAGTACTGGCCGAGGGCCAGATCCGCACGGCCGAGGAGTTCGATTTCGATTACGTGTCGGTCATCTCCGACCCGGCCCGCGAGGCGGCGGACTGCGGCGCGACCGTCGCGTTCTTCGACGATCAGCCTCCGGCCATCGTGGAAGAACACGCACGGCTGGCCGACCCGAAGGATCTGCTCACGTTGCAGATACCCGACCCGCTGGGCGGCGGCCGCATGCACGATCGGGTCAAGGGCGTGGCCTTGCTCAAGCAGCGCGTGGGCGATGGCAAGTTCGTCGAAGGCTGGATCGAGGGGCCGATTGCCGAAGCGGCCGACCTGCGCGGACTGAACACGATCCTGATGGATCTGATCGACTCGCCGTCGTTCGTGCGCGACCTGTTCGAATTCGTGGTCGAGATGGAGCTGCGATTCGCCCGCGCCCAGGTGGAAGCCGGCGCGGACATCATCGGCGTGGGCGATGCGGCGGCGTCGCTCGTCGGTCCCGTGCTCTACGAGGAGTTGGTCTGGCCGTACGAGAAGAAGCTCGTGGACGGTCTGCACGCCATGGGCACGCGCGTCCGTTTGCACATCTGCGGCAACACCAAACCGATTCTTGCCGCCATCAGTCGCCTGGGCTGCGACATCGTGGATCTGGATTTCAAGGTGCCCATGGCCAAGGGCCGCGAACAGATGGGCCCGGATCAAGTGCTCCTGGGTAACATCAACCCGGTAACCACGCTGCGCGACGGCACGCCCGACAGCGTCCGCGCCGCCGTCGCCCAATGCCACGCCGAAGCCGGCCCGCGATTCATCGTCGGCGCCGGCTGCGAAGTCACCCGCAACACACCGCCCGCCAACCTCCGCGCCATGGGCGAGTACGCGCGATCGCACTCATAACCCCTTCCCCACTGAGCCAGCGTGTGGGCGATGCCATTGTGGTGCACGCTTCCAGCGTCCCCAGTGCAGGCGGGCTGCCTCCACCACACCGCCGCCGTCCGTACCCCAGAAGCGTACAAGCGGTGAACAAGCCGTTCCCGATGCACGAAGTCGAAGGAGGATAACGGGGTGAGAGTCTCTTGACGTCTTCGACC
>ERZ795060.286-NODE-286-length-72274-cov-14.245559_pt1 | contig 72274 bp, 63 predicted proteins | sample MGYA00375144_ERZ795060 | MGnify/ENA primary metagenome ERZ795060 (study PRJEB30189, sample SAMN05720157) | activated sludge metagenome | isolation source: anaerobic digester from wastewater treatment plant | place: Japan | collected 2015-05-15 ... | reverse complement strand
ATTTTATTTTTTGCATGAGAGGATTGTTTCTAATTGGTGTTGTATTATTGAGAAGGGTTCTTTAATTTTAGAGGGAGATATTTGAGGAAATGTGAGGGAAAGAGGTGGGGTTATGATGTCATGTTCGAGGTAGGAATAGGTATCCATGCCAACGAATTCTACATGTACTTCGTTTCGGAAGAGTAAATTTAATATTCCTCGTAAGCCGATGCCTGTCTCCCATGCAGATGTAATAACCTTCATTGTAGACTTGTTGTTACATACCTTTTGCCATGTCTCTGTTCCATAAAGTATAGAGGGTTTAATTACAAAGACTATGTTCTCTAAATAATTTTTGCATATACTTTCTAATGCAATGTTCCATGTCTCAAGGAATTCGTCAATCCCTGCTTTGATAGGTGATGTATTAAGGTAGGTTGGTAATTCCTCCAATGTTTTAACTGGATCCTCGATATACAGTATCCTTTTATTTTCAATCTGTGCTGTAAGATCTAAAGTTTGGTGCAGTGTCCATTGTCGGTTTAAGTCTAAAACGATTTGGGCTTCATTCCCGATTATTTTTTGTATCTGGGTTATTAACTCAACAGCGGTTGTTAAAGGATATTCCCCTATTTTTAGTTTAAAAATAGAATAGCCCTGATTTCTTTTCCGTTCGGCTTCTTCAAGGATTGTAGGAAACTCGCCTGCGAGAAGTGCGTTCATTTTTATAGGTGTGTCAGAGTAGTTATCTACATTGCAATTTAGACAATTAATTGCACTAACAGTGGCAAATTTTATTTCTGGACATTTATCCAGAAAGGACAAATCAATCTTACCTAAAAAATGTTTATAATTTTTTTCTATCCATTCTATACATCTTTTTATTTTTTCTTCTGTTGGTGGTAGAAGAGAGATTTCTCCCCATGCTTCGTTAGCTTCTGTATCCTCAAACTTTATGACCAGTCCTTGTTTAGAAGAGAATGGAAGTCCTCGAATAAAGATCGTCGTTTTTAACGGAATTTCGTAACGATAAAGGGATAATTTTCGAATATAAACAGGTTTTTTCATTAATAAATCCACAATATAGAAAAAAGGATGCTGTATAGCAACAGCAATTTCGCTGTATTGGCTAATAGTAAGTTTAACTCACTACCTTTAAGGCGAAACATAGCCCTTATCAGGAATAAAGAAGGAATTATAAGAACAATTAATAACAGCACATCTTTTTGCCCACCTTCATTGAATGCGAGAATGAGAGGAATAACAACAACACTCATAAGAAGCATCGTAATATATTCGATTTGAGCGAACTTTTTGCCGAGTCGAACTGCAAGTGTTCGTTTGCCGACAACAGCATCATTTTCAACATCACGATAATTGTTTACTGTAAGGATGGCTACTGAGAGACATCCTGCGGAAAATCCTACTAAAAGCCCATGTAATGAGACTTGAAAAGATTGAACATAATAGGTTCCCATCACAGCGACAGGACCAAAAAATACAAAGACAAATAAATCTCCCAAACCCAGATAAGCAAGGGGTATTGGTCCTGCGGTATAGGCAAAAGCAAGAATTAATGAAACCGCACCAATGGTCAAAATGGGCAAACCACCTCTATAAATTAAATACCCTCCAGGGAGTAAAGATGTAATCACAAGAATAGCCAATGCTAACTGCATTTGCTTTGGAGTAAGCCAGCCAGCACTGGTTGCACGTGTTGGACCTACACGGTTTTCACGGTCAGCCCCCTTTACGAAATCGAAATAGTCATTAGCATAGTTAGATAATATTTGAATTAGTACTGCACCTAATAAGGAACATATAGCAGAAATTGCGTGGAAATGTCCATCTCGAACTGCGATAGCGGTTCCCATTATAACGGGGGCAATACTTGCTCCTAATGTTTTGGGTCTTGCAGTTAAGAATAAAATTTTCAGAATTGATGGTAGTTTTGTTGATGTCATAATATATAGTGTGTTTTTTATTAGAGGTCGTCATATTGCACTAATGAAAACACGGGGAGAGGGGTAAGAGCATCTCTGCCTTTAAGAGCTGGGAGTTCGACTACGAAGCCTGCCTCAACTGGGATTGCATTTAATTGCTCAATCAAGTTTTTTACCGCAGATGCAGTTCCACCTGTGGCGAGTAAATCATCAATAATAACTGTGCGTTGTCCTTCCTTTAATGCATCAATATGCATTTCGATTGTATCCCAGCCATATTCTAATGCAAAACTTTCTGATATTTTTTCATACGGAAGTTTTCCTTTTTTCCTTGCCAGAACCAGAGGTATATTCATTAAATAAGCGATAGCAGAGCCGAAAATGAATCCACGAGACTCAATAGCAACAATAGCTTGAATATTCATGGGTCGATAATGTTGCACGAAGCAATCGATAGCATAATGGAATGCCTCAGGATTCAAGAGTAGAGTGGTTATATCCTTGAATTGTATCCCTGGTTTGGGAAAATCAGGCACATTGCGAATGATTTTTTTCAGATCCATATTTTTCAATTCCCTGGTATCTTGGATGTTAAATATTAGAACAAGTCTTTATTATTGGCAACGTATTTTCTCAGAAATTTTAAAGCGAGTCGTTCATATAGACGAACTCGTTCTCGGGTGAGATTTAATGCTTTTCCTGTTTCTTCCAGTGTATGAGGTTTTCCATCAACAAGGCCATAACGATAGCGCATTACTTCGGCTTCATTTTTTGGCAGTAACGAGATAAGGAATTCCAGATCTTGCTCCTTCTCAATATCTTCAGCAAAACTTTCTACTCGAAAGGAGGTTTTAATTTTGGCGCTGGCATACGGGTCTTCTCTATCATCGATACTTTGTATGAAATCGAATGACATTACAGTTTCATTAGACTCTTGTAATTGCTCCGCCTCATCAACCGAGATACCTAATATTTTTGCAATTTCTTCTGGGTATGGATATGCTCCTGTTTTTTTGAAGTAATCCTCTATGATTTTTCGATATCTTAATAAGTGTTCGTTTAAGTACGTGGGGACGCGTATGGTTCGGCATTGGTTTGATAGTGCGCGTGTGATTGCTTGTCGAATCCACCATGTTGCATAGGTAGAAAATTTTGTTCCATGTTTGGGGTCGAAACTTTCGACTGCTTTTACAAGTCCAATATTTCCTTCCTCTATTAAATCTAAAATGGGCACGCCGAAGCGGGCATACCTTTTTGCAATACTTACAACCAGACGAAGATTGGAAAGAATCAATTTTCGTCTTGCCGAGCCATCCCCTTTATGCATGCGGAATGCTAATTTTCTTTCTTCCTCTGCACTTAGTAAAGGAATCTTTGAAATCTCGGATATGTAAATATTTAACCCTCTGTCAAATGGTAAATTTTGTGAAATATCCTTATCTTCCACTCTTAAATCCTCATAAGGATTTTAAGTTTAACGATTTTTCAAAGTATATAGTATACAATTTTTTAGGTATTAACAAAAAATGATTTTAACCTGACTTAGCAGGTGAAATTATAACTTTAAAATCCGTTATAATTGAAATGCACATAAAGAGCAAAGTTACTATAAGGATTTGATTATGGGAAAGAAATTATTACTTTTACTCATTAGCATGTTTGCTATAGTTTTTGTTTCGATTGCACAAGTTGTACCAACACCTATTCCAAGATTTTCAAAAAGTGCTAAATTATTATTCCCAAATAGTAATTTTGAGCAAGGCAATTTAGAAAATTGGCGAGCTTTTGGTAAAGCATTTATAAATCAGCCGACGTATGGTGATAACGTCCTTGTTAGAGAAGCACCAAAATCGGCACTTCCAGAGGGGAATTGGTGGATAGGTACATTTGAAAATTATCAGGCTCTGCCACATCAGAAAGCGGGGGAGACCCAAAAGAACGAAGCGGTTGGGGAATTAATTTCACAGCCTTTTACAATTGATACTCCGTACATTGGCTTCTTAATTGGGGGTGGTATGAAAAAAACAACTGCGGTGAGGTTGATTGTCAATGGAGAAGTTGTTCGTGAATCGTACGGATTAAATCATCCGATGATGCGAAGAGAATTTTGGGATGTTAAAGAATTTATGTCTATGTCATCGGTTATATCTATTATTGACAAGGAAAAAGGTGTATGGGGCTGTATTAATGCGGATGACTTTCGTGGGTATCGGGTACCTGATAATATGCTTTTGTTTCCGAATAGCGATTTTGAATCAGGTAATTTAGACCATTGGAAAGGTGAAGGTTCCGCTTTTGAGAATCAACCGACATTGGGAGACAATCCTGCGGCACGAGAATACGGTAAACATTCTAATCATCAGGGCAAATATTGGATAGGTACTTATGAACGTTACCAAGGGAAACCGGGAGAGGAACCGGGGAGCGTTCGTAAGGATATGGCTTTTGGGACTTTACGTTCGGAACCTTTTATTATCCGTGGGCCTGCTATTTGGTTTCTATTAGGTGGTGGTAAAGGCTCGGGATTGGAAGTTCGACTTTATGTTGATGGTAAAGTTGTAAGGACATCAAAAAACAAAGAGAATCGGGAGGATATGCAGGCTGAAATTTGGATGGTGTCTGAATATAAAGGGAAGAAAGCTGAGGTTGAGATTATTGATGACAGTATGGACGCATGGGGGCATATCAATGTAGACAATTTCAGGTATATGCGGTTATTTGAAGATTTATAAATTAGTGATGAGAGAAGCAACGCTCACCCGTAAATAACATAGCCACACCTACGCGGTTGGCAAATTCAATAACATCATAATCGTTAACACTTCCACCGGGTTGAACAATGGCATGTATTCCTTCACGCACAGCAGTTTCTACTGCATCAGGAAATGGGAAGAAGCCATCCGAGGCAAGAACTGCACCGTTGAGAGTTTCACTACCTTTATACTTTTTCTTTGCTTTTTCTATAGCTTGTTCGACAGCACCGACGCGGTCTTGTTGTCCTGTCCCAACTGCTAATGTCTGTCCATTTTTTACAATTACGACGCCATTCGAACGAACATGGATGTTTATATACCAGGCAAAAAGAAGGTCTTCCAATTCTTGCTGAGAGGGGATAACTTCACTTTCAATCTTTCCTTTTTTCGGATGTTCTACAGAAGCCTTTATGAAATCATTGGCACTTCTTATTTTTGTAAGATATGGCTGAGCCAACACAATGCTACCGTCATCAAAAACTTTCATTTCCCATGTCGTGATACTATCTCCAATATATTTGGGTAAAAGGTCTAATGGAGGTACCTTAATAATACGTATTTCTTTATTCTTTTTATATTTTTCAAAATCGTTAAAAACGGACAATGCTTCTGGTGTAAAAGATGGAGCGGAGACTCCTTCAATTACGGTTTGCATAATTTCAATTGCAGTTGCTTCATCGACTTCAACATTAAAAGCGACAACGCCACCGAAGGCTGCTTGCGAGTCGGCATCACGTGCACGGCGGTAAACATCTGCTAACGTTTGGCCTTCCTGTTGGATTGCGACACCTGACGGATTGCAATGTTTCATAACTGCACAAGCAGGTTTTTGCAAATATTTTAGTATTCCAAAGGCATGGTGTAAATCTTCAAGATTTGTTTGAGACAACCCACTTTTGCCTGTTTTCAAAATTTGATATGCCCCCAAAAAGATATTAGTTCCATCCGCAGGTCTATAAAATGCAGCTGGCTGATGTGGATTGGTTCCGTATCGAAGGTCTTCAACCTTAATCCATTGTTTTCCCAATACGTTGATAGATTCTGGGAAAGAGCCTTCTGTTTTAGTGCGATACATCGCTTTTAAGTCGATTTTGTTTTTGTTATCATTCATTTTTATGACTCCCCAAGTTGAAAATTGATTTATTTTAACATACACTCATAAAGTATAGAAAATCGACGGTTATTTAAAGGATGTTTGATATGTCTCATTTATTTTACTTTGTAATTCCACATCACTCTCCAAAAGAAGGGGATATTGTTTTACAAGGGGAAGAGGCTCATCATGCTATTCGTGTTGTTCGAGTGAAGGCAGGGGAGCATATCGGTTTTATTGATGGGCAAGGAGGAAAGTGGTTTTGTAAGGTAACTAATATCTGTAAAGACATATTAACTGCAAAGATAATCAAATATCAATATATTCAAAAAGAAACGGATGTCTGTTTGATTATTGGCTGGTTACATCGGGACAATGCCATTGAAACATTAGTGACATATGGAACTGAGATGGGTATTTCCGAATTTCGTTTTTTTCAGTCGGAACGCTCGACGCGTCCCATACGGCGAGATGATAAAATAAAGAGATGGGTGGTTCAATCATGTAAAATTGTCGGTCGACCTTGGTTCCCAAATGTAACTATGCATGAGGGTTTATTATCAGCAATCAAAGATTTTGAGGGTAAATTATTGATAGCTACGGCTTCACATTCGTCAATGTCCATATCTCAAGTAGACTGTTCCAAGCCCTGTGGACTTATCATCGGACCTGAAGGGGATTTTTCTGAAAATGAGATTGCAATGGCGGAGAAAGCAGGGGCAAAGCCTATTTATTTAGGGCCTGATGTATATCGTAGTGAATTGTCTGCTTTATTAGGTTCTTTTTTCATTTTGGGAAAACAAGGTTATTTTGAGAAATCGCCCCAAAATAATTTTTCATTTGATTAGCACGATATTTTTTTAGCAAAATAAATATAAACAATAGGGAGATATTATCATGAGTGAAGATTGCCTGTTTTGTAAAATAGCACGTAAAGAAATACCTTCGACAGAAGTATATTCTGATGATGAATTTTATGCTTTTCGAGATATTCATCCTGCAGCACCCGTTCATGTTCTTTTAATACCACGGAAGCATATTGCTCGGATAACGGATGCCAGTGAAGAGGATGAAGCTCTTTTAGGAAGGATGCTTTTACGGGCAAATGAAATTGCAAAAAAGGAAGGAATTGCAGAACCTGGCTTTAGATATGTTCTAAGTTGTAACGCTCATGGTGGCCAGCTTATATTTCACATTCATTTGCATATTTTAGGAGGTAGAGAATTGGGATGGCCTCCAGGTTAATTAACTAAAAGTATTGAATATGAAAATTGATGTAAATACAAAATTATGTGCAGTAATAGGACATCCAGTTCGACACTCGTTGTCCCCTGTCATTCATAATGCTGGGTTTCAGAGTTTAGGTCTTAATTATGTTTATCTTGCCTTTGATGTTACCGACCTTGAAGGTTGTCTAAAAGGGATGCGTGCTCTTGATGGATTTCGTGGGATAAGTGTGACCATTCCCCACAAAGAGGCAGTAATCCAATATCTTGATAGAGTCGATCCAGTTGCCCAGAAAATAGGTAGTGTTAACACAATTACTCACGAAGGGGAACAACTTTTGGGAACGAATACAGACGGTCAAGGGACACTCAAGGCTTTTTCAAGGGCAGGTGTTACTTTGTCGGGGAAGAGAATTCTTTTCCTCGGTGCTGGCGGTGCTGTTCGTGCTGTTGCGTTTACTTTTGCTCAAATGGTACAACCTGCACAGATTACTATACTCGGTAGAACACCGTCACGGCTGGAAAAACTGCTTACTGATCTAAAACACACTTATCCTAATATTCTTTTTCAACATGGATACTTAAGTGAGGACATTCAGCGGTATATTACGGAACATGAAATCATTATACAGGGGACACCTATGGGGATGGAGGGACATAACTCCGAGAAGTTGGCTTTCCCTTTTGATGTTCTTTCTTCTCAGCATGTCGTATTTGATATGGTATATCGACCACTGTACACTGAATTGATAAAGGAAGCACAAAAAAGGAATTGCACAGTAATAACAGGGATAGAAATGCTCGTAGAACAAGCAGTATTACAATTCGAATTATGGACAGGGATACCTGCCCCTGTGGATGTAATGCGGAACGCTGTTGAAAAAGTATTAAAACAATGTGATATATAATTATTGTAGACAAGGAGAAACATTTATGAGGGTTCAGTCTTTTATTGGTAAAGCAAGCGTAGAAGGACTTCATCAAATGGATAATTTGATAAACGATTGGATTAAACGGACACGCCCTAAAATCATTCAGATAGCACAATGCCCATGCACATCAGCAAGACACGATGGTAGAGACCAGGAAACAATAATTGTAGTTACAATTCTGTATCAGGAAAGTGAGGTGTAATTATTTTTTCTAAATGATTACGTCAGACATAAAAGGGAAAGAGTTATTTTTTGACCGTTTTGTTTTATCCTACATAATAATTGGAAATAAATGTCTTTAAAGAATAATAATATTTATAGTTTGTTATGATTTTTTATTTTTAACCCTAATCAAGGAAAAAGGGAATGGATATGGATTTTGAGAAGTTTTTTTCACCTAAAACAATAATTCCCAAGTTAGAAGCGCAAAGTAAACAAGAGGTCATTTCATCATTGGTAGATTTGCTAAAAGAAGAAAGCAAGATAACAGACCGCGAAAAGGTTCTTTCCGCAGTGATAGAGCGAGAGTCGGTAGATAGTACTGGTGTTGGAAATGGTATTGCTTTACCGCATGCGAGTATTCGCGGTTTAAATAAGATAATTACCGCGATAGCACGTATTCCAGATGGTATTGATTTTGTTGCTCAAGACCGCAAACCTGTATTTTTAGTCATCTTAATCTGCTATCCCCCTACACAGAACCATGTTTATTTAAGTCTTCTTTCAAGTGTATCGAAGGTATTTTCGAAAAAGGAGAATGTCCAGACGATTATAAAACAGACATCGGCAAAAGCAATTCATGACAAGTTATTAGATTTACTTCTAAAACAGGATGAGCAAAATAAATTGTCTCATTTAGAAAAAAAACCAGACGAAAGGGTTTTAATTACCCCACCCCCATCGGGTCCTGTCCCTGAAATTCTATTGTTAATACGTCTTCAAATGATTGAAGAAGAATTTAAAGTGGCTACACGTGGAAAAAAGCAACTTCAACAGAAGATAGATAATTTGCGTTCTCTCATTTCTAAAGATACACTCCAACATTATGATAAGCTAAAAGAAAGAAGACCACCTGCAGTAGTGCCTATTGAGGGCAATACCTGTCATGGTTGTTTTATGACATTATCTACAGATTTTGTCCAAAGAGTAAAGCAGGAAAAAGATAATCTATTTTTATGCCCACTATGCCGAAGATTTGTGTATTGGATATAATTTTCTGAAAATAAATTTTATAACAGACTGTATATATGGACGACGTATTTACAAAACAAGAAGGTATTGTGTCTGCCCTATTTAAAGGGTTATCTTCAGATGAAGTAGAACGATTGTTCGATAGTGGGCTTATTGTCCACTTTAAGAAAGATGAGGTTGTGTTTTATCAGGGGAGTATGGGTAATCATGTTTATTTAATTTTAAGTGGTTCTGTTGGTGTGTATCGGGACGAGAAACAAATTGTTACATTAGATAGTGGTGAAATTTTTGGTGAGATGGCATTATTTACTAAAGAACCGCGTTCAGCCACTGTGAAAGTTCTCCAAGATTCACAACTATTAATTTTTAGTGAAACTTCATTTCATAAATTGTTGACTAAACAAACAGCAGTACGGCTATTACTAAACATCATTAACATTCTCTGTGAACGATTAAAGAAAAAGAACGAAGAGTAAGAACCCAATACATCTTTTAGAGGGGTTTTTAATTTGAAATTGGTGAAGAAATAATAGGTTTGGTATGATTCTTTGTAATTTATTAACAAACATTTAACTTATAAGGGTTAAAGAGGATGTTATCACATTTTTCATTTCTTGATGCAGGTATTGTCGGTGTTTATTTGCTTTTAACCATTATTGCTGGGTTGGCAGTTCGAAAGTATGTAGGGAAAGTAGAGCATTATCTTGTTGCTGGCAGGGAGATGAACCTTTATTTGGGGATTGCTTCACTTGCGGCGACAGAATTTGGTATTGTGACGTGTATGTATACAGCACAAAATGGTTATAAAATGGGATTTGCTGGGGCAACACCAGGGATATTACAAACAATTGCTATGCTTGTCGTAGGTATTACTGGTTTCTGTATTAAACCTTTACGAGACGCAGGAGTTATGACTATTCCAGAATTATTTGAGAAGCGTTTTGGTTCTACGGTGAGATGGTTATCAGGTGTTGTTATTGTCCTTGGTGGTCTTTTAAATATGGGTGTATTTCTGAGAACAGGTGGTGAGTTTTTACTTCTCACGGCCGGTTTTAATCCAGATGCCTTTGCTCAATCCCATCAGCTTGAAATTATGATGAGTGTTCTTTTGATAATCGTAGCAGTATATACTGTTCTTGGGGGGATGTTGTCGGTTCTTGTAACAGATTTTTTGCAGTTTATAGTAATGAGTTTAGGGATGCTTGTTGTTACTGTGTTAATTTTAGGAAAGATAGGTTGGACTCCATTAGTTGAGGCTGTTCAGAAACATCATGGTTCTGCTGGCTTTAATCCATTTTTGATGGAACGTGGTTGGGAGTTTGTATTGTTTAACCTTTGTTTACAATTTGCGGTTGTACTCACCTGGCAGGCAGTAATTCAGCGGGTTCTTTCCGCAAAAAGCACAAAAACAGGAAGGCAAATTTATGCTCATACGAGTTTTTTCTTCACAGCACGGTTTCTCATCCCAGGTTTGTGGGGCATTGCAGCTTTAGCGACATTAACTCCAGAACAAGTCGGTGGAAATACATTATATGCAATGCCCAAGTTTTTGAGTATGTTTCTTCCCAGTGGTTTAATGGGAATTTTGATTGCGGGAATGTTAGCAGCAGACATGTCTACGGACTCTGCATATATGTTAACATGGGGAGGTGTTATCTACAATGATATTCTGGCTCCATTCCGCAAAAAACGGGAATGGTCAGAGAAAAAAGGCGTGCTTATGAATCGGTTTATTGTGGCGATGATAGGTTTATTCCTTTTGTTTTATGGATTATGGTATCCATTAAAAGGAAATCTATGGGACTATCTCGGGGTTACGGGAACAATCTATCTATCAAGTATGTCTGTGCTTTTAATTGCTTGCTGTTATTGGAAAGATGCAAATAACTGGGGTGCTATGGGGTCTATTATTTTAGGTGCCCTTTTCCCTATCGGATTTTTAGTTCTTCAACAGCTTCCAGCAACAGCGGAATGGGCTCAAGAAATCGGTCCATATAAATCTGGTATCTCTTCATATATCGTTTCTGGATTGGCAATGATTATCGGTTCATTATTGAAAAAACATCTCGTCTTGAACAAGCAGAATCCTTAATACAAAGGAGATTTGTAGATGTCTTTTTTTTGGTTGTTAATTACGATATTTTGCATTGCGTGGTATTTTACGATGACATTTTATGTGGGAGTGCGTGGCTTCTTTGATATAAAAGAGATGCTACTTGCTCTTAAATCGAACGATGCCTCCAATACGAAAGAAGAGTAATCTTAAAACAAAAACCTTAGTAATATTTTGTTTGTATTGTTTATTATTTAAATATACTTTTATTATTTCCTGTTACACACCGAAAGCCACTGTTCAGGGATTTGAATAATGGGAATAGGGGAGTTTGTTTTCCATTTGCCATCTGTAAAATCTGGAAACTCTATTTTCTTTCCACCTACAGATGCTGATTGTTCTGATAATTCAATAATAGCTGACCATGTTGCCGAATCGTATACATCAGGAAGTGAGGTTTGTCCTGTTCGGATGGCACGTACCAATTCACGAACTGTGATAAAATCACCAAGTCCATGTCCAGCAGTTGAACCGCCAGCGGATTCGTAAGCAGACCACATAGGATGTGCATATTTATCAGTGTAAGGTTCAAAATCTTCCCATGTATCTTTTTGTGGGCTAATATCCTCTAAATAAATTTTTTGTAGAGACCCGAAATAAATTCCCTTTGTTCCTTGAACTCTAAATATAGAGTCGTAAGGACGTGGTAAGGTTGTGTCATGATATAACGTCACTGTTTTTCCTAAGGCTGTTTGAAGTATGGTTGTATTTATGTCACCATGTTTGATATTCATTTTTGCGAGTTTGTGGTCGGCACCATATTTTTTTACAAAGTATTCATGCATCCCGAATGGTGGGGTTGATACACTGTATAAGGAAACAAATCGGTCACCTCTATTAATGTTAAGCCACTGTGAGATAGGTCCGATAGGATGCGTTGGATATGTATTTCCTATTCTGTTAATTAATCCTTTTCCACGCCAGTTTAACGTGCCTGTTTCATCTGCTAACAGATATCGGCAATCATGTTGGTAACCACCTTCTGCATGAACAACCTCACCAAAAAGCCCTTCACGTATCATACGAAGAATGGTGAGTGGCTCTTTAAAGTAGCAGACATTCTCTAACATGAAACAGGGTTGATTATATCTATTTGAGGTTTTAATTAGTTCCCAACATTCTTTAAGAGTGATTCCTGCTGGGACCTCAATTGCGGTTAATTTACCTGCCTTCATTGATGATATGGCTACTGGTGTATGCCATTCCCAGGAGGTGGCGCATAACACACAATCAATGTCTTCTCGTTTTACCAGATTTTCAAAATCGGTCTCTCCGTTTGTGTAAATTTCTGGGACGAAACTTTGTCGTTGTGTGCATAACGATTTTGTGCGTTCTGCATGTTCTTTTTTTATGTCAGCAATAGCACGAATCTCGACATCGGAACACTGGGTTAATAAATCGACCAAAAAATGTCCTCGATTGCCAACTCCAACGACACCAATGCTTGCTTTTTCTTTTAATTTTTCCCTTTGATTCATAAGCATGCTTAATGATAATGACGGAGGGATTAACAAGGCTGTTTGTATAAAATCTCTTCTTGAAAGGTCTGTCATATCTATTCCCTCTACTTATTGATTGTTAAAACACATTAGTCTTGATAGCAAATGAAGAAGGATAAAAGTCCAAGATTGAAATGTTCTTTTTTTATATCAAGATATAGATTTCGACGTACCTGATAAATTCGTCCTACTAATTCATCATGAAGGAAGATGCCAGACTGTAAAACCCAATATGGTTCGGAGTTATTTCCAAAAAGCGTTACTACATAGGCAGAACCAAAGAAGGAAAACTTTGGTTTTATAGTGGCAATATGTTTATTTTCCTTGTAAACGTCAAGTATTTTAGGTGCTGTTGATGTAAAAGTGATAGAGAACCAACTTCGTTTTGCTAAAATATAACATATTTCTTTTTCTAATGGGTCTTTTATAATCCACTTTTTTTCTTTCTCTTTCTCCTCAACAAAAAAGTATATTTCACCTTCTGAATTTACGCAAGGGAATAGCCCTTCTTTCCGAACATCCCCAGGAATTATATATAGGTTGTGATTTAAAAAAGGGTCTGGTAAATCTACAATGTTCTGTTGAACAGCGACATGAGCCTCTGCCAAGTATTTTCTCCAACGTAATTCGTTTAAGAGTGCCCTTCCTGTAAAAAAGATAATACCAAATAGTGTAATGAATACTAATGATACTGTTCCAATATATAAAACTTGTTGATTTCCTAATATCAATCCCCAACAGGTTACAGAGAAGGAAACGAACACAATGATAAAGTAGACTAATAACAGTATTGGATTTAAGCGATAAACGATACGAGGCAACGTAAAATAACATACAGCCCGCTCATAATCACTTAGATGGTCATCCATTTCTACCCTTGGCATGGATGGAATTCCTTTGTCTTTTATGTTTTATTCAGATGGGTTGCATCTTTGTATATATTATCTATAATTTCATCCACACACAAAGATAACGTTTTTACTACTTCTTTTACGTCTTTATCTGCTGGCTGTTTTTCAACTGTGTATACTTTTTGGGTAATGAGTTTCATGTTTTCTGGATTGAGGAATTGCACAACAAATTTTACGTCCACGTTAATTTGTGGAGACATTTCTACTACTTCAAAATTTAATACATCGATATGAAGATAAACATCAGGGGTGTTTTTACTTAAATTTTCACACATAAAAGATTGGTTTATTTTATGGGTTAATAATTCTTCTAAACTGGAAGCCCAAAGATGTGTTGAATAATATTCAATTTCGACTGGGCTCTTTCTTATCATAATTTCTTTTCGTTTTAATGGTTCTGCTAACTTAATACTTGCCACTTGAAGCCATAGGGGTTGTGAAGTATCTTGCTGGTGTTTTAATGACCATTCCAAGGTGTAGTAATGAAGTGGTGGCGCAGATATACAACCGATACATATATTTCCAATTAAGAATATGAAAATTGTGGATATTATACAGGTAATATATTTCATTTCTTCCCTCCTGGGATTTTCCCTGTAATTAAGGATTGAGGTTGTTCAGCCAATGTTTGTGAGAGAATACGTAGATTACGAATAGTCTCTTTTAAGTCGAGCATAACTTCATCTAAATTCCTGCGATTTTTTCCTATCCAATTCCGTGCCTCTGAAGATAAGGTATCAACATTACTTGTTATTTCTTCTACATTCGCTAAAATTGTTTCTAAGTCGTCAGCAGTTTTCTCTGATAATGTTTGGACTCGTGTAAGAACCTCCTTAATTGAGTTCATTGAATCGCGAATAGGTCCTCTATTTTCTGCAATAACAGCGTTAACTTGTTCTAATAGTTTTTTTACGTCCTTTTCTATATCCGTTACATTTTTTACAATTTCTGTAATATGTGGTTTTTGCTCACCCATAAGATTTTTCAGCTCAGTAATAAAGTCTTTCCCTTCGCTTAAGGTATCGTTAATTTGCTTTGTCAGGTCTGATACACGTGGTCTATTCTCGCCAGATGCTTCAGCAGTCCTTGTTCTTTCCATACCCAAGAAATCTGTTAGGTCATCTAAAAGTTGTTCAACCTTTGCTATAGTGGACGAAAAATCGGGCAATTCAACAATTCCGCCGGATTTATTCACAGAAGCAATAAGTCCTCCTTCTTCAAGGACAGGTGCTTGGGCGTCACCTGTGGATATTTCTAAATGGCGTGCTGAGGTGAGAGAAACTTGTTCTACCGTAGCCACACATTTTTGATTTAGAATAATATTTGGTGCAACCGCAATTTTCACACATACCTGAGTTATATCTTCAGGGTCAGTAAATATATCGATAACTTTACCAATCTTTAAACCGCCATAGCGGACATCCGCACCACGATCTAAACCTAATGTGTTTTTAAACTTGGTATAGTATATTTTTGTGCCAGCGTAAGGTCTGTAACCTCGTACTGTTAGGATAAACGCAATTAGAATGATGATGCTAATTAAAACAAACAATCCCGCTATAATTTCTTTTTTCGTAAATTCAACTGCTTTTGAATTCATTGTTTTATACCAATATTTGTTTATGTTATGTATTATTACATATTTTCAAAAGTATCCAAAATTGACGGGGCGGTTTGATTTTCTTCTGGATTTGGAGTTCGTGCAAAAAATTGACGTAAGTATGGGTCAGAATGAAGTCCCATCTCTTTCAAATCGCCAATAGCCACAATTTTACCTTCATGTAGGAGACAAACACGGTCTGCAATGATTTGAACGCTTTCCAAATCGTGAGTGACAACAACACTGGTAAGGTTAAATGTGCTTTGCATTTTTCGTATAAGCTGGTCTAATCCTGCTGCGACAATAGGGTCTAATCCTGAGGAAGGTTCATCATAGAAAATAATCTCAGGGTCTAACGCCATAGCCCGTGCTATTCCAGCACGTTTTTTCATTCCTCCGCTTAATTGAGAGGGATATAAATGGGCACACCCTCCGAGACCTACCAGGTCCAGTTTAATTTGTGTCATGATTTCTATTGTTGAGTCTGCAAGGTTGGTATGTTCTTTTAAGGGTAACGCCACATTCTCTCCTACTGTCATCGAATTAAACAGAGCGGAGTTCTGAAAACACATGCCAATCCGTTTTCTCAGTTCTATTTGTTGTTGTGTATTAAGGGCTGTAACATCTTTCCCAAACATATAAATTTTTCCAAAACTTGGTCGGAGTAATCCTACTAATGTTCTGAGTAATGTACTTTTCCCGCAACCACTACCGCCAAGGATTACAAATATCTCACCTTTTTTTACCTTAAATGAGATATTATCAAGGACTCGCCTTGTCCCGTACTCCACGACAAGGTTTTCAACTTCAATTATGTATTCGGAGTTATTATTGTTCATCATTCTGTAAAGTAAAATAAAGCTGTCCAGATTAAATCTACAATGATTATTGTAAAAATTGATGTTACTACAGAAGAAGTGGTCATTTTCCCAACACTTTCTGCGCTACCTTCAACTTGAAATCCACGATAAATACCCACCCAACAGATGGTAAAGCCAAAAAATAAACTTTTTATTAGCCCTGAATATAAGTCCTTGGCGACAAGGGCATTTGCTGTTTGGTCAAAATAAGCCCAAAAATCAATTCCGAGAATTCCAACGGCTACCACAAATCCACCTGCAATCATAATTGCCATGGATAGCACTGTAACACAGGGCACTGCAAGTATCATCCCCAAAAATTTTGGCACGACAAGAAATTTTGTCGGATTTAACCCCATAACCATAAGGGCATCCACCTCTTCAGATACCTTCATTGTGCCAATTTCCGCAGTTATAGCCGAGCCACTTCTACCTGTAATAAGAATTGCAGACATTAACGGTGCTAATTCTCTTAAAGCAGATATACCCACCAGATTCGCTATAAATATCGTTGCACCCCATTGCTGTAATGTATATGCGGACTGCATTGCCATAATAATCCCGACCAATAAAGAGATAAGCCCAACGATAGGCATAGAACGGAAGCCATATTCAACGAAATGTTCTACCGCACTTTGCCATCGTAAACCTCTGCCTCGCAGGGGTTGCCAAAAAAGCCAATTTAAAGTGTCCATAATAAGTACACAAACAATTAATAGAGAGTGTAAGCCATTTAAAAAATGATGACCTATATAACCTAACAGGAATCTCATTACTCCTCATTACTTTCTATAATAGTAAAGACAGATTCTAATCGAGCAAGGTTCAATACTTTGCGGACTGCTGGTGAAGGAGTAGATAACTTAAAAGATTTTTTTTGTTTCATAGCAGAGCGTAATCCTTCTACTAATGTTGCGACCCCCGAAGAATCCATATACTCCACAGTTGATAACTGTATTATAATAGAGGTATTTGATTTATCGACAGCTTCCATAATCGCTTTGCGTAGATTTGGGGAAGTGTATAAGTCAACTTGACCCGATACTTGAATTTTATAGTTTCCATTTTGTTCTACCGATTTTACTTCTATGGACATAAGTTAACCTTTCTTGAAACCTTTTCTACGGGTTCTCAGGATAAGACAATTTCTACCATCATTATCTACATTAAACTGTATTTCTTCAAATGCACGTTTAAGAATAATTAAACCAAGTCCATGTGGCTTGATAGTTGTAGGTTGTAGAGGTGCAACTTCCTTTCTGTCTAAAAAGTTTTTTGGTGGGCATGCTCCACAATCCTGTATTTCAAATTCAAGCCATACTGTTCCCAGTCGTGCTGTTAATTGTATTATACCTGAACGGGAATTGTGGTATGCATGGCGAATACAGTTTGTGCATGCTTCATCAAGTCCTAAAACAATATCATCTATTCGGTCTTTGGAAAAGCCTACCACGTCTAAATAATTTTTTATTAAAGCCCTAATAGGCTTTAAGAGTTTTGGATGTGAACGGAATGTTATTTTTAAGTCATCACGCATGGTTTAGCCACCGAAATAGGAGTAATGTGCAATCGTCATGAGGTGAATTAGGTTCTGTGTGTTTCTGAACTTCACTTAATATCGCCTGTACAAACTGTTCTGCATTTTCAAAATGTATAGTCTCAACCATTTTTTTTAATCTATCAATACCAAATTCTCTGTCAATAATTTCTTTTTCATTATCTTCATTTCTTGCCTCAATGATTCCGTCGGTAAATAATAAAATAGAGTCTTCCTTCGATAAAATGTCGTTTTCAACTTTCCATGTGGAGTTAGGTAGAACTCCTAACGGTGGTCCACTTGGGTGGAAACAATAGTCCGTTTTGTGATTTCTTAACCATAATGTCGGTAAATGTCCAGCATTAACTACAGAAATTTCTCCAGTCTTTATATCTACAACGACATAACATAAAGAGCAAAACATGCCTTGCTGTCCATACTCGAAGAGGTCTTCATTTAGGGCATTGATTACATCCACTTGTGAGGATAATCGTTGTGCCTGAATTCTAAATTCAGTAAGCAATCGCACCATAGCAAGGGAAGCAGGCATTCCTTTTCCAGATACATCTCCTACAATAAACCCAATTTTATCTTTTGGTAATAAAATGACATCATAAAAATCACCACCTACTACCTTTGCTGGCAAAGTTCGTGCATACATATCACAATTGTTCGGGATAGATTTCCAATTGTCAAATAAGAAGCCTTGCTGAATGACAGCTGCAGTTTTTAATTCCTGGTCTAATCTATACTTTTCTATTAATTCTTGATATATTCGAACATTTTCCATAGCGAGACCTGCCGCATTACCCACAGCGGAGGCAAGTAACAATTCTTCTTCGGTATATCTGCTCTGTTCCGATACTGTATCCATATATAACAAACCGATCACTTTCTCTTTGGCACGAAGCGGAGCACAAATGACAGATTGGACATTTAAGGAAATAATACTTACTGCTTTTTTTAGATCATCGTTTTCCATAATATCCTGATAAAGCAGACTTTGCCGTTCTTTAACTACTTTATAAATAACAGTACTGCTAATGGATACTCGATTTACTGGAACAGAGATAAGATGTCCTCCTTCCCACTGATGAACACGTTGACATTGAGGGCATGGTAACACATTACCGTTTTCGTCTGTTAGTAAAATGGCACCGTGGTCGATAGGTAGTACACGAGAGGTTGCTTCGATAATTTTGTTTTGTAATTCACAATGATTGAAATTAGTTGCGATTTCATTAATAACTTTGCAAAGGGTCTCTAATAACAAGTTGGCTCGTTGTTGCTTTGTAGAAGGAAGTGTTGTCTCATCCATGCTGAGAAAGGAATGAGCCACAATAGAACTTTGGTCGCCAATTTCTGACTCTTTTTTAAGATTTTCTGTTGGCTCTTTGTTCTGCTCTATCTCAAAACGGAAGGTTGTTTTCCCAATCTGAATTAAGTCGCCAGGATGAAGTTCTCCTAAAAGCATCTTTTGCCCGTTGATGTATGTGCCGTTTGTACTTCCTAAATCTTTCCAGATATAGCCTCCTTCTTTAGCCTTCAATTCAATATGTTTGCGAGAGACCGCCGGGTCTTCTAAAATTAAACCACATTCTTTAGTTCTGCCAATAATTAAATGGGTAGGGAGAGGTATTTTTTCTCCTTTGTCATCGTTTACTAAATATGCTTTAGGCACTTCGTCTCTCCCAACTCGTTTTATAAGATATTATCATTATTTTACAACATTTACTTATATATAAAATACAAATTCCTTTGTTTTCGTTTCATTATAACCATTTTATTTTTTAATGAACCACCTATCATTACTAAAAATTGCAATTGGGATTAGCCTTTTCCTATTGGCAATGATTTTTTCTTGCAATAGCATAAAGTTAGTTACTCTCCCTGGAACAAGTTTAAATGGTGAAATTTTTACACCTAACGATTTTGCAGGAACAACTGAGGCTGAATAAAAACATGTATTTAGTGGCAATGAAGTTGCTTTCTGCCATACAGGGATACAATCTGTAAGGGATGTGGCACTTCCTGCAAGATACGGTGTACCTTTTAAACATAATTTTCTATCCTTTTGTAGTTCTACTTGAGAACCGAACTCAGTATATTCTCCTGGTTTCATCCCCATAAATTGTGTGGCATCGGAAACAAGAAACACCTTTCTCCAGCCTTTACACATGGCTATCACTTTTAATATCGGCTCGGGCAAGTGATGCCCATCTGCAATTATAGATACATTCAAGTTGTTGTTCGCAAGGGCAAACCATATCGGATTATGATGGCGATGTATGTAATTATGAATACCATTCCCAAGATGGGTACAAATAGTTGCCCCTGCTGTTATTGCCTCTTGCATTGTTTCTATGGTTGCATTATGATGACCCAGAGCAACCTTTATTTTATGGGCAACCAGGTATTTTATAAAAGAAATGGCATTTTTCAATTCTGGGGCTAATGTTACATACAAAATAGCATCACTCAAATGGGAAAAATACTTTTCCCAATCCTTTATAGATGGTTCTCGAACAAATTCTTTTGCATGAGCACCCCGAGGCCCATCTTCGGAGGAAATCCATGGTCCTTCTAAATGAATCCCAGGAATTGCAGAAGAAAGCTCTTTATGCTTTTTGATAGCATCTGAGATAACTGAACAAAGGAATGCCATTTTTTCAAGAGAATTTGAAACAATTGTTGGAACCCACGAGGCAACACCTATTTTTAATAACTGCTCTGACAATTCTAAGATTTTTATATCATCTAACTTCTCGTCTTGAACGCTAATTCCAAACCCACCGTTTATCTGGGCATCAAATAGCAATGGGGCAATAATTGTCTCGTTATCCCCCAAATCTGCCTTTTTTGTCTTGTTTTCTGCTCCTACCCAAAGGATTTTACCCTCTTTAATACCGCATGTGATTGGTGTATGATGATGAATGGGAATACCTCGAATTGTCAGCATGATTCCTTTGTTTATTTTTATCATTTTTCCTTTCCGACCGAATTTATGAGTTCGTCATAGAAATTTAGATACACCCGAATACCTTTCTTTAGAAGGGGTAAGTTTTGATGTTCATTGGGACCATGAATACCATCATCTGGGAGAGCGAAGCCTAACATGATTGAATCAATACCTAAATATTGTTGGAGCCATGCGACAACAGGCACACTTCCACCTTCTCTGCGAAATATGGGTTTACGCCCAAATTCTTTTTCTAATGCGTTTACGGCTGATTTCATATACGGTGATTTTAAATTCATCAATGCTGGTGGGGCACAGGAATGAAGTATTAAATTCCACTTGATTTCAGGTGGACAGTGTGTCTGTAGAAATTCACGAAGGTATGTTTCTATCTTTTCTGGTTCCTGGTCAGGCACAATTCGCGTCGAAATTTTTGCCCGTGCCTTTGAGGGTAGAACTGTTTTTGCCCCTTCTCCTGTAAAACCCCCGATGATTCCATTAATTTCCAGAGTAGGTCTGGCTCCCACTCTTTCAATGGTACTGTATCCAGCTTCGCCATAAAGATGCGACATACCTGTTATATTTTTCCATTCGTCATCACTATGTGGAATTTCAGCCAACAATGTTCTTTCTTCTTCGCTTAGTGGACGAACATGTTCATAAAAATGCGGTAGTGTTACCCTCCCCTGTTCATCATGCATTTTTGCTATGAGTTCACATAGAACATGCAAAGGATTACGGATAGTCCCTCCATAAAGACCACTGTGTAAATCTTGTTTGGGACCTTTTAACTCCAATTCAAAATAAGTCAACCCTCGAAGTCCGTATGTTATTGCAGGAATAGTAGGAGCAAAAATACCTGCATCACAATTCAATGCCACATCAGCCTTTAATAAATCTTTGTATTTTCTTAAAACAAGTTGCATACTGGGAGAACCAATTTCTTCCTCACCTTCAAGGATGTATTTTAAGTGCAGTGGTAAGGTATTATGTGCGAGCCATGCCTCTGTGGCGGACATCTGGGCTAATAATTGCCCTTTCATATCAGATACACCCCGTCCATAGATATAGTCCCCTTTTATTGTAGGTTCGAATGGCTTTGTTAGCCATTCACTTTCAGGGTCTGCTGGCTGGACATCATAATGCCCATAGATTAACAATGTGGCTACAGGATTAGGCGGTTTATATTCTGCAAAAACCAGTGGATGCATGTCAGTCTCGATTAATTCAACTCGATGAAAATCTAATTTCTTAAAATAGTGCATTAACCACTGTGCTGTCCGAAGGACATCCTTTTTGTTTTCGGACAGTGTAGAAATGGAAGGAATCGATACGAATTCTTTTAAGGAATAAACAAAATCGTTCCAATGCTCATCCACATACGACAAACTTAGATTAGATAAAGCCACTACGATACTCCTCTTTATGTATCTTAATACCTCTAAAGTTTTAATTTTTTATCTACTAAAAACAAAACTACGACACCCCTTTTCCGATGTCGTAGTTTATATCAATGTGATATTAAATTGGTAAAAGTTTATTAAATATCACTGGCATCCAGACCTGTAACGAGCCAGTTTCCATTTTCGTTTGTGAATGTCAATTCTACAGTAGTGGAACCAAAATTGCCTTTTATATCAATAGGATATGCTGTGGCAGTATTTCCATCTACTTTAATTTGTAATTTGCTTAAATCCACTTCAAGATTATCGAGATAACCTACATCCACTGCCTGTTGTAAAAATTCACGTGCACCAGCCTTATCACCCCATTCATAATGTTCAAATTTTTCGGAGAAAATTCCCATCACTCCGTCAATGTTTTTTGCCTTTAATGTTTCTGCAAATTGATTAATTTTTGCAGAGATAGCTTCTTCGGGTGTTACCTTTTTTCCAGTCTGACAACCGAGAATGACTAAGCTCATGCATACAACGACTGTAGCAATTGTAAGATACAAAATGCGTCTTTTCATGTTAGACCCTTTCCTGTTAGTGTTTTGTGTTATTCAACTATCTAACTACCTTCTCAAAAAGATATGTCTATATTTATACCACTTTTATTTTTGAATTTCAAGTTATAACCTTATCATTCTCTCTCTATTTCTCTAATTATACTTCTTACCATTTTCTGAATAATGGGAACCACTTCTTGAGTGAACCATGCATTTTTCTTTAACCAGAGATTATTACGGAATGAAGGATGTGGACACACTATAATGGGTGGAAAATATTCCTTCCAATGAAATACCGTCTCTGTAAGTGTAGATTTAATTCTATCTTTTAAAAATAATTTATGAGCATATCCACCTACAAGAAGAATTAACTTATATTTTGAAGTGAAAGGAAGAAGTTTTGACCACCATAAATCGGCACATTCATGTCGTGGTGGCAAATCTCCACCTTTTACGTTTCGGCCAGGATAACAAAATCCAGTCGGAATGATTGAGAAATACCGTGTATCATAGAACTGTTCTCTTGATACGTTTAGCCATTTCCTTAGTTTGTCTCCGCTGGGGTCATTCCAGGGCAAGCCTGTTTGATGAACTTTTAATCCTGGTGCCTGTCCTACAATCAAGATAGGAGACGTAATCCCAACCCGCAAAATAGGATTTGCTCCTAATGGCAATTTTTTATCGCAAAATCGACATTTTCTAATTTCTTCAGCAATTTGCAATAGCCTTTTATCATTTATACTCATAGAGGGATATTTTTTATCCATTGAATAAAGCGTCAACAAATGAATTTGGGTCAAAGGGTTGTAGATCTTCTACGCTTTCGCCAACACCAATTAGACGAATAGGTATATTTAATTCTCTCTGAATTCCTAATACTACACCTCCTTTGGCTGTTCCATCCAGTTTTGTTAAAACAATCCCAGTAATATTTAACGCCTCTGTAAATATCCGTGCCTGTTGCATTGCATTCTGCCCTGTTGTTGCGTCGAGCACGAGTAATACTTCATGTGGTGCTTCGGGCATTCGTTTTTTTATTACACGATGTATCTTTTTTAATTCTTCCATCAGGTTAACTTTTGTATGTAGTCTACCAGCGGTATCTATAATCACATTATTCGCTTTACGTGCAATTCCAGCATCAACAGCATCATATGCTACTGCGGCAGGGTCTGCTCCTTCTTGATGACGAATTAATTCGGCACCGCTACGTTGACTCCATATTTCTAATTGTTCACCAGCCGCAGCTCGAAATGTATCTCCCGCAGCAAGGATTACTTTTTTCCCTTCTCTCCCTAACAGGGCAGATATTTTCCCTGCAGTTGTAGTTTTTCCTGAACCATTGACACCAACAATCAGGGTAACATGTGGAGGTGGTTCCGCAACCCAACAAATTTCATCCTTATCCGAGGTTAACATTTCTGTCATAATTGATTTTAATAAAGCCAATGCTTGTTCTGGTTCGGTTATCCCTTGCTTTTTTACTTCTTCCTTTAATCGCTCTATCAAAAAAAGACTTGTATTTACTCCCAAATCTGCTTCAATTAATAATTCTTCAAGGGAGTTATAAACATCATCACTTAATTTGGGGTATAAGGAAAAAATATTTTTTATTCCATCTGCTAATGCACTTCTTGTCTTTTGTAATTTTTGTTTAAGATTAGAAAAAAAAGTCATTTTAAACATTTAGATATCCTTTATCTTTAGATTACAAATTAAAAATATGTTGGGAGAATTTGCGGTTTAGAATTATAATCCCTCTTATTTTTTATGGCAACCTGAACGCATAGAAACCGAAATTCTCACTTGTCAATTCGCTACCTCCATATCCCTCAAAATGACCATCTTCCCGTTTGGAGACGATACCTGAAACAGCACCACGATTTCCACCCCATTCACAGGACGCACGATCCCAATATGCGACAAGCCGTTGTTCTTGCTTTTGAGCTACCCCACGAACCTGTGCTCCATTGTCTAATAAGGCAACGAACAAATAAGCATCATCTTGTTGAGAACGTACTAATGCCTTTCCCACAGGGGCATAATTATCATCCACATCTCGTACTGCAATGACAAATGTCCCTTCCATGGTTTCTATATTCAAAGGTTTTTGAATTGCTTCATAAATCTGGTTGCTTGCTACTACCTGTGACTTCAAATTTTCTGCCATAGTATTTAATTGCTTTCCCAAATTACCAGACCACGGTGATTCTGATGAAAATGAAAATTCGCTACTACTTACTAACCACATCATAATTTGGTCTGCATTCAGTCCAGCAAAGATAATAACAATAGTCCCGAGAATAGCAATGATACCCAAAACAATATTTCGTGGACTGGGCAATTCATCTCCCACTAATAATTGCTCTTCTGCCTGCATTCTTAACCTTTTTTGGTCACGTAGATTATTACCACAGGTTTTACAAATAAGTGTCCCTTCTGGATTGACCGTGCCACATTGCACACACACCGCATCTGCATCAATCTTCTGTCCAGGTGAGGAACTATAATCTTGTAGTGTCCTTCTCATATAGTAAAACCTTATTAAACATATTTAAAAATTTATCTATTCACCGCTTTATCACTCAATAGTTTACAATTATTCTCTAATTATTATACAATAAAATAATGAAAGTATAATACTTTATTAATATTTTATACTTTTGTCATGAATTATTCAATCAAAATTTAATAAAGGAAAACATTATGAAAAAAGAATTTTTTATGTTTGGATTCGCTATTTTCCTATTTATGTCAACAATAATTTATTGTGAAGAACCGATAACATATGCGGAACGTTTAGGCTGGGAAAAAGGGAGTCGGGTTATTATATTTCATATTGATGATGTTGGACTTTGTCATGGTGCAAACCAAGCAACAATAGAGTCTTTTACTAAAGGAGTAGCCACATCATGCAGTATCATGATGCCCTGTGCATGGGTTGATGAATTTGTGAAGGAATGGAAAAAAAATCCACAATGGGATGCAGGACTTCATCTAACGTTAACCTCCGAATGGGATAATTACCGTTGGAGTCCCGTCTCCGGTTTTCAGCAAGTGCTCGGGTTAGTAGATGAATCAGGCTATATGTGGGGAGATGTTGCCGATGTGGTTGTTCATGCAAAACCAGAGGAAGTAGACCGTGAGATTCGTGCACAATTAGCCCTTGCAGAACGGATGGGAATAAAACCTACACATCTGGATACACACATGGGCACTCTATTTGCCACTCCGGGATTTACAGAAAAATATATCAATTTGGGAATTGAAAAGCAGATACCAGTCCTGTTTCCAGGTGGACACATGCAGTATTTACAGCAAGAATTACCCTTCACTCAGGATTATGTAAAGAACTGGGCACAAAAAATCTGGGATGCCGGTTTGCCTGTTTTAGATGATGTTATAACATTTGCCTATGACTGGAAAGTAGAAGATAAATTAGACCAGATGAAAAAAACATTGCATGAAATGAAACCAGGTGTAACAGAGGTTATTTTACATTGTGCTATTCCGACGGAGGAATTTCCATTTTTCACTCAATCTGCAGTCACAAGAAAAGGTGATTATTTATTGATGATAAATCCAGAACTTAAAAAATTCCTTGATGATGAAAAAATCATTTTGAGTACATGGAGAGAGTTAAAAGAACGACGGGCAAAAGCTAAGTAAACTATACTTTCTATACAAGATGGGCTAACTTTTCAATTTCTTGACAGAAGTGTGGAAAAGTCTCCTCATAATTCCGTGCCAACCCATGAAAGATACTTGAAGAACCTAAAATAAGAATATTAGCTCCTAAACGAATGAATTTTGCTCCATTTCTTACTGTTATATTCCCATCCACTTCAATATCTACAGAATATTGATGGTATTTAATTTTTCGAGCAAGAATTTGAACTCTCTCGAAAGACTGGGGAATTAATTTTTGTCCTGCATACCCAGGGTCTACTGTCATCACTAATACCCTGTCCACCTCAGGCAATAGGTATTCCAATTCGTCTAATGGTGTCATGGGATTGATAGCTATCCCTGCAAGGAGTCCTAAATCACGTATATGTTTAACAACTCTATGTGGATGTATGCACGCTTCGACATGCACAGTAATTCCAGAACAGCCTTTCTCAACCAGTCGTTTCAAATACCGTTCAGGTTTTTCTATCATCAAGTGAGCCCAGCACGGTAGTGAACAACATTTTTTTGCGAGAGAAATGAAATCGAAACCCAATGTTAAATTTGGAACGAATCTACCGTCCATCATGTCAAAATGAAGTTCATTAATATTTATTCTTTGAAGGGTACGAAACTCTTCTTTTAGATTTCCTAAGTCAAGACACATCACAGATGCAGAATATTTAACGTTATTAAAATTAAAATCTTGTTTATCCATATTTACGTCACACCTTGATGGAGTCGTTTAAATTAATTTGATTATCTTTATATTTGTTTTAAAAATGTGGATACTTCAGATAATGTTGGCATTGAAGGTTGAGCACCAAATCGGGTGCAAGCCAAAGCACCAACAGCATTGGCAAACTGCAACGCCTCTTCTATGGATGTTCGTCCCCATGCTAATGCCAACCCAGCAGTAAATGCATCACCTGCAGCAGTGGTATCAACCGTATTAATTTTATATCCATTAATGAAAAATTTTTTTTCACCATCACTATAAAAACAACCTCTTGCCCCTAATTTCAGCACGACAGCACGAGCACCCATTTTCATCAATTTCTCAGCACAAACTTGACAATCCTTTTTTGTCTCTGGTTTCTTTCCAACAAGGAACTCTGTCTCTGTTTCGTTAGGCGAAATAATATCAATATAGGGGAAGATATATTTAGAGATTTTTCTTGGTGGACCTGCATCAACAATAGTTATTAAACCAGCCTCCTTGGCTAAGATAATGGATGCCTCCACAGTCTCGGATAGTAATTCTAATTGGGTAAGGAACACATCTCCCTTTTTGAATATACCTTTCTGCTGTATAACATCCTTCGGTTTTAAATCATGGTTGGCACCTGGAATTACAACAATACTATTTTTACCTGTTTTATCAACAAATATTAATGCGGTTCCAGATAAAGAATCGACTGCCTCTTTAATAGTATGGGTTGGTATTCCTTCATTCTTAAAATTTTGTTTCATAGCTTTTCCATATTGGTCTTTCCCAACACAAGCAATAAAACGAACCTTTGCCCCGAGCCTTGCAAGGGCTACAGCTTGATTTGCCCCCTTCCCACCGAAAACCACGGATAACGAGTCCCCACGAAGGGATTCCCCTTCCTTTGGCATCCGTGGAACTTTTGCCACCATATCAACATTAGCACTACCAACCACGACTACGCTTCGTTGTTGGTTCTTTAATATGTTGAGCAATTCTTTCATATTTGAAAGTCCAAATCAATTTATATTTGCTACTTTGTTAAATTCCATGCACGAGCAAAGGCTTCAAAAGAACGGTCATATGTCTTCTCCACCTCTGGTGGGAAACAGCATCCAGGCAGTTGTCTCTTTTTAAGATGGTATTGGAGACATTCACAACATAAGGCATGTCTCGGGCAACCCGGATAACTACATGAGCAAAAAGATTGATTCCGTTCTTGATTTTTGCATTCTTGTGCCATAGTAGTAAACCTCCTTCAACTATTTAGTTTCATTTTACTTATATATTGTTCCTCATAGTACTTCTTAAATTCACCTTCTTTAATTTTCCGCCACCACCATTCATTTTCCTTATACCACCGAACTGTTTTTTGAATTCCTTCCTCCCAGTTAACAGATGGTGCCCAACCTAATGCTCGAAGTTTAGCGGAATTCATGGAATACCGATAATCATGTCCTGGACGGTCGGGTAACCATTGAATTAACGCTTCATCTTTTCCTGTTAGTTCGAGAACCTTACGTGTGATTTCAATATTTTCTTTTTCAAATCCTGCAGAGATGTTATATATCTCGCCAGGTGTCCCCTCCCTTAAAACGGTGTCTATTGCTCGGCAATGGTCATCAACATATAGCCAATCACGAACGTTGTGTTCTCCACCCTTGTATAAAGGTAAGGGTTTGTTTTCAATTGCATTGGTGATAAACAGAGGTAGAACCTTCTCAGGATATTGATAGGGTCCGTAGGTATTGCATCCACGTGTGATTAATACTGGCAACTTAAACGATTCAAAAAAGGCTTTGCCTAACAATTCACCGCCCGCTTTAGAGGCACTGTATGGATTGCGTGGGTTTATCAAATCGGTCTCCGTAGCAGAACCTTTATCTCTGCTTCCATAGACTTCATCTGTCGAAACCAATAGTACCCTACTTACATTCTTTTTTTGAGCAGTAATTAGAATCTGATATACACCCTCTACATTTGTTTTGAGAAAGTCCTTGGCACCCATTAAACTGCGGTCTACATGTGTTTCCGCTGCAAAATTCACTACCGCATCGCAAGATTCTATAGCCCGTTCTACGGTATCTGCATCCGCAATATCTCCACGAATAAAGGTGTATCGTGATTCATCAATACCTCGTAAATTATCAAGGTTACCAGCATAGGTAAGTTTATCAAGATTCACAATAGAAAGGTCAGGGTACCATGCCAACATATTACGGATAAAGGCTGAGCCGATAAAACCAGCCCCACCCGTTACGAGTATTTTCTTCATCAGATTTCTTCCCTACGTTTTATGTATTCTTTTACCGCTTCACGCCATGACGGTATTTTTCTACCGAGTACAGAAGTAATTTTCCGATTGTCCATAGCTGAATATGCAGGTCTCTGTGCGGGGAGCACAAACTTTGAACGGGAACAGGGAAGCACTGGTGTTGATATATCTAATAATTCAAAACATTCTTTCATCCATTGGTAACGTGAGCATTCACCACTATTTGTCGCATGATATAATCCGTATTGGTGGGTTTTAGCAATGTCTAACGTCATCTGGGCTAAATCCCAAGTATATGTGGGAGAACCAATTTCATCATCAGATATTTCTAATTTCTCCGCAGTGCGTGCACGGTTTACCATCTTTTCAATAAAATTATTTCCACCTGGACCATAAAGCCATGCGGTCCTCAAAATAAAATGTTTCGGATTTACTTCTTTTGTTGCCTGCTCACCAGCCAATTTAGAACGTCCATAAACTGACAAGGGATTGGGAATATCATCTTCTGTATAGGGTTTCCTTTGTGTCCCATCGAATACGTAATCTGTGCTGTAGTAAACAACAGGCACATTCCACTGCTTTGCAAGGTCAGCAACAAAACGTGCTCCAACCTCGTTTACAAGAAAAGCCTTGTCAATTTCTTCCTCTGCTCGGTCAACATTTGTATATGCTGCCGAATTAATAACGAGGTCAGGAGCCTCTCCTTCTAATAACCTATACACCTCAGTTGCATTTGTAATGTCTAATTCTGGTAGGTCATATCCTATAACTTGATATTCTGGTTGAAAACACTTTATTAAATCTTTACCTAACTGACCTTTTGCACCAAAAATTAGGACTCGCATACGCTACCTTTCCTGTATAAATTAAAAAAGTATTATAAAGGTATATTAATTTTAACAAAAAAACAGATTTTCCTTGAAAAGTACTTTGGCCTTAAGACACATCAAACTCATTATCACTGTTCAAAATTATAATATATTTCTTACGCACGTCAACCTTCTTGACTGCTATTATGGTTAGGCTTGGTTTCATTCATTCGTTCCTGAACACACCGTAACCACCAGATGGTAGTCTGTAATTCTGTGGCTAACGATGGTGCTTGAGAATAGAATTCCTCACATTGTTTTAGTGCTGTATCAAATTCACCGTGTTCTGTCAGAACCTGTATAAGAAAAAAACGAACAAAGTTAAGATGTGGTTGCTTTTTTAATAATTGTTGTAGTTCAAAAATTGCCATAGAATAATTCCCATTTTCAACAGCACGTCTTGCACGCTTAAATTCCGCAGGTAACGTAAAAGGGAAATTACGGCGGATAAATTCACTTAAAATAGAGACAATCGGAGGGAATGGAAGAATAATATATAACCACCAAATGTTGTAGTTATAATCGTCTGCAACTTGAAATACATAAAGGATAGATATGATACAGAATAATATAAAACTGATAGCGGAACCAACTAAAAATGCCCTTCGATAAGGTTTAGAATGATACCACATCGGACAGATGCGAAGTGGAACATAATTATTTTTCTGCAATGTTTCTTTTATTTTTTGAATTTGCATTATTAAATTTTCTACTGCTACTTTTACTTCAGGTTTCAACCAAAATGAAAAACGCATCGCCTGTGCTTTATGTGTCAGTATAATATTCATCACAGGATTAAATTTGAAAAATGAAATTATCCCACGCAAACCCACAATAAAAGAGAAAATAAACAACCCAATTAATGGAAGCATCCATAACAAATCAGAATTTTTGAATAAAGGCTTGTAGATAAACCACAGGCTAAGAGGTAAAAACAACAAAAAAGCTACCATCAAGCCAATTACCCCTTCCCATAACTTCCGATAATTACGATTTCTACTTTCTTCAATATGAACCACTTCCACTGGCACATATAACGAATATTTTGATACCCATGTCTCTTTGTGAATTATTAAAATTGAACCTTTAAGCTCCAGACGGATTTGTCCAGGATAATTGACTCGCGACAAATTAATACTACACGATGAAGACTCCATGTCACTTCTCGCTTTCTGTAAAATACTAAGTATAAAATAAATGTTAGTTATGTTATATTATACTATTTTATACACTACGTTGCTGAATGGAAACCTAATCAATGGAAGGGATATATATGAGAAAATGTAAAAAATGCTTATTCACATTCTCAGGGGTTACAATTATTATTTTATCTATTGCCATTGCCTTATCGTTAACTTCCTGCTATGTGGGATATTCAAAAATTACAGTTGACGGTAAAACACGATATTATCGTATTCACATACCATCTAAACTGGACACGAGTATACAACCGCCTCTCCTTCTTGCCTTTCATCAATTTAGTGATACAGCACGAGGCATGGAAAAACTCACCCAATTAAACGATTATGCTGATAGGGAGCAATTTATCGTCGTATATCCACAAGGGAGATGGCGAACATGGAAAACAGACCCTATTCCAAACGATGATACCCGCTTTATAGAAGAACTTATTCAGTTTTTGGTGTTGGAATATCGCGTAGATCCAGGAAGAATATATGCAACAGGCGCATCTGCGGGAGGAATGATGATACAGGCATTTGCATGTTATTCTGATAAAATATCTGCAATCGCACCTGTGATGGGGAGTATGACACAGGAACATGCAAGCCAGCGAAAGCCAATAAAAAACATTCCCGTCCTTATTATCCATGGAACAAAAGACCCTGTTGTCCCTTATGATGGAGGAGCAACTCATGCTGGCATTAAAAAAACCACTTTCTTATCCGCAGAAGAGAATGCAAAATGGTGGGCAACCCAATACGGATGCCAGGAAGAACCATTATTAAAAAACTATCCAGACACAAACCGTGATGATAATTTCACCACAGAGATATTTGATTTTAAGTGCAACCCAAGGGTTATGTTGTATAAGGTTAATGGAGGTGGACATACCTGGCCTGGTGGTAAAAATCGATATCCGAAATTTATCGTGGGTCCAACAGCCCCTGAACCAGATGCTACATACATAATCGTAAAATTTTTCCAGAATAATGCTTTATAACTGCAGTTATATTTTATAAAAAAGGTGTCGTCATAATGATTTCTGCGATTATCCTTGCTGGTGGAAAAGGCTCAAGTGCTTTCCCCTTTTCTACAATTAGAAACAAGGTTACAGTTCCAATATTAAATACCCCTGCTATACGAAGGCTGGCTCTACAATTAAAAGATTTGGGTATAGAACATATTATTGTTCTTACAAAGCACCTTGAACAAAGCATACGATACGCATTGAAGGATATAAGTCAAATTAGTTTCATTCATCTCAAAGAATGTGATGACCCTGCCTCTTCAATTCGAGTAGCAATTCCTTCTGTTTCTACACCCGAACTGATGATTATACATGGCGATATTGTGACAACGCATCATACCCTGAAACACTTTATAAATACTTATAAGGAACAACAGCCTGTTACATCTGTTTTAGCCTCCAATCAACAGCCAGCCCCTAAACATTCTTTACTTTTAAAGGTATCTTCTAATAGGAAATTGGAAGGGCTTGATTTTAATAGAAATGAATCTAATTACTGGTTTTGTGGTGCTGTGATTGGGAAAACAAATATGATTGATGCCTATATTCAAAAGGAAGCAGGGATAATCCACTCTACACCTTTAGGGGTTGTGCCAATGCCAGAGGGAAATATACCCTCAATGTTAGAAATTATGCTCGAAGATAAACAAGAAATATCTGTAATTTCTGCTCGGGATTTTGTTGTCGATTTAGACCATCCTTGGGACATTATTGAGGCGAATCAAAAAGCATTAAACCACTTTTTCCGTAATTTAGAAAGCTCGAAGATTGCGAGTAAAGCAAAAATAAGCGACGGGGCTGATATTGCATCGACGGCGAAACTCTGGCTCGAAGAAGGAGCAAATATAGACAAAAACACTATTATTAAAGGAAACCTATTTTTGGGATCCGATAGTCAAATCAGTTACGGTGCTATTATAGAAAGTCAAGTTTTTATAGGAACAAAGTCTATAGTCTCTGAATATGCAAAGATATTTAGTGAGTCAGTATTAGGAGATTCAAATTTAGTCTTACATAATGCAGAATTTTATGGTTTAACATTAGATACAGTATTTATGGTTCATTATTGTTGTATCTCGGGAATGATTGGTTCACATGTAGACATCGGTGCCGGTACTATTAGTGCTACCTGGCGATTTGATAATACAACGCGACCAATGAAATGTAAAGAACATTTAGAAACACCTCCATATCACGGCAACCTAACGTATATAGGTGATTATTGTAGGACAGGTATTAATGTCATGTTTATGCCAGGTATACGAGTCGGTGCTTATTCATGTGTTGGTCCTGGTGTTATCGTGAATAATGACATAGATGCATATTCTCTTATTACTCAACGACAACAATTAGATGTAAAACCTTGGGGACCAGATAGGTATCCCTGAAGGAATAAAAATTAAACGATTGAAGGAAGTAACAATGGAACAAAAAAGTATCCGCGGTATTATTTGTGCAAATTTAACCCCATTTACTAAAGGTGGAAAAGAAATTGACCATCCTAAGCTACATCGCCTTATACAATTTCTTCAGGAGAAAGGGGTGCATGGGTTGTTCGTAGGCGGAACAACAGGCGAAGGTCTTGTAATGTCCATAGAGGAACGAAAAGAACTTTTGGAAAGTGTTTTGAAATGTGTAAATAGGAAAATAATGGTCATTGCTCATACAGGCACTTTTGATTTACATTCAACAATAGAACTTACTGCTCATGCAGTTGAAAAAGGAACCTACGGTGCAGGTATAGTTGCACCAGGATATTATTATTATGATGAAGAGGCTCTCTATAAATATTTCTCCACCATTGCTTCTGAATTCCCTAACTTTCCTATATTACTTTATAATATTCCATCCTGTGCAAGGAATTTTCTAACCAATTCACTTATTATCAAATTAGCAAAAAAACACAAAAATATTGTTGGAATTAAAGACAGCACAGGGAATATGGTGAACTTATCTGAATTATTACTCCAAAAACCTACATCTTTCACTATAATAAACGGTGTAGATGAATACGGCTATCAGGCTTTCTTAGCAGGGGTGCAAGCAGCTGTTTCTGGAACATCTAATGTGGCACCAGAAATTTATCTCGGCGTCTATGAAAATGTGATGAAACGTAAACTGCCCGAAGCATGGATTTACCAATCCCAATTAACAAAACTTTGTCAAATCCTACAATACGGTAGAAACCTTGCCATCTTTAAACAAGCATTGAAACTAAGAGGTATCGATGCAGGATTTGTCCGTCCTCCACATCGTGAACTTTCCAAACAGGAAATCCAATTATTAGAAAAAACTCTTAAACTACTTAAATTAACTTGATATCAAGGTTTTATGTACATCGGGAAATCGTTTTATCCCTGTATATTATTGTTCTGATTCTGTTTTTCTCCCGCGATATTTTCAACGAAATGTAAGATAATCACTCCCATTAATATCATCATACAAACTAAAATAAGTACGAGAAAAGCGTATTTTGATGGTAATAACGAAGTGATATATGCAAGGAACCCCATACAAATAGAAAAATAATACAAGGAAAATACTACTTGTCTTTGGGATAAGCCTAATCGTAACAATCGATGATATATACAATCTTTATCTGAGGCAAAAAAACCAACTTCTTTGGGACGGCGCATCCTCCTTAAAAAACTCAAAAAGGTATCTAAGAAGGGAACTGCTAATACAACAATAGGTACTGTTAATGCAACAATTGTAACACCCTTTTTACGCTCTACTAATGTGGCACAGCCTAAAACAAAACCTAAAAAAAGTGCCCCTGCATCACCCATAAAAACTGATGCTGGATGAGAATTATATATTAGAAAAGCAATCGTGCAACCTAACAAAATGCTCATAATTAAACAACTAAGTATCTGTTTATTACTATAAGATATAGTAAAAATAGTGAGTGATGAAATAGCCACTAAACCACTCGCAAGTCCATCAAGTCCATCTACGATATTAATCGCATTAGTAACACCAACTATCCATAATACAGTTATCACCAAAGCTAAAGGTCCAACATTAATAGTACCTCCTAAAGGATGTGCAATAGTGGTTACTTGAAACCCCCAAAAAAAGAGAATTATTCCAAATATTAATTCAATTACTAATTTCTTGCTTGCTGGAATTGAGATTAAATCATCTAACACTCCCATCAATACAATAAATGTTCCACCAATACCAATTACTACCATCTTATTATCAAAATATTGTGGATATCTACATTCAACAAATAAGCACGCTAACAAATAGGTAATATAAAAAGCTAAGCCTCCTAAATAGGGTATAGGTTTTTTGTGAACTTTTCTACTCTCATTAGGCACATCATAAATACCCAATTTCATTGCTAACCATCGAAAAATCGGAACCAGAATCAATGTGCATAAAAATGATAGTGCAAAAACAGTGACATATGCCCAGTCGTGTGTTTTCATTTCTTTTGGCCTCCTTTTAATATACCTACAACTGCAACAGGGATATTCTTTTTTGAAGGTTCATACTTAGCCCAATTTTGAACCGCCATCCCTTCTTTTGCACCTTTAACACCAATCCCTGCAAAAGCATAACCATAACCAAATAATACTAAATCTTTTTGATTATATGTTTTCTTAGAAAAACCGAAGGATAATAACTTTTGTTCTAATGTGTCTGTCATATTTTCTGTCGCTTCATCCGATACTGCAAAAACTCCAATATGTCCCTCTGGCACTTCTTCTAAAAACTGCTCCATCTTATAGGCTTCATTTTGACTTTCCCATATATCAAAACGGTCTGCTCTGAAAACTTTACAAGGAGGAGGTGTTAGTATTAATACATACAGCCCCCTTCGATTTCCTGCATAGTTCTTTCCTTGAAACCATATCTGTGCTCCACTTCCCTCTGGACTACCTTCACTTAGTATTAATACATCTTCGTCAATTTCTACACCTGTATTACCTATTCTTGAAGTAAAATCAAATACCCCCCCGCTATATAGGAGAAAAGTCAGAATTTGTTTTTCTGTCCATCCTCCATTCTGTAAACATTTCCAGGTATTTCTTGTCAATAGTTTCCACATAGAGAGAAGGGATAAAGATGATGTTTTAGATAATGAAAGATTTGTTATAAAATCATCATGTAAGACACTTATATTAAAATCCAATTTGTTTACTTCGGCTGTATGACAGTTCTTTACAAGTTTTGCAATTTCATAATACATAACTAATTTTTCTATAGAACCTATGTCCCCTGTTTTTGTTTTGATGTCTTTTAAAAATAAATATGCTTTTTCATCAACGGGCTTGAATATCTGTATACCTCTTTCTATTTCCTCTTTCGCCTTGTCTATATTTCCTTTTTGAAAGTAGTATTTTGCTCTAATAATATAATTTTCAGGATCTACAAAATATTGATATTGTGAAATATAATAATGTGCTGTCAAGAAAGAAGCAATAACAATAAAAATAATACCCCATAAAACAACGAGACTAAATAATGAATTTGTTGAACCTTTCATCTTAAAAAAATACCCACTTTCAGTAACAAATAATTAAATTAATTGTTTATATTGGCAGATTCTATTTACACCGCACATAGAATTAACTCTTGAGTTTATTTTAACATATTTTGTTTCCTTTACCAAATATCATATAATTTGTATTTATCATTAACTCAAGAAGGAAAAGATTGAGCATGAAAACCAAAGATATCTCCGTCAGAACGCAACAGTTCATACGTATTTTACTTTTTATTTCTTTACTATCTACACCATTCGCTTTTTCACAAGATACAGAGAAGGAAAATAAAGATAATTCTCAATTAGGTGTATCAGAAGAACAAGCCAAAGATATTCTTACAGAAACTGACAGTGGTATCAATGCAAATTCTGGACGAAGCGAACTAAATCTTCAAAAGGAAATATCCGTAGACCTAATTGACCTCGATGCGTTACGGAAAGCCACAGAAGAGCGACGAGGACCGAATGCTGTTGCACGTATGTCATTAAAGGAATGTATTGAGATAGCATTAAAACAGAATCCAGATATTATCGTTAGTGGATTAGAACCAAGAAAGGCACAAGCAGACCAATTAACAGCCTCAGGGATGTTTGACCCATTTTGGCAAACATCTCTTCAATATAATTACGCTTCTATTATCGCCAATCAGCAAATTCGTGCTTATGCTGGAATTAATAGCGTAGAAACACATCAAACAACTTTCGAATCAACAGTTGCAGGAAAAATAAAATTAGGCACACAATACGCAGTTACTTTCAATAATGAAATTGAAGAAACGTCCTTCTCAGATTTTACCAAAGAGTATGGTGGACGACTCTTACTAACCCTTACTCAGCCATTACTAAAAGGCTTTGGTATTAAGGTTAATGCTGTTCAGATTGAGATGGCAAAACATTCGGAAAAAATTGGCGAAGCCCAATTAAGAATGACCGTTATGAATACAGTTGCGGAAATTATTAAAGCTTACTGGGACCTTGTGGGAGCGATGGAAAATGTGAAGGTTCGTGAAGAGGCTTTGGCAAATGCAGAACGATTATTATCCATCAGTGAAAAACGACGCGAAATTGGCACAGCCGCAGATATTGAAGTACTCCAAGCCAAAGCGGGTGTCGCAACACGACAAAGTGAGCTGGTTACTGCACAGGCACAATTAGAAAGTGCATCAGATATCCTGAAAAACTTTCTTTTATTAAGAGATGGTGATTTATTCTCAAAAACGTTAATTGTTCCCACGGACAGACCTCATAGTTTTGAAAACGAACGTCTTAACGTAGAAAATTTAGCACCTGATGTAGACCAATCTGTTGAAAAGGCTCTAAAGAATCGCCCTGAAATTGTTATGGCAAGCTTGCAGATTGACATTGCTGACTTACAATTATTAAAAGCACGTAACGAAATGCTTCCGCAAGTGGATGTTATTGGTAGTTACGGGCAAGGTGGAAGAGACCGTTCCCTTGCTAAAATGTTTTACGGAATTCGTGATGATGATGAGACTTACTATACCTATGGAATTAAAGCCGTGGTTCCCCTCGGTAATCGTGCTGGGAGAGGTGCCTATCAGCGAGCCCGTCTTACTAAACGCGAATCAGAGGAACAAAAAAAGAAAATAGAACAAACAATTATGATGGGTGTTCATCTGGCAGTACGAAACGTGGAGACAAATCGTGTTCTTGTCGAAAGCAATCGTCAGGCACGCAAATTACAAGAAGCGAATGTTATCGCAGAAGAAAAACGACTCCGTTTAGGAGTTAGTACCAGCTGGCGAGTATTACAAGTACAAACAGATTATACAGTTGCAAAAACTCTGGAATTACAAGCACAAATTGCATACGAAAAAGCCCTTACCGACCTCTATCTTGCAGAAGGGACATTACTGGAACAGATGGGGGTTGAAGTAAGTTTGCCCCAAGTAGAAGACGTCATCTCGTATGGAGAAAGCATCAAACCCCGCTGGGAATAATCCCTAATTTATAACTTTTTTCTCACTCTAACGTTGCGCGATGTTTAATTTCCTAACATATAAAACGCCCATAACAACAATAACAATAATGATATTAACGATGCCGAAAGAAGTTATAGATGTAAGTCCAGTTGTGTATTTAATTTCCACTTGTTTTGATACTATTGTTTCTTTCGCATCAGAAACCTCCACCCAATAAATTCCCTCATCCTCTTTTGACATATCTTCAATCAACAACATAGATTCATTACCACCAATAGGCTCACCATCTTTCCACCATTGATAATTTATAGGAGGAATACCACCTGTAATATTAATCATTAATGTATAATGCCCCCCATCAACGACAATCGCTCCTTCTGGCTGTTGTAATAACTCCATACGAGGATAAATTCTTAAACGAACCTTATTTGTATAAACCATTTCTTCTCGAGAGTCACCCACATAACATTGGTATTCTCCTGCATCTTGTAATGTTAATCCATTAATCTCCCATGTATTTGAATTGGGCCCTACGGACTCCCCATCTTTGAGCCATTGATATGTGAGTGCCCCTTCCCCACCAGAAATATTAAATGACAGAACAACTGCATCTCCGAGATAGTAATCCCCTCCTACAAGGTATGAAAGAATCTTAATACGATTTGTTACTGTTTTACTTTTTGGTTCGATTAAATAATTTCCGGCAAGGTCTGTTCCTGTGGACACGCTAACAGTGATATCTTCACCCTGTAATAAATTCCCGTTATTCCAATTTAAAAGATAATTATCGGGTGCTATTTTCTGCACCGTGTTAGGATTTGTGCTTAACGTGCCCTTACCCGGTCCAGATAAACTATACCTCGTAGCCAGAATCATATATGGTTCCATCGCCTCCGAGAATAAAACCCGTATTCTTTTACTATCGACTACTCTTACATCAATAACATAGGGAGGTATCCCGATACTCGAACATACCACTGTATCCCAATCCGGATCGATTAGATTTCCGTATATGTCTTTGACATTTTGCACCTCAATCTGAACCAATGAGCCACCTTTCATTTCACCCTCGTCCCACTCCAATATATAGGTTCTTGAGTCTGTATCCTGGATAACCCTGGACGGGTGAATAACAAGCGTACCTTTACCAGAAGCCCCTGACGGATTACCAACTGTATAATTACCAATAAACAATGCCGAAGAGCCCATATCCTCACTATACTTAATTTTTAAAGTCCTCTCATTGACTGCTGTAAGGGACAATGCCCTTGGCAATGTTACCTCAAAAATATCTGATGCGGTATTGTGCAGTGGGTCAATTACATTCCCTGCTAAATCCTGAACATCATTTACCTGCACTGTTACTTCTTGCCCTTCTGAAATACCTGTGCCTGTTGTCCACGATATAGCATAGGTCGGTGGAAATTCAGCTACCTTTTCTACATTGGTAGGTTCACTACCTGGAGGAGTATCTATCCACCATCGATAATTGGCAGGATTCAGCACATTACCTGGCTCAATTTCTTTCATAGATTCCGAAAAAACAACATTAATCCGTCGCGGCCCCATCACTTCGATCGATGCTAACATTGGAGGCACACCCCCAGTTCCACCGCCGACATGTGTTCCACTATTCGGTTGACCTATGGGATTGCCTTGTGCATCGAACACCCCTGTTACGGTTACAGTTATATCTCCCCCATTTTTCATCTCTCCGCTGTTCCAGATTAGTCTTACATTCTTATTATCTATTTCCGTCACTTGGCTTGGATTGTCGGATAAGGTTCCTTTGCCATCATTAGAAATAGTGTAATTACTCGGTTCGCCCAATTCATCTGTTCGCATCGGCTCTGAAAACTGCACCTCGACTTCCAATGGCTGAGTAACCTGCACCGAGGCAACATACGCAGGTGTCGCATCAATCACATGGACATGAAAAGTCTCATCATAATATAATCCCATCATATCCGTTGCCCAGACCTGAACGGTTAAATATGGATTCTCGGATCCATTTAATACACTTGGCAAATCCACCACCAGTTGATTGCCATCAAGTCGAAACGCTCCATTTCCGTTCTGAACCAAATTCAGGGTATGTGGCTCTTCTGGGTCAGGGTCAACCACAGTTCATTTGTTTTTTAGGTTGTTCCGCTACCTGGTATGTGGCTCTTCTGGGTCAGGGTCAACCACAGTAAACTCTGCTACAACTGTACCTTCAGGAACATTGTCCAGCACCTCTATTGGGTCGGAATCGGGTATTATGTCTGTGGGACGGAAGAATCCTTCGTCAGCACCAATATCTGGCGAGGCATAGAATGAAGGTAAAGGCCTACTTTGTCCTTCAAAATCTATATTGGTTGTATCTGTTATTCCTGAACGGCCTAATGCACCACTCCCTGTCTGTAATTTGCCGACATCATCCAATTTTGGATCGGCATAAATTATAATTTGGTCATCTGGCGGTGTCTCGAAACCACCTTTCCCATCTGCAGAGTTACGGTTCCATGCTAAGTTTTTCCATTCAAAACCTGTTTCCCAAACGGGCAAAATATTAGAGGCATTAGGAGCATCAAAAATAGTGCCCGCAGAATATAATGTATCACCCGTCCTACCATGAATTAGCCAATTCGTTACTGGGTTAGCTTCCGGCGAAGTAAGTGTTACATGATGCAAACGAATGTTAGCAAACGCAGTAGGAGATAAGGTGTCACTAAAACCGCGTGTATCTATATATGAAAGAACGCCACCACCGTAAAAAATGGTATTAGCAATGTTCAGTTCAGGACCATAATTACCGCCAGTGGCACCGGAGCGAAATGTCCCTGCACCAAAACCCCACCAACAAGAATCCTCTCAATTTCAACCGGTCCTGATAATTCTCCGCCTAAACAGGTAATTGCATAACCAATATATGGCTTGATTATACCCTTCGCACGGTAAAATTTTATTGAGCCACGCAATATGCGAGCATAAGTCCCTGTATTGCTTGTCATACCATCCATATTTACCCAGTATATTGGAGATGGGATTACATCATCTGCTGTGTCGAACCAATCTGTACCTGGTTCTAATCCTAATATTTCTACTCGAGCACTACTTTGCTGAAAGTTGAATGCACGCTCTCCACAGGCACCTGTGAATACTGGCTTGTATAGCCGATAAATATTCGGCGTAGTTTGATTATCCTCGCCTAACTTATCAAATAGATTTGCACTACCACTTCGAAATGAACAATTATAAAAAACTACCTCCGACCCGCCATCACTTGCAGTAGGGCTATCCGCTTTTACTGCTATTGCACTATCGGAATAGGTACTACTCTCTTCCGGAGCAAAGATACATTCTTCTAATGCGATTTTGACCACATTTTTCAGTGATAATCTAGTCCCTCTCCCCTTGGCATAGCTAAAGTCTATATATCGCAACTGGGCTTCCATTATTCCAGTGCCATTCATTGGTCCAAGAACCATCAACGGTAAAGTTTGCTCGACTTCGTCCCCTCCTAAGAACCTAACCATGTAAAACTGGTGCTTGCTCGCAGGAACATTCTGCAAATATATATAACTTCCATTGGGTGCTCCCGGTTGTTCTACTGGCTCCCAAACACGCTCCTTTTTGATAAAATTTGCTTTCTCGACTATAAAAACACCGTTTCCATTCATCGAGGTAGCAATCAGCGGAGAAGAGTATTCAGAAAATAACGCTATTCGGTTGTACACACCTTCATCGTAACCAATAATTTTTAAAATTTTTCCCATCGTAGAATTATTTGTAAATACAGGATGATCGCTATTGGGTCTAATCTCCGGACGAATGCCAACATCAGCAATTACTTCAATATCACCACTATCTGCGAGGACTAATTCCGGTACGAGAAAGTACACCCCCTCACTTTGACTTGGTCCTTGCCATTCTATTCGGATAGTGTGATTACCGGGATTTGTAACTGTGGCGTGTGTCCATGCATCAGATAATTGTTCAAACCCCCACTCGTTAGGATTTCCCGTTGCATCATTAGGTGCACCTTCGTAAATACGGTATAAATCTGCGTGAGTATATGAAAATGAAAGGAAAAACACAAAGAATGAAATTGTTCTCCCACACCATTTCATAATAATTATCCGAAATTAAATATTATATATATGTTATAATTTTTATTAATCTTATTATATCATAAATCATAGAAAAAACAACACTATATTTTATAGTTTCTTTGCGTAATAATCGGATAATTAAAAGGGTTAGTTATGATTGCTAAAATTTCATTACTTGGAGAATGTAATATTATTTCACCATTAGAAAAATTTTTATCAGAACAGGATAAAAAGAATTTACTATTTATTGATGATAATACTTATATCTCTAATTCAATAGAGATTAATGAACAAGGAGAGTATTTAGAAAAAGAGCAGATATATTTTGAGAAAGCAGGTCCACGAAAGAAAATTTTCTTCCAACCCGAGAAGACAGTTGCGGGAATAGTAACCTGCGGAGGTATATGTCCAGGATTAAATAATGTAATTCGTTCCTTAGTGGTAGAATTGTGGTTTCATTATGGGGTTCGGAAAATTTTAGGTTTTCGCTATGGATATGAAGGATTAAATCCAGAAAAAAATTTACATCCGATTCAGCTTGACCCTGAAATTGTGGACGAGATACACGACGAAGGAGGAACAATATTAGGCACATCGCGGGGACCACAAGCTCCAGAAAAAATGATTTCATGTTTGTATTCTATGGGTGTTAATGTACTATTTTGTGTTGGTGGAGATGGAACACATCGTGGTGCCTATCAATTATTCCATGTATTGCAAGAAAAATCATACCCCATTTCAATAATTGGAATTCCTAAAACTATAGATAATGATATTTTATATACTTCACGAACCTTTGGTTTTAACACCGCCATTGAGGAAGCAAGGAAAGTCCTTATTTGTGCACATACAGAGGCAAAGTCTGTCCGATATGGTATAGGTTTGGTTAAGTTAATGGGTAGAGATTCAGGGTTTGTTACTGCTTATTCTGTTCTTGCAAGTCAGTTGGTTAATTATGCAATCATCCCAGAAGTAACAGTTCCTCTTCATGGTAATAATGGTTTTTTAGCATGGCTTGAGCAAAGAATCCTTACAAGAGAACATGCACTTATCGCTATTGCAGAAGGTGCAGGTTTAGAATGGATAAAAGAAGGAAAGGAACAACAAGATGCATCGGGGAATATTGTACACCCTGATACGGGTAAATTTTTAAGAGATACAATTACAACTTATTTTAATAAAAAACGAATTCCTGCACAGATGAAATATTTCGACCCAAGTTATTTAATACGAAGTGTTCCTGCGAATGCAGAAGATTCGGCTTTTTGTGATGCACTGGCTCGAAATGCAGTGCATGCAGGAATGACAGGACGCACAGGACTAACCATTGGTTATATCCATAATCAATTCGTTCATATCCCCATCAAAATGGTTATTTCAGGCCGTAAAAAAGTTGACCCGAACGGGTCCTTATGGCAAACTGTTCTCGCCAGCACAGGTCAACCCATCTCAAAGTAATACATAAGTTTTTGCTATTTTCAATGATTAAACATTTATTAATAAAATTATGAATTATAAAATATGATAGAATAATTAGAACACTTTCAATGCTCATGATATATTGAGGTAATATGAAAAAAACATACCAATTACCATTATGGCAAGAAAATAAAATCCCTAAGAATAAAGAAGTTTCTTTTATTCCCCTTACGAATAAAAAAGTCCCGATACTTTTCAGAGAAACAATTCCAGAAATACCTTCAACCACTTATGGTGCCTTTGAAATTTATAAATATCCTGCCAAATTTATTCCTCAGGTAATAGCATTTATATTAAAAGAATACGCAAAACCAGGAATAAAAATTTTTGATCCGTTTGCAGGTTACGGAACGGTAGGAGTTGTGTCAAGAGTTTATGGGAACCCTTATGAACTATGGGACTTGAATCCTCTTATAAATGTAATTCACAATACAGCGATAATGGAATATCCTAAAGTCAATTTATTTGAACTTTTAAATGAAATTAAAATCTCTAAAAAAGAATTTCTTCCTAAGTGGTCTAATTTGAATTATTGGTTTCCAGAGGAATTTCTTCAAATATTGTCAACATCATGGGGTTTTATTTATTCTTTGGAGGATAGATTAAAATACTTGTTTCTTATTCCTTTATTAAATGTTACAAAGTATTTTTCTTATGCTGATGAAAAGGTCCATAAATTGTATAAATCGAGACATTCTAAGCAGAAGATAACAGAGTTAATAAAAAAAGATTGGAAAACAATTTTTTATAATATGCTTGAAAAGGAAGTAGGGAAATTACAAAGAAAACTTCTTGAAAACAAACTACTAAAGCCACAAAATGTAGAATATAGAATAAAATCAGGGATTGATACATTAAAAGAAGAGTTAGATAACGAAGTCAATATTCTAATTACTTCCCCACCTTATTTACAAGCACAAGAATATATTCGTTCTACAAAATTAGAACTTTTTTGGCTTGGTTATGATGAAACTTATATTAAAGAATTAAATAAAAAAGAGATTCCTTATTGTACTGTTCCGGAGATAGATATCTATTCACAGACATTTTATCAATATAGAGAAAAAATAAAAGAACGTCATTTATTATTACTATATGACCGTTATTTTCATGGGATATTAGGTACTTTTTCTCGATTAGAAAATAAAGTTAAAAACTATATGTGTATTTTCGTAGGGCCTGCAAAAATCAGGACAACCTCTATACCGATTGACGATATCATTATTGAACATTTAGAACAAATGGGGTGGTATCACGAAATAACGTATGTTGATAGAATTGTTTCTCGTGTAATGTTCGAATCAAAGATAAATCCTGCTTCGGGAGAAGAGGATAGTAGAATCAAAACCGAACATTTAATAATTTTAAAAAGAGGTTGATATATGATACCAATAAAAAAGGTAGACCTTAAGAACAGTACAAAATTTAAAACCATTTTGTCCTATTTTATTAATGAACAGCAGGAAATTATTTTTAAGAAGAGCAAAATATATTTTGAATTTGATGAATTAGGAGATTTATTACTTTCTGCTTGTAGGATGAATGATTATAACATAGTTTTTTATGAAGGGAAAAAGACTTTCTTGAATGATGAAAAACTTTTGTTATGGATTTATGAAAAACTCGTGCCTAATACTGTTATTGTTAAAATTGATGATGAAGATATTGTTAGATTATTATTATTTTGTATGGAAATTACTTATCAAATGTTTTCTGGGGGAACGAGAGCAACAACAAGTGCAAAAGGTTTCCGAGAACGACGAAGAACATTTGAATCTATCTTGGTTGACCAATTTACAGGAAAATTAGGCGAAGTTATGATTAAAAAATTTTTGGAGAAAAATTTTATAGGGAAAAAGATTGAACTGGATTGGGAAATATCAAGGCAGATAGAAAAATACAGAACAGATATTATGAATGCGAGGAAAAAAAATAAGTATTAAATCCTCGCCATCTTTGGGAGGAATATGGGCAGAAGCAGATATAGGTTACGATTATGGAATTATGGTGAAATGTTCTGTTCCCCAGCAACCTATTTTGCAATTTTTTGTTGAGGTTTGTGGTTTTACAAGACTTCTAAATTTTGCAGAAGGTAAAATTCCTTCCTCAGATATTTTATTTAGCTAATACTTAAGTAATTTGCGGGAAAGAGTAAAAAAATACAAGTGTGGCGAAATACAAACTGACTTAAAGGCTTTTATTTGTGGATATTTCAATACAGAAGAATTTGTACCCGTTAATGAAGGTATTGAACTTCCCTATTTAGGAGTTGTAAGGGAAAAAAGATATTTAGTTCCTATTGACACATTGAAATGGCGAAAAGAGGAATGGAAGAAATTTTTTGTTGAAGCAGGAATTAAATAGATAAGTAATAACGTATTTTTATATGTAATATCGTGAATGTAGAACTAACTAATTATACCAATTATCTAAACAAATGGATATAAAGAATACATAGTATTTTGTAGTTAAGTTGAGAAATGGATTAGTCGTGTTTGGGAAGATTGATAATGTGTGAGTTGATTAGGAATTTAGCGATTAGTTCTGCTTTTATTTGTGCGCCTTGCTCGTTATTATGAATTAGATCTGTGAATAGATTTCCGTCAACGGGATAGGAATTATCCAAATCTAAAATAGGTATATTTTGTTCTTTTGCAATTTTCTCTATCACTGAATTCATTTCTTTTATGCCAAACGACATAATTCGATTAATAATAGCAACAGATTTTTCATCTCTCACTATAAAATGATTATTATGCTTGGATTTGTTTAGAGCATACGTAGTTAAAATGGGAATTATTGATTTGGACTTAGCAAGTAAAACAAGATTAGTCAAATTTTGCTCAAACCATATTGGTGGATTGTTTAATAATATGTTCTCAATTGGAATATCCTTAAAAATACCTTCTGGATAAGAACGATTCAATAATTGAACAACAACATCTATGAAACAATTTTGCGGGCTTAAATGCATCGAAAACAAATCAAAATGTGGGATTGCATATCCCAGTTTTACAAGGATAATTCGCATTACAGAACTGGTCTCCCAGAAGGGATAATTAAACATTCCGTCTATACCCCAACGAGCACACGTAATATCTCTCTCTAAAGGATTTTTAGGTATTGGATGAACCAATCGGGTAAATATTATATCGTTGAATCCACCATAATAAATGAGAATATCAATAGGTAACCGTGAAACACGAAGGTTAAAATCAATCAAAATCTCAAAACTGGTCCAGCCATCAACACCCGCATTGATAACTTTTGCTTTAACTCCCTGTTCATTTAAATACTTTTCTAATTGAGCAGGATAGGCTTTCTCCCAGCATTCAATATCGTAATCATAGGTAGTTGATTCCCCCAAACATGCAATCCATATTTCCCCATCTTCCTTCGTTCCAAGTTCCTTGCCTCTAAATCCATATAAATTGTGTTTATTGCACCCCTCCTCATAATTAGGAGACAAAGTATAAACCGTATAAGGGTGCGGTGTTATCCTTAATTTGTTCTTATCCTTATTAAATATCCTTGCAAGTTGTGTTATCGATGCATAACGGCTCAGCGAATCCTCATCTGCAAAATAATAAACGTATATATTTGTAGATATTTCGGCGAGGACAAAAATAACCCCAGCGGTTATAACAAAAGATAGAAAAATCTTGAAATATCGTGTCATTTACATATTCCTGAGTTAATTAAATACTCACCAAGTAATTCCGCTTTTATATGAGCACCTTGTGGTGTGTTATGAACTAAATCAAGGAATAGACTTGGATTTTCTGTTGGAAAATAAGAGGGTAGATCATATAAAGCGGTATTTAATTCAACACTTAATTTTTTCAATACATCATTAGTCTCATTAATGCCTCTAATCATTATGTTTTTCAAGATATCTTTCCCAGGAGATGTAGGTACAATCAAAATATCATTTTTATTTGATGTGTTTATCATGTATGTCATTAAGACAGGGGTTATGGATTTTGATTTTGCCAGGAGGATAAGATTCCTAATATTGTGTTCGAACCATATTGGAGGGTTAGATGATAGGATTTTTTCTGGAGAAACTTCCTTAAATATGCCTGATGGGTAGGTGCCTTTTATTAATTGAATGATAAACTGGTTCATCCTATTCTCAGGGCTGTAATGAAGAAAAATTAAGTCTGTATGAGGTATCGCCAAACCTGCTTTTAACATAAAAATCCGAAGTAATGAACTACGTTCCCAGAATGGATAATTAAATAATCCGTCTATACCCCTACGGGCAAGAACGATGTCCCTCTCTAATAGATTATCAGGAATAGGATAGACAAAGCGTGTTTGTCCAACATCATTAAGCCCACCATAATAAATAACTATATCCACAGGGAATTTAGACACATGAAGTGTAAAATCAATCAGAATCTCAAAACTGGTCCAGCCATCAACACCCGCATTAATTACTTTTGCTTTTATCCCTTTCTCATTTAAGGTTTTCTCCAATTGAGCGGGATAGGCATCTTCCCAGCATTCAATATCAGAATCATATGTTGTAGATTCCCCTAAACAGGCTATCCAAATTTCGCCTTCCTTCTTTTCTCCCAGTTCATCTCCCCTGAATCCGTATGAATTATGCTTATTGCAACCATCGGTATAGTTTGGTGTTAGGAAATACCCCTTATATGGATGAAGAGTCGCCTTTAACTCTGTTCTTTCCTTGTTTACTCTCCTGAAGATTTGCTCAACTGAGGCATAATTAGTAAAAGTTCCTTTATCCATGAAGTGGAGTATATAAATATCACACAATATTTCCAAAGTAGCAAAAAGAATTATAAGAACTATCAACCATACAAATAAAAGCCTAAATATTTTTTTCATTCGTTCTGATTGCCTGTTTTAAAAAGACAATAACATTTGCCAGATAAAGGTATAGCCATGTGCTTCAATCCCGTTCCAGATTTGTTCAACCAGCAATTCGTCTCCCTTGATTTGAGGTATTTCTTTCCGTTTTTCTTCCCAGGGCACACATACACCAGCAGGTGGATAACAGGACAGCCATGACGGTTTCTGGATGTGCAATCCATCTGTGGATTGTACCGTCTGTTCACTGTTTAATACATTGTCAATTCCTGACCAACCCATACCATTATATATTCCATATTCACGAGTCGCCTCTGTAAAAGCCTGAATGTTCTCAACTTTTGCATCATTTTGGATAATAGCACTGGCGTCCATAATGTATCCACCATCTTTGGCTAAAAGTTTTATTAATTTTTTACACTGTTCCCGCACTTCTTTCGGTGTCCCTACTGCAAGGATAGCGTTCGGTAATCCACCACTAATACAGAATTTTTCACCTAATATTTTTTGAACTTTTTCGGGAGAACTACGGTCAATATGGAACACAATACTTTTTTCAGGCAATTCTGCGAAAGATTCTAAATGGTCATCCCAATTACCTTCTGCATAAAATAAAACCTGCTGCCTTTCTCGCCAGAGTTCTTCAATGATAGGTTTCAGTGTAGGCCAATAGAATTTATGAAATTGTTCTCGAGTAACAAATGGAGTACAACCGCGATGCATCCAAAAGCCGATGGGAACTAATTTATTAGGGTCAGCGGTTGTCTTTGCCACATGATGCAAATGGGGCATCAAGGCTTCACATGCTTTTAATACTTTATCTGGCTGGATTAGTAAATCCATCGTCAAACCAATATAACCACGTAATTTATCCGCAATAATATCCAGAGGTGCTTTAAAAATCCCCGCGATAGCAGAGGTTGTTCCACATTCGTTTTTTAATCGTTCAATTTGAGGACCAAAGGCATAGAAATAATCATACATTGCCATGGCTGTTTTGACTAATGCCTGATAAGTCCTTACTTTCGCAGGTTTTCCAGGTTCAACCACTTCTGTTGATACACGAGGCAACCATTTTTCGTATAAAAAACCCGTTGGGTCAGCAATTAATTCATCATATTCATCCTCTTTCATAAATGCCTGGTCTTCGGGCGGTTCTTTATATTGAAACCCTGTGTTCGGGTCAAGTTCAATTCCAGGAATTCCGTAATATTTCAAGCCCAACGATTGAGCCAAACCTGTCCATACATACACCATATTTGGGACAACCGCATCCCAATCAAAATCTTTCACAGTTTGGCAAACCGCATCAAAGGCAATCCGATAATCATGAGTTACTTGCTGACAGGTAAAACCACAATAACGTGCTGTGAACTCTGCTACAAATGGTCGGATAGGGACACAATCAGGTTTTTCATTTCGTAATGCGGTAACATATCGCTTCAAACAATTTTGATAACGGGTTGCCATCGTGTCCATTGTTAATCTCCTTGAAAAAGTGTTTAACTGCATCTTTTTTATTAGGTTATCTATTTGATAGTTCGTTTTGCAAAAATGTAAGGACACAAAACAGTATATATCCCCCAAAAAGTGACACAGGAACTCTGCCTGTGTAACTTAGTCTGGGATATAAATAAGAAGGGACGAATACGTCTTCGTCCCTTCTTGGAAATAATTCGCTATCAAAACATTTCTTACTTTTCAGGATACACCTGTATATTTATGTTTTTGAACGATAAATCGGTTGTAGGGTCGTGCCCTTGTAAATGTATCGTCCCTGCAGATGGAACATACCCATTCTTCCCATCTCCTTCGGGATGGACAGGGCGAGTATCGTACAAATCGCTAACTAAATAGCCATTTAACCACACCGCCATGTGATTGCCATCGCAAACAATGGTTTTGGTATACCACTCTTTATCATTTGATACAACCTTGCGGGATTCTTGAACACCATAGATACCACCCGTTCCAAAATCGACAGGTTTTGTGCGGTCGTTGCTAAGCCATGCGTTCTTGACCTGAGACTCATAACCTTTCCAGAATACACCTTTCGGACCGCGGAAGAAAACACCACTGTTCAGGGCTTTACCGTTTACAAAAATATCTAACTGTAGAAGGAAATCTTTATATACATCCGCGGTTTCAATTTGTCCATTACCATCTTTAATATTTAATGCACCATCAACAACCGAGAAAACAGATTTATGGTCAGGGATAATATTCCAGCCTGTCAGGTCAACGCCATTAAATAAAGATTTCAGTTGAACAGGCTTTAATTTCATTGACTGAACTTCAATCTTAGTGGATTTTTTCTTATCATGGTATTTATGATAGAGAATACCGATATGTCCTTTTGCATTTGTGATATTTAATCCTTCTACGGGATTGCCATTAACAGATGCGGATACTGCATTTCCCACTGCACGCACAGAAATATCATATTCACCGCCAGCTTGTAATGTAATAGCACCGCCACCATTCTCCGAATAATGTCCTTCTAATGGAACACGAATTGCCAGACCTGCTGTGCCATCACCAGAAACTTTTATTTTTGCGGATAATTCAAAATTAGCAAATGGACATGTTGTAGCGAGCCATCCACCTGTGCCTTTTGTAGCGGTTAACACGCCATTTTGAACACTCCAATCTGCATCACCAAACTGAACCCAGCCAAAAAGAGATTCGCCATCGAACAGGTTTATCCACTGTCCTTCAGCAACATCCTGAGCCATCGCAGAATAGCCACTAACCATTAGCATGGCTGAAATGAAAAGAACTTTAACCATACGCATAATTTTTTCCTCCAAAAAGGGTTGTTTTTAATCGTGAACAATAGGGGATTGAATATCTCTATCCATATCGTAGCACAAATATATAGAAAAAATAAATTTGTACATTTACTGTAAGCTAAAAGCCTTTATAAATAGAATGGTAACCTGCATAGTTGCCCAAAACTTTTTTTACATAGTTTCGTGTCTCTTTAAATGGGATATTTTCAATAAATGTTTCTAAATCATTATCTTTTATATTTCTCTTCCATTCGTCTACCCTCCCAGGACCTGCATTATATCCAGCTATAGCATACACAATATTCCCATTAAATCGGTCTAATAGGTATCGAAAATATACAGACCCTAAGGCAATATTATATTCAGGGTATTTCCACAAAAAATAGTCAATCCCTTTTAGTCTGTCGTCTTTATTTGCAATCCATTTTGCAGTGCTGGGTATAAGTTGTAGAAGTCCTTTCGCATTTGAGGTAGAAATAACAGATGTCCGATATGAACTTTCTTGTTTCATTATAGACCAGATTAGAAAAGGATTTACATCTACCTTCTTTGACCAGTGGAGCACAGATTGATAATATGGCATAGGGAATAATATCTGCCATTCGTTGCTCTTATTTATCATTTCTTTCTTTGTGGTGAAACATTGTGAATAGTAGTAATCCCAAACAACTTGAGCAGTCCCTAAATGAGACAATAGGGGAAGAGTATCCAATTCAATCTCTCCATTTTGAGCCCTTTTGCAAATGTCAAAGGCAATCCACTCCTTTTCTTCTACCCCTATTTCTGCAAAATAATTTAACCATTTCAATTCAGTATTCTTATTCAATATTTTCGTAATTGTGTCTATGTCATGAGAAATTTGCTTATCCACAATCAATGATGAAACAGGCAAATGTTTTAACGGAGCTATTTTTTGATTTGCTATTGATTCATGGTAATCTTTTAATAATTTATCAGCAGAGCGATGGACATAATAATCACCCAATTTCCCCTGCAATGCTTTTTTGAAATATTCCTTCGCTTTTAATTTATTACCATTCTTTTCATAAATTAACCCATTTAGATATGCAGACCTTGCAAAATAAAATGATTGTGGATAGTCTGTTATTAATTTTTCAAAATAGGCATATGCATTGACAACATCCTCTTTACTATAAAACCAGAAACCCAAATTAAAAACTGCCTCCGAAATTCGTTTATGTTGTGGAAACATTCTTAAGAGCGTCTTGTAGTAGAAAAGGATGGATTCCTTATCGTTATTCTGTTCTGACTTTTGGCCTGCCCAGTATAAAAATTCGCCCATATCAAAATTGATAGGAACATCATAATTCATTTTTTCTAAAATTTGATTTGCAAAGGAAGTCTTTTTAGAAAGGACAAGACAACGGAGAACATATTCGAAAATCAATGATGCATAATCGGAATCTTTGCTATTCTTTATTTGCTCTATAAATTCTTTCCCTCCATCTTCAAATATTTTCCATGTTGCAACTGAACTTACCGTGCCTGTGTATACCAACCATAATTTAGGAAATTGATTACTGATGATAAACCATGCCTCTGATAAATATCCGCTTCTGAGGAGGTATCGGATAGCAAAAGCCCTATCTGCTTCATTTTCAGATAAACATAAGTTGAGTAAGGAATCTTTACGGGACAAATTATATCCACCATAATTGATTACTTGCTGTAGTAAGGTAGAACCCTCTTTTTGGAATTCTTTCGTCTTTATTAAAAATGCACCACCGTCATTTATGAGAGAAACCATCCACCATGGCAAGAGAATATCCGAGTGAATATTTAAATAATATCGTCCTGCTAATGGGGAATTATTTGTTTTTTCGTAATATTTGGCAAGAAAAAAATAAGCAGGCAATTTCCATGCAGTAGGTGTCGGTTCCTTTTTTATAAGTTCCTCAAGAATATTAATCCCTTCTTCTGTAAGTTTCATACCGTCTTTGCATTGTGCAATTCTTATTTGAACAAATGGAAAAGTATAGTGACTTGATACGGACGCCTTTTCAAAACACTCCAATGCCGATTGAAAATCTCCTTTCTCATAAAAAAACACCCCTTGTTTGTAGTGTTCGAATATTTGTGAATCTTTATCATCAGGAAGGTCTATGGCAAACACACAGAGAGAGAAGAACATGTAAGCACAAAACAATTGTAGACATTTCGTTGTCATACTTGACCTAATACATTTATCGTAAAATAAATTTATGGAACACGGACGGGTTTCCCTGTTTTTGCGGAGTTCCATGCAGATTCGGTTACTTCCATAGTTCTCAGACCACATTCGGGTGGGACTTCTGGCATTTCTTTTCCTAAGATGCTCATAATAAAGTTGCGGTCAGGGTCGCTGGACATTTTCGGCAGTTTCACTTTTACAGGCTTACCTAATTCATCTTGCTGTAAAACACCTATGCCCTGTCTTAGGAATAATGCTCCTTTACTGCCCACAATTGTATGGTCTTCATACCAGCCTGGAGCATTTCCAATTACAGATAGGTTTCCTAATGCACCATTTTCAAATTTTAAGGTCAAAGCGGAATTGATGTCCACAGGAACATCAAATTTTTCTACTTTGGCAAACACTTCCTTTACTTTCATACCTGTCATCCACATCATAATATCAATGAAATGACTGCCCGAATCATTCAACTGCCCACCACCTGAAAGTTTCGGAATCTGTCTCCATGTATTGCGTGTTAAACGTAACCATTCCTGAGACAATAATGCCTGCACAAATTGAACTTCTCCAATAGCACCTCTTTGTATCTGGTCACGCATATAACGGAATGGCGGTTCAAAATGCCGTTGGTAGGAAATCATCAATATTTTTTTTGCTTGTTTCGATTTTTTAATAACCTCCTTTGCATGAACGATAGAACATACCATCGGTTTCTCTGTTAATACATGTAAGCCACAATTCAAAGAATACATAATTTGTTCATAATGCAAGGTATGAGGGCTTAAAATGACTACCGCATCTAAATTCTCTTTTTTTATCATGTCTTTATAGTCAGAATATATAGGTAGCGACACTGAATTTGGGCAATGTTTATGAAATTGGTCTATTGATTTTGAACTGGGTTCATTCAATGCAACAACTTCTGCCTGCTTAATCTTTGAAAATCTGTTGTAGTGTAATATTGCAATACCTCCCGCACCAATAAATCCAACCCGAAGTTTTTTAGCCATCTTGCGTCTCCTTAATCAAAGTATTAATGTTAATTAATGAGTCATATTCTAACATACTTATTAAAACAAAAAAGATTATAGATAACTATTCTTCCGATTATAAAATCACATTTTCCCCTATAGGCTCAATAAAAAAAATAAATAACCGACCTTGTAGAGGATACAAGGTCGGTATTATGATTAATTTGATACATTATCTATTGTGATGTTTGAGAACTCTGTTGTGGTTCTGATGTGCTGGGAGTGATTGTTATTTGAGTTGATTCTGGTGCAGGTGTTGGCTGTTGTTCTGTTTCTTTTGACTCTGTCGGCTGTTCGGTTGATGTTTCTGCATTTGGTTGATCTTGTTCAGTTGATGATTGTGTCTGTTGTTCTTCAGGTGGTTTGGGTGATTCTTCTGGTTTCGGTTCACGGGCTTTAGCGAGGGCGTTCTTAATCTCTTCCCAACGTTCTTTTGCAAGCTGTACAACTGCTTTATAGCGTGGTACTGTCGAAACAATACTTTCTTGTGGTCCTTGCCCGACAGAGAAGTTTAATGGCTCACTATCGGTTATATTAAACTGCATATTGACTTCGGGTGTAAATGAATTCCATGCAAGGTCAGGCCGAATATCCAATGCCTGTAGTCCATTTATGCTATTCAAGAAGTTCATAACATTGTCGTTTATCAGCTTGGTCTCTTTTCCATCTGCCAACAATATCCATTCGCCACCTTCTCCCTTCTTAATCGTCTGTGTCACATCATTTTCTTTTATATCAATGGATGTCACTTTATCAGGTGAAAAATCTAAAATTTTTAATTCATAAACGTCTCTGGGTTTTAACAAAATCTTATTAGCATCAGTACGGTTAACTACGAGACGTTGGGGTTTATCGTCAAGCATTACATAGACACCATCAATTGTCCGTGCATTACCTGCTAATTTCAGGATATGCATTTCGTCTCCAGCTTTAAATGTTACTGTTTTATTAAACTCTCCGACATCTGCGTCGTTATCAGCGTAATCTGCGGACTTCCAACTTGCTAAAGCGGATATTAATGTGTTCAGGGTTGATACTTGAATATTCAGATCAATAGCTGGTTCAAGAACTTTAAAGTCGCTACCTTCTTTCTTAACTACAACTTTACCTTCTGGTTGTTCGATAGTAACCTGTTCAATTTTTTCCTTATCAAGATTTAACGAAGGCAGGTCAAACAAGTCTTGACCTTTCGGGAAAATCTGTTCAAATGTATACTTGCTAACCTCATAAACAATATCTTCTTGATTAGTAGCAATACGGACATATCCATTTTGTGCAGGATTAGGTCTTCCAGCCTCAATCACAACATCCGCATCACCATCCCTTGAGATAGTTAATTTAAACGTGGGTGGTTCAAGTCCCCAATCTGCTTTTTTAGCAGGGTCTACTATAGATGTAGCCATTAGATTTGAAAAGCGACCTAATAAATTTTGTAATCCCGTCTCTTTGAATTTTTCACCCGTTCCACCTTGGGCAAGAACCCACTCATATTCTTTTTTCTTTGCTTGCTGTTCTCCCTCTTTTGTTCCCTCTTTTGTTCCTTCGTTGGTTCCCTCATTCACGTTCTCTTGTTCCTGAGGAACTTCTTTTTCTTTCTTTTCAAAGAGCAGTTTCTTATCAGGCATTTCATAAGCAAGTCGGGTAATTTTATCCTTCTCAATTTTTAATATATCTTTATCTAACCAGCGATCTGCGGTTGGTGCTTTGTCAACCTCATCCCCATAGATGCCAGCCTCCTGACGGAAATTAACACCACCGTCATAGATTTTTCGTTCACCAGCTTTACGGACAAAAGTCAATTGATAACTTGGAGATTTGCCAACTAATAATTTTAATGCTGGTTCACCTGTAGCGGAAGTATATACATCCACGTGAAATGCCTGATCATCTTTTAAATTATAGTCTGCTAAAGCATCGTCTGTGGGAACTTCTGCTCGCATTTCACCTTGAAGTTTGACAATTTTATCCAAATACTCTTCTACCGTCTCTTTTTTTGCAGGTGAATTAAAATGACTGCTTACACGCCATTTATCACCGTCTTTTACGATAACTACTTTTTCATCTGGTTTTGCACCTGCATAAAGTTCTAATTTAACAATACTACTTAGAGACAGGCTTTCAGGAATAAGTTTTTCAAATCTTGCCTGCTCAATAATCGAAGGACGTTGCGTTTCTTTGGTTTGTCTTAAGAACACAAGCACGACCAAGACAACCAGGATAGCAACAAGTATTATTAACATTTTCTTTACATTCATAATTTTATCCTCCTCAAACGTATGTCCTATTCTAATTTATAACTTCATGTTCTTTATTTGTACCTAATTTCAATGAACTACTTTTCCGAATTTGCAATTTGAGCCATCGTATAAGCGAGTCGAGAACGACGGCGAATAACATATACAGCGATACCAACTGCTATAACGATAGCATTTGATAATGTATAATTGACAGTCCGCCAGAACATTTTCTGACTGTCTGTCGGTTTTTCAATAGTGCGGTCAATAGGTTTCCGACCACGGACATTTACCAGGTCCTCTGTGAGTGAAACAGCGTCAACACAATTTAAGAATAGGTCAAGGTTCCCTGCTTGTAGGAAGTTTTTACGGAACATTTCAGAGCAACCTAACAAAATCATTTTTGAAGGTTTAGGCTCGATGTTTGGAGCAGGTGCTTCTGGTTCTGAATCATCTGGCGGAACAGGCTCACCTGGACGTGGTTGCGGTTTAGGCCAAGCAGGCCGTTCTTTCCCTGCAAAAGCATCTGGGAACTGACCTTCTAACATGACCATCAAAGGATAACGTTTGCGAGCTGAAAGTGGAGGCGGTTCAAATGATTTAGCACTAAGTTTTTCACCTGCAGGAACAGTCCATGCTTTTTCACTGGTAAACATGATAGGTTTATATTTTATCCCCAACTCTTTTAGCTTCTGTTCATTCAATTCAACATGTGTGCCCCATAGATAGAAAACAGCAGATAGACGATTTGTAATGGATGTTTCCTGGTCCATGGACTCGTTAGTAACGAGAATATGCATTGGAAGTCGGAATGGTTGACCGACTAATTGAGATAGTAAGTCACCACCACCTTGCACATTTAAAGTAACACTGTTTTCATCCATCAAAATATCTTCGCTTACTTTCAAACCATAGTTTTCAATTAACGGATTGATTTCTGGTTTCTCTTCTCGTTTAGAAATGGTATTACCGCGAGATGTAGCACGATAATCCCATTCGTAGGTTTGGACTGCAAGCACAACAGATTTGCCAGACCGCAATGCACGGTTAATCTCCCAGCGTTGGCGGTCATTCAAACTTCTCGGGTTTACTACAACCAATGTATCATACTCATCAGGGAGAGGACTTTCTTTTGTCATCTCTACCCGACGAACATCATACTTCTCCTGTCTTAGAATTTCTTCCAAATAAACATACGGGTCTTCACTTTGGGGAATTTGTTGCCCCATCTGTTGCAACATCTGACGCATTTGTGGGTCGATGTTGATGGCTTCCTTTGGAGCTACTAAGGCAATAATAGGTGATTTGGTTCTTGTCAACTTATACACCGTGCTTACTATCCGATATTCCAGTTCCTGAATAGATTCTGGCATAATCTGCGGAATGACTTCTTCGGGCTTATCTTTGTACGCCACACCTATTGAAGAATAGACCAACTTGTTGGTAATTTCATCCTGACTAATCGCACGTACATTAAACGGTTTTACTCCTTTATCCAATAATCGACGTTCTACTGTTTCCTCTTCAGTTTCATTCTTCTTCTTGTCGGGATTAAACATTTCATCCTGATCCGCATACAGATTTGCCACATCCAAATAAATTGTCTTGTAATCCAATTTGCCATTCGCCGAAATTTTTAACTCTTCAAGTTTATCCTTGATATTTTGCTCTAAATCCTTCATAGCAGTTGGCATACTTTCACGCGGACTGATATACACATTTATCTGAACAGGCACTTCGACCTGCCTTAGAATTTTTGCTGAAGATTCCGAAACGGTATAAATCTTGTCTTCTGTTAGGTCAAATCGTTTCAAACTGGTTCCGACCATCAAGAAGTTAAACATCAATCCAATAGCCACACAAACCGCAACCGCTACGGTAAACATCAATTTCGCCCCTGGTCGATTTCGCTGGTCAATATACATCACATTCAGAACAAGAAACAACACAGTCCAGACAAGGAAGAAAATAACATCTGCAAGGTCAATAACCCCCTTCGTGAATGAACTAAAATGCTTGAAAACACCTAATAAATTGGATAACAAAGAACCGATTCCAGGTAGTTTATCGTCAATATAAGATGCGATAAATGAAGTCCCTACCAGAAATACAAGCAGACACGTCAAAAGTGTTACAACAAAGGCTACTATCTGGTCTTTACAAAAACCAGAAAAGAAAATCCCCAATGCTAAAAAACATCCCGCCATCAGCAAGGTTCCAAAGTAACCACCGATAATAGCCCCCATATCAGGACTACCTAAATTCATAAGCATCAGGGGCACCGTAAATGTTGCAGCAAGAGAGATAGCAAATACTGTCAACGCAGAGAAAAACTTACCTAAAACCAGTTCACTTGCTTTCATAGGAAATGTTAACAGCATTTCCCATGTGTTTTCCTTCCGTTCCTCTGCCCAGAGTCGCATCGTAATCGCAGGAATAAACACACAGAGAATTAAGGGTAGATTCTCAAAATAGGGACGCATATCCGCCACAGGAAAACTGAAAAAGGAAGTAATGTAGAGCCCTACGCTAACGGTGATAAACACCACAATAAAAATATATCCAATGGGCGATGTAAAATAGGAAGATAAATCTCTTCGATAGATACATAAAATATTACGCATGGGCAACTCTCCTCTTACCAGAAAGTTCCAGTTCAGGTTTTTCCTTCTCAGTCAAGGTGAGGAATGTCTCCTCTAATGTTAACGGTTTTTCCGACAATTCTTTAATTGTCCAATGCTGACTTATGGCTAACTCATTAAGTTCTCGCCAGATGGGCATTCCCAACTTGCTAACTACAAGGAAGGAAACAAAACCATTTTCACTCCCTATAAATTGCACCTTTTTCACACCACTGATTCCTGAAAGATATTTCTGAACATCGGACTGTTCACCTGAAACAGTAAAGAGATACCGTTCAGATTCTTTTGCCCGTTCACGGAGCTGTTCAATCGTCCCATCACCAACAATCTTACCACGGTTAATAATCACAATTCGGTCCGCAGTGGCTTCTACTTCCTGCAAAATGTGCGTTGACAGGATAACCGTTTTATCCTTTGCCAACTCCTCAATTAAATTGCGAATTTCTATAATCTGATGTGGGTCTAAACCCGATGTGGGCTCGTCAAGAATAACAACCTCTGGGTCATGAATAAGTGCCTGAGCCAGAGCAGTTCTTTGACGATACCCTTTGGACAGTTCACGAATAATCTTGCGGAACATCGGTTTCAATCCACATGTTTCAACAACTAATTCCATCCGATGTTTTAATCGTGCTCCGCTTAGTCCACGTGCTCTTCCAACAAAATCCAGGTAAGAGCGAACTTCCATATCCATATAAAGTGGAAGCACTTCTGGCAAATAACCAATTACCTGCCGAACCTTCAATGGTTCCTGAGTTACATCACAACCAGCAACAACCGCTTTACCAGCGGTCGGATACAAATATGTCGTTAAAATCTTCATTGTGGTTGATTTGCCTGCACCATTCGGTCCCAGCAAACCGACGACCTCCCCCTTTCGAACTTCGAAGGAGACTCGGTCTAATGCAACCACAGGACCATAGTGCATTGTTAAATCCGTTACTTGTATCATAACTTGATACTCCCGTCGTTTAGGTTTTGGGAAAATTGATGTAAAAATATATAAAAAGAGACCTTAGAAAATATACCTAACCCCAAACAATAAAGGTCCCTTTTTAACAACGACCATAGAATTGTTAGCAATCTATAGCGATTGATGATAAAAAATATCACATTTGTGTCCTTCTATTCAAACTTACCGCATCAAATATTAGTGTTAAGGCTCAATCTACCTCTGCAAGGCAATTACAATACAACTCTCTAAAAAGAACGACTATCCCACGATTAATGTTTACACAAATAATCCGACCCCTCCTGTTTCCAAGCCTCAACATCTTTATTTTCAGAATCTCCAAAATTTAATTTTTTGGTTGGTGGTGGTTTTTAGTAAAATGGGTAGATGTTAGTGTTGTTAAGTAAATCTTAAAGTTTAATTAGGATGGGACTAATATGAGATTATTATTGGTAGGTTTAGCGGTGGCTTTGGGTTGGGGGTTGCGTGGTGAAATTGGCGGTGAACAGGGGGCGTTAATACCAGGTACATTTTTAGGTTTAGCCCTTGCCATTGTTAGCGGTAAAAGGGACTGGCAAAAGTATGCAGTTGTTATAGGAGCAGGGGGAGCATTGGGGATGTCAATGGGGGGTATACAAAGTTATGGCATTCTCATCGGTTATACAAAAGGCATCGACATGTTAAACGTTACTTATGGTTACCTTATGTTAGCTATTGTCGGTGGATTATGGGGTGCTTTTGCGTCGGGGATTATTGGAATGGTGCTTTCAGAACGGCATAAAAGTATCTGGTTCTGGCTCCTTTTTATCATGTTAGGTTATATCGGTGCGGAGCTTACCTACGTTTTATTAATAAAAGTGTTCGGGTTACTAATGACTCCACCTCGGGTTGAATATTGGGCATGGGTACTTGGTGCTGTTCTTGTATTGTTTGTGGTTAATTTTATTCAGAAAGAACATAAAACCTGTCGCTTAATCTTACGTGGATTTCTGGCTGGTGCTGTGGGTTTTATGTTTGGTCAATCCTTACAAGTATATGGTAGTTTTTTAGGACCTCGATTTGACTGGTGGAAAGTAATGGAAATCTCGTTCGGTTTTGTAATGGGGATAGGTATTGCTTATGGTGTTTTCAGAGAATATCCAGACGATAAACCAATAATGAAAGTAACACCGTTATTAAATCTCTTTGCAATTTTTATTGTTCTGGCATTTGTTCCACTGATTACGCTACATAATTTATTACAACGATTTGAAGAAAATGGCATTTTAATTAGGGGAGATACACTTTGGACAGATTCATATTTCCAAATATTGTTAAGAGGTATCGTTTTAAGTATTATCGGTATTTATGCCTACTGGAAATGGTCACAAGAACGAGACATAACTGCGGATGTTCATTGGCATCTATGTTTTCTATGGATATGGTCGTTATGGGCAAATGGATTTATTACGCTTATTTTGATGTTCATTCCCAAAACGAATCCAACTTCAGCAGTGATTCATGGATTTTTTCTTATACTCATGATGTTATTGAGTTTCTGGGTGATTCAACGGAGATTTGATACAGTTTCAGAATGTTATGTAAACAAACCAGCCCCAAGATACCGCTGGGTTCTTTTAAGTCTCGTTTCAATACCGTTGTTAGCATTGTTTTTCGCATTTACGAGCATCGCTACACATCCAGGACAAATGCCTGAAGGGTTGAGAAAACGATTTGAATGGAATCAGTCTACGTCGACTTTGCCGAGATTGGTTGAGGAGAGACAACACATTTCTTTGGATTTAGACACCACCAGAATGCCCAATAGCAAAGTGTACCGATAAGAAACCCGAATAGCGAGCCCATAAAAGCACAATAGGGGAAATGTGCCGCAGTATATATCCGAGTATATGCATGTATTGCTCCCCATGAAGTTAAAGCAACTTTGACTCGTTTTTTACGCACTGCCCAGATAGAAGGAGTAAGGAGAGCGAATAGTGATGATGCATGTCCAGAGATATATGAAGGGGAAGCCTTAACTACCTCATCCTTTATAACACGTACATGCTTGTTCCACGGCTCATATTTCTCATGTAATGGTCTGGGACGTCCTACCGTTCTTTTGATGTTATTCTCCCCTAAGTAGTTTGTAAAAAAGACACTTACCAGTGTTACCCAAAAAACACGAGTCCACCGTTTCCGTTCTAAATAATCCCACTGTGTCCAGGTCTTAGAACCGAACCAGAAAACAAGGAATGAGACGACGCTTAAAATTATAAATACACTTCGGTATTCATGGGGTCGCCACCAAAAAATCCCTTTAGAAGAAATCCATATACCAGATATGTGATATATAGCAAGAACAACTGCAAAAACTTTCCAAACATAACTCGCAATGTTAGCCAATTTTTCACTTTTACGAACAATCAAATTTGTGATGAGCCATGTGATTGTAGTAATTGAGAAAAGGTATACCGAAAAATGAGTTAGAAAAACCATACACTCATCAAGTACAGGCACGTAGTGGTCAGGTTGCAATGCTAATAATATAGCTTCGTCCAGTGGGTCATTAATCAACTTCGCACCTAATAAAAAAAGTTCGTATAGAACCAAATAGCCAACAACTACAATTACCAATGAAAAAAATAATTTCAGAATACCAGGCATATTACGCAACATATATCAATCCTATTTTGTATATTTAAGTCGGTATTCATAGACTTTTAAAAAGACATATTAGTTTCATTCAGAACAAGTAATCTCTCCGAACACATCAAACTACCATAAGAGTTATGAGATTAGAGCCGTATTATAAAACATCAAGTTGTATAATTACAGTAATATGTTTTATAATAAAGTGCCTCGCTTTTTATTCAATTCTAAAAATGCCTATCATTTCTTTGTTAAAGAAGGATTTGAATATTGGACTCACTTAGTGAAGTATCATCTACAAGCATTAGCAAGGTATTTCAAAAATATCCTACAAATAGAAGCAGTATCATCCCGTTACTTCAAGAGGTTCAAGAACAGTTGGGCTATATTCCAGCCTCTGCTGTCGACGAAATGGCGGTCTATCTCGGTGTATCAGCAACAGAAATATATGGAGTTGCCTCTTTTTATACACAATTTAAGTTTACACCCCCTGGAAAGTATATCATCCAAATTTGTCAAGGGACCGCATGTCATGTTCGAGCCTCCTCAGTTGTCCTCGAAGCGATACGAGAAGAATTAAATATTGAGCCAGGCCAGACAACAAAGGATGGTTTATTTACATTAGAACGAGTGGCATGTGTTGGCTGTTGTGCCTTAGCCCCAGTAATGGTTGTTAATGGAAAAGTTTATGCACAAATGACACAGGATAAAGTTCATAACGTATTAAAAGAATATTATGAAAAAGAAACAAATCATGCGGGTGATAAAAAATGAGTGCTAATGATACAATGGAAATCTTATATGAACGAGCTCAACAAGAATGGGAGAAAATAGAAAAAAATAAGGTGCCAGTAATTTATGTGGGTTCGGCGACATGTGGCCGTGCCGCGGGTGCCTTAGAGACCGAGCAAGTGATAAAAGAAGTCCTACAAGAGAATAGCAAAGAAGCGATATTTATTGAAGTAGGGTGTATGGGTCCCTGTGCCTTCGAACCGATTATTATGGTTCAACCACCGTCTGGTGTACCTATTTGCTATGGACCCGTGAAACCGCAGGAAGCGAAAGAATTTGCAAACCTTGTGGTGTTGGAAGAAAAAAACTGGGAAGAAAAACTTTTAGGTGTAATGAGCCCAGATGCATACAAAAATTTGCCACCCATTACCGCACATCCGATGTTATCACGTCAGGTGCGAAATATCCTGCGGAACTGCGGATTAATTGACCCAGAGAATTTTTATCATTATCTGGCTCAAGATGGATACCGTGGTTTCTTAAAGGCGTTATCTATAGGCCCCGATAATGTATTAGAGCAAGTAAAAAAGTCCGGATTACGTGGTCGTGGTGGAGCAGGTTTCCCAACATGGCGAAAATGGAGTTTCTGTCGCGAAGCTCCCGGAAATGAAAAATATTTGATTTGTAACGCCGATGAAGGTGACCCTGGAGCCTTTATGAACCGTTCTGTGCTGGAAGGTGACCCACATTCAGTGCTCGAAGGAATGCTTATTGCAGGATATACAATAGGCGCCAATCATGGATATGTTTATTGTCGTGCCGAATATCCATTAGCGATACACCGCCTTGAAATCGCCATAAAGCAATTATATGATTATGGATTATTAGGCAAGAATATCTTAGGCACAGGTTTTTCATTTGATATAACAATTAAAAAAGGGGCGGGTGCTTTTGTCTGTGGTGAAGAAACCGCTTTGATTGCTTCAATTGAGGGTAGCCGTGGTATGCCAAGACCAAGACCACCTTTCCCTGCCATCAGCGGTCTATGGGGTAAACCAACGGTTATTCAAAATGTAGAAACACTGGCAAATCTATCACTCATACTCCATCGCGGAGCCGAATGGTACATCCAGTTCGGAAATGAAAACAGCAAAGGAACAAAAACGTTTGCATTAGCAGGAAAAGTAAAACGAACAGGATTGGTGGAGATACCCTTAGGAATCCAATTGCGGGATGTTATTTTTGAAATTGGTGGTGGTATCCTGAATGACAAAGAAGTAAAGGCTGTCCAGACTGGAGGTCCTTCTGGTGGTTGTATCCCGGCAGAAATGTTAGACCTGCCCGTAGATTACGAATCGTTAACAAAAGCAGGAAGTATCATGGGTTCAGGCGGAATGATTGTCTTAGATGAAGACAATTGCATGGTAGACATCGCACGATACTTCCTTTCTTTTACGCAAGCGGAATCCTGTGGTAAATGTACCCCATGCCGAGTAGGAACACGGGCAATGTTAGGGATTTTAGAGCGGATTTGCGCAGGGAAAGGTGAATTGATAGATATTATCCGTTTGGAAACATTGGCTCAGACTGTTAAGCAAGGTTCATTATGTGGGTTAGGACAAACAGCACCGAACCCTGTGCTATCTACACTCAAATATTTTCGTCATGAATATGAAGAGCATATCAAAACGAAAGAATGCCGAGCATTTGTTTGCAGTGCATTGATTTCGTACCATGTAGACCCCGAACGATGTGCTGGTTGCACCATGTGTGCCAAAGCGTGCCCTGTTCAAGCTATCTCAGGAAAGCGAAAAGAACCTCATGTGATTCACCAGGAAAAATGTATCCGTTGTGGACAATGCTTACGTGTTTGTCCCACAATATATTCGGCTGTTTATCGTAGAAGTGGTTCCCGTGTTCGTTATGAACCAATTAAAGAACGAAAGAAGAAAACAGAATAATTTGTTATAAATAATAAAGAGGTGAGTTGAACGTGAATGTAGTTATTGATGGAAAAACGATAGAGGCGATACCAGGCGAAACAATATTAGAATGTGCCCTTCGGAACGGTATCTCCATTCCACATCTATGTACTCATCCCGCATTACCTCCATTTGGAGCATGTCGAATTTGTATCGTTGAAGTTGAAGGAATGCGTGGCTATCCAACGTCCTGTTCCACACCAGTCACAGAAGGAATGATTATCCGTACCCAGTCTGATACATTAAAAGCTTTACGTAGAAATATTCTGGGACTAATGATGTTAGAACATCCCAGTGCCTGTTTAGTGTGCGAACGACGTGAACTTTGTGACCGTTACCGACCTCGTTCTGAAAAAGTAGGAGCAACCACAGGCTGTCATACTTGTAATAATAAAGAGGTATGTGAAGTGCGTTCCCTCTCTGCAGATTTAAATCTTGCAGAGATTATGGTTGCCCCCCAATATCATTATAAACCCATCGAGCGGTCAGAACCTTTTATTGACCGCGACTTAAATTTGTGCATTCTTTGTGGTCGTTGTGTGCGAATATGCAAGTTACATCAAGGACATGCAGTTATTGATTTTATACATCGGGGCAGTCAAACACACATTGGTCAGGCGTTTGGAAGAAATCTTCATGAGGCTGGTTGTACCTTCTGCGGCTCATGTGTTGATGTATGCCCTACAGGAACATTATCAGACCGCTATGCTAAATGGTTCGGACGACCCGATACAATGATAGAAACAACCTGTATTTATTGCGACGAAGCATGTGCTCTGGCTGTTTACTCCGTGAACCAGAAAGCGGTTACTGTCAAAGGATTGTATGACCATATACCAATTTGCGTTTTAGGACGTTTCGCAATCCCTGAATTTTTAAACAGCCCAGAGCGGTTACGAACGCCACAAATACGAGTAAACAAAGTTTTACGTCCTGTCACTCATGAAGAAACGATTCAGCGATGTGCCGAACTCCTTCGCAATTATACAGGCAATTCCTTTGCCTTCGTTTGTGACACATGTAGCACATTGGAAGACCGATTTGTCTTTAAAAAATTTACTCAGGAGATTATGAAATCCCCCTATTACTTTGAGATTATCCCAGATAAAAAGGGCTATGCCACCCTTCAAAATATACCATCAGAAGTAAAAGCTATCATCACAACAGGACCATTTATACCACAAGAACTCCGCAATCAGTTTGAAGTTGTAATTGCATTAGACATTTTTCCGTCAGATTGGACAAAGTCTGCAGATGTGATTTATCCAGTGGGTGTTTTTGCTGAGGTCTCTGGAACTGTTCTTGATAAAAGCAATTACCCACGTCCCTTAGTTAAAGCATGCAATCCACCAGGAGAGGCACGTCCAGAGTGGGAAGTAATCCAATCGATAGCCGAAATACTTTCCCCAGAATTATGGGAACATTTTGAACACGTTGGCAATATCACTCACACATTAGAATTAGAACACGCTGGACTAAATTCTCAACGTAAAGAGCCCCCTTCTCCATCACAAAAATTAAGTGAACGTCGTGAATGGTTTAAAGGACACCGAATTGAAAACCATGTATCAGGGTTAGTATCCATCAGAGCATTTGAAGAAGGAAAGGATATTGAAATAAAAAAACCAGAATCTGTTCCTGAGGAAGTAGATAATCGCGAAAAGCCTTTCGTCGTCCTATCTCGCAGAGAGCTTGTTCCAAACACGTACGAATTTGTTATTTATGCCCCAACAATAGCCCGGAAAGCATTACCGGGACAGTTCGTCATTGTGATGGTAGATGAAAATTCCGAGCGTATCCCTTATACATTAAGTGATTGGAATGAAGAAAAAGGAACAATCACATTAGTTGTTCAAGAAAAGGGCTTATCCAGTCGCAAAATGATATCTGTACCTCAAGGAAAAGCATTGGCTCATGTGGTTGGTCCCTTAGGTACCGCATTCGAAGTAAAACAATATGGAACAGTGGTGCTATTAGGCGGTTGTTATGGTATTGGTGCCATCGTAAGACTATCACGAGCCTTAAGAGAACAAGGAAATGAAGTTATTACAATTGCAGAAGCACGAAGTCACTACCTGGCATATTATCAAAATGAACTTATTCAGGTAAGTAACCAATTTATCCAAACAACTATCGATGGTTCCTTAGGTGAAAAGGGACATGCCATTGACGCTTTGAAACGAATGCTGGCTAATGGCAAACATATAGACCTGGTTGTTGCAGTTGGTTGTCCATTTATGATGATGGTAACCGCAGAAGAAACCCGAACTACGGACGTTAAAGTCCTTTGTGCTTTAAATCCAATTATGTTGGACGGTACTGGAATGTGTGGAGCCTGCCGTATCAGTGTCAATGGACAAACTCGTTTTGCATGCGTTGATGGCCCGTTTTTCGATGCACATCAAGTTGATTGGGACGAAGTTCGAGACCGACGTGAAGCATATAGTAATGAAGAAATTCAAGCAGTTAGTTATACTATGCCTACAGAGACTGTCTACGGAGAACAACGACATCATCATTGTTCGTGTATGGAAAGAGGTTAAAAAAATGGCAACACCAGAAAATTCAGAAGTAAAACCCACAACCGAAACACCTGCTCCCGAAGGGAAGCCTAAAAAAGGTGCAAAAATCCCACGTCAACCTATGCCTGAACAAGCACCACAGGATAGGGCACATAACTTCGACGAAGTTCCTTATGGCTATACACCAGAGTTGGCAATGGCAGAAGCATCTCGTTGCCTTGATTGTAAAAAACCCGGTTGTGTAGAAGGATGTCCAGTTCATATTGATATTCCCGGATTTATACGACTTATCCGTGAAGGTAAATTCATAGAAGCAGCACAGCACATAAAGAAGCAAAATGCCTTGCCCGCTGTCTGTGGACGTGTATGCCCACAGGAAGAACAATGTGAGAGCCGTTGTATTTTAGCGGTAAAGGGCGAATCAGTTGCCATAGGTCGTTTGGAACGGTTTTCAGCAGACTTCGAACGAGCCAGTGGACAAATACAATTGCCAGAATTACCACCTAAAACTGGCAAAAAAGTCGCTGTGGTCGGTGCCGGACCCGCAGGATTAACCGTTGCCGGAGACTTAATCAAATTAGGTCATGAAGTAACAGTATTTGAAGCCTTGCATGAACCCGGTGGTGTGTTGATGTATGGTATCCCAGAATTCCGCTTACCCAAGGAGATAGTCCGAGCAGAGGTCGAATATTTGAAACGATTGGGTGTCGAATTTGTGATGGATTTTGTTGTAGGTCGTAATTGCACAATTCGCGAATTATTCGAAGAAGAAGGTTACCATGCTATCTTTATTGGGACAGGTGCAGGCCTTCCATCATTTATGGGGATTCCTGGTGAAAATTTAGTCGGTGTTTACTCTGCTAACGAATATTTAACCCGCTCAAATCTAATGAAAGCCTATCTCTTCCCAAAATACGATACACCACCAATTAAACGAAACAAGGTAGCTGTAATTGGTGGAGGAAATGTAGCGATGGATTCCGCACGAACAGCATTACGGCTTGGCGGTGATGTGACTATCGTTTACCGCCGTGCACGTGAACAAATGCCAGCTCGTGCTGAGGAAATCCACCATGCAGAGGAAGAAGGCGTAAAAATGATGTTACTAACCAATCCTGTTCGTATTTTGGGTGACGAACGACATCGCGTTATTGGAATGGAGTGTATCCGAATGGAATTAGGTGAACCCGATGCTTCCGGAAGACGTCGTCCTGTACCTGTGCCAGGTTCAGAATTCCGCCTCGATGTGGATACAGTAATTATCGCCATCGGAAACCAGCCTAACCCTCTTATACCTCAATCCATGCCTGAGCTAAGCACAACAAAACACGGAACTCTTATTGTCGACCCCGAAACAATGATGACTTCTGTTCCTGGTATATTTGCTGGTGGCGATATTGTCTCCGGAGCAGCCACAGTTATCAGTGCTATGGGTCAAGCAAGAACTGCCGCATCTGCCATCCATCGCTATTTAATGAATCAAAAATCCACCTAATCTACATAACTCGTTCGACCAATCCATCTTCCATCCATCTTCAAAAAAATAAATATCTAAATCCTCCCTATAATTCTCATTATTTTTACCGAATGATAGGATTAAAAAACTAATTGATTGCCTATGTTCTATCCTTTTTATAAATTATTAATTTGTTAAAATTACTACTAAAAAATATATTGAAAATTTTTTGTAAAATAGACAAAAAATTGTAATAATATGTTATAATTAGATGGAAGGATAAATTTATTTTAGTTTAACAATTATAACTAAAAAAGTGTATAATTAATATATTTATAAATTTTAACACGAAGGAGGTTAATATGAGAAAGAAAGTGTCAGGAAAAGGAAACGTAAGACTGTATGCATTTATGACAGGACTAATTATAGTTTTGTTTACTATAATGATTTCTGGTAACGCATGGTCTGCCATTTTAATCAGCACAGTTGAAGACTTGCAGAAGATAGGGAATGACCCTGAGTATCCGTTGAATGGGTCCTATGAATTGACTCAGGATATTGATGCAAGTGACACTGTGATGTGGAATGGTGGGGCTGGATTTCAGCCAATAGGTTCAGGTGCAACACCATTTACAGGAACATTTAATGGGAAAGGATATGTAATTTTAAACTTGTATATTAATCGTCCTACGGAGAACTATGTTGGTCTATTTGGTAGAACAAGCAGTAGTGCTACTATTCAGAATTTGGGAATAGAAAACAGCGTCGTTTTTGGTAATGATAATGTTGGGAATCTTGTTGGTTCTAATGAAGGCAGAACCGATACATGTTATTCAAATGGCTATGTTTCAGGAGAAAATTATGTAGGCGGACTTGTTGGAGTTAATAAAAATACTGCAAATAAATGTTATTCTATCGGAACAGTAACAGGTGTTACCAATGTGGGCGGTTTGATTGGAAGTAATTCGGGAACTATAACCCAATGTTATTCTACAAGTGCTGTGATTGGTGTATCTAACGTCGGCGGACTTGTAGGAGCAAACACGGCTTGGAACGCTTCTTTACGTAGGTGCTATGCATTAGGACCAGTAGCAGGTGGAAATAATGTTGGCGGTTTATTAGGTAGCATGTCCTGGGGATGGATATTTGAAACATATTCCGCAGGTGCTGTTAGTGGCGAGTCTAATGTGGGAGGTCTCATTGGCTATCGTTTCTTCCTTTCCTTTGTACTAATGAGCTATTGGGATACCCAGGCTTCAGGTCAATCGTCATCAAGCGGTGGTAATGGTAGAACAACAGACCAAATGAAACAGCAGTCCACATATTTCTTATGGTCTTTTGGAACAGTATGGGGAATTGTGTCTGGTGTAACGTATCCGTACTTTATCTGGCAATATGTTGTGCCTAATGTTATCGGGATGACATTAGAAGATGCAGAACAGGCTATTGTAGATGCGAATTTCGTATTAGGTACAGTAACTGAACAATGCAGTTTTACTGTCCCTGAAGGGCAAATTATCACTCAATCACCATTCGGTGGGCAGAATGCAGCACCAGGTAGTGCTGTTAATGTTACAGTATCTACAGGACCATGCCCAACGGGTACTGTGCCTAATGTTGTGGGTATGTCTCAACCATCTGCCGAAAATGAAATCATTTCCGCAGGTCTTACAGTGGGCATAATTACAACCCAATGCAGTAATACGGTTCCAGCAGGGTACGTTATCAGTCAGGACCCAATAGGAGGTGAACATGTTCCTCCGGAAACACCGGTCAATCTGGTTGTCTCTACAGGACCATGTCCTATTCCCGTACCTGATGTGGTCGGCATGACAGAAGAAGATGCAGATGTTACCTTAGTTTCAGCAGGATTATTTTTAGGAACTGTCACAGAAGAATGTAGCAATACGGTTCCAGCAGGTAGAATTATTAGCCAGAATCCACCAGCAGGTGCACAAGTTCCGCCCGGAAGTTA
>ERZ795060.279-NODE-279-length-73572-cov-6.324075_pt1 | contig 73572 bp, 50 predicted proteins | sample MGYA00375144_ERZ795060 | MGnify/ENA primary metagenome ERZ795060 (study PRJEB30189, sample SAMN05720157) | activated sludge metagenome | isolation source: anaerobic digester from wastewater treatment plant | place: Japan | collected 2015-05-15 ... | reverse complement strand
TCGGAAACCGAAACGGACTGGATGCCGTTGTTCAACGGGAAAGACCTGACCGGCTGGGTACAGATCAACGGAACCGCGAAATACACAGTGGAAGATGGGGTCATCGTGGGGACCACGGCGGAAGGCAGCCCCAATTCATTCTTGTGCACGCAAAAGGAATACGGTGATTTCATCCTGGAATTCGAAGTGCTGCTCGATGACCGCCTCAACTCCGGCGTGCAGATCCGCAGCCAGAGCCTGAAGGATTACCAGAACTACCGGGTCCATGGCTACCAGGTGGAAATCGCTTCCAACGGCAACGCGGGCTTCATTTATGATGAGGCGCGGCGGGGCTGGCTGAGCACGGACGCCGACCGCGCCGACGATGCGAAGCAGAAGGCGTTCAAAAAAGGCGAATGGAACCAGTACCGGGTGGAGTGCCGGAGCGACTCGATCAAGACCTGGGTCAACGGCATCCTGATCGCCGACCTGCGCGATTCCATGACGCCGAAGGGATTCATCGGCCTGCAAGTGCACAGTTTTCGTGGCGATCCCCCCGCGTGGGTGAAGTGGCGCAAGATCCGGATCCAAGAATTGTAGGGAAGGCGTCTCACCTGCATCTTCATGAATTCCGTTTTTATGAGACCGCCCGTTATATAAGTAGGGGCACATTGCAACGTGCCCCTGCATTTCCTCAGCCGGGTCTGCGCATCGGGGTGAGGAAATAATGACTTGCGGTGGGCTACGCAGCGCTTTGAGCCCACCCTACCTAACTATGTGCTACGCTCAAACCACCCGGCCTAATCCACCAATCCATTCTTCAAAAACTCAACGTACCTGCCCGGCCTGATCCGGCTGTCCATTGTCTGGCACGCTGAGCAGCAAATCGCCAATCGGAGGCGTGGGAAACGCAATGGGCCGCGGATTGAGTTTCAGGAAGAGATTTGGATCCAGTTTCAGGATTTTCCAGTCCGGTGGACGGATGACCTGGATATTGCCGGGATCGAGTTGCACCGCGGGCAGACGGACGGTGTCGATCACCCCGCCCACGAGGCGGCGTTCGATCTCCAAATTGTATGCCAGGTGTGCTTTTTCGCTGAAGAGTTCCAGCGCGCTCTGGTTCTGGACGATTTGCATCTGGACGGGTAATCCGGCTTCCGACTGCAGCCCGGTCATCTTGAAAACGCGGGCTTCCTGCCCCGGTCTCACGATCTGCGTGAATGTCGCGTTGTAGCTTTGCGCCCCGGCATTGTTGAACAGAATAAGCGAGGGGGAGGCGGTGCCCATATCCCGGATCCGGAAAATATCGGAGCCTTCGCCGCCGATCGCCTCAAGGCGCAAGTGGCTGAGCATGCCCGCGATGTCCAAGCGGTACCCGCCGCGGTTCCGGACTTGAACGTCCAGCTCGCCGCCCGGATTGTCCAGTTGGTAATAGATGGAAAAATCATAGGGCGCCCCTTGATCGGACGGATAAAAGGGAACGATGTTGAGTAATCCGGTGGCGGGATCAGTATCGATCTCTTTGGTTCCCGGCTTGAAAAGGCGCTTACCCTGCGAGTTCGTGACTTGTTCGAGATCCGAGCCCGAACCGAAGATAAAAAATTCGTTGATAAAGGTCAGGGCGTTGAGGCCCATAGAGCTAGGCGTGCGCGCGCGGGGGCCGGCCAGGGAAATGGGCGTGATGATGATGTTCCCGCCTGAGGAAGGATTTCCCGACCAGGTGGTGCCCCCGGCCATCACGAATTCCCAGCTGCGGTCGGATTTGATGCGGATGTAATTGGAGCCGCCCGTGTACCAGGACTGACTGGCGGGATCATACCAGGAGCGGTTGGGATCGTAAAGATAGATGCGCTTGTCGTTGACGCCGAAGTCGAGGGCGGAAATAACAGCCATGGTGTGGCCGCCATCGATGGGGCTTAAACTTTTGGTGATGCTGACCAGCACGGGATCATCACGGAGCGCGTAATACTGGGCTTGCTCAAACGCAAAGAGTCCGTCACGGTTTTTGGCCAGAGCAATGATCTCCAGGTATTGCTTGAGGGAGGGTAAATTGACCTGGTGGCCGTGCATCTGGTTGATAGCGCGGTACAGCCTCGGATCGGTTGGACCCGCGGCCGTGGCGGAAAGGTCACCGGAATATTGGGCGCAAGGGGCGCAGAAACCCAGGTGGCCGCCTTTCTCTAGGATCAAGAGGGCCGTGAGGGACATACCATAGCAATTGCCGTTGGCCCCCAGTTCGCTCTTGTACACATAATCATAGAAGAGCACATCGAATCCCGAGGCGGCGGGATCGCGGGTTGGGGGAATGCCGATAAAGGTATCGCGGTAGAGTTCCCAGCTGAATTCGGCCGTGTCGAAATTGCGGAACGCCCACCCGTTATCGGCGGTCCAGTGTTGGGCGCCGGCCTGAGAACCTATCACCATTCCTGCCAGGAACAATCCGATCCGTATCCGGTCGCTGGTTTTGACGAAGTTCTTCATGGATCTCATCCTTGCTTCGCGCATTCACGGTTTCGATTTAGACCCAACTGTCTCCCGGCGGATTTCCACCGGATCAAGGAGACACCATCCCGTTTTTAGCTGAGGATAACGGCGACATATTGCCAAAGGCATCGATCTTCAGCACCTTGTACCAATATTCCACACCCCGCGCCACGTGAGTGTCGATATAGCGGTTATCCTTGACGATGGGGCTGATTTGCAAATAGGTGCCAGCCGCCTGGCGGCTGCGGAACACCACAAAACCGCTGAACAAGCTGGGATTAAACGCCGGATTCCACTCGACGGCCAAGGCACAGTCCGGCGATTGGGCTTCGACGGCTGTGATCACCGGAATCGAAGGTGGTTGGGTGGAGAAAGTGAACGTGCTGACCGGCACGGCGGCATTCAACTCGCCTTCATTGCCCACAATGTCGATCCCCACTACTTTGTACCAATAAATGATATGCGGAGCGATATCCTTGTCCACTAAAGTCCCGACGCTCATGTCCTCGCGTGGCACTAACGGGATTTGATCGCATCCCACGGCGGGCGGCGGGGTATATGGAGCCCCCAGTTGCACCGGAACGGCGGGCGGAACTTCCACAGTCATGCCGCCCACCCACTTATATGGACCGGATTCATCTTCCGCGCGGTACACATGATAAGCGGCGACATCCTGAACCGGCGCGCCCACCCATTCGATCTCGATCCGGCTGTCTTTGGCTGCCAGGCGGGAAATCACCGCCGGGTCAGGGGGGGTCTTATCACGCAACCGCTGGCAAACAATGATTTCCTTGGAGGGATCCGGCGGCAAGGTACCGCTCTGATTTTGCCGTTGATCGACAGCCTTCACGAGATAGGCATAGCAAAGCGGGGAGCCGGCGGGGACAGTGGTATCATCAAAAAAGGGAGGGATGCCGGTTTCCCGGATCGCCATGGCTTCCGCCTGACTGACGTAGCCGATTAATTTGAAGACTTCCGGGCATTCTTTGGGCTTCTGATCGGTCTGGCGTTCGCGTTGCCGGCGGGCCTCCGAAACACAGGTCCAATCGCCGAATTCGCACAGGCTGCGGTAAATCAGGTATCCATCCATATCCGGCTCGGGATTCACGTCCCAGCTGACCCGGATGAATTCCTCGAATCCCTCGGCGGTCACGCCCTTGGGGCTGGCGGGCGGACTGACATCATTCAAGAAGCCGGCGGCGGCGGCGGATCGGCTGCCCACATTGCCCGCGCCATCGATACACTCGATCCGGTACCAGAAGGTTCGCTCGCCATACAAAGGCCGGAGAATGGGATCCTTGTCAAACGCGGTCACCATGAGGATGCCGGCGGCCGGCTGGGGATATATGCCGCCGATCTGCACCGCCTCCGTGCTGTCGGGGATCTCATACCGGAATACCCGGTAACCTTGAATGGAAGCTTCCGCATGGCTATCCGTGTCATGGGTCACCTTGGCCCATTTCAACTCCAACTGGTTTTGAGCATCGTTGGCGGTAACAGACACTTCCTGAGGCGTCCGGGGCGGGGTTTGGTCGGAGGGGGTGGCGGTGGCAAAACCCGTGCTCATATCCCCCACATAGCCTAACATGCTGGTGCAGGCGACCTTGTAATAATAAGGAACGCCGTTGGCGGGACCGGCAAAGACGATTCCGTTCACTACGTGGGTAATGGGATTGCCGTTTTCATCCCAGCGTTGGTAATCGATATACCCGTTGGCGGGCAGGGGGAGTGGATCCCCGTTGAGGTCTTGCTCGAACCGGGTGGTGAAGGGCGTTTCGTTGATCACATTATAAGGCCCTACCGCGGTGGAGGAACGGTAGACATAAAAACCGGCCGCTCCCTCCACATCCTCCCAAGTCACCAGGATTCGGCTGTCTCCTCCCTGCGCGCTGAGGGAAGCGGGAGGCGGCGGGGGGGCGGGTGTACCCGCCACGATGGAGATATCGGAAGCCAGGATCACTTCTTCCCGCTGACGGGGATCGACTCCCCGCAACTCATAATAATATCTCGTCCCGATACTCACAACGCTGTCGATATATCCCTGACCGGCCACCACGGCAATTTTCCATTTGCCCCGGGCCAACAACTGCAACCGTTCGAAAGGCGTGCCATCGCGTGGAATGCCGCTGATGAGGCAAGGATCAAAGGGGGAGGACTCTGAACCCAACGTGCCTTCAATCAGGTTCCATTCCAAGCTGCCTTGCGGGATTAAATTTTTGATATCATCGCAGTTCGTCCACGCCGTGATGGGTTCTTTGCCATTGATGGGCTCCAGGGGATAATCCCCGAAGGGTTCGCTTTTGCGGTAGAGATTGAAGTGGGTGAACCCCTTCACGGCCGGCCAAGTCAATACGTTGGTGGTCGTTCGCCTGATCAAGAGCGGTTGCACCGTGTCGATGCTCACATGGATTTTTTCCTCCAACGCGCTCTCCCCCCGAAGCGGACCCGCAACGGTCCCGAGGAACAGCAACGCGGCAATTATGAGACGAATGGAAATACGCATCGGATTCGCTCCTCAACGGTTGGTTTAATCAATGTAAAAACCATCCACGGAATTCAATCCCACGGTGATGTCCACGGAACCGCAGATCACCCACAACACGCATCCTTCCAATCCCACCGTGCCTTCGAAGCCGAAGGGATAGGGGAAGATCAGCTGCAGGTTGCCCCAGGCCCCGGCGGATACCAATCCGCCGAGGATATCACCCCATATATGGATCCCCAGGTTCCCGATCACGAACGGCAAGCCGGGAATGCCTGAGGTGCCCCCGGGATGCAATCCTAGATCCACAAAGGCGCCGAGACCGACATAGACTTCGTATCCGCCGGAAACAATATAGAGGTTGATGCTGGCGCCACTCTTGCAATACCCATAAAAACCAGTGAGCCGGTCCGGCAGGGGCGACATGTTGAGGGAATACCGGCTGCCGGCGTCTTGCAGGACCCAGGCATTGCTCTTGGGGGCGTTGATCCCCAGATAGAAACCGCCTTCCTCGTTCATGCCACCGATCGGGGCCAAGATTTGTACCGCCACGCGGCCCTGCAACGACTGGTAGGAATCCACACTGGTAAACGCGCCGAGATGCCATTCCAGGCGGCCTTCCACATCCAGGCCGGAGAACAAGGTGATGGAAGAGAACTTGCCTTCCAGTTCGCCTTCCACAAAATCTTCGTCCCGGTTAACTGTGAACCGGGCAGAACCGCTGACTTCGACATCGGTCCCCGCGAGCAGGGAGAGGTACATATCGCCGTTGATGCGCAGTTCCGAAATGGAAGGCGTCAGATCCCATTCCAGATTGACATAATTCGCGGAGCGTAATAGGACATTGACATTGGCGGCGGTCTCCAGTTCAGCATTAAGATGGATGCGCTCCACCTGGCCGTTGACCACACAGGCGCAGGCGGCGGCGTTGGCCATGGTGCCGAAATGCGCCACCGGCCCCAAGGTAAAATCATTCCGGGCTGTTTCGCTCTCGCTGAAACCGCTCATGCAAATACGGGTGCTGGACAAGACGATAGACCCCGCCAGGCTGCCTTCCACAGGCGCCAGGGCCATGGAGCCGGTCCCGAAAAAGCCGTCCTGATCATTGTCATCGTAGACCAGGTCGAATTCAAACGCGCCAAAGGAATTGCCCCAATTCCGGCCAATGTGCGGATCGGTGGGCTGGGTGCCGAATTCGGTGTCGGATGCCAATTCGATCCGGCGGCCGTTAAAGGGATAGTCGGGCTTGGATATATTGTTGTAATCCTTGATATTGAAATAGTTCGCGCCAAAGAAATCAAAATGCACAGTCCCACCGGTTTGCAGAAACGCTTTCTTCTTGTCCGCATCATCGGCGGGATCCCAAGGCGAAAGGCCGATGGCTTCCATCACGTACTGGAATCCATCGAATTTCTGGCCTTCGGAATTATAATCGAACACCATCCGGCCTAGTTGCCCGCTGGATTGGATTTCACCCCAGATCAGATAAAACGGCCGGGCAAAATGGCGTTCCTCCCGCAATCCGGCGGCGGTCAGGAAAATCTGTCCGGTCTTGATGCTCATGACACCGGCCGAGGATGTGCCGGATTGTTGCACCAGGTCCAATCCCCAGTAATCGAGCGTGACGGGATTGTTCAAGTGGATCGCGGCGGCCGGGATATGCGCGGTGGAAGTCAGCTGGACGCCATCGAAGGGAATCTTGACCTTGGCCGGCCCTTCCAAATTGACTTTGCCCGCCAGATTGTTATAAAACACCGCGCTGTCCACATATTGGAAGATCAATAGGTTCTCTTTAGTCTGTTCCTCAATGTAATCCAAGGTGGTCGTGAAGGGCACCTTATTGCCCTGGTAATCTTTCCCCACGTAATAATTTTCGTGCGTGGGACCCAGTTTCATGTCCTGCCGGAAGCGGTAGTAAATGAACTCCGCGTGCACGCCGTGACTGGCCACGTTGAGCCACGTGCTAAGGATTCCCGAACCGGTAAACTTAAGCGGATCCCGTCCGGGCGTATCCGGAGTAAACGCGGTAAGGGTTTCCAGCTGGGTTACGGTAACACCCTGCATGTTTTGTTCTTCCAGTTTGGTCTCGGGAGGAGATAGAACCGGCCGGACGAAGTTACCCGCCCCGTCCAGCGGCCAGTAGACCGGTTTGAACGTGCCTGATAGATAGAAATAAGCGGCCTTTGGCTGCCCGGCGGTATAAGCCATGTATTCCGGAGAGGTGCGGCTGAATTCCCCCCAAACGAAGTCCTGGGTGAAGACCAGGGAATCGGAATAGAGATCCATGTCGTTCTGGACGAGCAACGATGTGTACGCGGCGCGGATCTGATTCTTGCCGGGATCGAGCACCGCTTCCCGGGGCAACGCAATCACTCCATGGGTAAAAAGGCCGCTGGTGATTCCACAATTCACCATCGTGAATCCGCCTTCTTCGATCGTCACGGTGTAGCCCAGGGGTTGCAGAGTGCCGAAGGAGAAGGAATCCTTCAGAACAAAAGAGGCAGACAGACCACTGGCGGATGCCAAGGCGTTCTCAAACCCGTACCAAGCTTTCAGATACCCGATGTTCGATATGACATGGCTGGTTTCGGGGATCGTTTCGCCGCTGGGGAGAATCACACCCCGCCAGGAAGCCAAGAGGGGATCGCCGGTCCACCCCGGCCAGGACCACGTTGTGGAAAAGTCAGCGACAAAGCCGGTTCCCTGGATCACCAGGCCTGTGTCGCAGACCTGCCAGGGGCCATAGGGTTGATCGAGATATTCGCCGTGGAACTGGCAGTCAGCGGTGATGGTGATTACCCCTAAATCGACCCGCGCCGGCTGGCAATCCACTCCGCTGGTGAACGAGGGGGGAAATTCCAGTTCCGCGTCCGCGGTGGCCGTGGTGGTGGTAATCTCCAGATTGTTTAACAAAACGGTAAATCCGGCGGTTTTCAGGGAGGCGGGAACGGGGGGAGAAGGACTTTCAGTCGGATAATAGGCGCGTCCGGACTCCGCGGTTCCTACTGTACTATCCCCGCCGATATTCATCGTGATATTTTCAAAACGGACCTTGATGTCGCCTTTTTTGGTTACCAGGATGCCTAAAATGGAAGGATCCACCTTGAGCCGGCTGGCCAGATCATCAGCGCGCACAGCCTTTTCAAACGTCATATCGGACGGCAGATACAGGGTAAGATTTTCGTTCGGCCGGATTTTGGCATCGAAGAACAAGGCCTGTTCCAAGCTGATTTCCTGCGCGGGATTCCGGACGGTTTCGACAACCCGCAGAGTCCGGGTGATCAGCTGCAGATCGCCGATGACGCCGATGATGGTGGGCAGTTCCACGCAATCGAACGACGTCCAGGCAATTCCCGAAGCGCCGCTGATGCGGGATCCGCTCACTTCCCAGCGATAGGAATCGTATCGATCCACCGCCAAGACAAACCCATCGAGATGGATAGTCTCCGGCGGATTGGGTAAGACCGGTGGGATGCGGTAACCGGGAATCACCGCCACGCTGACCGCGCCGGTCTTCGGATTGGCCAAGTCCACAAACGCGGGGAAACCGTCACCGGGGCCGATCGCGTTGGAGATTCTTAGAACCGTTTCGGCGTCCATTTCAATTTTGATGAAGCGGTAGCGGGATTGGGGCGCGGGACGCTCATAAATCACTTGCCCTTCTTTCACCATAATATACGCACCCGTCCCCACGACCAGTTCCTGGCCGTTCAACGGATTGCCGTCGAATTCCCCGGCGGCGATACTGATCGCGCCGGAGGGATTGACCTCTTCGCGGAACGCGTTAAAGACGCTGGTCCCCTTGAACCGTCGGAATCCGGTGATTGTGCCCTCCTGCACAATAGGCGCGATGAGGCCTATCAGGTTGAGGGGCGCCTGATCGCGCTCGTCGCCGAAATTCCGCATGTTCCCCTGGCTCGCCACGATGATTTCATTCCACCCGTCGCCATTAAGATCGGCAACCAAGGTCTCGATCCCCCCGTTACCCCGGAACCGGGGCACGAAACCGGCGTAGGTGTGGCGGGCTTCGATTCCTCCCTTGGCGTTGATGTCCAGCACGTGAAAAATCGTCTGCGATTTGGGCCCGGTTCCCTGCCCCACCACCAGTTCATCCTTGCCGTCGTTATCCAAATCCCCCGCCGCCAAGGTCAACGGAATCCGGTCTTCCGGATTCTCCCCTTGCACCACCAAGTTGGATGGCAATCCGTAAAATTGGCCAATGACTTCCCACGCGTTGGGGGCTGGTTTGCCCGAGTATTGATAAAGCCGGATAATGCCATACCCCCCGCGGCCCTGCGCCACCGCGAGTTGATGAACACCGGCACCGGTGAAATCCCCAACGGCCGTGCGGACTTCGCCTCCGTTGTATTGCACTTCGGAATCCCGGCCGGCCGGGAATGCCACGAATGAATGGCCGATTACCTCCCGGGTCTTCGAATCCCGCACCACGATAATATTGGGAAATTCAGCCTCACCCAGCACCGGCCCAAATGAAAGCACCACATCGGCGACACCATCGTGATTCAGGTCTCCCGATGAGAGAAAGGTGGTGCGGCCCGCTCCCCCGCCGATCTTTTCTAAAAACCGGCCCGCCGCTCCGCTGAAAGCTTGTGTGATCGAGGTGACGGCCCCGAGTTGGGGATCCAGATTGCGGATGTTGACCAGCGTATCACCACCCAATCCCTGCGCCACGGCCAACTGGTCATAATACGGTTCAACACCAGGGATCTGGGCGGCCGCGAGTGTCAACGCGGGAGGAGACTCATTAGTTTGGACCGCCTCCGATATTCGGTAAGGTTTCCCGCCGGCCATCGCCAACGCGAGGACCGCGAACAACACAAACAGGCCGGATTTTTGGAAACGAGCCGAAGGGATTCGAATGCGCATTATGGTTTCTCCCCATGTTCGAGAACATCGATATCCAGGGACTGGGTGAATTCGAATTAAATCCTTAGAGCTTGGACGTCCACTGCTCAACCACGGTATGCAAACCAGCAACCGGGCAGCATTTATTGGAATTCCCTCAACGGGCTTGCGCCGAACTGGGAATAGGGAAGCGGGAATTAAATGACGAGATGGCCCTACCTCAGCCTATCATTTCAACAATCCACAAAAACAAAGACACCATCTACCCCACAAATCCTTCACTCAATACAATCTGCATTACTTTAGAATATATCCCAGGAAATTTCAAGCATTTTTTCTGAGATTGGAAATATATTATAAAAATAAAATTGAAATAAGGTTTTGATGAGTACCCCCAACCTGCCGGTACCTGAATTTCGTGTTATCTTCTTCTACAATAGAGGATCATGGCCGCATTTTAAAAACGAAACTGGATCCATATGAACCAGATAATCCCGATCATCTACCTTTGCTGGATGGCTACCGCGCCGGTGTCCGCCTCCGCCAGTGAAAAACCCTTATTCACTGGAACCTTTTCAAATTCAGTGGATGCGGTGCTGGGCGGTGTGGGGACCGGCGTGATCGAAGTGCTCGCGGATGGCCGTTTTGGCGGTATGACCTATCAGAACAATCCCCATCGTCCCCTGAACGATCCGGCCGGGTGTTTCGCGGCCATCTGGGTATCGGATTCCGCGGGGCCACGGGCCAAAGGTTTGTACCTGGATTCCTCCGATCCGCGATCGCTGGACGCGGTCGAAGTCAAACCAAGTTATCCGTTGATTCACGTCACGTATCATGAGAAGGAATTGCCCGTCGCGGTGCGGCTGGAAGCTTTCACACCGATCGTCCCTTTGAATGAAAACGAATCCAGCCTTCCCGCAGCGGTTCTGCGGTTTTGGGTAAAAAATCCAACAGACCACCCAATCCATACCGCTCTTGCGGTATCCTGGAGAAACCAGATCGGTTTGGGCGGCACGGCGGATTTCATTTTTGAACCGGCCGGCAAGTTGTCACACGAGCTCATCAAACGGGGACGGCTGACTGGCGTGCGGTTCGCGGGGAAACTCGAATCCTCCCAGCCGTGGAACCAGAATGCGTTTGGCGAGTTTGTTCTCTTGTATCAAGAAGGAAAAAACGACGCGGTTTCGGTTCTCCCCGCCTGGACGCCGGAAGAATCCCCTGGCGCGTTCTGGGAATCGTTTGCGAAAAACGGCGGCTTCGAAAAAACTACCTCCTTGGTTGCCGACGCAATGAACGGCACCATCCGGCCCGCGGCGGCAGTGGCGGGCCGGAAAACCATCGGAGCGGGCCAGGAAGAATCGTTCGTGTTTGTGTTCGCGTGGCACATGCCCCACCGCATGGGCAAGGAGAACGCCGATTTCGGCACGCGCTACGCCACCCGGTGGGTTTCCGCCATGCAAGCCGCGGAACACGCCGCCGGTCAATGGCCGGACCGCTTGGCGGAGATCGAAAAATGGCGGAAACGGTTTCTGGATTCGTCCCTGCCCCGCTGGCTGGTTCACCGGATGTTCAACAGCATGGGCACCCTGGCGCGGGACGGGATTTGGCTGAAAGACGGCCGTTTCGCGTTTCTTACGCAAGATTCCAACTATCCCGGCAACCTGGGCTCCCCTGAAGAACGGCTCGTGGCCCTGCCTTTTTTACTGCAATGTCATCCTCAATTGCTGCGCGCCGAACTGGATCTCTTCGCCGGCTGCCAATTGGCGAACGGTGAAGTGCCTTCGGCGGCGGGGAATCTGTATAGCACCATCGGCCAAGGGGATATTCCAGGCGGATTCGTGGGGCGGCCGGATTCCACAGCGGCCTTTTTGTTGCTGGCTTATGAATACTACCTCTGGACCGGGGATAAGCCCTTCTTGGAAAAAATGTTTCCTCATCTCCGCTTCGCTGTCCTGTGGCTGCTGAACCGGGACACCAACGGGGATGGCCTTCCTGATGGGACCTCCCTCTGGCCTCCGAATAAGGAAGGGATGACCTCTCTTTTCCTGGGGGATTTGTATTTGGCCGCCCTGCGCGTGGGGGAAAATCTCGGTCAACTGTTCCAAGATTTTGAACTGATGAATTGGAGTATACAGGAACGGGAAAAGGCGTCCCGGACCTTGAACAACCAACTTTGGAACGGCAATTATTATAACTTCTACTACCTACTCTCCGATCCCGTTTATCAGGAAAGTGCGATGCACGTCCCCGGCACTTTAGGAGGGGAATGGTTCGCTTTGTCGCACGCTTGGAACCTGTTCCTCAAACCGGAACGAGTCGCCCGCGCCCTTCAGGATATCAGCAACCGGTTCGTAGAAGATCCAAATTTCCTCACTCAGCTCGAGCGCAATCCGAATTCATTCCCCAGCCTTCGCTACGGATTTGGACCGGCCTGGACGGCGGCCTCCCTGGTGCGGGCAGGGAATCCGGAGGCAGGATTGCGCATGATCCGCAACCGGCCGGAAGCGGCTTCGCTCCACGCTGAAACGGGAACCTGGGCCGTGGCGGCGGCGCTCGCCGGAATCGCTGTGGACCGGCCCCAGGGATGCCTGATTGTAGGTCCCTGCCTGCCCTCCGCAACGTCGAGTTTTACCATCCCTTTCGAAACTCCCCATTATTCGGGCACGATCCACTACACCGGCACGGCGCTGAGCGCGCAACGGCAATGCGAAGTACGGTTCGAACGCGTCCCTCCCCGGAAAGAAAACGAACTCCGCCAGATCGCTTTCTCAACACCTCTCGATTTGGACGCTAATTCTCTGATTCTGCGGGTACTACTCAATGGAAATCTTCTGACCGGCCAGGATTTTTCCCGGGAACAATCGCGCGTGTTCGGTTTCCAACCCGAAGTCAAACCCCAAACCGGCGATACCTTGACCCTGATCCTCGCGCCGAAGGAAGGCCCTCGCCTCCTGGTGGACTTGGAAAAACAAGAGATCCGCAATCTGGGCGGAAAATGCAATCTCCGCAAAGTGCCTGGCAGCCTCACGGGTACATCATTTTCCGTCACTAACCTGTTGAGCCAACGGCAAGTGGTGAACCTCGAAATCACCAACCCGGGCAACAAATCATATAAAGTGTATTTAAATGGAGAGGAGCGTGCTCTTCCTATCCCTTCTCCTGAACCAGTCCCCTTGTTATTGCCGCTCAGCGAAATCCCGCGGGAGGCGTTTGAAGAGTTGCAATGGTTCCAATGGGCCTGCCAGGCGGCGGCGATCCACCTGGCTAAAAGTCCAGCCCACAATGAAGTCCTCAACCGGCTTTGGAAAATCCAGGATCAAGTCAACACAGTGTCCGATCAGGACGCACGGCAACGGGGCATCCGCGTGGACATCATTCCCGTGCAAGAGACCGCGCAATTCAAACCGGTGGAAAGCCGGAAAACCAGTGATCCACTGGCCATGGCGTACGCCCAGATAAAAAGCGAAATCCGGGAATTCTTGAACACTCTCCCCACGCTCACCCGCGATCCGGTGCTGGCTTCGGAAATCACGGGATACTTCGTCCCCGTCTCTCTCCAGGTTTCACACGGAGAAATCGTCAAAAACAGTCCCTATTTCAGTGTACGGACCGATGTGCGCAACACACTGGCGGTCCCCCTGAAAATGCGGGTGAGCCTCGAACCGCCGGCGGGGTGGGAATCGGTGACCCGGAATCCGGCCGAATTCGACGACCGGGAACAACCAGCCCGCGAACGCACCATTACTTTCCAGGTAACCACGCCGGCCAATTTGTGGGAATCGCGACAGGTGCTCCAAGTGTCGGTTTCCGGAACCTGGAACGAGCAGCCGTTCCGGCGGGTCCATTCCTTCTCCGTGGGCCATGATTTCATCAAAAAATGGTTGCTCGCGGGGCCATTCCCCAACCAGCGGGGAGAAGGCTACGACACCATGTATCCCCCCGAGATCAACATCAAACCGTCTGAAAGGTATGATCAATTTCCTACTCCCGCCGAGTGGCGGATGAAAGAATTTCCTGAGGGATATGTGGATTTCACAGGCGTAATCCCCACCAACGGTCCTGCCGTGGCTTACGCGTACACGGGCGTTTATTCTCCGCGAGAGCAGAACGTGCAGTTGCTCCTCGGTTGCCAGGGTGATGTCAAGATCTTTCTCAACTACAAAGAGATCTACGCCAAACGCGGATTGAATCAACCCAGGCCTGGCGGCGAACGAATCCCGCTCCGGCTGTTCGAGGGGTGGAATCATCTCGTGATCAAGGTGACACAGGGAAGCGGCCCGTGGGGATTTTACCTCGAGATGACGGACATCCAAGATTTACCCTTGCCCGAACTGCACTTTGCGTTGGACCGGGCGGAGTGAAACTCAGGAACCGCGCACGGTTGTGATTCCCAATTTGGGATCGTTGGTGATGATGCCATCCACCCCAGCCGCTGCCCATGATTTCATCATTTCCGGATCATCCACGGTCCAGACCCACACTTCTAATCCAACATCATGGGCCTTGGGTAGATCGGCGGGATTGGCCTTCAGGTTCACGCCGATGATATCCGCCCGCAGATCGCGGGCGCGCCAAACGGCGGTAGGGCTGAGCGAGTCCACTAAATACAAAGTGCGCAGCGATGGTTCGAGTTGCTTGGCGCGGTAGAGGGTGAGTTCATCGAAACTGGCGAGCACGTGCTTGCCCACTTCGTTGCGTTCGCGCAGAATGCCGATCACCGCGTCCTCCAGCAGTAATTGCTTGCATTCGATCATGATGCCCACGGAGGTGTCTTTCACCGCGTCCAGCATTTCCTCCAGCCGGGGAATTTTCTCGCCTTGGAACGCGCCACCGAACATTTTCGCGTAACCTGCGTCGAGCGCGCGCAGCCGTTCAAACGTCTGCTCGCGGATCAGGGCATCCACACCCGTGGCGCGCAGGGTGTTGTCATCGTGCGAAACCACCAGCACTCCGTCGCTCGAGCGGTGCAAGTCAATTTCGATATACGCCGGGGGTGGATTCACGGCGAGGGCGCGGCGCGCGGCAGCCAGCGTGTTTTCAGGCGCCACGCGGCTGTAACCCCGGTGAGCGATGATCAACGGTTTGGGATCCGCGGCATGCGCAATGGAAGAAATCAACATTAATATTCCCATCCAGAGTCCAGCAGGTTTCATTCGATCTCTCTCCAATAGTTCTCATTCCCCCCGCCTTAGGAAAACAAACGGGGGTATTCACTTACGGTAACAAAACCATTTCCTTCTGCCAAGGCCGTGTCACGGTCATCGATTGCGGAGGTTGCAACTGTCAGGATCTGATTTTCCCGATCACATTCTCATTCGCAAGATGAACCTTCCGCACGGCATATCCCCATCCCCCCATTCCTCACCTCCGCCGCGGCTTCCATTTCGATCCATCCTGGTTTGGTTATAATTTAATCCGGCCTGAACCCGGCCCGGCCGCCCCTCCAATGTATCAGGCATCGGAAGGCCATCGTATCCTCTTGACCAGCGCTGGCGCGGTTATCCTACCCTGCCGCATGCGGAAAAAACCGGTGGCCCCGGCGCGGAATCGCATTTCTCATAGCCAAGGAGAGACAACCATGACCGGCGAAAACCCCAATGGCTTGTATATCGCCATGTTCAGCATTCATGGATTGATACGAGGAGAAAACCTGGAATTGGGCCGTGACGCGGACACCGGCGGGCAAACCCTCTATGTGGTCGAATTGGCCCGCGCCTTGGCGAGACGGCCCGAAGTGGACCGGATCGATCTTTTGACCCGCCAGATCTTCGATCCCAAAGTGGACGCCATTTATGCGGAACCTGTGGAGCAACTTGCCCCGAAAGGCTTCTTAATCCGCATCCGTTGCGGCCCCCGGCGGTATTTGCGTAAAGAAGTGCTATGGCCCTATCTGGATGAATTCGCCGAAGGAGTACTCAAGCATTTCCGGCGGGCAGGCCGTTTGCCCGATGTTCTCCATGCCCATTATGCCGATGCCGGTTATGTAGGAGTCAAACTCTCCCAATTGGTGGGATTGCCGCTGGTCTTCACCGGCCATTCGCTGGGACGGATTAAAAAGCAGCGTCTCTTGGACAAAGGCATGACCGAAGAGCGGATCCTTGAACGCTACAACATCCACGAGCGCATCGAAGCCGAAGAAAACGCCCTGAATACCGCCGTGATGGTGTGCACCAGCACCCGGCAAGAAGTCCAAGAACAATACGCGTTGTACGATATGTATCAACCCCGCACCATGGTGGTCATTCCTCCCGGGGTGAATCTCGAACGCTTCTCTCCCTCCAAGCAGCCTCTTCCCCAATATCCGTATTTCAAGGAGTTGCGCCGGTTTTTGCTTCATCCCGGAAAACCCATGATCCTGGCCATCGCCCGGCCGGACGAGCGCAAAAACCTCCATACCCTGATTCGCGCGTACGCCCATACGCCCCCTTTGCGGGACTTGGCCAACCTGGTCCTGATCACCGGCAACCGCACGGATTATCTGGAAATGGAGCCCGGACCCCGGCGGGTGCTGCGGAAAATCCTCCACTTGATCGACCGGTATGACCTGTACGGGCATGTGGCCTATCCCAAACAACATCACCCGGACGACATTCCCGACCTATACCGGATGGCAACGTTGACCCGGGGGGTGTTCGTCAATCCCGCTCTGACTGAACCGTTCGGCCTCACCTTGATCGAAGCCGGCGCCTGCGGCCTGCCTGTAATTGCCACTAATGATGGCGGGCCCATCGATATTCTTGAACATTGCCGCAACGGCCGCCTGATCGACCCCTTGGACGAAAAAGCGCTCGGCCAGGCGATTCTGGAAACGTTGAGTGACCGGAAACAATGGGCCCAGATGGCCCGCAACGGCCTACGGGGCGTCCAGCGGCATTACACCTGGTCCGGCCATGTGCAGACCTATTTGCGGCACGTACAGCGCTTTCTGAAAAGGTGGAAATCCAAACCTTTCTGGGAAATTCCAGGGAAAAAATTAATGCATACCGACCGGATGGTTATCACGGATATCGACAACACCTTGATCGGCTCCCCCGAGATCATGGCGGAAGGAGGCCAGGACGCTTTGCAGGAACTGATCCGCCTCTTGCAGCAACATCACCGGAAGACCGGCTTCGCGATCGCCACGGGACGGCGGATCGACAGCGCCGTGGCTGTCCTGCGGGAGTGGGATGTGCCCATCCCCGACGTGCTGATCACCTCGGTCGGCAGCGAAATTCATTACGGCCGCGACCTCAAGCCAGACCGGGATTGGACCAAGCACATCCATTACCGCTGGGAACCGGAGCGCCTGCGGGAACATATGGCCCAGATTCCCGGCCTCTATCCGCAAGAGAACGAAAATCAGCGCGAGCACAAATTGAGTTATTATTTGGACGCGGCGGTGGCGCCCAAAATCAAAGACATTATCCGCTCTCTCCGGCAAAACCATTTTCACGTCAACACCATCTTTTCGCACCAACAGTTTCTCGATTTTCTGCCCATCCGTGCCTCCAAAGGATTGGCACTCTGGTACTTGGCGCAGAAATGGGGCATCCCGCTGCGCCATTTTTTGGTGGCGGGCGACTCCGGCAACGACGAGGAGATGCTCACCAGCCCGGTGTTGGGCGTGGTGGTGGGCAATTACAGTCCCGAACTGGAATCCTTGCGCGGCCGGCCGGCGGTGTATTTCGCCCAGGGGCATTGCGCCCAGGGCATCTTGGAAGGGATCGGGTATTATTCCTTTCTGGAAGATATCCGAATTCCTGAAGGAGTACCGGCATGATCGCGACCTTGCAAGAACTTGTGGAACAAAAGCGGCCGTGGATCTATTCCTTCGTGCGGATTCTGCTCGGCCTGGGGAAACCGTTCTTATTGAAATCGGACATCGTGGATGCCTTTACGGAATTTTGCCGGCGGGATCCCGGGCATGAATTGGAATATTCCCCCTTCAAGGGATTTGTCCTATGCAGCCAGGAAGCCGTCATTCATGGATCCTGGATCTGTTTCGCCTTGCGTCCCAAAACGGCCACATGGAACTACGTGCGATTTCATTCGGAATCCGCGCATTTCGAGGAGATGGATGTATCCGAGTTTCTCCAGTTCAAGGAACGGCTGGTGCATCCTGGCCATCAAGACGATTGGCTGCCGGAATTCGATTTGACACCGTTCAACCGGGATTTCCCGCAATTCAAGGAATCCCGTTCCATCGGCCGGGGAGTAGAATTCCTCAACCGCCATCTTTCCAGCCAGCTGTTCACGAACCGTGCTCAGGGACAACAATCGCTTTTGCGTTTCCTTCAACTCCATCAATGCCGGGGGCAGCAGTTAATGCTCAACGACCGGATCCAGACCGTGGCCCACCTCCACGCCATGCTGGATAAGGCGCAGGACTTTCTCTCCACCCAGCCGGGCGGCATTGAGTGGACTGATGTCGCGCACACGATGCAAAGTTATGGTTTCGAACCGGGCTGGGGGCGGACCGGCCAACGCATGCTCGAAACGGTACGCCTGCTGGCGGATGTGCTGGAAGCGCCGGATCACGACAACTTGAGACAGTTCCTGGGGCGGATTCCCATGATCTTCAGCGTGGTGATCCTCTCGCCCCATGGGTATTTCGGCCAGGCCAATGTGCTGGGCAAGCCTGACACCGGCGGACAAGTCATCTATATCCTGGATCAGGTGAAATACCTCGAAAAGGAGATGCACCACCGCTTGTGGGAACAAGGGATCGACCTCGAACCGCAAATCCTGGTCATCACCCGTCTCATCCCGGAAGCACGCGACACCACCTGCAACCAGCCCCTGGAATCCATCGCCGGAACCCGGCACGCCAAAATCGTCCGGGTCCCGTTCCGGAATCCGGCGGGAGAAATCATCCCGCACTGGATCTCGCGGTTTCACATCTGGCCGTATCTGGAGCGGTTCGCGTTAGACGCCGAAAAGGAAATCCTGGCGGCGCTGGGCGGCCGGCCGGATTTGATCATCGGCAATTATTCGGACGGCAATTTGGTGGCCACCCTGTTGTCGCGGCGGCTCAAGGTCACCCAATGCAACATCGCGCACGCCCTCGAAAAAACCAAATACCTCTATTCCGACTTATATTGGGAAACCAACGAAGACCATTACCATTTTTCCAGCCAGTTCACGGCCGACCTGATCGCCATGAATTCCGCCGATTTCATCATCACCAGCACGTATCAGGAAATCGCGGGCAATCCCTACATCGTGGGGCAGTACGAAAGTTACATCACGTTCACCCTCCCCCGGCTCTACCGCGTGATCAACGGGATCAACGTGTTCGATCCCAAGTTCAACATCATGTCGCCAGGCGCCGATCCTGACGTGTATTTCCCCTATTCGGATTCCTCCCGCCGGTTGACCGAACTGGCAGGCGAACTCAATGACATGTTGTTCGGCAACCCGCATCCCCACATGCGGGGTTGGTTTGAAGATCCGGATAAACCCTTGCTGTTCAGCATGGCCCGGATGGACCGCATCAAGAACCTGACCGGCTTGGCGGAATGGTACGGCCAATGCCCGGAACTGCGGGATGAAGCCAACCTGCTGATCGTGGGCGGGCATCTCCATCCGGACGATTCCAGCGATCTGGAGGAACGGGAACAAATCCAACGCATGCATGACATCATGGATTGTTACCAACTGGACAGACAAATGCGGTGGATCGCCATGCAACTCGAAAAAAACCTGGTGGGAGAATTATACCGGACCATCGCCGACCGCCGCGGCGCGTTCGCGCAGCCGGCCTTGTTCGAAGCCTTCGGCCTGACCGTGATCGAAGCCATGGCTTCCGGACTGCCTCCTTTCGCCACCCGCTACGGCGGCCCGCTGGAGATCATCGAGGACGGGATTTCAGGTTACCATATCGATCCCAACCACGGCCTGGAATCCGCTCAGCGGATCGCCGGTTTTTTCCGCCGGTCCCGGGAAAATCCCGATGAATGGCTTCGTATCTCTCAGGGAGCCTTGAAACGGGTGGAAACCCGATACAATTGGAAACTGTACGCCCACCAGCTGATGACGCTGGCCCGGATTTATGGATTCTGGAAATTCGTAACCAATCTGGAACGGGAGGAAATCCGGCACTACCTGCATTTGTTTTACAGTCTCATGTTCCGCCGGCGGGCCGGGCTGCTGGAATAAAATCTAACTTCTTCCCCGAGTGTAATTACACAAACGATAATTTATGCCGGCATGCCCCTTCTTCCACTCCCGCTTCCTCATTTCCCATTGATCGTTTGGCGGATTGTTGATATGGTATCGGCGAGCGGAAGGGGGCGATAATCCATCGCCGGATGCGGAATGTAAACTTCCTTTCCAATCGATCCCATTCCCTGGAGGGAGGCAGTATACGGATTTGAGGTCCTACCCGGTTCCCTTCTCCATCAATCCCCCCGCATGGCTCTTTCGCGGAGAGGCCGTTTCCGTTGTATCCCTTCATGCCGCCCGCCGGGGCCGTTTGCTCCATCCACCAGCCAGCCACGAGAGGTCCAGAAAGCGGCGAGTTCCATACCGATGGTCTGGCCGGATTTCTTTCCGGAGGTATTCATGCGCAAAAATTACGTGATTGACACCAGTGTCTTGCTGGATAATCCCAAATGCATCGAGATTCTCCACAATGGAAGTGAAAACGACATCTACCTGCCCTACACAGTGGTTCTCGAAATTGAGGGATTGAAGAAAGACAAACGGCTGGCGCCTGTAGTGTCCCGGGTAGTGGATGAAATCGAGGAAAAACCCTACATCAAATTGATCGGGGCAAACCACCCCAACGGAGCGCACGGCGACATTCAAATTCTGGAAGATATTAAAAACGCCAACATCCCCGATCCCATCCTGGTCACCAACGACAAACTGTTCCGGGTATTATGTAAATATCACAACATCAAAAGCGAACCATTCGAACAATCCATCCCCTACGAATCCGAATCCCAACTCTATACGGGATTCATCGAGGAAGGCAGCCCTTTCATTCCCAATTCGTTCACCTGGGAAAACGGCAAGCCCCGGTTGAACCTCTCGCCTTCCGAGCACCGCGTGATCGATTACACGCATTGTGTCTGGAACATCAAGCCGCTGAATATCTACCAAAACCTTGCTTTCGAACTCCTGCTCAGCAGCCATATCCATCTCGTCACCATGCAATCGAAGGCCGGTTTCGGCAAAACTTACATTTCCCTCGCCGCGGCCATGCAGGAAGTGATTCAGGAAAAGAAGTTTGACAAAATTTACTTGATCAAACCCACCATCGAAGTGGGCGAAAGCCTGGGCTATCTACCCGGCGATATCGACGACAAGGTGGATCCGTATATCCGCTATCTGCGCAGTTTGATCTATAAACTGCACATGCAGAGGAAAAGCAAGTGCAGCCGCATTTTCACCGAAGATTCCACACCTCAAAAACTCAAATTGAATCCGGAGTTTTTCGAGATTATTCCCATCGCCTATATCCGGGGCATGAATATCGAAAACGCGTTCGTGATCGTGGACGAAACCCAGAACCTCTCACGCGTGGAAGTGCGCAGCCTCTTGACCCGCATGGGCCATGGCACGAAATGCGTCTGCCTGGGTGACGTGGAGCAGATCGACAACCGCTATCTGAACAAATTCAACAATGGATTGAACTGGATCGTCAAAACCTGCATGGGCGAACCCGGATACGGCCATATCGTCCTGAAAGGCGACCGCAGCCGCGGCCCCATCTGCGACATGGCGCTGCGCAATGGATTATAAGAAAGGCCGCCGGCCTCACCCTCCCGGCTGCCATTCCTTTTGCAGCGCGTCCGCCGTAATGCGGTGATGATTGTACACCGCTTGCACCCGTCCATCCCGCAGGCAGAGCACTTGCGGGCTTTCGTGTTTGATTCGCAGGCGCTCGGCGATCGCGTTGGACGCCACCCGCTGGTCTTGCACCACTACCAGGTATACTGTGGCCGGGTGACGGCGCAGAAACGCGTCGACTTCCCTCTTGGCATAAGCAGAGACCGGACATGTCCGGCTATGCTTCAGGATAAAAACGGTTTCTGAACGGCTTTTTTGCAGACATTCTTCAAGATCATGGAAAGAGGCATACGGGACGGGGGCCAACTCTTCCAGTTTCCGGCTGGATACCTGCATCATGGGATTCCTTCTTCTTATTCTTATCAGGGTTGGATTAGAAAGGATCGTACCGCCGAGCCCTCGGCGCACAAGGGGAAATGGCCTGTCCACGGCTGTGGTACTATAACAAGCGAAGGCCATCACTCCCAGGAAACGAGAGCATTTCCACTTTGGATAAAATGAGAAAGGGTGAGATCCATCCCCGAAAGGATCCTCTCACCCCGTCTCCTCCCCAAAATTCCAAAATTTAAAAAAATCAGACGATTTCAGGCACCACAAACGGCTCCCGGTATTTGCGGGACAAATACCGGTTCGCCTCCTCGTTGTTGATGAACCGTTCAGTGCGTGGATCGAATTGGAGGGTGGCGCCGGTCAGATAAGCAATGTTGCCCAGGTGGGCAATCGCTGAGGAGAGATGGATCGTTTCCACCGGGCCGTTTTGGTCGGCCATGTTGCGGCTACGGACCGCCTTGTGGAAATTGGCGAAATGGTTCCCCTCCTCGCTGCGGCGGGGGCCTGGCTTTTTGTCTTTGCCAAGGTAGGTCTCATAAGTGCCATACCCCTTGATCACCATGAATCCCTCTTCACCGTAAAAGATATTGCCCACCCCGGCGCCCGCTTCGTCGTTGGTGATCCAGGGCCGGGTTTCGAACTGGATCATTTTGTTTTCCTGGGTGAACTTATAGTTGGTGGAAAGCCATTCCGGGGTTTCTTTGTCATCGTCCCACAGGAACTTGCCGCCCATGGCGCAGACCTGGTCGGGCAACGTTTTGACGCCCAGCCCCCATAGGCACATGTCGGTTTCGTGCACGCCCTGGTTGCCGACATCCCCGTTGCCGAAATCCCAGTGCCAATGCCAGTTGTAATGGACGATGTTTTCCGAATACGGCCGCCATTGCGCCGGCCCCAGCCACAGGTCGTAATCGAGATGCTCCGGCACCCAAGTGGTGGGTTTCTTGCCGATCGAGGGCCGGGTGCGGAAACAGAGGCCGCGGGCCAGATACACATTGCCGATTATGCCGTCCCGCAGCAATTGCACCGCTTCTTGCAGCGCGGGAGAGCTGCGCAATTGAACGCCATGCTGGACGATGCGCCGGTACTTGTAGGCCGCCTCGATCATTTTGCGCCCTTCAAAAATGTTGTGGCTGCCTGGTTTCTCCACGTAGACATCCTTGCCCGCCTGGCAAGCCCAAATCGTGGCCAGGGCGTGCCAATGGTTGGGCGTGGCGATACTGACCGCGTCGATCGAACCGTCCGCGAAGAGGTCCCGCAGGTCCACGGCGGTTTTCACTTCCTTGCCGTATTTCTCCTTGAACTGCGCGGCCCGGCTGGTCAACACCTTCCGGTCCGGGTCGCATAAGGCCACAACTTCCACATTGGGCTCGGCCTGGTGGGCTTGGATATGGTCCTGCCCCCGCCCATGGACGCCCAGCACGGCGACGCGAATGGTGTCGTTCGCGCCCGCCCACGAACGCGAAGTCCCGATGAGTTGCCCGGCGGCCCAAGCGCCAGCCGCTCCCTTGACGAATGTTCTTCGATCCATGGATTTCATAGTCGTATCTTCCTGATTTGGAATCGGCTTTGATCACCCGGAGTCCGGGTGATATCCACCCCATCATACGGGAAAGAATCCACTCCCGTCAATTTGTAGCCCCTTCCACCAGCGAAATAGCATAAAGGGACAGCGCCTTCCGTTCCCCCCCCGAGCGGAGCCGGCCAGCCTTTCCATGATGTTTACAATCGCGCTCCCGATGCTTTAATGAATCCCATCCACGCAATCCATTCAATACCGATGTATACGGAAGCGGTTGTGCGGAAAAGTTTTTTGCGAGCGGACGGCGGCCATTCTCAAAAATTGGCCGAAAGGGCCGAAAGATTTTGGAGCGAGACGGTCTGGGCAGGCGATTTGCAGCTGGGAGAAGTCAAGGAAACCAGCGTGGGCCTGCTGTTCCTGTTATACGCCATCCATTTCGTCACTCTATTTCAAACCAGGTACCAATCCGATGAATCCAACAGCCAATCCCCTGCTTGAGATCCGTTTCGCGAAACCGGGCGACACACCGGTGATCCACGCTTTTATTCGGGAATTGGCCGAGTATGAAAAATTGTCACGGGACGTGATCTCTTCCGAAAAAGACATCCACGACGCGCTTTTCGGCACTCACCCCATGGCGGAGTGCCTGATGGCTTTTTATCAAAACCATCCGGTCGGCTTTGCCTTGTTTTTCACTACTTTTTCCACGTTCGTGGGGCGGCCGGGCCTGTATTTGGAAGATCTCTATGTGAATCCGGCCTGGCGCGGCCTAGGCATCGGGAAGGCTTTGCTCATACGCCTGGCAGCCATCGCGCATGAAAGACATTGCGGGCGCCTGGAATGGTCAGTCCTGAACTGGAACGAGCCGGCCATTGGTTTTTATAAAAAACTCGGCGCGTGGCCTATGAATGATTGGACCGTATACCGGCTTTGTGGTCATCACTTAGAATTCCTGGCGGCGCAGGACCCGGCGCTAAAAAACAATGAAAAATAACGGCAATCCTTATATAAACAATCATTTATCGGTTTACCGAGCAGCATTGGAACGCCAACGGCGTGGCATGAGTATTGCCGAGGGGGGAAGCCAGGGGAGGAATCATAGAAATCTATCCCCTCTCTCTCGGGAAGAGAGTCAGGGTGAGGGTAGCCTTGATGGGTTGTACGAGATCCTTTCTCAGCCATCAAGTAAATAGTTTGACAATCGTTTCCGGGTGTTCAATTGAAATTGAATCCGTGATGGACCGCCCTCTAACTCATCGTGCAAATCCTGAAGGTCCGGTTGAAACGGCAATGACATATCATTTGGATATCGACGAACCTTTTGCCCATGGGATCCGGCGCGTCACGCTCGAGGAAATCGATTGTATCTTAAAACAATTGACCGGCCCGAATCCGGACTGGCCCGCCGCGGTGCATGAAGCACGCAAATCGAGTAAAAAAATCAGGGCTATCCTGCGCCTGGCGCGCGAGAGTTTGGGCAGGAAATTATACCAGCGTGAAAACCTTTTCTTCCGGGATGCCGGACGGCAGTTGGCGCCCATCCGGGAAAGTGCCGCGCGGGTGGAGGCCTTCGATCAACTCGCCATCCGTTTTTCTCTATCCCTGGAAGACGAAATCTGGCACCGTTTGAGAGAACACTTGATACGGAGCCATTTGAAAATCACCGAAAACATGACTCAAAACCACGCCACCGTAAAAACGGTGGCCTCCCAAATTCGCGCAGCCCGCCAACGGGTCTCCCGCTGGCCCCTGTCCGGCGAAGGGTGCTCCACCATGGCCATTGGCTTGCGCCGGGTGTACCGGCAAGGCCGTCTGGCGCTATGGAAGGCCACTCATGAACCGGCCGTGGAGACTTGGCATGAATTCCGTAAACAGGTGAAATACTTGTGGCATCAAACGCGCCTGCTGAGGGACGGCTGGCCCGGCACCATGGACGAACTTTCCAACTCGCTGCACACCCTCTCCACGTTGTTGGGCGATGACCACGATTTGGCGGAATTGGGATTATTTCTCGAGAAACAGTCCGGCCGGCGCCTTCAACAAATCTCCAAACGCTTGTTGGAGCTTGTCGAAATCCGCCGGTCGGAATTGCTCCAGGAAGCCCTTCCCTTGGCGCAACGAATTTACACCGAAAAACCACAATCCTTCACCTGCCGCATTCTATCCTACTGGCGAATCGCCCGGAACCGTCACCGCACGCGGGATGTTTGAATGCCATCGCTCCGCCTGATACTTCCCTTATGCTACTCTTCTTCCCGAGGAGTTGATTTATACCAGACTGGTCCAGATCCCGGCGGGCGTCTCGGGCCCCGCACCAAATCACAAGGAGGCCGATTATGTCCCGGGAAGTCCGGATTTACAAAACCTTCGCCACGGGACTGCTCGTGGTCAGTTCAATATTTATCACCGCCACGGTGTGTCTGGGTGTTTATCTCTTCTATCACTTGCATGAAATCCGCCTGCTCCGGGCCCAGTTGTTGAACACCAGCCAGGTTCAGAACGAACTGTTGAAAAATAGCAACGCCAACCTGGTCATTTACCCCCACCGGATCGGTTCGATTGCGTACGTCCTAAATCCCTTCCTGAAAGAAGGGACCTTGTGGGCCCCCGAAGGTTCTGCTTATCCAATCAACTCGCTGGGATTGCGTGGCGAATCCATCGAACCCAAAGCGTCCGGTGTCCAGCGGATTGTCCTATTGGGGGATTCCTGGTTTTTTGGATGGTTTCTCGCGGAGGAAGAAAAAACCGGCTCCGTTCTGCAGCAACGGCTTGAGGAAAAACTGGGAACACATCCCTACGAGGTGATCACTGCGGCGGTCCCGGGATGGAACACCGAATGCGAAACCGCCTTTCTGGAGAACCACCTCATACGGATCGATCCCGACATCATCATCTGGGAAATGATGGCTAACGATGTGTTGGATGCCAACGGCGCTGCCCCGCCGGGCGTGATGGCCGGCTTTTTCAGCCCCCAAAGCCCTAACCTGGCTCCGGTTAATTCGCTGGGAAAACTGAATCAGATCCCCATGCCGTTTATCCTGTCCCGCATGCGGCGGAACCTTCATTTCATCGAAACGTTTCTAAAAAAATACCCGATTCCCACTATCATTATGGCCATTGATATCGATCCCGCGCTCATGGCCTTCTTGAATCAAGGCTCAGATTTTCCCTGCCCCATTCTGTATTTGCCGGATAAATATAAACTGGACGAAAAACGGGGGTGGATCGGCCCCGGCGATTTTCACCCCACCCCGTGGCTCAACCAGATCATGGCCGTGGGGATTATGCAGGAACTGTCGTCAAGAAACTGGATCCCCCCCATCGCTTGGGTACCATCCGAAACGGATGTGATCCAGGAATTTACTAAGTATAGAGTAGAACAATCAACCGAGGCCGCGGTAGCCCGCTATTTAGCGCACTATGCGGATTGGACTCCTTCCGAATTCACCCGGGACACAATCAGTGGGGACATCGCCTACGGTTTGGTGAACCGGGATAAGATGTGTGAACGGGGCATCCTCTATCTCCATGTCCCCCCGAACCGCCACCATATCGTTCTTCAATTTGCCATGGAGGAATCCTTGTTGGAATATCCCCGGCGGATTTCCGTAACTGTCCGTGACCTCCAAGGCCGGGAAACCACCGCGGAACATAGGATCGAAAATTCTCAAAACCGCCTGGCCATTCCGGTTCCTCTGCCCCGGCATGAATACCTAATACACGAGTTGGAGTGGGCATTCGATTTCCGCGAATGCCATGGTCCTACCTTGTGTTACTCGGCGGAACTGCTGAAGGTGAGTTCGGAATGATACAAAAAAAGACGGAGGAGTATCAACGCGATTCCTCAACCAGAGATCATTTAAGAATTATCCCCAGGGACACCTGATACCCACTTGATTACCTTTTTTTGTTCTTCCGCCGTTGCCGTTTGGCCGCGTTTTTCTGGGCGGATGCCGATTTACGCTTGGCGGCGGGAACACTGGCCTGTTTTTGAACAGTTTTATTCGGAACGCTTTCAGGATCACCTTTCCCGGCCGGAACCGGGGCGGGCGAAACGGCCGCTTTCGTCTCGCCCGGTTTTCTGGCTGGATGTGCAGGACCGGCCGCCTGAACCGTGCCAAGGGCCACGGCCTGAGCCTCTTGTGGGGTTGAAGCGGAGACAAGCGTTTCACTCGAAGATTTGGCTGCTTCCGCCTCGGATACTTTTTCCTCCTGAGTCGGTACCTTCGGGGGAACGGTTACGGCAGATTCCACTACTGGCTTCTCGTCCGATTTTGCGGCAACCGGGTCGCCGGAATGCGGTTTCGCTTCGGCAAGCGCCTCGATTTGCTCACCCGGCTTTGAAATGGATTGAGAACCGGCCGGTGGTTTCATTTCAGAAATTGGAGGAACCGTAGCCGCCGGTTTGATTTCGGGAGCTGGTTGCGCGTCAGATGCGGGTTTTGTCTCCTCAGCCAGTTTGGACTCGGCAACCGGCTGAGGTTGTTTTTTCTCACCCAGCGCGGGTTGAGATTCCACGGGACGGGACACGGCCGGAACCGCCTGTTTCGGTTCAACGGAGGCAGGTTTTGCCACTGGTGGCGTAGCCGCTTTGGTTTCCGGCTTGGATTCAGTTTCCGGTTCCGGTTGAAGCAGCACTTTCGGCACGTAGGAGGGATCGAGTTTGATTTGATCGGATGTGGCCCAGACCACGCGCCCGTTTTCGAATTGGACCTGGTGGCGGCGGTCCCACTCCTGGCGCGTCAGGATCACGCCTTTCATGCCAGGAACTATGGTCCGATTTCCCAGCGGCGCCATATAGGTCTTGGCAATGACCGGAGCGCCGGTATCGTATAATTTGAGATTTCCCATAAGGTCTCCCTCGAACGCAATTTGATTAACCATAACGTACTTGTCATTCAAAACAAGAGCAAGATATCGGACAATCCGGTTCCCAACAAGAAGCGGCAGTCTCTCCTGCGAACGTTCCGGTTGGAGATTCACTTCAACTCCTTCTCGTATAGGAATACGCTGATACCATCCTCCGGTGTCGGATAACCATCATGGAACCTATGCCTTCAGCCAATTTCCTGTGGGATCAAGTATGTATCGTCACCGGTTCCGCTCGAGGAATCGGGAAGGAAATCGTGCTCACACTGGCCCGGCAGGGTGCCCGGGTAGTGATCAATTACCGGACCAGTGAAGCGGCCGCCCTCGCGCTCTCCGGCCAGATCCATGACCTGGGGCGCGAATGTTTGACCGTTCGGGCGGACGTCAGCCGGCCGGAAGAGACCCAACGCTTGATCGAAGAAACCTTCCACCGTTGGGGCCGGATCGACCTCCTTGTGCATAACGCCGGCCCGTTCGCCTTGAAGTCTTTGGCGGATACCTCAATCGAAGAATGGCAGGAGTTGATTGCGGGGAATCTGCACAGCGCCTTTTACTGCGCCAAATACGCGCTTCCCTTGCTGCGTGAGCAAGGCCGTGGCCATCTGATTTTCATCGGTTCGATCAAGGCCGATTCGCTCCGGGCCCGTCACCACGCCTGCCCCTACGGCATCGCCAAAACGGGCATTGTTCTGATGGCCAAAACCTTGGCCCGGGAAGAAGGCCATCATGGCATCCGCGCCAACGTTATCAATCCGGGCGCCATCGAAGGCGGCTGGGCGACCGAGGCCCGGCGGGAATGGCTGCTGAACCAAATCCCCCTGGGGCGGCTGGGAACACCCGCGGACATCGCTGGGGCGGTTTTATTTCTTCATTCCCCCCAAGGCTCGTATTGCAATGGAGCGGTGATCAACCTGGACGGCGGCCTGTGGCTGTGAAGAAACCTGGAAGACACTGCCTTCACCAGGGCCAGAAAATCCCCAAAAGCAAAGGATACCTCCGGGGAAACTCAAGCAGGCGGATTGAACCATGATGTCCCAGATCCCCAGCCTTTGCCGTGTAACTGGAATCCCGCCGTCAGTCATGTACACTTTAAACCTGTCTGGGAATGATGGATGGGAATCGGTGTGCGGGTAGCACCGATTCTTTTGTGTTTTTAAGAGAAAAAATAAATCCTACATGAAGTGAGGTCCATGGTAACGATGTGTGATTCGGTGGTCGTCGCACCTTCCTTCCTGGAACGGATGATCAGCCACGCCCAATCCACTTTCCCCCTGGAATGCTGTGGCGTGCTGGGCGGCAAGAAATCGGTGGTCACCTCGGTTTATCCCTTGACCAATGACCTGGCTTCACCCACCCAGTATTTCGCCAATCCCAAGGAGATGTTTCAAGCCGCCCGGAAAATGCGGGAAAAATCCGAAAATATGATCGGCATTTATCATTCCCACCCCCACGGCCCTTCCACCCCTTCTTTAACCGATCAGGAAAAGAATTACTATCCCGGCCTCTTTTATTTCATCATTTCTCTGGCAGAAGCGGAACCCGTGGTGCGCTGCTTTGTCATGTCCGAACAGGGTATCTTTTCACCCATTCCAATCGTCTGATAAATAGTTATCTTTGGTTCATCGGGCCTGTGTGTATTTTTTTCGGATCGCTGGTTCGCATCTCTTCGAAGTGATCGATGAAAACCACCCCCAACATTCCCTCTCCCTTTGGGAGAATGATAGGTGGAGGGATTTTTTGCAGGGCAACCCTTATTGTCTGCCCTCATCCCGGAATGAATGAAATCGATTTTACCTCATTATGCACGCATTTCTCGGATGAACCTCATCTTCTATGAATATGGCGATGATGGATTTCCTTGCGCCCAGTCCACTCTGCCTAGGGAAATCCCATTCCAAGAGGAAAACAGATTCTATTCCAAAATGTTTCTTCGCGTGGAAATAGATCAAATCATTCTCTTTATGTATGATACAATGAACCAATTCGCTGGAACCATCTCACTCGAGGGAGTAATCAAATCATGCGATTCGCTCAAACGCGCTTGGCCGCAGTATGCTCATTGTTGTTCTGGATGGTTGGAGGTTTACTGCTTTCCCATTCCGTTTTCCCGGCCGAGTCCGGTTCCCCTAACGTCTTCTCCCTGATGCCCGCCGATACTCTGGCGGTGGTCCGCCTGGCGTCGATCAGCCAGACGTCGCGGAATCTTGACACCTTCCTCGTGCCCGCCGTGGGATTTGGCATGGGAAGGGAACTAGGAAATCAAGTTCAGGAGATGTTCGAACTGAAAAACCTGGACGGGGTGGATCTGCAACAACCGATATGGATTTTCTTAGTGCCCCCAAGCGAGGAAATGAAGGATCCATTCATCGGCCTGTGCCCGCTCTCCGATCCAACGAAATTCACGGAGCAGTTGGAGATGGACGAATCTTCGCCAGGGGTGTATTCCAGCGACGCGCTTTCCGCCATAGTGAAAGGGAACTACGCGGTGATGCGCAAAGGCCCCGCGTTGCCTGCGGTCCAGGATTGGGCGGCGATGGCCGATTGGAATCAACTGAACACCCAGTCCGCCATTTCTCCAGGTGACCTGAGTGTGTGGATTCAAATTCAGAAACTCGTTCCCCTCTTGCGGAGTGAAGTGGAAAAAGCCCTCGATTCCATGGCGGACATTACAGAAAATTCGCCTACACCAATGCCCGCCAACCTGCTGCCGATTCTCCGGATCGAGTCCGGTTGGGTATTTGATCTCGCGGCCCAGGTGGATACGGTCCAGGTTGACTTAAATTTCTCGGCGGACGCGGTGGAAGTGCGGAAAATCACCCGGACCGTGCCGGGTACACCGCTGGCGGACTATTTCCGAACCGCGAATTTCGCCTCTCTCGATTCCGTGCTGACGGCGCTGTCCGCCAACAGTTGGATTTCCATGGTGGCCAACTTCGACCCCAAAGTGTACAAACTGATCCAGGACCGGATGATTCAGGATTGCGCCAAGATGGGTATGGACCCGAAAAAGATGGCCACATTCTGGGATCTTTTCTCCAGCCAGTTTGAAGGGACGCTCGCCTTGACGATGAATCCCTCCGGCGAAGAGAAGAATCCTTTCGCTTTCACCGAAATAATGGGTCTCAAGGAGTCAACCGAGACGGCCCAGTTGACGGATGAAATCCTGGAGATGTTCAAAGAATCGATGGCCATCGCGTCTCCCGGAGAAGGGGTAAAAATCAACATCAAGGAAGACAAGAACGCGGGGACGTATAAAGATATCCCGTACTCGAAGATCTCCATGCAATATGAATTCGACGATCCGGAATCGGAGTTGGCCCAAACATTGAAAAACATGGGAATGGATTTCTACATGGCGGCGGCGCCCCGCGCCTTGATTCTCACTACTCAGGAGATCGGCCCCGTAATCGACCAACTCCTTTCCGGGAAAGTTCCCGCGGCAGACAGCATTCCCTGGATTACGCAGGCCGGTCCCAACACAATGCTGGCGATGCGGCTCAGCCTGATCGAACAACTGCGGATGATCAAACAGCAATTGTCGAAAACCGCGGGAGGCAGCGTAAATCCCCTGGCCTTGGTGGAACTTCCTGACAGTTCGAAGACGCCGGGGGTGATGATGGATATGCGGGTGGAGGGCGGGAATGCCCTTTCCCGCTTGCGGATTCCCGTTCAAGAAATCAGTATCATCCGCATGGCTATCATGGGTGGAATAACACCGGAAGAGGATGAACCAGGGCAACAACCGGAGGCGCATGAACCGGATACCCGGGAATAACGTTCCCTTCCGGTTTATTTCATTCATGCGTTTTACGAACGCGATAGCGGATTGTGGATGGCTTGGTTGAGCAGGTCGTGGTCAGCAAGCACCAGGGCGGCCATGGCCTCCACGATGGGAACCGCCCGGGGCACCACGCATGGATCGTGCCGGCCCCGAGGTTTTAAAATGGTCGGCTCTCCCCGCGGCGTGACAGTCTCTTGTGGGCGGAGAATGGTAGCGGTGGGTTTAAAAGCCACCCGGAAAAGTATGTCCTCCCCGTTGCTGATGCCGCCTTGCACACCGCCGGAAAAATTGGTGCGGGTACGAATCCGGTCCCCGGAAGCATAAAAAAGATCATTATGCTCGGATCCCTTCATCAATACGCCGGAAAAGCCACTGCCGATCTCGAATCCCTTGGTGGCCGGCAGGGAAAGCATGGCCTTGGCCAAATCGGCTTCCAAGCGGTCGAACACCGGGCAGCCAAGCCCGGGAGGGACGTTGCGCATTACGCAGGCGATGATCCCGCCCACAGAATCGCCTTCCCGGCGAGCCTGATCGATCAACTCAAACATCTTCTGAGCCGTTTCCACGTCGGGGCACCGGACGGGATTTGACTCCACTTGATCCCGGGTGACTTGGTCAGGATTAATCCGGGCTTCCAGATTGTAAATTTGCTGAACATACGCCACGATTTCCACGCCATAGCGCATGTGTAACAGTTTGCGGGCAATGGTGCCTCCCGCGACCCGGCCGATGGTTTCGCGGGCGCTGGTGCGTCCGCCCCCCCGGTAATCGCGGATACCGAACTTGGCATCGTAGGTGTAATCGGCGTGCGATGGCCGGTAAGCGTTTTGCATTTCGGCGTAGTCCTGGGAGCGGGCGTCCTGATTGCAGACCATCATGGAAATGTGCGTCCCTAACGTCTTCCCTTCGAATACGCCGGACAGGATTTGAATGGTGTCGGTTTCACTCCGCTGAGAAGTGATGAGGCTTTGGCCGGGCCGGCGCCGGTCCAGTTCGACCTGGATCTCTTCCGGTGTGATAGGAAGCCGGGGCGGACAGCCGTCCACCACCACGCCTACTGCCCCGCCATGCGATTCGCCCCAGGTGGTGATCCGAAACACGCGCCCAAACGAATTGCCCATTGCTTGCTCCTTTCACCGTCATTGTAGCGCATCCTAAACAACTGGGGAGAAGAATAGGCAGGACAGTTAATGAGAGGGCGGCGCACCGGCTGATCTACTGGATTCGGCCTTCTCGATATAAAGCAGTATTTGACGGGCCAGGTGTTCGAAATCCTTGTAGCATTGTTTCACGGCGCCGACATGCGCTCCGATCGCCCCATCCGCCGGCTTTAAATAAAACATCGATGCATCAAGGGGATTAATTCTTTCCGCCTGCCCCTAAGCCGATTGCCGGCGCCGGTTTCCTTTCCTGAAGGATATGCGCCAGGCGGCGGGCAATGGCCTTATGGCCTAACTCGTTGGGAAAGGGTGATGATTCGTTCAGCAACAAATGGGCGAAGGGAATCCGGTTCAGGATGAACACAGGCGACTTCCACTCGACAGCATCGGCGAAATCCGGCGGGGAGACCTGGTACAGAAACGTGTGGTTTTTTCGGGTGTTTTCGTATGCATCCGGTTCGGTTCCCCAGTCCCCTTCCATGCCGTCTTGCGTAAACGTGAAGTATAACGTCTTCGGTTCATCGAAATGCAGGCGCAACGACCAGATCCGGTCGAAGGCGCGTTCATCGCCGTGGGTTCCGTCATCGTACATGCGGACGAGGTTGGGCCGGCTGTCACCCAATAAGGGGTGATTGCCCGTGATGAAAACGGTGGAGGCCACGGCAAGGGATTCGGGCACGTAAACCCGGAACAAATAGGTTGAATTGGCCTCCGCATAGAAATGATTGAAACCATCGGTTTCGTAATTCTCGTTTTTGGCTAACGATAAAGCAAAACTTTTCCGCCGTTCTTCAAACTGCCCCAGCCGGTCGAACAAGGCCCGGATGTCCAATAAAGGCACGTCCAGTTGGGTGGCCAATTTCTCAAACGCTGATGTTCGATTGAAATTCAACAGATTGGTGTTGACTAGGACGGCCTGCCCCCCCTGGGCCAGGTGATGGCGCAGGATGAATTCGAGGGTCTCAATAAGCTCTTCATGGGACACTTTATCCACCCATGTTCCCCGGGCAACGCGGTTCGCGATTTCCTCCTCGATTGCCTCCCGGCCCGCGCGGGAACGGTGGTGGCGCCACCACATGCCCATGGCGCTATGATCCCGCCAAAACTTTATCCAGCCGTCAACGGTTTCCAGGAGAGAGTATTCCTGCAAGAAATTCAATAGTTCCCGTTCCGACAAGCGGCTTTCAAACGAGTCGTACAACCCTAACGCGAGAATCAGAATATCGGGTTGAAAATGATGAACCAGGTTTTCGTATTGATGCAAGGCATGAATGGCCGTGTAGCCCGGCGCGGCGAAATTGAGGACCTCGTATCTCCCCGCTCCGCCTGCGTTGAGCAGCATCTCCAATACCGCGGGGAAAGACTGTTCGCGAGGCACGCCCCAACCAAACGGCAGGCTATCCCCCACCACCGCCACGCGGATTGTGCCGGGAGTCTTTTCCAACTGCACATCGCCCATGCGCATGCCGTACCGGTTGGTCTCAATCCGCAGCGTTTCGTCACCAGATGGCCCTGGACTTTCCCACACCCATCCAGGGAGCAGAGAACCATACGCATCGGGCTGATACAATTCAGCAAATTCCGCTGGATTGATGATCAGCGATTCGCTCTTGTTCCCCTCAACCAACGGACGTAATAACACATCCACGATGGGAATCCCCAAGATTCCCAACACAATCAAGATCCCTAAACGTCGATTCATCGTCCTCTTCTAGAGTCACTCATATTGACAAACATTCCGGAAAATAAATGGTATCGATATTCAATCCTATCCAGAATACTCGATTTATGATAATTTTCCTACTACCAGACTGAGGTCATCCATAAAAAAACCGGGGCGTCTTTTCCGTCGTATTCCATCGATGAACACGGAATCATCCAAATCCATCCCACGGGCCGTTTGCCGTCAATGCCGGTACTATTATATCACCTGGGATCCCCGCCGGCCTTATGGATGCAAAGCCCTGGGATTCAAATCGGTTAAAATCCCCTCCCAAGTCGTTTACGAGAGTTCAGGCCTTGAATGCCAATCGTTTCAGCCGAAGCCCAAATCTTGATCCCCTCCGGAATGGCTCTCCGTCGGTTGGCGGAAACCGGATTCTTCGGTATAGTAAAGCCTCGTCTCACTACGAAGATCAATATTTCACTATGGGAGCGGAATGCGACATGCCAAAACCAACCAGATTCCTGTGGGGATTGACCATCGCGCTGCTGTTAACGGGCTTGACCGCATTGCCAACGGCCGCAGCAAATAATTCCGAAAACCTTCCCCGGCCGGAGCACCCCATGCCGCAAATGGAACGGGCGGAATGGCTGAACCTGAACGGAACGTGGGAATTCGCCGAAACGCAAGACAACAACGACGAGCAATTTCTCACCGCGGAAACCTTCCCGGATACCATCACGGTCCCTTTCTGCCGCGAGAGCCGCCTCTCCGGCCTGCAACGCACCGGCTTCATGAAAAATGTGTGGTACCGCCGGACGTTCGCAATCCCCGCTGACTGGAAATCCCCCCGGATCCGCTTGAACATCGGGGCATGCGACTGGATCACCCGGGTGTGGATCAATGGCACGTTCATCGGCCGTCATCGCGGAGGCAATGTGGCCTTCGGTTTCGATATCACCGAAGCCTTGAAACCGGGGAAAAATACCGTGGTGATCCACGCATTCGACGATACGCCCAGCGGTCTTCAACCCTTGGGCAAACAATCCAACCGGGAGAAAAGCTACGCCATCTTCTATACCCGCACCACGGGGATTTGGCAGACGGTCTGGCTGGAAGGCCTGGGTGACGCGTATCTCAGCGATTTTCATATTATCCCCGACCCGGACCGGTCCCGGATTCTGATTCAGGCCGAAGTAGATGGCCCTTCCCAAGGATTGACCCTGCTGGCGCAAGCCGAAGCGGCGGGCAAAACTGTAGGGCAGGATGAGACCGCCGCCGATTGGCGCAACATCCATCTCACGCTCGATCTCAACGAAAAACGGTTATGGTCACTGGACGATCCCTTCCTGTATGATCTCGTCCTGACGCTCAAGCGGGGTGGTCAGGTAATCGACCAAGTAAAGAGCTACTTCGGCTTGCGCAAAGTTTCGATTCAGGGCGCGGCGATTTTGATCAACGATCAACCAATCTTCCAGCGGCTAGTCCTCGACCAGGGCTTCTACCCCGACGGCGTATGGACCGCGCCCAGCGACGAAGCCTTGAAGCGGGACATCGAACTATCAAAAGCCGTGGGCTTCAATGGCGCACGGCTGCATCAAAAGGTGTTCGAGCCCCGGTTCTTGTATTGGGCCGACCGGCTGGGTTACTTGGTGTGGGGGGAATACCCCAGTTTCGGGGCAAATTACGGCAATCCCGTTGTGAACGTGCCGATCACCCAGGAATGGGTGGAAATCGTCCGGCGGGACCGGAACCATCCCTCCATCATCGGGTGGTGCCCCTTCAACGAAACACCCCCGGAAGCCGGAGAAATCCAGCGGATGGTGATTCCCCTGACCCGGGCTTTGGATCCTACCCGGCCGGTGATCGAAACCAGCGGCTGGACCCATACCCTGGCCGATCCGGAGGTGCTGGACGCGCATGATTACAACCAAAATCCGGTCACGTTCCGGCAGAAATGGGATGATTACTTTACCGCCTTGCCCATCCCCACCCGCTACGCGCCCTCCAGCCAGGGCTTGCCGTTCTTCATCAGCGAATACGGCGGCATCGGCTGGTTCGAAGCAAAAGACCGCGAATCCTGGGGCTATGGGAACAATCCCAAGACCTTGGAAGAATTTTACGAACGCTATGCCGGATTGACCAACGCGCAACTCGACAACCGCAACCTGTTCGGCTTCTGTTACACCCAATTGACTGACGTGGAGCAGGAAAAGAACGGGATCTATCAATACGACCGGACTCCCAAGTTCGACGCGGAAAAATTGCGCGTGATCAATTCCCGCAAGGCCGCCTATGAGGAAAATCCCCCTATCGAAGTCCGCAAAATCACGCCCTCCTGGAAAGTGCTGGTGGGCGCGGTTCCTGACGGCGAACAAGCCAAGGAATGGCGGTACGTCCTGAATCCCCCGGGCGGATCCTGGACTACGCTCGATTATGATGATAGCGCATGGAATCGCGGCAGGGCTGGATTCGGCCGCAAAGAAGGTTGGGAAAACCGAATCCGCACTCCTTGGACCGGGAAGGACATCTGGTTGCGGCAAAAGTTCGAGTACGACGGATCCCCGTTCGATACAGGCGCTTTGGTCACTCATTACGACAACGCCACCGAGGTGTATGTTAACGGCGAAAAAATCTGGAGCCGCGAAGGCTGGAACAACAACTACGAAGGCTTCCAGGTCACGGAGGCGTTGCACCAAGTCCTGCGCCAAGGGACGAACGTTATCGCTATCCATTGCCATCAGGATGAAGGAGGGCAATACATCGACGCGGCGCTATTGATTGGCGAGGCAAAATAATTGCCGAGGCTGAGTAGGAGGTTTTGCCGGCTTACGTTCTCCGGCGGACGTCGATGTACACCGCCGCCAGCACCACGAATCCCTTCACGATGTACTGCAGGGAAAAATGCACCCCTGCCTGGTTGAGGCCCTTGTCGAGAATGCCGATGATAATAGCCCCGATCAGCGTGCCGTAGAGCGTCCCCACCCCCCCGGTGAAACTGGTCCCGCCCACCACGGCGGCGGCGATGGCGTTTAACTCAAAGCCAATGCCCGAGGCCGGCTCGGCGGAATAAAGTTGGGAGGTATGGATCATCCCCGCCACACCGGTCAGCATTGAGCAGATCACGTACACCGCGATCTCACAACGGGCCAGGCGGATGCCGGTAAACCGGGCGGCCTCGCGGTTACCGCCGATGGCATAGAGATGCTGGCCGAAACGCGTGCGGTGCAGCAAAACCGACGCCGCCGCGAACAGCGCGAGCATGACAATCACCGGCACAGGGATCACACCGAACAGCCGCCCATTGCCCAGCGCCAGAAACGCTTCCTGATGCGCGGGCACACGGATAGGCCGGGCTTGGTTGAAGCAATACGCTCCACCCCGGGCAATGAGCATGGTGGCGAGGGTAATGATGAACACCGGCATCTTGGTCTGGGCGGCACAGAAACCATTGATCAATCCAAACACGGCGGACACCATCAAACCCGCCGAACAAGCCAGGCCTAGCCACACCAGCGGGGATGCTTCCGGCGCTCCCAGCGTCAACACGTACACGGTGGTGGTTCCCACGAGCGCCAGCACAGCCCCCACGGAGAGATCGATCCCCCCGATCAAGATCGTGAACGTCATACCGAATGCCAGGATGGCGTTGACGGTCACTTGTTGCAGCAAATCAATCAGATTGGGCGGCGTCAGAAAAACCGGCACCCATAGGCCGAACAAAACCAACAACACGACCAAAGCCGCCAATAGGGGACCGATTTCTTTAAAAACTCTCATTCACGCGGGCTCCTGTCAGCTCCATCATGAGTTCTTCCGGGGTGATCCGGTTCGCGTCCACGATCCGCAAAATCCGCCCGTCGCGGTAGAGGGCGATGCGGTGCGCCACGTTCATCACTTCCACCAAATCCGACGAGATCAATAAAACCGCCATGCCTTCCTCGACCAGTGAACCAACAATCCGGAACATTTCCTCACGCGAGCCGACATCCACGCCGCGGGTCGGTTCGTCGAGAATGAGAACCTTGGGCCGGTGCTCCATCCAGCGGCCCACCATGGTTTTTTGTTGATTGCCGCCGGACAGGCTGCCGACGCATTGCGCGGGATCGGCCGCCTTGATGTGAAAAGCCTCCAGGGCGCGCCGGACAATGGCGTCCCGCTTGCGGAGATCGGGCCGGAATGCGGGATTCCATTCGGCTGTCCAAGGCAAGGCGAGGTTGAAGGCCACCGATTGGATCATCACCAGCCCTTCCAGCCGCCGTTCCTCGGGCACCAACACGATGCCCGCTTCCAAAGCATCGGCAGGATGACTCACCCGCACCGGCCGGCCTTCCACGAGAATCTCACCACCATGGAGAGGGTCGATGCCAAAAAGAGCGCGCGCAAGTTCAGTGCGTCCCGCGCCCACCAGCCCCGCCAGACCCAGGATTTCGCCATACCGCAACACAAAACTGACATCCCGGATTTTGGGATTCCGCAGATTCCGGACTTCCAAAGCCGCCTCGCCTGGATTCCAGACTGGCCGGTGGAAGCGGTCGACGATTTCCCGGCCCACCATCCAACGGATCAGTTCTTTCTGATCCAGGCTGGATACCGGTTGAGTACCCATGGAGCAGCCGTCGCGCAGAACCGTGATCCGGTCAGCCAGTTGAATAATTTCTTCGAGCCGGTGCGAAATATAGATGATCCCCACCCCCTGGCTGCGCAGCCGCCGCAAGACTGTGAACAGCACCTCGGTCTCGGCTTCGGCCAGCGAAGAAGTGGGTTCGTCCAGGATGAGAATGCGGGCCCGCTGCGACAAGGCGCGGGCGATCTCCACCATCTGGCGGCGCGCCACGGTCAAATCCCGCACCCGGGTCCGGACCTCCCGGATATCGTCCAGCCCTAGTTCGGCAACCCATCGCGCAGCCTGTTCCTCCATGGCGCGGCGATCGAGCCAGCCCCAGCGGGTAAGTTCACGCCCTAGGAAAAGATTTTCGGCAATAGAAAGATTCGGTGCCAGCGAGAGTTCCTGGTGGATCACGCGGATGCCCAGGCGGTCCGCGCCGGTAACCTCGCCGATCGTTACCGGCCGGCCGTCGATCCAAACCGTTCCCTCATCCGGACGATAGATACCCGCCAGGATTTTAATCAATGTGGATTTCCCCGCGCCGTTTTCCCCCAGCAGCGCGTGAATTTCCCCCGCCCGTAAATCAAAATCCACATGGTCGAGCGCGGTCACGCCGCCGAAGCGCTTGGTGATTCCTTTCAATGCCAACAAGGGAACGGACCGCACCGAAAATTGATCCAGCCGGGCATTCATAATTGTGGATTCTTCGTTCGGACCATCCGGATAATACAAGTCCATAACAAAAAAATATGGAACCACCCCTCGAAAAACTCTAGTTCATCAATTGCCCCAAGAATCGTGAACCCCGCCCGGATGAACTTTAAATCCGGTCAACCATGTCCTTGAAAGGCTGAGTTGTGACTTTTTCCTTCTCCGCGTCGAAATAAAGATGCCGCCCTTTTTTGTAGGATTCCACACTCATGCCGATGGTGCACATCACCTGATAGGCCACCAAGGCGTTGAGCGTGGGTTGCTCGCGCGTGCGCATGCAGGAGAAGAAGTTACTCATATGATCCTCCCGGGGTTCCGCTTCGATTACGACTTCTTCTTTCCCGTATTTCTCCTGGAATTCTTTCTGGTACGGCCCCTGGGGCACGATCCGGATGCCCCGTTGCCCCCGCCCCTCCAGGGGGTAAAGATCCGCCTTATGGCCGCGGATCAAGGTCGGCACGCCGGTATCGTTCACCAGCGAGGAAGGGATATTGACGGATAGTTTAGCCCAATAATCGGCGCTGATCGTGAAGGTGTCCGGTACCTCCCGCACATCGGGTTGGCCGGTAGTGGTATCGATCACTTCCTTGCAATACCAGATGCCGCCCGTTCCCACCACCCGCTTAGGGAATCCCAACCCCAGGGCAATGTGCAGCGGGGTGAGGCGGTGATACATCAAGTCGGTGGCGATGCCGCCCGAGTAGTCCCAGAATTTCCGGAAACGGAAAAAGCGGTCCGCCGACCAGGGGCGTTTTTTGGCGGGACCCAGCCAGAATTTCCAATCCACATAATCCTCCCCCGTGGCATCCGGTCCCGCGTTGGGGTCGATCTCCCAATTCCATTCCCCATGCGGATTATTGCGCGAGTAGGATGTTTGGCACCAGACCGGCTTGCCGATCATCCCTTCGGCGATGACCTCCCGCGCTTTCCAGCACCAGGCGCTAGAGGCCCCACTGGCGCCACCCTGGTGGACGCGCCCGTATTGCTTGGAGGCCTGATATACCGCTTTGGCCTCTTCCACCGTCAGGGTCATCGGCTTTTCCAAATAGATATCCTTGCCCTTTTTCATGGCATCGATGGCGATTCCGGCATGCCAATGATCGGGCGTGGCAATGAAGACCGCATCGATGTCGGCGCGGTCCAGCAATTCGCGGTAATCGTGATAGACGCCGGAATTGTCCAGCCCGGCCACTTCCTTGGCCCGCGTCTTGCGCCGGTTATAGAGATCGCACACCGCAATTACTTTCACGTCCCCCTGCTTTTGTTCCCGCCGCACCACGTTCCGCAAGAGGCCGGTCCCCTGCCCGCCCACACCGATATGTCCGGTATGAATGCGATCATTGGCGCCTAAGGGCCGGGCGGACGCGGGGCCCCGCATGCCGATCAAGCCATACACGGCGCCGCCCGCCGTTGTGAATAAGAATGAGCGTCTCCGTACAGTTTGAGAAGTATCCATGAGAGGTCTCCTTCGGAGGGTTTGTTCGGGATGATGGTCGCATAAAGGGGTGAAAAGTGTCAACTAGATTCCCTAACCGGTACGGAAGGATGGATTCCTGATTTCAGATGAATAGCAGCACAAGGGATTATTCACCGTGCGATCAATCTTTCGATGCATTAGCGCAAGGGAAATGAGAAAAAGCAACTATATTCATTCGCTTTCGTTACTACAGACGGCTGGATTTCACTACATCAATCGCTCGTTCGGAAGGCGTGACTTCAAGCCGGGTAATCTTGCCATCCTGGTATTCACATTCCAGCACCGTTTGCCGGGGCGCGTGGAGTTTGAAACTCACGTTCCAGTCCTTGGGCCACGCGGGCAGGAGATGAATCGTATTGCCATCACTCTGCAGCACCATGGCCTGAAGGGTCTTGATCAAAATGGACCCATGGTCCTGATCGGGCACCCAATCGTAATTCGGCCCCCAGAACGCCGGAAAGCGAGATGCTTCATGCTTGCTGCGCGCGCGGCCTACCAGGTATTCCCTGGCTTCCTCCGTCAACCCGAGATATGCCATGAACACGTCATCTTGACGCCAGCCGGAATTTCCCTTGTCCCAGCGGTGATTCAATGCCTGTACTGCCAGATCCACATGGGGCTTGTCGAAAGCAAACAGCCGGAAGGGAAACACGGCATACAGTTCGGGATTCTCAATATTGCGCTTGTCCTCGAATTTCTCCGCTGGGGCCAGCATGCGGACACCGTTCACCACGCGCGTGGGTAGATCGGGCAGTTTCTGGCGCAAGGCCGCCCAGGCGGAACGCTGCTTTGCGGTGGTCAGTTGCTCTGGCAAGGCCAACAACCGCGCGGTCACGACATGCAGACCAGCCAGTTCAGGCATGGGATTCGTGCATTTCCACCAGGTTTCCACCGCCTGGGAAGGATGCATGACCAGTTTGCCGTCCGGGCCGGTTTTGTAGTATTTGTCGAAGAACGTCATGACCGCGTTGGCCAAGGGAATGGCTTTTTTCGTGAGAAATGTTTCATCCTGGGTGTACTCGGAATAATCCAGAGCCAGAAAAGCCAGCTCGAGTCCCCCGACCCACTCCCACTTGTGGTAGCCAGAAACCTGCAGGGGATCTTGGCGTTCTTCAAAGGGCGTCCACCCGTAGGATTCGCTGAACACCGCGCCCCAAAAATAAATACATTCAGGATAATAGGCCCCCTCATGTTCGAAATACCGACGGGTGCGTTCCATACAGAACGGCAGCAACTCATCGATATACATCCGGAACAGCGGCGCCATCAGGTCGAAATCGCCAGCCGCGCACATTCCGTAATAGGGCAGCCGGGTGTTTTGCCACCAATAACCCGGCCCCCAGCGGCGGTAATCGGGCCCCCCCGGCATATCCGGCCAGTCCACCGTGAAGATCGATCCATTGAACTTGATCGGATACTCCCCCCGCCCGGCGCAAGCATTGATGAAGCGCTGCAACGCATAGCCCCGGCTGACCACGAAGGCGTCGTCGTTTTCCTCATCGGCCGATCGATCCGCGCCGGCAGTTGTGACATGAATCCAACTGCGGTCCCAAAACTCCCGCCACCAGCGTTCATGAGCCTGGCGGCGCTGCTCGAAGGGAAGCTGGCGCGCCTTGGTCATCGCCTGCTCGATGGCCCGCAGCCATTCTTCCGGCGTGGCGGGATGGCAGGTCAACACGCCGATATCGAACCGGTGTGAGGCGGCTTCGGGCGAGACCAGCGTCTGGTCATCAATCCGTTGGGCATTCTCGGCACTGATAATGGCTCCGAAAATCCGGTTTAATAAAGGATCGGTTTGGAGCAAGCCGGTTAGCCCTTGGATTTTCAGGGTCAACTCCGGCCCTACGGATTTCTGGTTATGGTGATACCAGCCAACCCGGTCCTTCAAACCAATCAAGAGGGTATCCGGTTCAACGATCGTTGGACCGTGTTTATCACCGGGCTGGGAGCGGTCCAGCAGAACATCGCTGACTTCGATAGAAGGCAGCTCGTACGGCGCGGAGCGCCATAGCTCGATCTTCGCAGTGGCGGTGACAGGCCGGGGGCTGTCAATACTGACATGAATCATGGGATGGTTCGCGTCCACCCATAGGATCAGCTTCGTGACTGCCTCGCCCTGGCCAAACTGGACGTACAAAGTGGCGTCATTAAGGGACAATCTCTGCGCAAAACCTTCCTGGACACTAGGAACAGGATCAAGATGGATGCGTACCCGGCCAGCCTTGACCAACCGGCCGTTGTCGTCCCAAAAATCAGTCTTGCTGATGTAAAACAGCAAATCTCCGCCTGTTTCCACCCATGCGTTCAAGCCGATCGCCCCATTGCCCAAGGGGACCGAACCCGCGGGGCCGCCGCTGGGCGAATCCCAGACTACGTCATACCGGCTGGCCGTATAATTTCCCGCCGCCGGCGCGGATGCGGAAAACCCTAGAAGCCACGATGCGATCAAGATCACCCTGGCTAACACCCTGATTCGTTTCATCTTCTTTGCCCTCCGTTCGATTCAATCCGCAGGAGGCTATCAAAGAATCGGCGAGATGTATACAGAGGCGTATCAATACGCGGGATGCGCTCGAGACGAGAACTCATACATCAGGTACAATCGGCCTACCCGCAATTGAAATACCACACGAAAAATCAGCTATCGTTGGAATAAATCCTCTCCTTTATCTTCTTTTGGCTTCTTACCCTCAAATTCTCTATTGGTATATCGGGTTATAATGTTATAATTATATATAACAAATATCCGGAATAATGTATTGTTTTTGCTGAAACCGGCCGATAATAATGATGCATATACCTGGAATTTCACCATGAGGCTTCTGTCATGAATGACCGTTTGAAACAACAAAAAGGGAACGTGTTGGTCTTTTTCGCCGTCGCGTTGACCTTGTTTTTCACCTTCTTAGCCCTGAGCGTGGACATCGGCTGGATTATGCTCACCAAGAGTGAACTGCAAGCCGCCGCCGATTCCGCCGCTTTGGCTGGAGCGGCCCAATTGGCGGAGGACGATCTCGATCTGGCACGCGATTTCTCTCAGGATTTCTCCTCCTACAACAGCGCGGCCAAGGAAAGTATCGCGCTTGAACGTAATGACTCCAACGCCCGTGAGGGCGGAATTGTGGTGGGATACCTCCATAATCCCATGGATTTGAGCGATCCACTGCAAACGGAGGGATTGAGCCGGTACAACACGGTGCAAGTAGTGACCAAGCGATCGGCGGAAATCAACGGTCCCTTGAGATTATTTTTGGGGTATTTCACGGGTCTCGAGGCAGTGTCAATCCGTACCCGGGCGGCCGCCACGCTGGACGACCGGGTGATTGGATTTGACGCCACGCCCGGAGGATCGGATTCACAGACCGGCCGGAATCTGGGTTTCTTACCGTTCGCGCTTTATCACCAAACCTGGAACGCGGCCTATGACGCCAATTACTCCCCCGGCCCGGATGACTGCCCCCGGGAATCTCTGAGTGATGATTTCGCCTATGAAAACGGGAAGGTCCGCGCCGGTCATGATCAAATTCCAGAATTAAAAATGTATCCCAACCGGACTCTTGATTGCGGACTGCCGGGTGCCCCGGGTAATTTCGGGACCGTGGATATCGGGTATTCCAACAACAGCACAAACGACCTCGTGCGGCAAATCCTGGAAGGAATCAGCCCCGAAGAACTGGCGGCGGTGGATAACTTGCGGCTCACCGACAATGGACATGGCGTGTTGTCCAAAATGCTCGAAGGCGATACCGGCGTCAGCACCGCGATCAAAAGCGCATTGGAGCAAATCATCGGCCAGCCACGCATCATCCCTTTGTTCATGAACAGGACCGGCAGTGGTGGCGACAACGCCTGTTACGAAATTTGCGGATTCGTGGGGATTCGAATCATGCACGTGCAGATGACCGGACCACTTGAAGACCGGTATGTGCTGATCCAAATGTGTAAAATCCATGAATCCAAGGCCATCATTCATCCCGACGCGCCGCATTCGAACTCAATCTACAACCTTTCGCTGACGCGATGAGGACTGGTTCAGCCGATCGATCGATACATGGCTTAGGCGAGGGGATGGCGGGGGCATGGGGCAGCCTGTCTCGGTTGTTTTTCTCTATCCACGCGGTTTCAAAGTATTTGCCCCTGGCGGGATTGCTCCACCGCCAGGGGCTGCACTTTCTCTCTGATCTTGGCTTTCTGCGCGCGGATTCACGCACCGGGAACAGTCTGCTTCTTTTCCATTGTCACCGTCACAGGGACCGGATTGGAGACAATATCAAAGACCGGTGAACGTTTCTGAGCCAGTTCGCACAATTCCCGCAAGGTTTCCTCCGGCGCGGCGGCCTTGATCTGGAAATGGATCTGAATGGTTTGATACCCGTTCCGTACTTGATCCGAAAGCCCCATAAATCCCTGCAAGTCGAGAAAGCCCTCCAACTGCGATTCCACTTCCTCGATTTCGATACCCTTGGCGGCGGCATGATAGATCAGACTTGAGGTGAGGCAGCTGGCGAGCGCGGCGAGGGCGATTTCCACCGGATTGGCACCCCGGTCCAGGCCCAGGAGCACAGGTGGCTCATCGGCGTTGATCACGAAGGATTCAGCGCGGCTGAGTTCCTGGCCCGCGCAGTAGTAATCCCGGATCGTGTTTTGATTGTGTCCACCGTCCACCCACCGGTTGCGCGCCCGGAAGAAGCAGCGGGCGAGAGTGGAATCCGCCCGGACTGCGTCCATCGTATCGAAAAATTGCCTGACATTCACGCCGTTCATCATGGTGGTGGTTGAGGTAGTAGTGGTTGGGTTCATGGTTTTTCTCCTTAAAAGAAAAATAATTTTTTATGTATATACAGGATGAATTAAACTTCCTTTCTCCCCAATGACATGAATAATGTCCGAACTGCTATGTACATGGATGCAACAACGCTGGATTTTTTGAATTCGGCGGGATCGCTTGTCACCGGGTGAAATACAGAGTCAGGGGAGCGGCCAGCCACACCAGGCCTTTAAGGCAAAAGAATATCAATCCGGCAATTCCGGCTTTTTTCCATTCCACGGATTTGACTTGTTCGATGATGGATTTGTGCAGGGGAGTTGGATTCATTATGAGCTGCCTCCTTTCTTCTACGGATTTATTCATCTTGGATCTTGGAAAAAAGAACACCTGATCCGGCCGGATTATGCAGGTTTTGATTCCGCCTCGGCAATAGCGGGAGTCTCCTCATACTTTTGCGAGATCCGGGGAACCAGCATCGGTACGCGCCGGCGGTAATCGGCGTAAACATCTCCATGGATAACCACCAGGTCGCGCTCTTCATAGCGGATGGCGATGAGGATGTACGCAGTGGTGAGCATCGCAAACAGCAGATGCGCGGCGGTCATGGTGGGAGTGAACCAGAACGCGCACAGCCAGCCCACATACAACGGATGACGGACGTATTTATAAGGCCCTGGCGCCTTGAAACGAATTGGTTGATACTCCCGACCGGTCCAATGCAGGTACAATTGCCGCAAGCCGAAGAGATCGAAATGGTTAATCAGAAACGTGGTGACCAGCACCGTCAGCCAACCGAAAAGGAAGCCCGCATGCATGATCATCCGCCCGGTGGAATTCGATACGTTCCAAATAACTCCACCCATTGGTTGCCATTGCCAAAACAACAGGATCAACGCCAGACTGGAAAATAACACATACGTGCTGCGTTCCACCGGCTTGGGAACATACCGCGTCCACCATCGCTTGAACGCCGGACGCGCCATCACGCTATGCTGCACCGCGAACACACCCAGCAACACTGTGTTGACCAACAACGCCTGGGCCAGCGGAGTCGTCGGTTCAGCATCAATGCTCTTGGGGACCACCCAATTCCCGACAAAGCCTATCGCGTAAAGGAACGTGACGAAAAAAACCGCGTAACAAACCACGCCATACAGAAACATCATCATTCGACTCATCATGATCCTTGCTCCTTTTTTATTTCAGATTCGCTTGTTTATTTCCCTGATGGCGGTCTATTAGAAAGCAGGCGGCGTGCCAAATCGCTCAATTGGCATTAACATCAATAAATAGAAGTAGTTACAAGGCCAGGTAACTTGAAGGAGGTATTACGGAATTTCGTGAATGATGAGATCTCGGGAGCGGAATTCACGAAAATACATAAAAACGGCGGGAGAAGTTATTTCGAAATCAATATAGGGTAAAAAAAGTTGGTAACTATTTACCAAAGGCAGAACTCTCTCACTTAACGCTTGATTCGCGGGATAACTACGAATGGAAACTCGAAACGATCCCCTCTCCCTCTGGAAGAAGGTCAGAGGGAGTAAAGTCCTATTAGCTCTACGAAATCATGAAATGAACAAATTTATCGACCAAGGGAAAGGGCCAAAGCGAGGTCAAACCGTTCTCGGCCCGTCCATATTGCCCCACTTTGCTTTTCGTCCAATTGTATACTGTATCCTTATCGTCCTTTGATTCTCTCCTCTCCCTTCGTCAGGTACCTACAGGTTTTTTAATACCCAGTGCCTTCATGCGGGAACTGAGAGTGGAAGGATTCATGCCCAGCAAGCGGGCCGCACCATTGCCGCCTGAGACCCGCCAGGCGCAACGGTCCAATGCCCGTAGGATATTGGACCGCTCCATTTCTTGCAGTTCTTGTAGAGTGTGAATTCGAGGAGAGGGATCCCCGGTATCAGAGGTGAATGGAACGGCGATGGGAGAATCAGCACCGGGGCGCGAATCCGGTAAGGCGCGGTCCAGATTGAGCCGGCCGTCGTGGGAGATGATCAACGCCCGCTCGATCACATTCTCCAACTCCCGCACATTGCCGGGCCAATCGTACGCTTTCAGCCGCCGGACACATATCGGGGAGAGCGGCTCCACGGCGCGGCCCATGCGTTGCGCGAACCGCCGGGCGAAAGCCTCGGCCAGGAGAATGACATCATCACCCCGTTCCCGCAGAGGCGGCACATGGAGAGGAAACACATTGAGGCGGTAGTAGAGATCCTCGCGGAATTTACCCTGCTTCACGTCGTGCTGCAGATCCCGGTTGGTCGCCGCCAGAATCCGCACATCGACTTTCCGGGTCTTGGAACTCCCCACCGGTTCGAACTCTCCTTCCTGCAAGACGCGCAACAACTTGCCTTGCAGGTCGAGGGGCAGCTCACCGATCTCGTCCAGAAAGATGGTGCCGCCGTCGGCGAGGGTAAAACGCCCGTCGCGTTTTTGCGTCGCCCCCGTGAACGCCCCTTGCTCATGGCCGAAAAATTCGCTTTCGATGAGCGAGGCGGGAATCGCGGCGCAATTGACCCTAATGAGCGGTTTGTCTTTCCGCCGGCTGGCGTTGTGGATGGCCCGGGCGAACAATTCTTTGCCGGTACCGGTTTCGCCCAAGATTAACACCGTCGCATCCGTGCACGCCACTTGCCGCACGTCGCGCAAGACCTGCAGCAATGACTCGCTGTGTCCGACGATCTCATCGAAATTGTGCAGTTCCTTGATTTCTTCCTTTAGGTACTCAGCCACCCGGGTCAGTGACTGGATTTTCTTCTCCGCTTTGAGGCGTTCGTTCACATTGCGCAGGATCAACGTGTATACGGCATGGCGGTGGATTTCATGGCGCGAGAGAGTCGCTTCCGCGGGAAAGGTTTCGCCATTGAAACGCCGGGCTTGCAATCCGCCGGGAATCCAGAGGCATTGCCGGTCTGGCGGGCTGGCATCAAGTTCATCCATCAACCGGGCCAGCTTCCCGGGATCCTCTCCAGTGAGGAAACGAGAGAAATCCCACCCGGCGGCCTGGCCCGCCACGCATCCGAAAATCTTCTCCGCCGCCGGATTCAGCAACAACAATCGCAGATCCTTGTCAACCTGGATGATGGCGTCCATCGCGCCGTGGACCAGGCGGGAAAGCTGGGCTTCCCGCTCCCGCACGTCAGCCTCAGCGCGGATACGGCGGATTTCGGCCGTGGCCCGCGCGGCGAAGATCCGGAACACAGCCAGGCCGGTGGGTTCCTCTGGCATGGGGCACATATCAAGCACCGCCAAGGTGCCTAGTACATGGCCTTCGAGGTCCAGTATTGGAACGCCCATATAACTGACCAGGCCCATCTCCCGCAAGCTGATGTCCTGGGGAAACAACTCCTGGATATTCTCTGGATGATGGAAAAAACAACCATATTTCACCACCGGTTCGCACGGCGTGCCCAAGACATCGTATTGATAATCGCGTATCCACTCCCCACCCACCCAAAAAGCGAGAGAGCGGAGGGTATGGATTTCCTCGATATACTCAGTCACGATGGCCGCGGTGGTTTGCAGGGCTCGGGCCAGGTTCAACACCAGCGCTTCGAAAAAAGGCTGACCCGTTTCAGTGGCGGTTCCTTCCAAGATCATGCGCAAAGCGGCATTTTCATCGAGGGTCCGCGCGGTCAATGGTTTGATAGAGGTCATGGGAATGGTCCTGAGGTAAGGATCAAATAGGCCAGTGAAGGAGGCGCACGGTGAGAGGTCGCTTTCGCTGCGCGCGGTCCCGGGCTGGATAAAACCGGAACCGGGCGAAGGATATTGTATTGAATTTCACGGAGCGGAAGGAGAGGATGGCGGTGGGGAGGTTTCACGAAAATCCGCACGGATGGTTGTCTGGGAACTTCTGTCCGGCCGTGCCGGGAGAGAGGGGCGCGGAGAATGGGGCAACGCGTAATCCGTCCAAACCACCTGCCTCTACTCCCCCCCTCCCCCTCGCGGGAGGCAAGCCGGGGTGAGGGAAAACCCTCCCCCGGGAATTCTTTTTCAGTTGGGTGCGAAAAAACCTGGATCATCGAGGCGGGAGCACGTGTCCGGGTGACCCCGCGTTCGAAATCCGGCGTGCCTTCTTCCTCCGCTGCGGCCTATAGAATCTTCTCCGTGGCCGAATCCCAATCCACGCGCTTGCCGGTGCGGTAGGCGATGTTGGCTAGATGTGCGCCCGCGAGGACTTTGTGCCCCATTTCCACGGGCGAATTGGGCTGTTTGCGCGAACGGATGCAATCCAGAAAATTCTGCATGTGCGCGCGGCCTTCGTCCCCATATTCCCATTCTTCCAACATCTTGTTCTTGGTGTCGTACAGTCGGAAATGGCCGTCCTTTTCTTGGATCACACAACCCTTGGTGCCATAAAAGGCCGCGCCGTCGCCCTCGAAACCGTTCATGAACTGCACATCGAAAACGATGGCGTAGGTGGCGCAGTCAAGGATGGCGTGCACGTTGTCCGGCGTTTCCCAACGCGGATAGTGGTAATTACCCCCGTTGCAGACGACACTCTTGGGGCCGGGGCAATCGGTGATCCACATGGCCACGTCGAGCATATGCGGGCCAATGTCGGTCATCAGACCGCCCGCGTAATCCCAAAACCAGCGCCAGGCCGAGCAGCGCTCCGCGTCGAACGGCCGCTCCGGCGCGCGGCCGAGAAAGCGTTTCCAGTCGATCCGTTCGGGATTGAACAGGTCCTTGTTGTTAGCACGGTCCTGGTAAGGATCGATCAGGCGGTAGCGGCAATCCCAGGTGCGTATCCATTTGACATCGCCGATCCGGCCGGACGCCACCACGTCATGCGCGATGGCCCAATGTTGGCCGCTGCGGCGGTGATTGCCGACCTGGACGATGCGGTCCGATGCTTGCACGGCTTTCACCATGCTCTGGCCTTCCTCGATAGTCCGGGAGAGGGGTTTTTCGATATACACGTCTTTCCCGGCCTGGATCGCGTCGAGCAACATGTCATGATGCCAGTGATCGGGCGAAGCAATGATGACACCATCGCAAGGATCCTGAGCCAGCATCTCCTGGTAATCCCGGTAGCGTTTTACTTTTTGATCCAGGCTGGCCTCACACCGGTCCAGCATGGCTTCGTTGACATCCGCGAGGGCGGTGATTTCCGCCCCCAGGCTTTTGGCCACCCGCAGGCGGTCCGAGCCACGGTCTCCGGTACCGATACCCGCAATGCGCACGCGTTCGTTGGCGCCCAGCGCTGTGGGGGGAGCCAGGCGGGTGAGTGCGGCGATTCCCACGCCGGTCACGGCGGTTTTCTGAAGAAAATCCCGGCGGTTCGATTCGGATTGCATGAGCAGAACTCCTTGTTGGTCATCGAAGTATGAGATGGAATGAGCGATCGCTTTATCATAGAAAAGTTTCCAGTGAAAATTTAAGGGGGATGAAAGGCCGAAAGAGCCAAAAAGAAACTCTACACGGCTTTTGATGAATCAGAACGTGGAAAATACGAATAAATTCGGAGAGCGTGAAATAATCTTCTTTGGTTTTACAGAACTCCTCAATATTACTCTCTATTCCTGATTCCCCTCTCCATCGGTATACCGAGGGGGCCCATCCATAACAAGAGACAAGTGTTCGAGGAGATCGAGAATCCATCAGGCGCGTATTCGCCCCCCCCAAAAAAAACGATCCGAACATTCTCCAGAACATGGGGGATCCCATATCCCAGCGGCGCGAATTCATCCCTTCTCGTTAATCGGAAGAATTGGTGAAAAGATCGTTTTTCTGATTAAATTGATTAATTTAGTATATATTATGAATAATCACTTGTCCTCTTTTTTATCTAATTTAAATAGTTAAATAAATATACTGCAATCCGAAATTTATTCCAAAAATCCGGTTGACATTGCCAGAAAATCATTTAATAATATGCGAAGATGGATAACATTTTAACCTGGAAATGCGGTTTTTTTTAACTTTCTAGACAAATTCTCCGCTCCGGCAGAGAGGAGGATTTGGGGACCGTACGGTGCATAAAGTGAACTCGAATAGTTGGAAGCCACGATTAGGAGAAATTCATCATGCGAATCAACCATTTTTGCGATTGCGGTCCCCATTTTCATTGCGGGAATCCGATCGTGTTCCTGGTTTGTGAAGAGTGCGGCAATGAATATTTGGGACCGGACTGTGACGTAACCCGGCCTTTGCCGGTTACGGTTCAGCCGGATGGGAAAATATTATGCAAGGATTGTATAAAAAAACGGGATAAATCAACCCAACTTGCTGTTTGAACCACTGGGCTTATAATGATCGATCCACGAGAACCGAAACGATTTTTTTCAATAAATTCAGGCTCATCAGAATCGATTTCACGCTAAGGAGGACAGGACCGAGTCGCCGTTGATTCACACCGGGATATATCTCAGCATGGCTGTTTCTGGAGGTCAGATCCTTCTTCTTACTCATAAATCCCTTGGCAGTCATTTTGGAGCCGTACCGTATCCAGCCTTTATCGTATCACTTCGACAACGGTTTCCCACGCCCCGAGAAAATTTCCTTCTACCGGGGGAAGGGGGAATATTGTATCTGTGATTCAGCGGCCGGATTGCCGGTTTCCATACAGGAGTCAGCCGTATGCATATCGTAGTTTGTGTCAAGATGGTCCCAGATACCACGCTGGTGCAGATCGATCCGGTCACCAATACCCTGGTGCGTGAAGGTGTACCCTTCATTACCAATCCATTCGACACGCACGCCCTGGAGGAAGCCCTTCGGATCAAAGACCGGTATGGCTCCCGGGTCACCACAATTTCCATGGGGCCACCCACGGCCGAACGGGTGTTGCGGCGGGCTTTAGCACTAGGATCAGACCGCGCCATTTTGTTGAGCGACCGGGCCTTCGGTGGCGCGGATACTCTGGCCACCAGCCGGGTCTTGGCCGCGGCCATCGAGAAGATCGCGAACGAAGAACCGGTGGATTTGGTGTTCTGCGGGATGCAGACCATCGACGGCGATACCGCCCAGGTCGGCCCCGGCATCGCCTGCCGCCTGCGCTTTTCGCAATTGACCTTGGTGGACCAAATTCTCGCAATCGATCACTCCCGGGGAACCATTAAAGTCCGGCGGAAGCTGGAAACCCATTATGAAACTGTGGAAGCCAAACTTCCCGCCTTGCTCACCGTTGTCCGGGAGATTAATACCCCCCGCTATCCCACGGTTCCCAAGCGCTTGGAAGCGGAAGATGCCTTGGTGCCGGTCTGGTCCAACGAGGTATTGAAACTGGATCCCGAAACGATAGGCTTGAAGGGTTCTCCCACGCAGGTTCGCCGGATCTTTGCTCCCCAGCGGGAAGAAGGCGAACTCATGGACGGATTCGGAGTGAACCGTGACTTGGCTGTCCGGCGTATCGTCCAAAAGATGAAAGAATGGGACTTCGTCCGGGAGGATGCAGCGCAGCAAGCCCGGTCCAGCCGGTATGCTTTTCGGCAGGACCCCCAAGGCTGATCATGACGTACCGGGAGTAGCCATGGAACGCAAGAAACCCAAAAAGCCCCGCGGCGTAGCCCGTTATATCGAAGGCAAGTGCATCGCTTGCGGTGCCCGTTGCCAGTCCGCGTGTCCGGTGGACGCCATCGAAATGAACAACCGGGACGAACCGGTGATTCTCCTGGCGAAATGCATTGGGTGCCAAAAGTGTCTCAAGGTATGCCCTGCCGGCGCATTGGAGATGTATTACACCCCGGATGAACAGAAAATCCTGGCGGAATACAACCGCGCGCAGGCCGGGATCGAAGCCCCGGCCTCCGCACCCACAGCGGCGGAATGGAAAGGCGTGTGGATTTTCGTGGAGCAAACGAATGGAACCGCCCATCCGGTTTCATGGGAGTTGCTGGGCGCCGGCCGGGCCCTGGCCCGCGATCTGGGAGTCGAACTAGCGGCTTTCATCCTGGGAAGCGGCATTCAACACTTGATCCCCGAAGCCTTCGGCTATGGCGCGGACAAAGTATACGTCATCGACAATGCGGTCTTGAAGCACTACCGCACGTATCCATACCTGGAAGCCTCTCTCCAGCTCATCCGGAAATACAAGCCGGAAATCGTGTTGATGGGCGCTACCGGCCAGGGACGGGACTTGGCCGGCGCGGTCGCCACCGAACTGCGGACGGGGCTGACGGCCGATTGTACAGGCCTCTCCATCAGTCAAGCCGACCGCCTTCTGGAACAAACCCGCCCAGCATTCGGCGGGAACATTATGGCGACCATCCTGACCGAAACCCATCGTCCCCAAATGGCCTCAGTCCGTCCGCATGTCATGCCCAAACCGGATTTCCAGTCCGGACGCCAGGGGAGTGTAATCCTGGAAGAGTTCTCCCTCCCCGAAGACCAAATCACCACCAAAATCCTTGAAGTCATTCCTTTGCGTTCGGAAAGCACAGTGAATTTGGCGGCCGCCCGGGTCATCGTCAGCGGGGGGCGGGGAATGATGGGCCCTGAAAATTTTGCCCTGCTCCGGGAGTTGGCGGATCTGCTTGGCGGCGTGATCGGCTGTTCACGGAGCGCGGTAGACGCCGGTTGGCTGCCGCATGCGCATCAGGTGGGCCAGACCGGCAAGACCGTCAAACCGAAACTGTACATCGCTTGCGGAATTTCTGGCGCGATCCAGCATCTCGTGGGCATGCAGAATTCTGATTACATCATCGCGATCAACAAAGACAAAAACGCGCCTATTTTCAGTGTCGCGCACCTCGGCATCGTTGGGGATCTGTTCGAAATTCTCCCCGCGCTCATTGCGGAGCTGCAAAACCATTACGCCCAACTCGAAGAAAAATCCCTAGCCGTAATCTAGGTAACTCGAATGAACATGAACTGGTCGCGTCTCCTTTTCACGGTGATCTTTCTCGTCTCGATCGCTTTCTTTGCCCGCAACCTTTACCGCCTGTTCGCTATGTTGTGCCTGGGACGGTGGGAGAACCGGTTCGACCGGCTCAAGGACCGGATGGTCAGCATGCTGCTGTTCGCCTTCGGTCAACTGCGGGTTCTCCGGAGCAGTTACGGTTTCAATCATCTCCTCATATTTTGGGGATTCATGGTGCTGCTCTTGTTGAATTTCGAGTTTCTGATGGCCGGCCTTTTCCCTCATTTTTCCTTGGCGTTCCTCGGCCATTATCCCTACGCTCTTTTGCTGGTAATGACCGAACTCATGTCCGTGTTGGTGCTGTTCGCCGTGGCGGCGGCCACGATCCGGCGGCTGTTCTTCCGCCCGGATTATATCGAAGCTTCCCTGGACGCATTCTTGATCTTGGGCCTGATCGCCGTCCTGATGGTGGCCTATTTTGGCTATCACGCGGGGGAAATCCACTTGGGAACAACCATCTGGGCCGCCTGGATGCCGGTCTCGCGCCTGGCCTCTGCCCTATATGCCTCGCTCTCTCCCCAGGCCGCGGAAGGAGTAACCGGAACATTTTGGTGGATTCACGCCCTGGTGCTGCTCGCCTTCCTCAACTACTTGCCCTACAGCAAGCATCTCCATATCTTGACCGCGATTCCCAGTTGTTTTTTCCGGAGCTTCTCGGTTCCCCAAACGGTTCCTCCGCTGGAATTCGAAAAAGGCAACCACTTCGGCGTCTCCAAGATCAACCAATTCAGTTGGAAAGATCTCTTGCACTTTATGGCTTGCACGGAATGCGGACGCTGCCAAGCAGCCTGCCCGGCCGAACGCACAGGCAAATCGCTCAATCCCCGTCTCCTGGTCCATGAGGGCAAACGCAACCTCTTCATTAACAGCCAAGCCATGTGGAACGGCCGCCGCATCGATTCCCTGCCTCCCCCGGTTGATGAAAAAGCCATGAAAGTCTCCCTGATCGGCGAGGGCCATGAAAGCATCGCCGAGGAGGATTTGTGGGCCTGCACCACGTGCGGGGCCTGTATGGTCGAGTGCCCGGTCTTCATCGAGCATGTCCCGAAAATCATAGAAATGCGCCGCCACTTGGTCATGGAACAGGCCCGGTTCCCCGAAGAATTGCTCCGATTCTTCGAAAATACCGAACAGCGTTTCAATCCCTGGGGCATCGCGCCGTCCGACCGGGCCAAATGGGCGCAGGGCTTGGACGTCCCCTTCTTGGAAGCCGGCCGGCCGGTGGAGTATCTCTTCTTCGTCGGCTGTTCCGGTTCGTTCGATTCCCGCACACGCCACATCGTCACGTCCATGACCCGGATCCTGAACGCCGCCGGCGTGTCCTGGGCCATTTTGGGCAATGAGGAAAAATGCTGCGGCGACTCGCTCCGCCGCTTAGGCAACGAATATGTGTTCCACCAACTGGCCATGGATAATCTCCAGCTTTTCGAGAAATACGGCGTGACCCGCATTCTCACTCATTGCCCACATTGTTACACCACGTTGAAAAATGATTACGCCCAATTCGGCGCAAATTACAGTGTTATCCATCATACCCAATTCATCGACCAGCTGGTGCGGGAGGGGAAAATTCAACTGCGCAAACGCGTGAACGGCCGGACTGTCGTCCACGATTCTTGCTATCTCGGCCGGTATAATGGCATATACGAGCCACCCCGCAACGTGCTTCGCGCCGTTTCCGAAGGCATTCCACCCTTGGAAATGCCCCGCCATGAGGCCAAGAGTTTCTGCTGCGGCGCGGGCGGCGGCCGCATGTGGCTGGAAGAACGCGCCGGCAAACGCATTTATCTCGAACGAACCGAAGAAGCCCTAGCCACCCGGCCCTCCACCATCGCGGTGTCCTGCCCCTACTGCATGACCATGTTCGAGGACGGAGTGAAAGAAATCAAAGCGCAGGATACGGTCCAGGTGCGGGATATTGCTGAAATCGTCGCTGAGGCAATAGAGGCATGAGGAAGGGAGGGATAAAGAAGTGCAATCCGGCCTTAGAGAAAAAACTCAAGGCGGAGTAATTTTCATCCAGCAGTTTGGCATCCAAGGTCCGCTAATCCGCCTGTTTTTGAAAAGTGCGGCCGATTCGCACGGCTCACAGCCCTCGAAACGGCCCTGGAGATACCGGCCGCCCGGATATGGATTCATATGGATTCCCCCCGAATGCCTCGTGGATTTGCTGAATAATCGGATCGATGGAATTCATGGTTTGCTTCCATTTATCAAACCGTTCCAGAATTTTTCCGCCCGCATGGATTAATCCGGGGCGGGCAGAGTAGCCTTATCTATGATAGGCTGTGCGCCTGAGATTGTTATTCCCGGTATCTGGAAAGGTTTCCCATATGAATCCCCCTGCTTCGTATCATCTTCGTTATGTCCTTTTCGCGACTGCGGTCACTACGATTGGAGGGTTTCTGTTCGGTTACGATACGGCTGTCATCAACGGCGCCAACACGTACCTCAAGGCGCACATGAGATTGACGCCCCTCCAGGAAGGTTCCGCCGGGGCCAGCGCGATATTGGGATGCATTCCCGGGGCTCTGTTCGCGGGATTCCTCAGCGACCGGTTCGGGCGGAAAAAGTTGCTCTTTCTCAGCGCGATATTGTACGCCGTTTCGGGTATTGGTTCGGCCATTCCCCGCACCTTCGGCCAGTTTCTGGCGGCCCGGTTCGTCAGCGGCCTGGGGATCGGGGCTTCGTCCATGATCTGTCCAGTCTATATCGCCGAAATTTCTCCCGAAAAGTGGCGGGGGCGGCTGGGTTCGCTCTTTCAGCTGGCCATCGTCACTGGCATTTTCGTCACGCTGTTCGTGAACAAGTTGATCCAGGGGATGGGGGATGACGCCTGGAACACCGCCCTGGGCTGGCGGTGGATGATGGGCATGGAAGTGTTGCCCGCCGTGGTCTTTTTCGGATTGCTTTTTTTCGTGCCCGAAAGCCCCCGCTGGCTGGCGCAAAAGGGGCGCGAGGGGGAAGCCCGCGATATTTTGAAGCGGATCGGCGGCGGGCGGCATGCCGAGACTGAGTTGGCGGCTATTCGCGACACGCTCCGGCAAGAAGAAGGGCGGTTATCGGAATTGTTCACCCGCTCCTACCGCAAACCGCTGATCATCGCCGTGGTGCTGATGGCCTGTTCGCAGTTTTGCGGGATCAACGCCATCATCTATTATTCATCCAAAATATTTGAATCGGCTGGAGCGGTAAAGGACGCTGCGTTCACCTCGACCGCCTGGGTGGGATTGATCAACCTGATATTCACCTTCGTGGCGATCGCCTTCGTGGACAAAGCGGGCCGCAAACCGTTGCTGTTGACCGGCACCGCCGTGCAGACCGTCGCGTTGGCGTTGATCGGTTGGATGTTTCAGATTCAGCAAGGCGGCCTGATTCTGCTGGTTTCCGTCGTGTCGTTTACAGGCGCCTTCGCGATCGCCATGGGGCCGATTCCCTGGATTCTGTGCTCGGAAATTTTCCCGAACAAAATCCGCGGGCGGGCGATGTCGATCGCCACGTTCACCATTTGGTCCTCGTGTTACATTGTGGCTTTGACGTTTCCCTCGCTCAATGACAATCCCGCCATCGGCCCGGTGTTGACTTTTTGGATGTACGGTTTGGTAAGTTTGTTTACGTTCGTTTTCGTTTTAACCGCCGTGCCGGAGACCAAAGGCCGGACGCTGGAGGAAATCGAAAAGTCATGGAAATCCGGGAGCGCGGCGTAAGCTTGCGCGTCGATCATTTCGACAACACTCGCGTGTCCACGGCGTGTTTTTCCACCGCCGGGCGGGTGAGGGGCGCGGGGTGGAGTTCCCCCTTCGCCCAGAAATCATAGGTGCATAGCCGGAACGGACTATCCGGATGCTCGGAATTGCCAATGGGCAGCAACGAACGGGCGGCATCGGCATCGTGCATGGGAACCCATTGCGTATAGGATTGAGCCGCCTGAGAGAGGATGGTCCCTCCGTCCACGCAAGCGAGTTCGGGAAACGCCAGATCATACTTCGGATCGAGTGATCCGATGCCATCCAAACTTTCCATGTAACCGATTTTCCGCTCGCGCAGTTGCCGGCGTGCCTTGGTTGGCCATTCGGCAGGATCATCACCGTACCGGTTCACCGCGGTTTCCCAGGCGGCGGCTAGAACCCGGCCGATGTACTCGCTTTCCAACTCGGATAGCGGCGCTTGGGGATTCTCGCGGAGGCGCGCCTCCACCGACTTGAGAAAGCGGCACAATCCCGACTCACCTCCCCCGTATTCCACAGCCAACTCAGTGTTCCCGGCGCGGAACATGAGATTGATAAAATCCGCCAGATCGGTTCCAGGAATTGCCTGCTCAGATTTCGCCCCCGCTTTGTACCAATTCCTCAAGTAATCCAACGTCTTCAACGCATTGCCGGGCAGCGGGGATCGCATGACATCCCGCAAGTGATAGCCTGCTGCCAGAATTCCTTTTTTGGCCGCGTTGACCGAATCGTAATGCACTCGCAAAACATCCGCGGGAGTCAATGATTCCTTGGATGTCAGCAATTGCCGCAAGCGCCAGGAGCGGACCGTATCGCCCAGCGAACCGGTACTGAGTCCCAGCGGGAGCGGATAAAACGAGGCAATCGGCCGGTGATTGGCACTGAACAAAACGCCCGGCTGGGGATCAATGACATGAGGCATGAGGTCATGAGGAAGAAAGCCTTGCCAATCATACCTGGATTCCGTGCCATCGTGGGCGGCATTCCCCGCGTCGAGAGCCTGGCGGGAACGGAGAGGAATCGCACCCAGAGTCCAAAAACCAATCCTTCCGCTCTGATCGCCAAAGACCAGATTCGCACTTGGGAAGCGCCATCCCTCCAGCGCCCGGGCGAATTCTTCACCATTCTTGGCCCGGATCATACCCCAAAAACCCTGCACGGTTTCACGGGTGGTCTCACACAGGGGAACACGTTTGAGCGAGGCTTCCTCCCCAGGACGCAGGCCGGCAGCAATAGGCGTGACGACCGGTCCCCAGTACGATTCTTTCAACTCCAAGGTTACGGAATCCTGGCCTTTTATAGGGAGGGTTTCTTTCCAGACTTTCAATTCCCGCCACTCGCCATCGAAACGGTATTCATTGGGGCGGTCCGGATCGGTCTGCAGGAGAAAAAGATCCGCCTGATCCGCGCCGAGGGCCGTCACTCCCCAGGCCACGTGCTCATTCCAGCCGATCAGAATGACTGGACTGCCCGGTACACCGATACCCCGCGCGTTGAAGGTTTTACCCGCGATATGAAATTCATAAAACAAGGAAGGGTTTCGCACCGGGGTTTGAGGATCACTGCACAGTACGGCGGATTGCGTTGTAGACTTGTTCCGGCCCACGACCCAAGCATGGCTGAATTGGGGGCCTTCCGGAGAACCGCTGCCATCAACCATGATGCCATGTTGGCGGGCGAAATTCTGAACTTGACTAAGCCATTCCTCACGAACATCACCGCGTTGGACCACAGCGGCCGTGTCATCGGAAGGGAGCGGAAAGTCCCGCACGGGACGGCGGACAGTGGCTTCGCGGGAGGCCTCTCTTCTCTGGGCGCGACGGTCCGGTTCCCGGCCAGGCCGGGCAATGGCTGGAGCGGAAAGCTCTGCGTCCCCTTTCAATTGGTGATAATGAAGCGCATCGTTGAGGCCGTCTCCCGCGAAGAAATTACCCAGCCACCACCAGGAAGCGATGCAATCAGCGGGTGTCCACGGCTCTGGTTCGAGTCCAAGTTCGCTGAAAAGATACAAGAGTTTGTTACGGTGATTTTGGGTATAGTCATTGACGCCTTCGCTATAGGCATGCAGCAGCGCGCGCGTTTCTTCATCAAGGTTGGGAACCAGGCGTTGCGCCGCGCGGTAAAATCCTTGGATACGGTACTTCTTGTCGCTATCGACGGTGGTTTGGCCGCGGCGTATGAGAGGACGGTCTCCCAGGATTTCTGAGACCCGGCCTTGGACAATGCGCAAGCCATAATACATTTGAAACGCCCGGTCTTCCGCACAGGCATATCCCAACCCATACATCGCGCCCGCGTCGGTTTCGGAAAAAATATGCGGCACTCCCCACGGATCCCGCAGGATTTCGATTTTGCCATATTCCACCTTGGGATCCGCGAATCCGGATTCAGCGGATAACCCCACCAGCAGCGCCACAAAAGGAAGGATCAGCCACGCCTGGTATTTCATTCCTATCCACCTTTGCGAAAATTATGGGTCAAGAATTACGATATCACATTGATTTGTTCATCATTAGGGAATGCAGGCTCCAAAACGAGAGGGAGATGGGCAGAAGAAAAAAACCGATCTACAATAGCAAAATTGTACACATATCCAGAACCTCATGAATTATTTGTTCGTAATACGAACAAGGATAGGTATACTACTCAATCCCCTCTCTCAAGAAGAGAACCACCCCACAATCCCCTTTCCCTGTGGACAAGGGTCGATGTGAGTGCCCAAAAGTTCGCCTTCCCGGAGCCGGATTGGTGGGGAAAATCAGCCCCGGTGAATGGAATCAGGGTAAGATCAGTCCGGAAAAGGTGGTATATATTCTGCAGATGGCTGGATGTTTGCGAAATCTCATACTCGCAGATAGAAAGTTCCGAGAAAAATGGGAGGCGTTTCGGATGATATTCAGATCTTGGCTTTTGATGGTATTGGGATTTATCGGGCCCGCGTTGATCTGGTCACCGGCCGGTTGGGCCGGTATGAAAGCCGGAGTGGCGTCCATCGTGATTACCCCGGATTGCGATATGTGGCTGGCGGGGTATGGCGACCGCGATCATCCCTCACAGGGGAAGATACACGATTTATACGCCAAGGCGATCGCGTTGGAAGACGATGCGGGCGCCCGGCTGGTCTTGATCACCACCGATTTGATCAATTTGTGGGCGGATTTCACGGACCAAGCTGCCCGGCGGATTCAATCGGAAACCCAGTTGCCACGGGCAGCCGTTTTGTTCAATTCCTCCCATACGCATTGCGGGCCGGTTCTGCCGGATAGACTGCAGGGAATTCATATGGCACCCGAGGATCAATGGAACTTATCCAGGCGCTATGCCGAGGAATTGCTGGAAAAAATCATTCAAGTGGTTCACCAAGCGCTCAGCCGCCTGGAACCCGCCCAGTTCCATTACGGCCAGGGCCAAGCTGGTTTCGCGAAAAACCGCCGCCAATATACATTGGAAGGGATTATCAACGGAGAAAATCCCATCGGGCCGGTCGATCATGATGTTCCGGTTCTAAAGGTGACCGGTAAGAACGGCCAAGTGAAAGCCGTGGTTTTTGGGTACGCCTGCCATAACACCACTTTGAACATAGATCAGTACTGCGGGGATTATGCCGGTTTCGCGCAACTTTACGTGGAGAAGCAAATTCCGGGATCGACCGCGCTGTTTTGGGCCGGATGCGGGGCGGATTGCAATCCTCTCCCCCGCCGGAAATTGGAGTTGGCGGTCCAGTACGGCAAGGAACTGGGTCAAGCAGTAATCCAATCCATGTCCGGCAGGATGAAACCGGTGGAAGGGCCGCTGCAAGCCGCCTTCTCCCTGATCGATTTACCGTTGGAGCCGGCTCCCACCGTAAATGAATTGCAGGCGCAATTATTGCAGACCGTCAGTCCGATGATACAAAGGTGCCTGCGATTGATTTTGGAGGAGTATCGCCGGAAAGGTTCACTGCCGGAGACGTATCCCTATCCGGTGCAAGTCTGGCGGGTGGGAAATGAGATTCTTGTCATCGCCCTGGGCGGTGAAGTGGTGGTCGATTACGCCCTGCGCTTGAAATACGAATTCGGACGCGGCCGGACATGGGTCATGGGGTATTCCAACGACGTCATGGCCTATATACCTTCCTTGCGGATTCTGCGGGAAGGCGGATATGAAGGAACCAGCGCCATGGTGGAATATGGTTTCCCCAGTTCCTGGCGGCCGGAAATCGAGGATCGAATCGTGAACGAAGTCCACCGGTTGACGGACTCGATGAAAAGCCCATGAATTTGTTCATGGAAACCGGCTATCTGGATAAAACAACTGGCCACACGAAAATCTATTTCAGAGGCATAGGGATGATGAGTGTTTGGGGCTTTATCTCAATTGCGTTTCTATTCATCGGAATGCAGTCCGCCGCCTATGGCTTCGAGCCGGTATACGCGCGGAACGGCATGGCGGCGGGGCCCGAGCCGCTCGCGGTGCAGGCGGGTGTGGAGATGCTGCAACAGGGTGGCAACGCGTTCGACGCGGCGGCGGTCATCGGTTTCGCCCTGGCAGTCACCTATCCCGCCGCGGGGAACCTGGGCGGCGGTGGCTTTATGACCGCCTGGACGAAAGACGGTGATCCTCTCTTTCTCGATTTCCGGGAAACGGCCCCCCAAGCAGCCAAGCGGGATATGTTTTTGGATGAGAAGGGAAACCTCGTTGTAGGCCAGAGCACTACAAGCCTTCTCGCGGCGGGGGTGCCTGGTACCGTGCATGGTCTTTTCCAGATCTTCCAGAAATACGGGACCAAAAACCGTGAGGACATCCTGGCGCCTGCCATCCGGCTGGCCCGGGAGGGATTTCCAGTCTCCTATTCGTTGCACCGCTCTCTCCTGGCCAACCATAAATATCTCACACGCTTCGCTTCCACGGCGGCCGTATTCTACCCGAACGGCAAAACGCCGGCTTTTGGTTCAGTGCTCAAGCAGCCCGATCTCGCTTGGACGTTAAGCCAACTCAGCCAATCCGGTCCTGACGCGTTTTACCAAGGCGAAATCGCCGAAAAACTGGCGCGTTTCATGGAACAAAACGGTGGCCTTATCACCCGCGAAGATTTGGCTGCCTACAAATCGAAATTCCGCCCCCCGGTCATTATTGCCTACAAGAATTATTCACTCATCGCCCCGGGATTGCCCAGTTCCGGCGGCATCGCCCTGGCGCAGATGCTCAACCTGCTCGAGCCGCTTCCCTTACAGAAGATGGGATACAATTCGGCGGAATACATCCACTCGCTGGTCGAGGCTGAGCGCCTGGCATTCGCCGACCGCAACTATTTCCTGGGGGATTCCGATTTCGTGGAGGTCCCCGTGGACCGATTGGTCTCCGATGCCTACCTGGAGGAACGCCGCCGGTTGATTCCCGGCTGGTACGCCGGGAAAAGTGAAGGCGTGTCCCATGGAAATCCCGAATCCCACGAAACCACCCATTTTTGCGTAGTGGACCGGGAACACAACGTGGTGGCCGTCACCTATACGCTGAACGGATCGTATGGCATGGGCGGTGTGGTGGCGGGAACGGGCTTTCTCCTCAACAACGAGATGGACGATTTCAGCGCCAAGCCGGGCTCGAGCAACCTCTTCGGATTGATCCAATACGAGGCCAACGCCATCGCCCCCGGTAAGCGTATGCTCTCCAGCATGACCCCGCTGATTGTGCTGCGCAACGGGAAGTTCGCCTTTACCGTGGGAACACCGGGCGGACCCACGATCATCACCACCAATCTCCAGATCTTCTTGAACATGGCCGAATGGGGCATGAACATCCGGGAAGCCATCGACGCCCGCCGGTTTCACCATCAATGGCTGCCTGACCGGATTCAATTCGAGCGGTTTGCCCTTTCACCGGACACCCTGCTCCACCTATCCGGACGGGGTTATACGCTGCAGCAAGTGAATTCCATCGGATGCGCCGCCGGGATTCAAACCATGGAAGATGGCTTGTTGGCAGGATATGCGGATGGGCGCGGCGAAGGCCTCGCGGCGGGCTATTAATCCAGATCAAAAGGAATTCGCGGTTATTGAAAATCGGCGGGTACGAAGCCGTTGAAATCCCCACGAAACACGCCGTAATCCCCCCGGGTGAAGGTTCCATTGGTCGGACTATATACCACGACGGCATTGAGGGCGCTTTCGCCGTAGTAAGCGTACAAACGCCGGCGGATGATGTTTTGCGATTCTTCCGGCAGGGGATACAGGCTCAACCAGGAATCCACGCGGTCCGGTCCGATGCTGTAAATTCCGATGCCATCGATTCGGGGAATATCCACACCGATGAAATCCCGGTAATGGACATAGACAAAACCGGCCGGTTGATCTCCGCCCTCCCGCAACGAAACCTCACTGTCGAACTCGGTTTCCAGTTGATCGGTGGCCGGTTTTCGCTGGAATGGATCGGGAATATCAATGGAAGAAATATAGTGTGGAGTGATGGGAAAAAGATCCCGCCGCGAATCATAAGCCACGCTGCTGGGATAAAAACCCCGGTCGATGCGGAAAAGTTGTGCCGCGTTGGCCAGACCCGCCAGATTTTGTTTGGAGGCCGTGATGGTGGCCCGGATTTTCATTTCACTGAAACGGGGGACCGCGATCCCCGTCAGAATGCCGATCACGGCCATAACGGTCAGCAGTTCCACCAAGGTGAAACCCTCCGTCGCAGTGCACCGGCCGGGAAAATCAATCCGAGTCCGTATCCCCATTTTGAACCTGCCATACCAAATCAGAAGGACTTCAACATTACTATATCAAGTAAAGGAATTTAAGGCAAGCTTAATTTTTGAAGCTTTTTAGGCATACTATGTGTCTACGATGACAGAACAAGGTAAAGGCGTAAGGATGATTGCCACCGCGAAAGAACCTGTTTCCTGCGTGAACGGCTCAGGGTGGGGTGTTGCACCAGCGGAGGCGGATATCCCCTCAAGGGATATGGAACTCTTAATGTTGAGGGTTCGGGAGGGGGATTCGTTGGCCTTGGAGGCGATATTCGATCGGTATTATTACCGGGTGGTGGGTTTTATCCGGCGGTATGTTGATGAATCGGACGTGGAGGATGTCGCACAAGAAGTATTTATGAACGTGTTCCAAAAAATCGGCCAGATCCAGGAAGCCGCGGCCTTTGAGCGCTATCTTTTTCAATCCGCAAAAAACCGAAGCATCAACTGGCTGAAACGGAAAATCCGCTTCCGCGAACTGATGCAGGTCTTCTGGTACGCCGCCGAAACGTGGAACGAGTCATCCGATGGCAGCGAAATGCGGCGGCTTTCCATTCTGAAAGCATTGCTCGCTGAACTTCCCGGAGAACATCGCCGCTACATCGAGATGTTCTACATTCAGCAGCATTCCCGCTCGGAAATCGCTTCTCTCCTCCAAGAGTCTTCCTCAACAGTGTACCGCCGGGTGGCCGCCGCGCGGGCCGCTCTCCTGGATCTCGCGGCGAAACAAAACCTGAGCATTGTATTCGAGGGCCGTCACGGAATAAAAATCATTGAAACAACGGCGGATTGATGGAATTATGCCCACACCCATTCCGAATGAAATCCTTTCGTATTACCAAGACGGTTTGCTTCCGGAGGAGGACCGGAAAACCGTGGAAGAATCCCTGGCCGGCGATCCTGCCGCCCGTCAACACTTACACCAGTTGCAGCAATTGGACGCAAATCTGGCGGAGTTAGGCCGTTATACCCGCTTGCGTCAGGCGGCTATGTCGGCGGTCAAATCGAAATCGCCTGCTAGAACCGAAATCCGATCCCATCCCTGGTTCGTGGGGCGTCCCGCATGGTGGGCCCCAGCGCTGGCGGCATGCCTGCTGGTAGTGGTTGTATGGGGTTCCGGATGGTTATCCGCGCCCGGCGGATTTCTGATCTTGCGGCAGGCCGGCGAAGTGCGCATCGTGGCCGCTGAACCGGATGCCTCCGATCCCACGATCCGGATTCACGACCGGATCGAAATCGGGCAAGGTTACCTGGCTCTCCGGATGGGGGATGGAGAGTCATTTGTCGAATTAGGTCCTCAAACCCGGATCGAACTCCAAGGTCCGCGGCGTCTTCGGGTGGAAAGCGGCGTCGTGTGCAACCATGTGGCCCGGGGGGATAATTCCTATATCCTCGATACGCCGCATGGTTCGGTCGTGGTTCTAGGGACGGTGTTTGAGGTGCGGGTGGGTATCCGGGAATCCGAAATCCGGGTGGGGAAAGGTCTGGTCCGGGTCCATGCGGGCTCAGCCGCCTTCAGTCAAGAAGTGCCTTCCGGCCATCAGGCTGTCTTGCGGCCGGATTACGTATCCCTTCCCGCACCGTTTGAACGGGGTGAATTCGCCCGCTGGCGTGAACCGTTCCGTTCCCAAATACTGGATACCCCCGACATTGCCAAAATCACATCCGACAAAAGGTTCAATCCATAATGGCATGGGTGGCGTGATCTCGGGGACTTGGCCGGCGGAGTGGTTGCGTATCGCGAAAGGACCCGTGTGTCTTTTCTGGGGCACGATTTGCTTCTTTTTTCTGGTCCCCGCAGGATTCACCGCTCCTCCCCATGTTCAATCCATCCACGCTCACATTCCGTTAGAAAACCTGTTGACCGGCATGGCAATTGAGCCCAGCGGCTCCCTGCTCGTCTTGGAAAACGACTCCGGGGAGCTGTCCCGTCTTCGTTTCAATCCAAACGGGGATTCTATAACGATCGATACCGTGGTGTCTCAATTGTCGGATCCCATCGCATTGGCTTTGCAGACTAACGGCGCCTTGTTCATTGCCGAACGTCAATCCGGCCGGATCCTCCGCCTTCAAGGTTCGAATCTCCGGGAAATTGGCCGGGATTTCGCCGACATTTCCACCTTGCGTCTGGACGACGAGGGAAATTTGTGGATCACGGAGCTGGAACCAGGCCGCCTGATTCGCTTCAACCTGAAAACCCACACCCGCGATTTGATTCTGGAAGGGCTGGAATTTCCCAGCGATGTGATTCCTCTCCCCAATGGATTCGCGGTCAGTGAGCTCGTGGACCGCTCCGGTACCAAAGGGCGAGTGTCGATCGGGGACATTCCTCCAGTTGTCCAGCCCGCGGCGTTGGCTCAAAAATCACATGTCTTCGCCTTGCCGCCTAATCCCCTAACCGTCATCCGGCAGGGCTTGACATCCGATCCATCGCCTATCGATCCGGTCCGCATGGCTCTCGATCCCCGGGATGTCAACCGCCTATTGATCAGCGTCCGCAACCTGACCAGTAAATCGTTGCGTTCCACTTTCTCCAGCGGGGGAATCGTGGAAATGGATGTCAACAAGTCGAAAATCAACAAGACGTTCCTTCAGAATCTTTTCGGCCCTACCGACATTATCCCGGTGCCGAATGGCATCTATGTCCTGGAGGAAGTCGCGGAACGGATCTCTTTTTTTGATTGGAAAGGCTCCCAAACAGTGCTGTGGGATGGATTGGGCCGGCCTCAGAGCTTCACCGTGGCCGGTCCAGGGGATTTTTACGTGCTGGAAAATATTCCCGAAGCCCGAATCCAACGGATTACCGAAGGAACGTTTCAAAATTCCATCCAGGTTCAATCCAATTCCAAGGGACCCTGCGCGGGCCTGGTCCGCCAGGCGGACGGCGCCTTTCTGATTTCTTCGACGGAAGAAGGAAAAATCCTGCAAACCGGCCCGCGCGACAATATCCGGGTCTTCTCGACACAAGTTTTTTCTCCGGAAAAATTGCGCCTGAATACGGATGGATCGCTCTGGGTACTGGACCGCTTGATGAACGAACTGGTGCTTCTCAATAGCAAGGGCCAGTTTGAAAAACGGATATCCGGCCAGCCTTACCAATTAAGCGATTTTGATCTCGATGCGGCGGCCCCGGATTCATTTGCCTCGCTTTACGCGCTGGACAGCCGCGCCGGAGTGATTTTACGCTATCAGCCCGCCACGAATCAGTTCACAGAACTCGTGAAACTCAACTCGCTGCAAACCGGCAGCCGCCGCTCATTCGCCTATATCCCCGAGCGGGGATTTGTCATCGCTCATAATGACGAGGCTGGATCGTTGGCCTGGATCAGCGTTCCGGAAACCTCCAGCAGCCGCAGCCGGTCCCTTGCCGCCGCCAATGCCACCGCCGTGGAAACCGCGCTGGCGGATGGTTTCCAAGAAATCGTCGATATGACCTGGAGCGAAGGTCAGGGAGTGCATGTACTCTCCCAAAATGGCTGGATTCGCACGGTATCGCTAAGTTGGGATACCGGCAACCCCACACCGTTGGCTTCCCCCACTCCCAGCCCGACTTCCACCGCGACAATCGGGATTCCTTCCCCGACTTCCACCGAGACACCAACGCACACACCGGTTCCCACCCGCACACCGACTCCCACATGGACGCCCACCCCCACGCCGACCTTCACCCGCACCCCCACAGCCACTCCAACGGCCACATTCACCTATACCCCTACACCGACGCCGACTTGGACACCGACTCCTACCGCTACGCCGACGCCCACAGCCACACCCACGTGGACGCCCACCCCGGTGCCGACACCGACGCCCACATTCACCCCGACCCCCAACGGTAACACACCCGTAGAGGACTGGATTCTCTATGAGAAATACTGAAAAATACTATAAGAAAAAATACGTTATAATTCGAAAAAATTCATCATTCGAGATCCTCTGAATAAAAATTTTGTAACGGTCTACTGGTTTTTCAGAAAAGCATTCAGGCATTACCGGCGCGGCATAAGGAGATCTCAGGTCTTATGCCCTGAATCGGATAAAACTGGATCAATTAAACAGGGGTTATGAATTTCCTCTCCTTCGGAGAGGGTGCCCGGAATGGGTGGCAGGCATCCATTCTGTGAAATCATCTCTGCACTCAAGAAAACGGTTCCACGAATTCACCGGGAATGAAAAAGGGGCGAAATCCGCTCATTTCTGAAGCTTATCCGCACATACTCCTGTCCTTGTTTGTGGGGGGTGAACAAAACGCAGTGGCAAACTTCACCGATCTTCGCCGCAAGAAAGGAGACAAAACGGAACCATTCCCACAAACAACTCGATATCAGTATCATCCACGTGAAATTCCATCCGCAGGCCTCAACAGAATGATGATGTCTAATGATTGTGTGAGGGCTTGATATCTGGAACGAAAGAATAGAGTCCCCCTTTATCCTTCGACGATGGAATTCCAGATCGAATGAGGCCGGAGAAAGTATTCTCACCCGGCCTTTTTTATTGATCAAAGTGAATTTCGAAGGAAAAGTGAATTTCGAAGAAAGAGAATGGTCTCTTACCGGTCTCCAATGCGTTGCGAGATAGGAGGGCCAATTGTTCTTACTTGCTCGAGAAAGAAAGAATTTTGCTATTCTTGTTTGCAAAATGGGACAATAAGTTGAATTTTTCATTGAAGCTTTCTAACCATAATTCTTGTCTTAACCAAATAGAAAAAAAGATCATACAATTCATCTTCTAAGGAGGATTTGAATAAAACTCGAAATAAAAAATCATGGCCACCTAGAGATTCGCATGACTAGCCTATCAACACCCGAGTATGCCACGCACACACCAATCAGAAACCTGGAAATACAGTCTCTCGACAGGAGCGCGGAGATTGATCAAAAAAACAGGGGGGGAGAAAGATGAAAAAACAAAAATATTGGCAGCAAGCACTGATCCTGTTTACTTTGGTCGTGCTGGTCTCATTTCCGTTCACCGTCTCAGCGGAAGAAACTCCACCGGCCGTGCCACCGGAATCAGTTATCGTCACGGATGATCTGGCCTCTTTTGACGATTTGAGCGGCAGCGGCGATATCGATTTGCCCAACGCCCGGGCGTTGGCTATCCGTTGGAATTTCGGTGCCACAACCGCGGTGGATTTCCATGTGTACGTGCTGGACGACCAGGTAGGGAAACTGGAATACCTGGGCCGCACCGGTGACGGCGTGACGAGTTACCTCCTGTGGGAGGAAAGCGCCAAGAATCTGGCGCCGTCTTACCGCAAGGGGCCGCAATCCGGCCATTCCTACTTGTTCTACGTCTTTGCGCTGACCGGCAATCCGGCCAAACCGGTGGAAGGCCCTCTCGCCGCTGCGGGGCCGGTGCTTTTCCGGACATCCGCTTCGGGCGGCGAAGCACCCGCCCCGGAAATCCCCGTCAATACAGTGATCATCACGGATGACATCGATAGTTATGAGGATCTCAGCAACGGCCAGGACACCGACCCCAAAAACAAGCGCGAACTGGTGATCCGCTGGAATTTCGGAGACGTGAAAGCCAAGGACTTCCATATTTACGTTGTGGGAGACACTTTGCTTCCCATCCAATACCTGGGCCGGACTGGAAACGGCAACACCAATCTGTTCCGGTGGCGGGAGAACAGCCATTTTCTGGCTCAAGTGTTTCATCCTGGCCCCCAGCCGGGCCACGCGTACCGGTTCTTCGTGTTCGCGATTACGGACAAGGCAAACAAGCCGGTGATCGGGCCCATTACGAACGCCGGCCCCGTGCAATTCTTTGTCACGGAGGAGGAAGAATCCACGCCGGGTGAGATTCCAGCCAACACAGTCATTGTCACGGACGATTTGGATTCGACGGAGGATCTCAGTAATAAAGAGGATATCGATCCACCCGGTAAGCGCCAGTTGGTGATCCAATGGAACTTCCCGGACGCGGACGCGAAGGATTTCCACGTGTACGTGCTGGCTAACGACGAAGGCAAAGCCAAGTACCTGGGCCGCACGGGCAGCGGGATGCAAAATTATTTCGATTGGCAAGAAGGCACGAAGTTCGTGGCGGGAGAATTCAAAAAAGGCCCGCAACCCAACAACAGCTATCGCTTCTATGTCTTCATCTTACACGAGAGAGGTCCCAAGGCCGTGTCAGGCCCCTTCGCGACCAAAGGCCCGGTCCTCTTTAAGGTTGAGGAAATACCCGAACCCCCGGAGGAGATGGAATGCGTGGTGCCCGGTGATTATTATGATGAAAAAGAAATTGGTATCTCCCCGGTGCTTCTCGGTGAAGTCCAACTCACCGGCGCCGTGGTGGAAACCAACAGCGGTGAGGAAACCATACTACTGGATGTCATCGATTGCTCCGGTGACGAAGGTCTGGATGTCTTTATCCTCTGGTCTGAGGCCAGCGCCAAGGAAAAGGCCAAAATCATCTTCAATGATGACCTTTGCGAGGGTAAAGGCCCCCGAACTGCCGTAGTGACCATGAGCAGTGAAGAAAAAACCACGTTTACCGCCTTGGACGAAGACGGCAAAGTAGTGGATAAGCAAAAATCAAAAGGATACACTCCTGAAAATACCCTCATCACAGCGCCGGTCTCCATCCGGCTGACGGACAACACCACTCCCGTGGAGCAAATCACCCTGGTCAGCGGAATGGGCAAAAAAGGTATCCGCACGATCGAGATCGAAGGGTCGGACGTGTGCATCCTCAAGATTTGCTGGAGCTGCGAGGAAGTAGAACCCGGACCGACACCCACTCCCAAACCAACGCCCTCCATGGAAGTGTATGTGGAGGACTATTTGGACGCGGGAGAAGATCTCAGCAACGGGAAGGATCAGGATCCGCAAGATGCCCGGCAGTTAGTGGTCCGTTGGAACTTGGAAGAAATGGATGTGAAGGATTTCCACATCTATGTGCTCGTGGACAATGAGGGTAAACCCCAATATTTGGGCCGCACCGGCTCGGCGGACGCCGATTCCTTCGTTTGGGATAATCAAAATAAACTGGTAGCAGGTATTTACAAACAAGGTCCGCAGTTTGACCATCTCTATCAGTTCTATGTCTATGTCCTGAAGACTAAAGGGCCCAAGGCGTTCACCGGACCGTACACCCATGCTGGTCCCGTGTGGTTCGAGGAGGAATTGCCTGCGGATAACGGGGGCAGCGTGAATCCACCCGGTGATGATGACGGTACCAATGACCCAACCAACGGCAACGATGACAATAACAACAACGGCGATGGGGGCAATAACGAAAACCTGACTGATGGTCCGATCGAGGTGGCGGTGGATATCAAACCCCGCGTCTGCCCTAATAACGTGAGCACCAACGATAAAGGGACGCTGGCGGTGGCTATCATGGGAACAGACACCTTCGACGTGAATTCGATCGATCCGGAATCCGTCATTCTCGAAGACGTGGAGCCCCGAAGCTGGGTCATTGGCGACGTGGGGGCCCCCAACGACCCCGGCCTTCAGGTCACTGGCTGCGAAGCCTGTAACACGAAAAAGCCCGATAAGATCCCTGATCTTGTGTTCTATTTTGACGCAGAAAAGGTCATCGATGCCCTCGGGAAAGTCAAACAGTCGGATTGCGTGAAGTTGGTCCTCCATGGAAAATTGGCCGGCGAAAATGGCGCGGAAATCCAGGGAGTGGATTACATCAGTATCAGTAACAAAGGCACGGTGATCATCGGCAAGAAATAACCGTGGCAGAAGGTTTGATGCAGGGGGCGCCCTTTTCCTAGGGGGGAGGAAGAGGGCGCCCTTTTT